>WUUC01027712.1_pt1 | contig 15644 bp, 12 predicted proteins | sample 6278441 | NCBI WGS metagenome assembly WUUC01 (sample SAMN13675441, study PRJNA597444) | soil metagenome | isolation source: soil | place: USA: Washington | collected 2017-10
GGCTGGTAGGAATCATTAACAGGCTGTGGGCGAAGCTCCTGTTCATCCTTTGTTTCCTTCCGTTCAAGGTGGAGGTGAGGAAGAAACTAGATCCGGCACGGAACTACGTCTTTTGTCCAAATCATTTTTCCTATCTGGATATTCCTACAATGGGACTCAATCCGCACAATGCCATTTTCGTGGGTAAGAATGAAATGGAAAGTATTCCACTCTTCGGATTCATGTACCGTAAGCTTCACATTACTGTGGATCGATCGAAATTAAAGAGCCGGTTCAACACAATACTGCGGTCGCTCGATGCATTGCATGAAGGAAAGAGCCTCGTGATCTACCCCGAAGGCGGTATCATCACGAAACATCCGCCAGAACTCGCACCCTTTAAAGACGGGGCCTTCCGCGCCGCTATAGAAAAACAGGTGCCGATCGTGCCTGTAACGATTCCCAACAATTGGGTACTTTTGCCGGACGACCAATTCATTTTAAACTGGGGCGTTATTCATGTGGTGTTTCATGAACCGATTGAGACCAAAGGATACACGCCCAATCAAGTAGACCTACTGAAAGGTATAGTCAGAAATGTAATTGAAACAGAACTAGCGAAGCAAGTGCTGACTAAAATGGTGATGAGCACCTGAGTATGAACATCGATAAGGAAACATTACAGAAAATTGCCCACCTGGCGCGCCTGGAGATCCGTCCGGAGAATGAAGAAAAAATGATAAAAGATCTTTCTTCAATCGTCAATTTTGTCGAGCAGTTGAACAAGGTGAATACAGATGGTGTCGAGCCACTCACCACCATGTCGCAGGAAATCAATGCTTTCAGAACCGACGAAGTAAGATCGCACCTCAGTCGTGAAGATGGCTTAATTAACGCCCCATCGAAAGACGATGAGTTCTTCCGTGTGCCGAAGGTTATCGAATAATCCAGGCTCAGAATTTCAAGCCTGCCTGCCGGCAGGCAGATCTAAAGTTCCAGGTTGGTCCGGACTAACCTGAAACTCTGAAACTTTTAAATCTTTTAGCATCTTCAACCCCGATGGGCAACATCTTTTTCTGGAATTACTGGTCACGCATAGAGCGAATACTTTTCGCCGGTGCAGCCATTATTTTCGTTGCGGGGATAATATGGATGTGGGTGAGCTGGTATAATCATCCTGCACCCGTTTTCCAGTTTCAGACCATCAGTGAAGCCGAACTCGCCGAGGTTCCAGTAGACCGGTTTCAAAAAGGTATTTTTGAATTTGCGATAACAGGAAATAAATACACCGTTACCGAGCGGCTGCTTGGCGCACCAATGTCAATCAACGTAACCGCTGGTTACATCTTCCTGCTGTTTTTTGCATTGTTCGTATCAGGAATGCTGGCAATGATAACTACCATCAGCCGGTTCTACTATCTCATGTGCATGGGCATTTTCATTGCCATGATTGTTACCCTGAAACTGGAGACCCTTTCATTGCTAGGTTACACCGACAAAACGCCGGCGATCATTGTACTGATGATGTACGTGCCTGCCAGCGTGGGGATCGTTTATTTCTTTCCTCATCTTCGTTTTATTCTCCGCATAGTTATTTTTCTCGCTATCACGATGATCATAGCGGTCGGCATCAATTTCTTCGCCGGTGTCGCCCTGCCATTCGCACAATTGGCCGCCAACGCATTTCCAGCAGGCGTGGCCGCCATGGCTATCTTCATCGTTACGGTGTCTCATGAAATTCTTGCCGCATTTATTAACATCCTCACCAAGGGTACGCGGCAAAGTAAAACCCTTAACCATTTCTTCATCATCAGCCTTGTTTATCTTCTCAACCTCGGGCTCACCTACGCAGAGCGCTTCGGGTTCATCACGTGGAATGCGATCACTATCGATCTTTTCCTGCTATTGACTATTTCAGGGGTGCTGGGTATCTGGGGATTCAGGCAACGACAAAAGCAATTTGAGGGGATCATCGACACAGAACCATATGGCATCCTTGGCTTCCTGTTGATGGGAGGACTCGCCTTTGGTGTGCTCGCGTTCATGTTGGCCACGGCAAACGATGGCGGCCTTTCAGCAACGCGCGACATCATTATCTTCTCACACATCGGGTTTGCTATCGCATTCATCATTTACGTGATATCGAATTTCATCGCCATGCTGGCAAAGAACATGGCAGTGTACAAAGTCCTTTACTCGCCGAACAATATGCCCTTCTTTACCTTCCGCTTTGCCGGACTCGTGATATCGCTGGCATTCCTTTTCTATAACACCTGGCAGGTACCCGTAAACAACACCAAAGGTGCAATTCAAAATGCCAATGCCGATTATTTTCTCGCTATCGGAAATAATGAGCTCGCAGAATTCTATTACCAGGAAGGACGAACATATGCGTACAACAATCATCACTCCTCTTACGCACTTGCCAACTTCGAAGGCGCAGCAATGGATTTCTGGAAAGAAAGGGAGATGTATAAAGCCGCTGTCTCCGTCCGACCGACCGAGATGGCGTTCCTTAATCTCGCGCAAACATTTCAAACGGAAAACAAGTCGTTTGAAGCCATTCTCGCGATACAGGAAGGGCTGGCGAAATTTCCAACGAGCCCGGCATTACAAAACACACTGGCATTGCTGTATGCTCAAACCAACGTGCGCGATTCGGCACGCTGGTACCTGGAACGCGTTCGCAACTCGTCACTCGATGCAATAGCAAGCGGTAACATGGCTGCTCTTGAAACAAGGGGCCTGATCGATAGGAATGATTCCACGCAGGAAGGTCGACCAGGCCTGCGTCCGGCAACGCTTGAATTGCCTGCCGACACTGTCCTTACCATCACGCAAGCTGTGATCATCAGCAATACCATGGGACAACTTGGTCATCAGCTCGATTCCGCAACAATCAATAAAGTTGTTAAGCTCGCCCGCCGTCCCGTGAACAGCGGTTTTACGGAGCCACTACTATTCGCCAGCGCACTGTCGTGGTATTCGATTGGAGAGATCGGCAAAGCGTTTCGACTCCTGCAGGAAGTGACGATTGTTTCGAACTATAAAGGAAAATACAACAACATTCTGACGTTGTGGTCACTGGAGCACAATGAGCCGCAACGAGCCCTTGAGTATGCCGATTATGCGATGCAGCAGCGTTATGTTACTGCACCCGTCACCAACGCCGTTGCAATAACAGAAGAAGCTTCAGCGATAAGTTTCTTTCCCTTCGTGAAAGTAAATGCCGCGGCCATCGCATGGGACACGCTCAACCTTGCCACAGACTCAGCGGGAACTGATGCGCTCGCAAACCGCATGAAAAATATACTTACAATTCCCATCGCGAACACCAACCAACTCACGGATGAAGATAAGTATGCGTTCACGCTGTACCGTTTGTCAATTGCCGACTCTGCTACTTTTAATCGTGTTGTTGCCACTATTGGCGACGACGAATGGAGAGCGAGAGCGTTACTGGATCGTAGTGAATTGCTTTTTCGTGCCGATGAGACTGCCTCTGCAGTAAAAGTGTACCAGCAGATCCGTGGCCTTCAAACTACGAAGGCTACTTATGATAAGATCCGCATTCACGAAACGGTCCTGCTGTGCCGTACAGGCAACACAACCGCGATCGAACAACAACTCCGCGCCGACATTGATTTCGCCGGCCGCAACCGGATATACCGGGTATACTTCGAAGCTATGTTGGCCAAATTCGCATCAGACTCCATCAGGGCCACGCCGCTTTTCGACTGGTTGGGAACTGCTGATCCTTTTTTTGAAGAAGGTGTGATCAGCGCTGCAAACTATTTCACCACCCATGGGAGCAATGGCATGAAGTCGTACCAGATCCTCGTCAATGCACTACAAAACCACCCTACGTCAATCAGGATCAGGAAGGCTTATTGTATCGAAGCCAAAAGAGTTGGGTTAACCTCGTATGCCGATGACGAACTGGCAACACTGAAGCTACTTCTTCCCCCCGCACGGTTAAAGCAGTACCTGGAGGTTTACAATGCAGCCACGATGGAAGAATAATGCCAATGGTGGTTTGACAACTGGATAATTTTTTACTTTTGCGATCATTTTTAATGCTATGGAACTAAAGAAAGTCCCACTCAACGACGTTCACGAAAAACTAGGTGCCAAGATGGTGCCGTTTGCCGGCTATAACATGCCTGTGCGTTACAGTTCCGACATCGAGGAACATATGGCTGTGCGAAATGGTGCGGGTGTATTCGATGTGTCGCACATGGGTGAATTCAGGATTGAAGGGCCGAACGCACTCGATCTCATTCAGCGCGTAACTTCAAATGATGCATCCAAACTTAACAATGGTCAGGCGCAATATTCCTGTTTGCCTAACGAAACCGGCGGAATAGTTGACGACCTCCTGGTGTACAAGGTGAAAGACGATGACTACCTGGTGGTCGTGAACGCTTCCAATATTGAGAAAGACTGGAACTGGATCGCGAAATACAATACAAAAGGCGCAGTGATGAAAAATATTTCGGATGACATCTGCTTGTTCGCGGTGCAGGGTCCGAAAGCAACCAGTATCCTTCAGAAATTGACAAGCGTACAACTCAGCACCATTCCCTATTACCATTTTAGCAATGGAGCATTTGCTGGCGTTCCCGACGTGATTTTAAGCAACACCGGCTATACCGGCGCGGGTGGGTTTGAAGTTTATGTGAAAAAAGAAAACGCCGAAAAAGTTTGGAACGCCATCTTCGAAGCGGGAAAGAATGAAGGCATTCAACCGATTGGTCTTGGTGCCCGCGATACCCTTCGCCTGGAAATGGGTTTCTGTCTTTATGGAAACGACATCGATGATACCACCTCTCCGCTTGAAGCAGGCCTGGGGTGGATCACTAAATTCACGAAAGATTTTACAAACGCTAACAGCCTGAAAGCGCAGAAGGACGCGGGCGTTGCAAAGAAGCTGGTGGGTTTCAAAATGCTCGACAAAGGTATACCACGCCATGACTACCCGATCGTCGACGAAAGTGGAAATGCATTGGGAAAGGTTACGTCCGGCACGATATCGCCAGTTTTAGGCATCGGTATCGGGATGGGCTATGTTAGCCCGGCAAAGGCGGCACCCGGAAGTGAGATCTTTATTGAAGTGCGTGGCAAGAAATTGCGCGCCGAAGTAAGCAAGCTTCCGCTGATACCTGTCCCTGGCAAGTAATTGCATGAAAACTGTCGATGTATGCATGAGCCCGGAGATGATGCATCTCTATGAAGTGCATGACAAAACTATTGTGGTGGTCGACATTCTCCGCGCCACGTCGTGCATGGTCACGGCCTTCGCCCATGGCGTGGATCACATCATACCCGTAGCCGACCTGGAAGAATGCCGGAACATGAAAGCCACTGGTTACATTACCACCGGCGAACGCAATGGTGAAAAAGTGGAAGGGTTCGATCGCGGCAATTCTCCTTTTGAGTACACGGACGATGTGAAAGGAAAAAAAATCGCATTTACAACAACCAACGGCACGATAGCCATTGCAAAATCTGCGGGTGCGCAAGAAATTATCATAGGAGCGTTCCTCAACCTGTCTGCTGTTAAAGCTCACATCGTGAAAGGCACGAACAACGTATTGATCGTATGCGCGGCGTGGAAAGGAAAGGTGAATCTTGAAGACACACTGTTTGCCGGCGCCTTAATAGACAAGCTCGGCACGTCTGTAGTAACCGACAACGATTCTGCTTTGATCGCTTTGCAATTATACCGTAACGCTGGTACAGATCTAGTCAAGTTCCTTAATCAATCCTCACACGTACAACGTCTTAATCGTCTGAACATTCACGACGATATCCGGTTCTGCCTGACAGCGGATACCTACAACGTTCTACCGGAAATGATTGAAGGGCGGTTATCGCTCCGCTGATTGCACCCGCGTGCCGTCGGGTTTGTACTTCCAACGCTTGTGACTCCAAAGCCAGAATTCCGGAATCTCCCGTATGTCTTTTTCGAGTAAGCGGGTAACTTTTTCGAGTATAGCCCCTTCCGGTTCTGTTCCTGGCTGATCGGAGACATTTGAAAAATGACAGTTGTAATACCCTCGCTTTAACTTTTTGACGTGGAGGTAAACAACAGGATAGTCGTACTCCTTTGCATACTTTTCCGCGCCAGTCAGCACAGCTGTTTTTTGGTTGAGGAAAGTCAACCAATAAGGCCTGGAATGAATCGACGGGGACTGATCGACAAGAAAAAATGTAGCTGTCAGGTGATCGCTTTGCTTTTGAAAGTCTTCTTTTACCGTCCTGTTGTGCATCATGCGCAACCCATATCTCTGACGGGAGGACAGCATCTTCTCATCGAAATATTTATTGCTAAGTGGCTTATATATCGCGACAGCTTCATGCTTGAGTGCTGCAGCAACCGTAACAGCTGTCATCTCCCAATTGTTGTAATGTGCCATTGCAATGATCAAACTTCTGCCCTGCTTGTAGTAGGCATCAGGGATCTCCCTTCCGGAATAGGTCATCCTGGTCAGTGCTTCCTGTTCGGAGATCGTAAACGCTTTAAGGCTCTCGAGCGTCAGATCGGTAAAATGGCGATAAAACTTCCTGGCGATAGCAACGCGTTCTTTCTCTGGCTTATCAGGAAAAGAATTTCTTAAGTTATTCATCACTACCTTTTTCCTGTATCCGACCACGTAGTAGAGAAGGAATGCAAGCACATCCGACAATCCATACAAAATCGCAAACGGTAAGCGCGATATCGGGATAACAAGACCGTAGTAGACGAGGCGGCTGAGCACGGCCACAAAACTAGAAAAAATCCGAAAACTCAGTCTATGATTGCAGGAAGTCCATGGAAACTTTCAACACCCGGGGTTCGGTATTAAAATCAAAACCAAGAGTCTAAAATCAAAAATCCCGGATCCTATTCTTTTGGCATGGCCACCTGCATCACAAGGCCTGCGCTCAGCACGAGGAATAGCAACGCCTTGCAGTCGCGTTTCTTCTGAAGTGTTGTTCTTTTATCCCAGGGATTTGCAGCTCGGTTCATCCGGCGTTCGATGCGGGCTTTCTTACGTTCTTCCTTCGATGCGCGTTTTCCCGGCTCCGCATACGCAACGCTTGAAATAATGATCAATAATACCAATAACACTTTCACATCGACACCAACACCACTTACCCAGGCCGCTGATGTCAACTGCTAGTCAAAAAACATTCCATCGCTAAAGCTTACGGATGCTGCGTAATCGGATTATTTTAAAAAGGAAAGACAGGCATTGTGGGGCGCAAGTTACCCAGCATGTTCAATGTTTACGGAAATTGGCATCATAAACAACCTTGCCGCCCAGGATCCTTTTCATTTCAATTTGGGGTTCTCGTGATGACGATCTTTGTCGCGGAGCGTTTTCTTTTCAATGTTTTCCTTAAGCGCTGCTGTGAGGTCAACACCTGTTTGATTGGCGAGGCACATCAATACCCACAATACGTCGGCCATCTCATCTCCGAGATCTCTGTTCTTGTCTGATTCTTTCTCGGATTGTTCGCCGTAGCGCCGCGCAATGATTCGTGCCAGCTCCCCGACCTCTTCCGTAAGGATCGCCATGTTCGTCAACTCATTGAAATACCTGACCCCATGGGTTTTGATCCATCGGTCCACGTCGAGCTGTGCCTGTTGAATGGTCATTTAAAAGTTATTTAGATCTATTGTCCTTCGAGTTGTTCGAAGTCGATGTCCATCACTTCGAACTTACTCCAACCTACAAAGTCGAAGTGCCACCACTCGGATGCATTGACCTTGAATCCATGCTTCTCCATTACAGATATGATAAGCGCCCTGTTCTTACGAATGAGCGGATCGGCTACTGGTGTTGTGGGCCATGCTTCTTCCTTAAATGAATCGTAGTCGGTTGGCATTTTGAGTTCTTCCCCTGTTTTCAGATCTACGATCGTCATGTCGATCGCACAACCACGATTGTGGCGGGATCCCCGATAGGGCGACGCAACATAGGTGGTATCACGATACACTTCATAAAATTTCACCGTGGCTTTGTACGGCCGGTAAGCGTCGAAGATCTTGACCCCTACCCCAGCTTTGTTGAATTCTTCCTGCGCTTTCCGTAATGCCTCAGCTACCGGCTTGCGTGCGTATGCGCGGGATAGCGTGTAGATCTGCTCGCCGGTAAAATTGTTCTTCGTGGCATAGCGGATGTCGAGCACAACGTTCGGGATGAAAGTAGCCAGGTTCACCAGTTCTTTTTCAGGGGAATTGACCAGCGACGCCTTGTACTCGCTTAGCGTTGTTGCCTTCAGTCCGTATTTGTTCTGTGCTACGGCGACCAGGGGTAAAACCAATGCGAATAATGTGATGAGTTTTTTCATGTGGTTAAGGTGATTAAAGTTATTTAATATTTTACTTTTCCTAACTTTAATTCTATACCTAAACCATTTCATGAGTGTACGCCAGGCGTTATTTGTTGTGATCCTTTTGGAAGCCGCAGCGGCAGTATTGGGCATCATGAGCTATGGCGTTACACTTGAAGGGCTGCAAGCCGTGACACGTTTCTCCGGAAGACTGTCATTATTCCTCTTCACGTTCATTTTCCTGTTTCACCAACATTCATCCGGCAATCTAAAGACATGGATGTCGTCACGGTATTTCCTGATCTTTGCTATTGCACATGGTATTCACCTTGCAGAGTTGCTCGCATTCATCTCTTTGTCGGGAAATGAATTGATTCCCGTGAGGCTCGCCGGTGGGTTCATTGCGTATTCGATGATCTTTACAATGCCTGTGCTCGAGCAACGTGTGACTGACGGCAGAGTATCATTAAACGCTTTTAGCACCGCGTCGCTAATTTATATTTACTACGTGTGGTTCATATTCTTTATGACTTACCTCCCCCGTGTTCGTGGAACGCTCACAGATGCTGGCGGTTCCTACAAAGAGTACGTCGTTCTCCTGGGATGGGTGTCGCTGATCCTTGGTTTTAAGGTTTCACAATTACTGTCCAGCCGAATGGTTAAAATAAGACGACGAGGCAATAGAGAGAACTAAGAGATACTAAAACTTTATTGGGTAACTTTGGCGATATCTGGTTTACTTTTGTCACCCGACTATAGATGAGTAAAATCCTCCAGGAACTCGATGAGTTGCTAGCCAACCAGGTGATCTCACCTGATGTGGCATCCGACATCCGAACGTACTATGCACGCGACAAGAGCCAGGGTACAAACCGTATGCTGATCGCGTTTGGAATACTTGGATCGCTACTCGTTGGCCTCGGTATCATTCTCATTATTGCGCACAATTGGGATCAATTTCCAAACTTTGCAAAGTTAGCGGTGAGTTTCCTGCCGCTGCTCGCCACTCAGATCATCGCCTTTAAACTGATCCGGGATCAATCGATTAGTGTGGCATGGCGCGAAGGCGTTGCCGTAGCCATGGTATGCGCGATCGGCGCATCGATTGTGATCACAAGCCAGGTATACCACCGAAGTGGCGACCTGGCGAGCTTCCTTCTGGTATGGATGTCTCTCACACTTCCCGTTAGTTACTTGCTTAAATCATCTGCCGCATCATTACTATTTATTGCCGGCATCTCCTGGTATGCCGTGGAGTACGATTACAACGGAAATTCTGAAGGATATGCGTTGTTCTATTGGCTGGGCCTGCTGGCAATCGCGCCCCGATACATTTACCTGGTTCGGGAAAAGGCGTTTTCCAATCAGACTTTTTTTCATCATTGGTTCATTGCCATCTCGATCATTGTCTGCCTTGCAACACTTGCGACGCACGGTGATATGATTACCGTCATGACCTACTTTTCGTTGGCCTCCATTTTCCTGTTAGTTGGACAAATGCGTCCGTTCCAGGAGTTAAAGACAATGAGCAACGGATGGCTTGTATTGGGTAGCCTTGGCACAGTAGGGATGTTGCTCACATTCACATTCGAAGAAATTTGGAACGGGGTCAATGAAGGTGATTTTGGTCAACAGGAGTTGTTCCTCTGGTGTGCTTCTATTGTTGTTGCGGCGGGCTTGCTCTATCACGTCGGCTCCAACAACGGCTTCCGGAATGTGCTCACGAAGAGCTACACGTTTATCGTTATCCCGCTCCTCGTCCTGCTCGCGCTTCAAAACCCTCGCCTCGCGCAAGTGTTCACCAATGTTCTCACGCTCGTGCTCGGCATACTCACAGTGCGGGAAGGAGCTAAAGCCGATAAACTATGGCAAATGAACTACGGCCTACTCATTATATCAGCACTCATTGTTTGTCGCTTCTTCGATACCGACTTGACATTCGTCGTTCGCGGTGTTCTGTTTATGTTGGTGGGCATCGCCTTCTTCGGGGTGAACTATTGGGTCGTTCGTCAACGCAAAGCCAGGCAGGCATCATGAGCAGGAACACTTACATCGCACTTTTCGCAGTTGTTGCCACAGCGCAATGGATTGTACCGGCTGGAATCATCTGGGAAAGCGAGAACGCGCTGACGAATGGCGAAGAATTTTTGTTTCAAACACGACCAGTGGATCCCGCAGATCCCTTTCGCGGGAAATACATCACATTGTCGTTTGAAGAGAATTCCATCGACCTCCCAAAAGGCCTGGAGGTGACCGAAGGAGACCGGGTTTACGTTGAACTGGGTCGCAACGCCGAAGGCTATGCGGTACTCAGGAATATTCATAAGGAGCGACCGCCTGACACTGGTGGGTCGTTTATGAAAGCCTCTGTGGAATACGTCCTCAGAACTCCAGGTGAAGAAAATGTGATCCTGAAATACTCATTCGAAAAATTTTTTCTCGAAGAATCGAAGGCGTCAGACGCAGAACGCGTCTATTGGGAAAATTCACGCGACAATCAAAACAAAACGTACGCGGTGGTAATGGTTCACGACGGTGTTCCCATACTGAAGGATGTGAAAATCAATGATCGCTCGATCACCGATATTGTCCGGGAACTCAACAAATCGCCGCAATAAGATGTTGTTCATCAATCCGGTTTGCACCCGGCAACTGCCCCCCCGACAACCATTCTACATTCCCATCATCACAAAGGCACCCCAATAATATGGGTCCTTGTATTTCGTCATCAACTGTTGCTGCGCAAGCTTAAACGCTTTCTGTTTGTTGCCTGACTTCACCCAATTAGTATAGAAGTTCGTCATCAACTGTTGCGTTGCTGCATCGTCTACTTTCCAAAGACTCATCACCATGGCATTCGCACCGGCCACAAGAAACGCGCGTTGCAATCCATAAACACCTTCTCCGGCTTTTACATCACCAAGGCCGGTTTCGCATGCGCTTACAATAATGAGATCCGTTCCATCGAGGTTGAGATTCATCGCTTCGTATGCAGTGAGGACGCCGTTATCATTGCTGGAAAGATCGACTGTCGCTTTGCCCGACATCGTAGTAGAAGCGCCAGCAAGCAACAGACCGGAACGGAGCAACGGATTCTCCTGGGCATTCTCGAGACTTATACCGATGCCCTCATTCACTTCTGTGTCTTTCATGAAAAAACCATGCGTCGCAATATGGACCAGCCCTGGCGCCTTTACTGCTTTCATGTTGGCCTCCGATGCATCTTTTTGCATCCACTGCTTTATGGTGTAACCCGATGCTTTCAATACTTTACTCACTCCGTCCAGTTCGGTCTTTGTTCCAGGTAACGCGGGAACCGCAGGCCCGCCATAGTCGGGAAAGCCGATCAGGAACGCATCTTTCTTTTTCACAGGAACACGCTTGCGAATGGCAATCAGGTCTTTTGAGTTGCCGACAATGGTGACGTCGTACTTATTCAACAAATACGCGCCGGAGGGATCTTTCAGTGTATTGACGTTCATCTGGTTGTAAACACCATCCGGTGAAAGGAAGATAGCTTTCTTCCCCTGCAGCGCCGGTTCGATTCTTGCCCAATATTGAGCGTAGGAATGTTCGTCCGCTTGTTTCTGTTGAATAGACGTACGATAGAATTTGGCGTAACGTGTTTCCAACTGCCCACCGTTGTCGAGAACAACCAGTTTAGGCTTGTCCATGGCTTTTGTCATCACCAGTGCTACATAGCGCGCGTCGTCTGCGAAGTCCTGGTCATACTTCCTGACATGAATGATTTCGACGACAGCTTCCTGGTCGGTCAACAAACCCTTTATCTCGCCGAAAGAAATTTTCTGAGTGGCGTATCCGGACGAAAAATCTTTAGACCGTTCCGACAAGGACTTTTCCATCCTGTTGCCCGACTGCTCGATTGAATCAAGGTTGATTTTTTGTTGCTCGATCTCTTCACGCGAAAGCGAATAGTAGCGGGCGAGCGACTCTTTAAGGTCAAGCCATGCCAGGTAATCCTTGATCAATTCGGGATTGCCACTGCGGATGATCGCGGTTTTTACTTTACTCGTCGCATTAAGAAGCAGCCCTTTTGTTGCAGTCTGATAGTCGAACATATCTGCAACGATATGGGGAAGCGTGGTGCTGGCTTCGATAGCGAAATTGTTGTAGCGTTGGAATCTGGGAAAAGTAACATCCCAGAACTTGGTCTTCTCCGCTTCGCTCATCGGTGGGAAATACTGGTTGATGAAGTCAATGGTCTTATCCATCACCACCTTGTAATGATCATAAGCTTTTTCCCATTGCTGACTTTTCCAATAAAGTATGGCGAGCTCTTCCCGGCCGCGCACATAGTCGGGGTGATTCGCGCCTAAGGTCAGTTCACGTATCTCGAGGGACTTTATCAACAACGGTTCCGCTTCCGCGTTACGACCCTTAACGCGATAAAACCAACCCTGATCGGCAAGCACTTTCGCGTAGTTAGGACTTTGTTCACCGAACTGGGTCTTATAAACGGCGGCGGCGCGTTTCAGGTAGTCTTCAACTTTTTCCGGCTTGTTCATCTGCACGTAAAGCAGCGCAAGGTTATTCAATACGCCGGCATAGTAAGGGCTCGACGAGCCAAGATCCTTTTCCAACCTAAGATAGTTCGTCTCCGCTTCAGCAAACTTACCCGTACGTTGATATAGCAACGCAAGGTTTGAACGCAAGCCCACCTGGATGTTGGGACTCTTGCGTTTATCCGCTTCTAAAATGGTAACTGCCTGGTTAAGATTGGTGATCGCCTCGTCGAACCGGCCAACTTCCGCTAACAGAATTGATTCATTGTTAAGTACGATGGCATACTCGAGACTGTTCTCCGTTTTAATTGTTTTAACAGCAGCTTTCGCCGTAATAAAATCTTTTTCCGCTTCATTGAAGAACGCGAGATCCTGGTAGAGCACAGCCCTGTTATTCACGGACGCTGCATAACCAACACTGTTCTCTCCTAGCGACTGCTGCCGGATTTCCAATGCTTGTTCGGTGTATTGAGAGGCCGAATTGTATTTTCCCTGTGTGGCATACAGCAAACCAAGGTCGGCAAACACTTTACTGTAGTTAATATGATCGGTTTGTTTTTCCTCCTCGAACTGAAGCTTCGCAGCGAGGTAGCGAACCTCTGCCATTTTAAACAGGCGAGTCTTGTAAAGCAATTGCGCTGCTTCGAGTGCGCTACGGCAGCGCTGTGCCGGCGTTGTTTCATTATCGTCTTTCAGCAGAAAAGTTGTTCCTGCTATTCCGATCTTCTTCGCCATTTCTCCTTTTTCGCGGATGTTCATCATGCCGCTGTTGTCGATGACAGAAATAGCAAAATTGAAATCTGCCGAATCAAGCCGCGACCGTTCGGCTTCCGCGCGTGTCACTGCGCTCTTCGAACCTTTTTCTTTGATCATTTTCCCGGCTTTCTCCTGCTGTCGTTTCAGAAAATCGGAAACCTGCGACCAGGAGTTCAAAGTGCAAAAGCACATGAAGATCAACACGCTGCACCTCAACATAGGTTTGTCATTTTGGGGACAACAAATTTAACCGCTATGCCACTAATTCTTAGAATTTGAGATGATAAATTTGAAAATTGGCCCACGAATGAAATTGTTCCGCCCCAATGCTCAGGCTGTTACCGAAGCGCTCCGCGAGATCTTTACCGAATCGCGTTATGCGGACAAGGTCATCGAAAGAAAGCTACGGCAGGATCCGAGGTGGGGCGCCCGCGACCGGCGGTTTATCGCAGAATCGACCTACGATGTTGTGCGCTGGTACAGGAAGATACTAGCTGTTTCCGGTGCGCACGAACGCGACTTCTGGACGATCCTTGGCATTTGGGTAAAGATGAAGGGCGAATCGCTTCCACCCTGGAGTGAATTTGATCGCGCGGCGGCGATGCCTTTCGCCAATGAGCAACTGGAAAGAAAAGTAAATGAATCAATTCCCGATTGGCTCGATGTTGCCGGCGAAAATGAATTGGGATCGCTGTGGGACAAAGAACTGCACGCGTTAAATGAGCAGGCGCAGGTGGTGTTGCGTGCTAACACATTGAAGATATCACGCAAAGACCTGAAAGCTGAACTTTCACTCGATGAAGTGGACACATACACTTTGAAAGAATTTCCGGATGCCTTGGTATTGAGAGAACGTCAGAATGTATTTCAACTCGAAGCCTTCAAAAATGGTTTGTTCGAAGTACAGGATGCAGGCTCACAGGCGATCGCTCCTTTCCTTAAAGTTGAGCCAGGCATGCGGCTGATCGACGCTTGTGCAGGCGGAGGAGGAAAAACCTTGCACCTCGCCGCACTCATGAACAACAAAGGGAAAATCCTCGCGCTGGATACCGAAGGATGGAAGCTCGAAGAACTGAAGAAACGCGCACGACGCGCCGGCGCAGGTAACATTGAAACCAGGGTGATCGAATCGTCGAAGGTGATCAAACGACTTGAAGCCACAGCTGACCGGCTACTTCTTGATGTACCGTGCTCGGGCGTTGGTGTGCTGAAGCGCAACCCCGATGCCAAGTGGAAATTAACTCCGCAGTTTATGGATGCAGTGAAGAAAGAGCAGGCAGAAATTCTTCAGTCGTATAGTGCAATGGTGAAACCAGGCGGATTAATGGTTTATGCAACATGCAGCATTTTTCCATCGGAGAATGAAAACCAGGTAGGCCAGTTTATTTCCGCCAACAGTAATTTCAGGAAAGTTGACGAACGGAGTATCTTACCATCCGAAGGGTTCGACGGTTTTTATATGGCATCAGTGGAAAGGCTTAAATAGAAATTCTTCGTGACTCAATGCGCTCACTATTTCATTGAAAATAAATTATACATCTTGCGCTCCGGCCTGCCGGTAGGCAGGATTTAACCTCAGCCGCCTGATCATGATCGTTCTTCGCAAGCTCTATACTATCTGGGTAGCGTTTGTGTTTCTCTTTTTCATGATCCTGTTTCTCCCAGGATTCCTCATCCCTCCATTATTTGGTCCACGGGTGGTTGTCATTACGCATTTTTTTATCAAGTGCTGGTCCTGGACATTTAGCATTCTGAATGCTATTCCCTACGACATCCGGAATCGTGACCGCATTGTTCGCGGCAGCTCTTACATATTTGTCAGCAACCATACTTCTTACATGGATATCCCTGCGCTTGTAGTGACGATCAAAGGACAATTCAGAGCGCTGGCAAAGAAAGAATTGCTAAAGCTGCCCGTGTTCGGTTGGATCGCCAATGTAATGTGCGTCGTTGTGGATAGGAGCAGCCATGAAAGTCGGGTGCGGAGCATCGAGAACCTGAAAAAAATCCTCAGCCTTGGCATATCTGTTTTAATTTTCCCGGAAGGAACACAAAACAGGACAC
>WUUC01140623.1_pt1 | contig 15642 bp, 11 predicted proteins | sample 6278441 | NCBI WGS metagenome assembly WUUC01 (sample SAMN13675441, study PRJNA597444) | soil metagenome | isolation source: soil | place: USA: Washington | collected 2017-10
CTGACTTTATAATGGGCAATTGGGAATTATTATTATAGTCTCTTTACGCAACTTTTGTACCATAAACTTTTACCTCGTCACGCCAAAATTCGACATTATTTAAAAAATCTTCTATAAGATCCTTAAACTCCTTATATTCAATGTTATAATCGATTTTTCGCGATAGGATTAACTTTTCTCCCTCGGCGTCTAGCCCCAGAATGCAGCCCTCTGTTCCTTCTCCATACAGATTGGCTAAAAGAGCCTGGGTATAAAATAACTCCTCATTTTCGGAAGGAGCATCAGCGAAAGTGGATGTCATGGTAAACCCTTGCGGTATATCGGATATCGTAACAGATATTTCCTCATCTATTGGAAAATCATAGACTCCTGGGACTTCAGTTGCAAGGGAGCCTTGCATTTCTAGTTCTTTTACAAGCTGTTGGATATATTTGGCGAGCATTTGGTACTCTCCTTTTTAAAACCTTGTTGGCGCAGACAATAATAAATAATTCTAAAAAAGGACAGGCACACTGCCTGTCCTGTTCTAAGTGTTTGTTATAACTATTAGTGCACCTGCCATCCGTGGGCTTTGTAAGCTTCATCGATGATTTTTTGCAAATTCTGCAGTACTTGGGTGAGCATATCATTATTGGCTTTGTATTCTTCAGTTGCACCACTGGCTCTTCGTTCCATAGCTTTGAGCATGTTTTCAGTGATGGTTTTTAAGGCGTCCAATTCAGCTTTTTTCATAGCGTGGATTGCTTTCGATATGGCATCTCCGGCATCAAAGAGTTTTGAGATACCTTGTACTTGCATCGTTCTCGTGGAAAGGAGGCCAGAATCTGTTGTCATTCCATGCTCCCCTTGCACCCTGCTCATTTTAATTGCTGCAAATCCACCCGCGATCTGAGTAACACCGCTTGCAAGCGCCATACATGCGCTTACAATGTATGCGTCTCTCTCTGCTTCTCCAAGTTCTATAATTAAGTCAGCAATTTCCTCGGCGAGTTGAGCCATCAGGATAACTGAATCCGCAGCGATCATTCCCTCTTCCAATTTTGCTTGTGAAAGTACAGCTGCAAGTTCTAGATAGATGACAGTAAATGTGGCCATCGGATTCGCTCTCAGCCATGGATTGCTACTTAGCTGCTCCCGAACACTCTCTACAACGGCTCCAGCATCAAAATTTGAAGGGGGTGTAATAACAGGCTCGCCAGCAACTAAGTTGTCGATATGTCGTTGATTCAACTGTATATTGTTATCTTTTAAATATTGAAGTGAGCTTACGATTTGATCGAGTGATAGATCAAAATTTGGATCAGCAGCTTGCCCCTGTTGTTGGATACGAACTGCAGCCTGTTGGATTTCGGTATCTTGGACACCTTGTAGATTGATTGGCGCAGATAATGGTACGCGTCCTACATCTCCGATACTCATCTTTTCCTCCTCTGTTTTATTTCTTCCCCGTTGTTTAAAGGAAGATGTATATTAATAACTTTATAAATTACTCCTTTACATCGATTGGGACATGGCCGTGACTTGATTGGAATTGTCATTCAATGATGATTGTATTGCACTATGCAGTTTCTTCGCATATACCCGAATTTCCTTCACATCATCAATAAAGTCATCCGGAGCAATTTGTAGTATTTCAATAGAACCGGTAAAGGCCTCGTAAAAACCATCAAAATCTTCTTTCTCCAATGCTATTCTCGCCTGCTGAAGAAACATTGCTGCGTGTTGTGCCTTTTCTCCTCTGATGGCTTCGTTTGCTAATTTATCACTTACAAAGTGCTCTACCTTAGTAAGTCCCTTGCTGAAGAGGTGTCTAAAGCTCGTGATAAGAGATTTTAGCCGGTCTTCATTACCATTAGAGGCTGCTAAAATTGCTAAAAAAATGGCGGCCAGTGTTAGAACTTCAGCAATTAATTCCTGGTCCTTTTTACTTGTGTGCATGGTTTCTGCTATATTGCGGAAAATTCTGTTTAGAAATCCCGTGCCGTTAATCAAATGTAGGACCAGTTCGAATGAGAACTCCTTTGCCTGTATTTTAGCCTTTTCATCCTTATCGGGAAGTATGCCTAAGCCGCTCTCGACAAGAAGTGTTGCCGCTGTTGATATTCCTAGGAACGCAATTTGTGCCAGGCTTTTTAATAATTTTTCGCTTCCCTTATTGGGGATATCCAATTTTTCATTTTTCCTTTTTGCGATGACTTTTTTAAGACTCTCTAGAAGCATATTCATTTCTTGCGCAGTTATTTCTTCCCAACCTATTGGGAGTCGTTCAGCCATTGCTTGGTATTCAGGGATGTCGTAAGGCGGCATACGCTCTTTGGCCCATTTTTTTGCGCATCCTTCGTAAATACCTCCTTTTTTGCCCTTTGGCAGTAAGTCATATTTTTCAAGTTTTAGAACTAAGTCTGGCCTTCTGGCCAGGATAATAGTATTACCCATTTATCCTCCTCATGGTCACACAAGACCGGCAAGTTCGTTATAAAGCCCCGTTAGCTCTTCTAATTCAGCTCGAGCACCAAAAATCACCGAACTGATAATTCCGTTAAGCAGAGAATCCATGGTAGAAGTATAACCGTTTCCTAGGAACCCTGTTGTACTAACATCAGAGGCCAAACCGATTGATGCAATTGTTATGCCTAGCAGAAGAGACGGGGATCCTGATGATAGAGCCCAGGCAGCCGTCACAGCCGCAAGAGCTTCAAGATGCGTTCCTAAAATTCTCAAGTCATTTCCGGAGGTCTGATATTGCGTATTCAATCGGTCAATTTCGAAAGCTGTTTCAACCAATTTTTGCCTGATTTCCGGGCTAGTATTGCCGCTTTCAATTTCGGCTCTTAGAGTTTCTAACTTCCTTAACGAAGTACCCACTTGAGAGAGGTAATTAATTAGAGAATCGTAGGCCGGATAGTTTGCTCCCACGGAGCTTAACCAAGATTGGGCGGTATGAAGTACGGTTTCTGTTTGGTTTACAATGCTTCTTAGTGCAATATAGGGCAGCGCCACATTATCTAAGTAATTTTGTTCGGCAGGGCTGTTAGGTTGAATAGGCTGATTTGCAATAGCTAACCATGCTAATGCTTTCGCTGTCATTGTCAATAGATTATTTACCAAAACATAGCTTGGGTCTCTATCCGTAAATGATTTATTCATTTCGAATGCCATCCAGTCTTTAACATGGTCAGGCAGCGAGTCGAACAGCTCTTGATAAACAGGATGCCACCTTTCCTCTGTAATAATATACGGTTCCGGTGCACCAAGCCTTAAAAACAATAATGCATGCAATGTCGGCTTATCCGATTCGGAACGATATTTGAATACCTCATCATATTCTCTCTGTGTAAATGGAATCACTTCTGCAAGTGTATCTAGGACCATGCTGAGTACATATTTTTTTGTTACTTCGACAAAGGCTTGCGATTCGGTTTCTCTAATATTGATTGGTTGAGTCGGTCCACCGCCGCCAATGCCTGGTGCCATACTCATATTTTTTCCTCCTCAGAAAATTCTTTATCAGATTCTTTCATCTAGAAATTTTCTTTTATTGTTGGGCTGTTCTGCCCTTAGGCAGCGCCTTGTTCTTTTTCTGCCTCTCCTTGCAGTTGGGAGAAAATGTCGGCTGCGCCGGGAGCTGCTCCTTCTACCTCTTCATCCTCTTTGTGAATTCCATATTGTTTTCTCAATTGTTTCATCATCATATAGCAGCGCGCTTTGAGTTTTTGGAATTGTGTTTGATTTCCGCAAACCTCTGTCGCCATTTTTAGCACAATATAGGATGCGCCCGGTTCATTCATCTGTAGAAAGCAATCACTAATGTAGAAGAGAGGTATGGGTGTTTTGGGATCCAAGTAATAGGATGCAAAATACATTGTGGCTGCAATTTCATGTTTACCCAATTGGTGGTTAGTAGCTGCAATTCCCAATTGATATTTAGGAGATGCTGGCTCAAAAAAGCATAAAACTCTGAAAACATGGTTTGCTTCTTCATATAGGCCTAAATTATATAGGTCGTAAGCCTGCTTATATAAAAGCTTAGAGAAATCTTCTGGCAGATTCATGGCTTCTTGAGGGGATTTTCCTTCAATGAAAACATCTATAAGAGCTTTTTTTTGCATTTCGATTTCTTCCTCGCTCATATTTTCAGCATGCAGTGCCACTTGCTTATCGATAAGGCCTTTAACATCGTCGGGAGTGTATTCGGGCACTGTTCTTTTAGTACTTATTGTTTTCTCGGTATTTTTCTCCTTAGCCATTAAAAACCTCCTCAGATTTTTGTATTCCTCGTTCAACCTATCTGCCTTTCAAAGCAGTTATTTACTTCCAAGCAGGCGGCCATGGCCGCCTGCTGTCCGTATTAACCTTCATTAGCGCCGGCGACAGCAGATGCTGTTGTAGACAAATCGGTCCACATTTTACTTTGCAAATTACCAAGCTCAACCAGCCATTCACCTTGCGATTGCATGCCTTCCATGATTTTGTTCATCAATTGCCGCAGCAATTTAATTAAGGTTTCGAGTTGCTCAATTTCAGCGTCGAACTCCGCCAATATCCTTGCTAAGTCGGCTTGTATAAATGCAATGCGGGCCTGGTCAATTTTAGCTACGCCTTCAATTAAGTTTGCAGTCACGGTAAAAACATTATAGATTTTACCAACCAAATTAACCATATCGTTAATTTGTTGCATGAGTTTGGTTTGTACTTTTGTCAATTCAGCAACGTTGGCCGCTTCTTGGGCAGCCTTCGCAGTGTCCCCAGCAGTCTCAGCAGCTTTTTGGGCTTTCTGTGCGGATTTTAAAGCTGCATTTGTCATTTCTAATTGTCTAGAAAGATCACCCAATTGTTTCGCAAAATTCGCGAGTTTTGTTGCAAGTTTTTCTATCACCTGTGCAATTTTTACCAATGCTCGGCTTACTCTTTCCAGGACTTCTGCTACTTTCGTTAGAATATTTGCTGCCATTTGTGCTGCTTTGGCAACAATTGCTCCAACCATTACTGCTCCTGCTGCGCCACCAGTGATGATCGTCAAAATGATTGCAAGGACAATTTCTGCTACAAGTTGGCACACCATATTCGCAATTTCTCCGGCCATCTCATCTCCGCCGCATTGTTTTACGATTTCTTGTATTATTCCCGATTTGCTGAAGAACAAATCCATTGCCATCATGATTCCCACTACGCCCCCCGACACCGCTACAACCGCGCAGATTAGGCAAGATACAACGATATTCCAAGGAGAAGGCACGTCTTTCATAATTGCTTCGAACATTTGGGTCAAAAAGTTATTTCCTGTAGCCATTTCTTGAATCATGGATGCTATCAAGACGGCCGCCAATACTAACGATGCGCCGCCTGTAAATGCCGCCATCACAATCATGATGATCATCATGAGCACTTTCATGATAGGTCCAAAAATTTTCATGAAATTCATCAAGGGGGCCATTTTGGCTTTTTTATCCTTCATCTCCTGAATTTTATCCATTTGCAGTTCCACTTTGAACAGTCCTTTATCTTTAGCAGCTTCAGAAAGCAGTTTCGAGATTTCCGCGTCTAATATTTGCAATTCCGCTATTTGTTCTTTAAGGTGTGAAATGGCATCTGAAATAATTTTCAATATATTGATCATCAAGGCTTTTGCTGGGCTATCGGGCATAGCATCTACGAATGTGGCCATGAGCCCCAAACTTTCTTCCAAATTTTCGATGCCTGCCACTGCAGCTCTTAGCGCTGGAGGCGGTTCCAGAGAACCTAATACTGTGACCGGGGGCGCCCATCCGACCGGCATATTGTATTCGGCGCGTATATCGCTTACCGATTGATTGTATATTTGCTGGATTAAGGTGCGTGTTTCGGCTGTGACATTCGGGTTAAGTGGATCTGCAAGTGCGGCCTTGATATCGTTAATTTGCTGCTGTGTAAGCGGTGGCTCTTGGTGTTTCAAGTTGTAGTTAAACTTCATCGCAAAAAGACCATTCATTCTTGCATTGAAGTTGACTGTATTCGGTTTTACCTTATATCCTGGAGGCAATCCGTATTTAGCGGCAATTTCATTCAACGCTTCGCCTTCTATATTTTCAAGAGCTGCTTGAAGCTTTTGAAATTTTTCATCGCTATCTAGTCCAAGCGTATTTCTCATTAATTCATTGTCGCCAGCCATCTGTTCCATAAGATCCGGATTGTTATGCAGATATTCAAGGAGCCCTGCTACTTCTTCCTCGCTCATCCCTAATGCTTGCGCGAGTTCTTGCAGATTTTGGGCTTCCAGCGTCTGATTGAACGCATCATCATAAGCGCTTTCTATTTCTGCGTTGAATCTAGTATTATCCGGATTTGGAGTAAATCCAGGAGGGATGCCCCAATTGGATGATAATGCGTTTGCCGCATTGGCATGGATTTGCGCAAGCCTTTCTTTGGTGCTGGGATCGATCCCTTCTGCCTCAGGATTAAAATGCGCAAAACGCAGTTGGGCGACTTCTTCCTCGCTCAAAGGAGGAGGTCCTGCAGCATGTTTGGCAAGTTCTGTTTCAAATGACCCTTCAAATGCTGTATTAAAGGCACTTTCGAAAATGTTGCCTGTTTCTGTAGCAACGCTGCTCCAATTTCCACGAGCAAGTTCATTATTTTGATTAGCAACGGAAATGTTATCGGAAAATGATTCAAGCCCTGTACGCGTGCTGCTCAAAAATTTAGATAGGACAGAGCCTGTTTGAGGATCATTTGAAAGTGAATGAGCTGTACCAAGATGTTCTTTTAAGCCTCCCGCCTCGTCTTTAAGTTGTTGTAGCAATGCAGAAAACTGGTTTCGGTCAGTAGCATTTTCAAGTTGCGCTAAAGTGCGATTGATATTTGCAAGTTTGCCCCTCGCTTGGTTAATGTACTGCTGCAATTTTTGTTTTTCGGATCCTTCTGGTAGCGAATTGACATAATCTTGCAGCTTGTTGAGTTCCTCGTCGGTAGAAGCTGCGCCTCCTTTCAATGCTTTTGCCTGGTCTCGGATGCTTGGAAATGCGTCCTCGCCGTAGGTTTCAATCATCTCTTGTCCAACTTTATCTTCTATCTGCCCTAACAAGTCATTAAGGAATGTGTCATCGGGAATTGGCTCTCCTGTCATATGCGCCCACACCATTGTTTGCACTTGTGCTTGGCTTAGGAAGGGGGGGCCATCCACGAGTCTTTGTAGCTCTCCTGAGAACGATTCATAAAATGCGGCTTCAAATTTCGCATTCCCGGCGCTTCCGCCATGTCCCCACTGTTGCGGCAATTGGTTGCTTGCAAAATCGTTCGGCCTAGGGAGCGCAGGGTAATTGGAGTCTTGAGTGTAATTGAAATTGATTCTGATTCCGCCGAGATTTACTACCTGATCATTAAAAGTAGGTCCGGTGGAAGTCTGTGTGCCAGTAGTAGCGTAATTTCCGCCAACGTTCCAGTTTGAACCGTAGTTAATATTTATACTACTCATGTTAACCTCTTTTTATATTCTATATTTTTATGTATTACCTCTGGTTTAATTATAGAGAGTTACTCTTCTTTTTTCTTTTTTGGTTTGTTTTCCTTTGTCGGATCCAGTACTTCTTCGGGTAATTCTCCTATTTTTGCTTCTTTCTTAAGACTTTCGATGGTCATCAAACCCCGGTCATGCAGCGATTGAAATTCTGGTTTACCTCCGGCGCGCTTGACGGCCATTTCTAGTGAAATAATTGCTGAAACGTAATCTTTCATCTGAATGTAACAATCAGATGAATGATAATGAGGGATTGGACTTTCAGGATCGATGATGCCGCAAAGGGCATAAGTGCTGATGGCGCTTTCATATTCTTTCAACATATGAAAGCAAGCCGCCAACCCCATCGTATATTTTGCTTCAGTTGAGTCGATCATGATCAGAAGACGAAAAAGTTGACTGGCGTCTTTATATTTCCCGGTATTATATAAACGATAGGCTTGGCTGTATAAACCTTCAACCATGGCGTCGCTAAGGCCCATGGCATTTTTGGGCAACAGCTGATCGAAAAGGGCTGTACGGGTTAATTTTTCCATATCCTTGCCCTTTTCTTCGCCAACATTTAAACCCATTTTTTCAATGGCTTTCTTTACTTCTTCTTTTTGGTCCCCTTTCATGGCCAACCTCCTGGTCTACTTTTTATTAATAAACATGATTATGTGATTACATAAACTCTGTTATTAACTTTTTTAGTATCCCGATGCCGTCTTTCGGTTTCTCAATTGGTAAGTTGGCATCTCCCCAGGGGACACTTCTTAATTTTTGCATCGACTCCATTCCCTGCTACATTCTTCAGCATACGTGTAAAAAACCTAGTTGCTTATCTGAAAATCTGTCCCAATATGGTGCTCAATTGCTGTAAGAGCGAGGTTGCCATTTGCGTTTGCTGGTTTGCAGCGTCTTGAGTTTGGTTAATTGTGGTTTGCATTTGCTTAGCTTCATCTTGTACGTTACTTCTTCGAGCACGAACTTTTTCCAGTATCGCTTGCATATGCGGGTTCACATCGTTGTTTCGGAAGGCCTTTGGACCTTTTCCACCTCCTTCTAAAGGTGAGCCGTCACCTTGAGCAAATTGCGGAACGTCTGTTACCAACTCCGTATAAGCTTGCTGCCAGTTGGTCAAGAAAGACAATCGTTGCGCCTGTGCTGCTGAAATTCGCTGTAAAACGTCTACCATTTCGACCAGCAATCGTAAAATACGGTCGATAACAAGTATTCTATGCGCTGCATCCGAAGTTACTGTTGTACGGATCTCCACTGAAGTAACCGTTACGTCCTTAATAAAGTCCTCTCTCAGATCTTCAAACCACTCGTCGAAGTGATGGCTTGGAATAAACCAGCCATTTTCAACGCTGCCCGCACCGTTTTCTTTAAGTGATTTTTCGTAAAACTTTGAAAGCCGCGAAACATAACGTGCTTGAACTTGAGCTGGTGTCTCTCCTGTTTCCTGTGGAAAAAAGGATACGTAAATTTGCTCATAAGCCGCTAAGTCGACTCCATTTGCGCTAGTGTCTCCCAAGCCCGAAGTAGAATCATCAATTTCCGCACTTCGCGCCATGTATGTTGTCCAAGCCGTAAAGAAATTGTCAGGCGCAGTGGTGGCGTCTCCAATACTTTTTGGTACCATTACATCAGGTGTGTCGGGGTTTTCATCGATGTCGCTGGCGACTTCTTCATAGGGATAGCTTCCTAAAAAGTGGCTGAAAGACGCCTTCCAGAAGGTCTTAATAATATCATCAGTTATGCCGAGAGGTTGCTGGTCTTCACCGATCACATTGGTGAGAGCTTCCCAATCTGTGCCGGCGGGATCGGTTACGGGGTCGCCGTTTGCATCTACAAACCCTACCTGCTTTTTAAAGTCATCGATAAATTCAGCCTCTAAATCATTAGTTGTATCGCCTGAATAGTTTTTCCAAGCTTGCAAAAAACTTTGCCAGTCAATCAGCGGATTCGTATCTGCGTTGATGCTAGCTAAAAATCCTCCTATGGTTTTTCCGGCTGTCGGGGGTTGATAAGCAAATGTTTCCATATAAGCTCTGGAATCTAGGGCCGTAGGCGTGATATCGCTTTTTTCGTATCTGAGGAGCAAGCGCAGGTTATCTACAAATGTATTGCCATTAAAGACAATGTCTTCATGTGACATATTACCTCCTACAATTCGTGAAGATTTTGAGGTTAGAGGCGTAAGCTTATTCGTTTTATTTCATATTAGATTGGAGATATTTAATTAAAACCGTATTAATTAATTAAACCTCAAAAACCTCTATTAATTATTATAACAAGTTAGCAAATAAAAAATAAAATATATTTTTTACTTTTTACACTTTTCATCTATGACATAATGGCATCAAAATGCATATTTGATGCCGTTCAAGTATAAAAAGGGGAAAGATAAACATTCCCAAGGCTAAAAAAACGGTAGGCTAAAAGTAACTAGCCTAGGGTTGAATTATTCCTCTTCCCTCTTTTTCCCAGGACCCCTCTGAAAGGTCCTGGATAAACCCTGCGAGGAATGGCTCGATTAAGTTTAACGCGCAATGGCTTGGGCCATTCTTTCCAAAATCTGAGTGATTTTACTTAAAATGGAAGCGGCGGACTTGTAATATTCTTCAAATACGAAAAGATAGCGTCTCACTTCTTCTTTTTGGGTATCGTTAAGCGATTGTCCGGCGGAAATCGCTGCGGTCAGGTTCCTTTGGATTTGCCCTGGTTCAATACCCGGAATATTCAATGCAGTGCTTGCAGCTCCTGTGCTATCCAGAATCCAACGCGTCAATGCTGATTTTACATGAGCGGCATCAGTAGAAACGATACCGTTTGCACTTACGCCTACAGCACTAAAAGCTTTGTTAATATCAGCTAATACCGTACGAAGTTTTTCCAGAAGGGTTCCCGCTTCATCATCGCCTCCTTGCTGGCCACTCAAGGCTCTGATTTCTTCCATAATATCTTTTCTTAAACTCAGAAATTCAATTCGATCAGCTTCAGTTATTTTTTCTAAAATGGTGGGGTCGATTGGTGTGAAGTGATTATCAGCTGCCTCATTTACACCGCCTTGACCGTTATAGCCTCTAACAAACATGGTCGGTGTTATGGTTCTTGTAGTGGTGCGTGTGGAATTATGAACTGCTGAAGCGTCATAATATGTTGTTGTTTCCTCTACGCTACCAACATATAGATGTGAAGCAACATTTTTGAATTTATCTTTGTCTTCGGCCGTGATTTTGTTATGCAGCGTTTGCAGCCTGTTAAGTGCGTCAAGCGATCCTTTGGTGACTTCTATGGCGCCTTCCAACCTTTCAAGACTGTCTGAAAGCATTTCATTGCCTGTTCTAACATAAATGAGCTCGACAAGGGCTTGTAGAGTACGGTTTTGATTTCCCGAGGCATCTCCTGCATATTGTATGATCCTGCGGATGGCATCGGAGGAGGCCGATAGGTTTCTCCAATTCTTGATCATGGTAGCGGTGATGCCTCCTATGACCTGCAATCCACCTGATCCATCAGGTTGGATATTGACTCCAGCCATTTGCAGAGATCGTACCAGCTGTTCGACGGCGCCGGCCATTTCCAGGCTTAAGTAGTGCTGACCGGGACGCAGGACGGGGTCATCTGTGACATTCAGCCCGTTTTTCAGCAAATTCAATAGACCTGTCACTTCAACAGCTGTTGGAGTCCTGTTTGGGTCTCCTGTGACTTCGTAGTTTTTTGTCACGCTACCGCCTATTAGAGCGTTTAGCAATTGCGTAGCGTACTCTGGATCATCAAGCTTTGCACGGATATCAGCGGCTAGGGTTACAGAATCAGGATCAACTCCATCGATGGATTGATCTAGTCCTAGGTTGAAAATATTAACAAAGGCGGCGAGAGAATTTTGGAAATCTTGAGCAACTTTTGCTGAGGTAAATTCTCCATGGGCTTGAAATTCAACCCCATTAACAGTTACTGGGAGTAAAGCAGACATCTCGCTCTCCTACATTTTCCTGTTTATTTCTAATTATTATCTAATTGTTTGGGGAGTTATGGTGCAACAAATATTCATTTCCCATTATGTCTGAAATGGTTAATACGAATATTATGTGTACATCTTCTCCCCCCTCTAATTATTATTTTATCCTAAAATGATATAAAATTCAATTAATATGTTGATACTGTTCTAATTGAGTCAAGCACTAAATTTTTTATGTTAGGTTGTTTCCGACAACGATTTTTTGGCTGAATAAGCATCATCAAAACTAAAATTTTCAGAGGCAATAAATGCAAAAAAGCCGCTAAGATAATTGAAGGATAAACGAAAGAAAATATACAAAGGCCAAATTTCTAATCTGTACATTCTGTATAAATCTTCGCCTTTCTGGATCTTTGCGTTTACAAGTTTAAAAAATTGGGTTGAAATATGAAAAACCTGGAAGCCGTCGTGCGGCATCCAGGTTATGTACGTAAACTATCTTAAACATTCAACTGTAAGAATTCTCCGATCGGTTGCTGTGATCCCAGTATGCTTCCTATTAATGTACTTGGTCCATCAGTTAAGCTTTGCAGCAAAAATCCCATTTCAGCATTTGGAGTCATCAAAGCGCGCAGTAATTGTATTAGTTTCCTTAAGGTTTCTCTCATTTCAGCCTCTTCTTCCGCCTGAGTGATATGATGTAAAGCGTCTTCCAATTGATTGAGAACCGACAGGGGATTTCTTCTTTCTGGATCTTCAATTTCATCTACAGAAGTTCCTCCTAGTAAACCAAGAAGGATCTGGTCTTTGATTTCCTGCGCCAACCGGGCTCCGAGGTCAGGTCTTAGCAATCCCAGCACTGAGTTGCTGATTTGTTCAACAAGGCCTGCCAAGCTGAGAATTGTGGTTGGTGATGCAAGGTCGGCAATTGCTCTATCAAAGATAACGTTTCCGTCTCCTCTTCCTGTGTTCATTAATATGGATCGATGGACTTCTTCTCTTAATACGCTATGAAATTGATCACCGTTGGAATAAGGTCCGCGACTTAAAGTACGGGCTTCAGCTTCGTCGTAGATTGCTTGAGCTTGGAAAGCGGAAACACCTAAATCTCCGGAAATACGGTTAACTGCAGCGCTTTCAATCGCAGTCAGTTGAAGAGGTGTGACCCCGAACAAGGGGACGAGAGATCCATCTAATCCAAAAGCGGCTGCTGCATTAGCCAGAAACATAGCATCATGGAAGCTGAATCCGACGCCTCTCAGTTCATTGAACAAAGCATCTCTAAACTCTCTTTGAGTTTGGAATGAGGTGCCGGCACGTCCAATAGCTGCTTCAAGAGCAATTTCGAAAAGGTTTCCTGGTGTTACATAAGTTCTGGCTGCCAATGACATTATTTGGGTTGCAAGGAAGTCAGCTTGAAAATAATTGAGTCCGTGGGCTTGGAAATTGTTTCTTAATTCATCTCTTGCGATGGATGTTCCAAATGCGATTGAGGTCAGCATTTGGTTTCCTAGCAGCAAACTAGTTATTCCAGGATATCTTGTGAGCGGGATTACTGTTCCTGCCGCAGAAACGAGGCTAGTCATTTGCTGAGCTAGGAAGGCGGCATCGTTAAAGTTCAGTCCTATGTTTTGAAACTGAGCAGTCAATTCGCTTTGTAGCCTTACAGTGGATCCAAAGCCCCCTAAAAGCAATGAACGTACGACAGCATTCGACATCATCGCTCCGGCAAATCCAATATCTATTCCCAGAATGTTGTTTACAATAGAGGAAGCAACTATGGATCTGTCAAAGTTAAGTCCAAAGGCGGCATTCAAGTAATTCACTCCGATGTCTCCGCGGATTAAGGCTACAGTTTCATTAGCCAGTTGGTGCGCTTGGAAAAAATTAAATCCAGCAGCTTGGTATTCGTTGACAAGTTGATATTGCAAGTTGCTGAAGTTATTCAGTCCGCCGTGTAAGATGATGGCATTGACCGCGCTATTAATCATGATGCCCGCAGCGACATTGCCAAAACCTCTGCCGAAGACTAAGCTATCTACAAGGGTTTGTTTTAAGGCTAAAATGCTGAAGGGATTGTCCAGCACATCTAAAATCCTTGAACCCGCAGTCATGGCGACTAAGATGTCAATTGTCGGAATCCCGGCTAGCTGAGCAAACATTTGAGGCACAAGCGAAGGCAACCCTATAGATCTGCCTAAATGAGCCAAGGCCACTGATAGGATAGATAGGCTCATCGTAGCCGACACGGCTCTCGTAAAAGATGCTAAGCCTCCGATCGACATTAATCCAAAGGTATTTAATAAGTTGATGTCATTTGCAAGTCGGGCAAATAATGGAAGCCTGTTCATTTGGGAATTGACTATTTGGCGAACAACTCCGCTTCCAAGCATCCCCAAAACCTGTTCCGTAATTGCCAAAGAGATAGCTACGTTGATTGCAGGACTTGAAGCAGCTAGAAATCCCATCTGAGATGCGATGAATCGCAACGCAGGCAATGGACTTAAAAGGGAACTTCGCTGTAGCAATTCTAATGCTGTAAATTGCAGCCTGGCGAATAATCTGCCTGTGATCGGCATACTGTAATTCATTGCGATGGATCTTAGGATTCCACTCGAAAGGGCAATCTCTAAATTTCTCGAATGTAGGCCTAGAGCAAAAGCGGCTAATCCACCTCCTCCAAGAATGCCTACAGAATCTAAGAAAATCTGCGGGGATCTTTGGATAAAGGCAGCAGGGAAAATAATATTATAACCCATTTCTCTGTAAAAAAAGTTTTCTGTAGTTCTCAATGCTTCTGCCAAGTCTAAAATACGGTTAAAACTGCTTAGAAATGCCAAGGATGTCATTGTCTCAGGAAGCCACAACAATGCAAAGGCTTCAGCATAGGGAACGCGAGGAATGTCGGCAGGTGGTGCAGCTGAAGGTACATCTGAGATAGTTGGGGTGGCGTCGATATGATCAATGTTAGTTGATCCTGCCGGTAAAGAGACAAGCGGCAGGCTAGATGGCATTTGACCTTCGTGCGGTAAATAAGATTGAATATTCCCAGAAGGGGTCGGCATAGGGTCAACCAATGGAAGAGACGGTAGGCCTAGGGCTATTCTTTCAGAATTTGTATTAGAAAGATGAGCATTTGCTTGGTCAACTAAATTGTTATAATTAGCGACGGCATCGGTGTAATTATTAAGTAATGCTTGCAGATTTGGGCGGCTAGCCATGTAATCATTATAGGCTTGAATTTTACCGTTAATAAAATCTATCGCAGCTTGTTGATCGCCTTCAAATTGCGTATTTGCAAAACTTTCCAAAGCATCCGGATCATTATATATATCAATGTATGGGTTTACTTCGTTTTTTGCAGCTATATCATTGGCTGTGGTTTGAATCATCGCATCGGTAAATGTCTGTCTGTGTACCTCCGCAAGGGTATAAGCGAAGTCTATTTGAATTGCCAATGAACTTAAAGGTCCACTCCAAGCATCCAATTGCCCTGACAGCACACTATAGTTATCTAAAATGCCACTGGCTGTATCAAATGAGGCCAAGTTAAACTTTCTGCTGAGTTCGCTATCTAATAATTCTGAGTTGTTTAGCGCCTCTCGTAATTTACTGATCACGGCACTAATGATCTTGGTTAATTCAATTAATGACAAACTCCCAGGAGGCAAAGTTATGGTTCTGTTGGTGCGGAGTTGTAGATATGATGGTAGAGGGCCTTCGTCATCCAATAGCATGTCCAATACAATTTCTGACGAAGGTGGTTCTTGTGATCCTAGATTGGGGAGGTCACCAGGGCCGGGGTAGAATGAGTGTAAAGTATTATCAATTCCAGTCATGTTTTATTCTCCTTTATTTCAAAATAATACTAATAATAGAATGTGATTACTTTGCATTGGTAAAACAAATCTTATTTTATTTTAATAAATGAATTCGATTTATTCGCGTGAAAAGTCATAAAGTAATCAAATTCAAAAAAATCTAATTCTCTCTATAATCTATTATAACAGAGGTTAGGGATAATAAAAAATAATATAATTAAAATTTAAAGTTTGTAGTAGCTTATTTTGATTTATGTTGAATTTTAAATACTTCGGCTGAGTAAGCTTTCCAAGTTTGATAGATTTTATCGACTTGGATTGCGTAGGGTGCTAAGCGTTTGAGTACGATTTTATTCCATGATTTATCATAATCTTGATGG
>WUUC01185003.1_pt1 | contig 15637 bp, 13 predicted proteins | sample 6278441 | NCBI WGS metagenome assembly WUUC01 (sample SAMN13675441, study PRJNA597444) | soil metagenome | isolation source: soil | place: USA: Washington | collected 2017-10
ACATCGCACATGAATATATGAAGACAGTAAAAGCCGAACTTCTTACAATCGGCGACGAGATCCTTTATGGCCAGATCACGGACACCAATTCCCAATGGATGAGCGTGGAGCTGGGCAATGCAGGAATAAAAGTTGTCCGCAAAACGTCCGTCGGTGATGAAGAAAACGAGATACTAACCGCTTTCGCGGAAGCCGAAAAACGCGCCGACATCGTATTGATTACCGGCGGGCTCGGACCTACCAGCGACGACCTTACCAAGCCATGTCTCGCCAGGTACTTCAACTGTGAAATGAAGATCAATGACGAGGCCCTCGCCGAAGTCACCGAGTTCTTCAAAAGCCGGGGCCGTGAGCTGACCGGCATCAATCGCGACCAGGCCTTGCTCCCGGTGTGCTGCGAGAAAGTTACCAATGTCATGGGCACCGCGCCGGGTATGTGGTTCAACAGGGATGGAAAAGTGTTCGTATCGATGCCGGGTGTCCCTCACGAAATGAAACGGATGATGACCGATCTCGTCATTCCGAAGCTTAAAGCAACATTCGTAACGCCTGTCATTTACCACAAAGTGATCCGCACCATCGGCCTGGGTGAATCATTCCTCGCCGAAAAGATCGCCGACTGGGAACAATCGCTCCCCCCTTACATGAAGCTCGCCTACCTTCCGTCACTCGGCGATGTGAAGCTAAGACTCACTGGTATCGGGGAGTCTCAAAAGGAATTGGAGACTGAAGCGGAAGTCCTCACAGCTAAGCTACGGGATCGCGTCGGACAATTCATTTTCGGTTATGGCGAAGATCCCATCGAAGTTGTGATCGGCAACACGTTGAAAGAACGCAAGCTCACCCTGGCGATCGCCGAGAGCTGTACCGGCGGATACCTGTCGCACATGATCACCAGTGTGCCCGGAAGCTCTGCCTATTTTCTTGGAAGTATGATCCCCTACGCTTACGAGATCAAAATGCGGCAGCTTGGCGTAAAGCCAGAGACGCTGGAGAAGTACGGCGCAGTCAGCGAACCGACGATCATCGAAATGGCCAACATCGTCCGTGCAAAGTTCAACACCGACATCGGCGTTGCAACGAGTGGCGTAGCCGGCCCCGGCGGCGCTACCCCCGATAAACCGGTCGGGACGGTTTGGATCGCCTATTCCGATAAGCATCAGACCGTCACGAAAAGACTGCAGCTGTCGAAAGACAGGCTGATCAATATAAAGCTGGCCTCTACGGCAGTATTGAACCTGATTCGTCAGTCTTTGCCCAAGAACTGAATTTTCAAACGTTACCAGTAAGTCGTACTTTTGTCATTCCAAATCTCACAGAGATGGCCGAAGTTCACTTAATCATGCCCAAAATGGGCGAAAGCATCATGGAAGCGACGATCCTGAGCTGGCTTAAAAAGCCCGGCGACAAGATCGAGCAGGACGAGTCGGTGCTGGAAGTGGCTACCGACAAGGTGGATACCGAGGTGCCCTCTACCTATGCCGGTGTGTTGAAAGAGATCCTTGCCAAAGAAGGCGACGTGGTAAAAGTAGGGGCTCCGATCGCCGTCATTACTTCCGACGTGGCCGTGGCCGAACCGGTTGCCGCGGAGACTTCAATAGTTAAAAAAGAAACAAAGGTGGCTGCAGCTGTTCCACATTCCGCCAACGGAAGTGGCAACGGCGCTGCGCATGCTACTGTACAGAATTTCAAAAACACATCACGTTTCTATTCTCCCCTGGTTAAGAACATAGCGAAAGAGGAGAACGTCGCTGTTGCTGAACTGGAGAACATTACCGGTTCCGGATCGGAAGGCCGTGTAACGAAGAAAGACATTCTCGCATACGTACAGAATCGCAAGCTCGGTCAGTCTACCGGCAGCGGATCTTACAAAGTCAACGGAGCTGCTCCGCTCGTTCCCGCATCCATCGGTGCCGGCGACGAGATCATGGAGATGGATCGCATGCGCAAGATGATCGCCGAAAGGATGATCGACAGCAAGCGGGTGTCGGCACATGTAACTTCATTCGTCGAAGCAGATGTGACCAACATCGTGTTCTGGCGCAATAAGATGAAGCACGAGTTCCAGCGCCGCGAAGGCGACGCGCTGACATACACACCGATATTCATCGAGGCGGTTATTCATGCCATCAAAGATTACCCGATGATCAACATCCAGGTGGATGGAACACGGATCATCAAAAAGAAAGATATCAACATCGGGATGGCTGTCGCCCTGCCGAGCGGCAACCTTATCGTTCCCGTCATTCACCAGGCAGACCAATACAATCTCACCGGCCTTGCAAAGATCGTGAACGACCTTGCAACACGTGCCCGCGAAAACAAACTGAAGCCTGACGAGCTGTCGGGTGGTACCTTCACCGTATCCAACGTAGGATCTTTCGGGAATGTGATGGGAACACCGATCATCATGCAGCCCCAGGTTGCGATCATCGCATTGGGAGCCGTTCAGAAAAAACCTGCTGTCATCGAAACGCCGTACGGCGACGCGATCGCTATACGCCACAAGATGTTCCTCTCCCACTCATACGACCACAGAGTGGTCGATGGGGCGCTGGGCGGAAGTGTGGTGAGAAGGGTCGCGGATTACCTGGAGAAGTTCGATACCAACAGAGCTATTTAACCGCCACGTATCCCGTTATTTTCGGACTTCGGTTACCAAGATCTATCGAATAGAAATACGTTCCGGAAGGAAGTTTATTCCCGTTGTCCGAAAGCCCCCTGAAAACACTCTGCGCGTTATCGTAACCCGAAATCTGAAATACTAGATCACCCCACCGGTTGTGGATCGTCACACGGTTCCCGGGATAAAACTCGATGTTCTTTATCGTCATGAAATCATTCTTGCCATCGCTTCCGGATGACACCGCGTTGAATACTTCGATGTCGCGGTCAGTCAGCTCTTTCGCAACTGTGTAATATTTAAAGATCGGGTGACCTTCGCTCGTAACAGATCCCGACGAGAGGTTTCCGGAAAGTGCGGTCGCCGACATGTTGGCGTACGGTCCAAACGGGGTGGTCGAAGCCGCCACGATAATACTCTCGTGGCCCGGGCCGAGATCATCCTCGTCTGCGACAGGCAGGGTGATCACGGTTTCATCGAGAGGATCTCCCCCGCTCACCAACTCCCAATATCTTTTTGTTGATACTTCTTCCAGATCGAACTCACCGCTCAGCGTCTCTCCCGAAGCAAGCTCGTGGAGCGTAAGGATCCCGAACGATGAAGAGCTGCTCACAGCAGGTATCATCACGGGCAGGTACGTCGTTGCGTTCCCGACGGGGAACAACCAGTCACCTGTTCCTTTTCGTTCCACCGGTCCGTTGATGTGAGAACCGTCACTGCCGCCAGTAACGGTCGCATCCTTGTCTATGACGATCCGGGCACCGTTCTTCGAAACAAGAATTCCGTCTTGTAATATCAGCTCCGATTGAACAAAAATGTCGGCAAGGAACTCTTTGTTTCCTCCACCCCTGATCGCAAGTTTTTCAATGGACTGGGCATTGTGGTTGATCACCTGGTCCTGCTCGCTGTCGAAGCTCACCTGACCGATGCCGGGATCGTAAGTACCGGTATTGATCCATGCTCCGTAGATGATCACTTCACCGTTGTTGATCAGGGTACCTTTGTTCACCATACTGTCGGGTATCGATAATATAGTGCCTTCGGAGATGCTGACCACTGCACCGTTGTTGAAGAATACCTGTGCAGCAACTTCCCCGAAGCCCGAGGTCATCAACAAGACAAAAAGTAAGCGTTTGATCCGCATCTGTTACTTGCTTTCGGCCTTGAGTCCGACAGCTTTCTTCAACTTTTCGATCTCAGCCATCAACAGATCCATTTTCTTTTCGCTTTCGGTCAGCTTATTGTTCAGGTCGGATATCTCCACCTGTTGTTCCTGTACGGCTTTCACCAGCGGTGCGATGAAATCCGTGTAACGCAGACCCAAAGACCTGTCCTTATCTGCCGATACGGTCACTACAGCATTCTCAGGCCCGACGAGCTCCTCGATATCCTGCGCAATGAAACCCCAATTGGACCGACGGTCGCTGGAGTTCTTCATGTTGTAGCTCATGGGCTTCATCTTCATGATGAGGTCCAGGCCGTTTTCGATCGGTTGGATATTTGTTTTCAGGCGCCTGTCTGAAGCGGCGGTGAAGCCAACCTGACCCTGAATGACGGTAACATCGGTGTTGCCAATCCTCACTTTGTTGGTGGCATCGACGATCGTGTTGAAACCTATAGCGGTCGCATTCTGCAAGCCAACGGCGGACACATCGGCAAAGTAGCCGAGGATGGTATTCTGTGTGCCCAAAGTGTTCGTATTCCCCGCTTCATTTCCCACAAAGAGATTTTGTGTGCCGGTGGTGTTTGCCTGGCCGGCCTTTTCGCCGATGAAAGTACTGGGCCCGCTAACCGTATTCTGACCCGCTTGTGCTCCAACGAATGTGTTTCCATTGAATGTGGGCAATGCGATTGCACCGCCTGCCACCCAACCGATCAATGTGTTCAGGTTTCCGGAGATATTGTTTCTGCCTGCGTCAGCTCCGATAACAACGTTCCATGAGCCCGATGTAGAAGCAGCGCCGGCCTGATAGCCGTAAAAGACATTGTCCGTTCCTGTTGTTCCGTTCAACGGACCGCCGACGTTAAACCCTGCATGAAGGTTCCTTGTACCGGTGTTATTCAGCAAAACACTTCCGCTGGGATTGGCCCACAACGGGGTAGTGCCGGACGTGGTAAGCACCTGTCCGTTGCCACCGGCCGAAAGCTTACTGACGTTGATGCTGGCTGTGTTGCTGATGTCGCCATCAACCATCGTGCCGTCGGCAATATCGATACTGGCGACGGTGCCATCGTTAATATCGAGACTGGTGATCGTGTTGTCTGTAATGTCCACGCTGGCGACCGCTCCATCGTTAATGTCACCAGAGACGATCGTATTGTCCAAAATGTCGGTGCTGGAGACTGTTCCATCCGTGATATCTATACTCGCGACCGTTCCATCGGTAAGGTCTGCGCCTGTAACCGAACCGTCGCTAATGTCGGCGCTCACGATGCTGCCATCGGTGATGTCAACACTTGCCACGGTGCCGTCCGCTATATCATTACTCACGATGGTTCCATCGGTGATGTCCGCGGTGAGGATCGTGCCATCGGCGATCTTCGCGCTTGTGATCGCATTGTTCGCGACATTGGGGTTAGGATAAGTTCCCGTCAGGTCGCCGCCTGCTGTCCCGGATGGGGGCGCAGTCGTCGGGATCGTCACTGTTTGAGGACCACCTGCAAGCCTTGTGATGGAAAGTACTCCTGTCCCACCATTGAACGATAAAGTCTGGTCATCAGTGTTTGTTCCTGTAAAGGCAGAAAGGTTGACCGGTGTAGCCGATGGATTATTGGTGATCGTAAGCGTCGAGCCTGTCAGCTGAAGGTCCTGTGGAATGTTGAGATCCGACAGGTTGATCGGCACGGCGGAAGGATTATTGGTTACCGTAAGGGCAGAGCCGCTGAGCTGAAGATCTTGTGGAATGGCCGAAACCGTATTATTAATAATGGAGATCCCTGACCCGCCCGAAAGCTCGGACCCGGTCCCCATTGCTTTCCACGCGGTGGCCTCCCAGTAGTAAAACTTATTTTCGTCGCTGTCGAACACCATGAGGCCGTTCTCTTTGAGCGTCAGGGCGGCGGTGAACGCTGCCGCTGTGCGTTGGGCGGTCGTTAGCTTGGGTATCAGTAATCCCTGGTTATTATTAGGTGATATCAGCTCCAGCACGGCATTCTTATTGGGACTGGCGACGCCAATACCTACCGAATTCTGAGCTCTCGCAGCAATTGCAGATAAAATAATCAAACATGCGAGTACGCACTTTCTCAACTTCATAGTGTTTTATTTAAGGGGTCATGGAGGGGAACTAAACTACGAGAATTCCGTAAAAAAATGGCAAGTTTGCAGATATGAAATTCGGAACGAAAGCAATTCATGCCGGCGTCGAGCCCGACCCGTCGACCGGTGCGATTATGACCCCTATATTCCAGACATCGACCTACGTCCAGGAATCGCCAGCAAAACACAAAGGCTACGCGTATGCCCGGGGTGCCAATCCCACCCGGAACAGCCTTCAGAAAAATATTGCCGCCCTCGAAAACGGTAAGTTCGGTCTGTGCTTCAGCTCCGGAATGGGCGCCACCGACGCCGTCATCAAGCTCCTGAAGCCGGGCGACGAAGTGATCACCAGCAATGACCTCTACGGAGGATCGTACCGGATGTTCACCAAGATATTCGAAAAATACGGTATCAGGTTCCACTTCGTGGACATGACCAACACAAGCGCACTCACACCGCTCGTGAACGACAACACGCGGATGTTCTGGATCGAAACACCTTCGAATCCGCTGATGGGCATCACGGATATACAAGCTTGTGTTACGATGGCTAGAAAAGTGAACGCGCTAGTCGCCGTCGATAACACTTTTGCTTCACCGTATCTGCAAAACCCACTCGACCTTGGCGCAGACATCGTTATGCACTCCGTCACAAAATATCTCGGTGGCCACTCCGATGTGATCATGGGGGCACTCGTCGTCAACGATGAAAAACTTTACCAGGAACTGGCGTTCATCACCAATTCATGCGGCGCAGTACCAGGACCACAGGATTCTTTCCTTGTCCTTCGCGGCATCAAGACACTTCACCTTCGTATGGAACGTCATTGTTCCAATGGCAAAGCGATAGCGGAATTCCTTCGCGGCCATGCGAAAGTCGGAAAAGTATACTGGCCGGGTTTTGCCGATCATCCGAACCACAACATCGCACGCAGGCAGATGAGAGACTTCGGAGGGATGCTGTCGTTTGTTTTGAAAGACGACAGTGAAGAAAAAGCCCGCCTCCTGATGGAGTCTGTCGAGTTGTTCTCGCTGGCCGAATCGCTGGGCGGAGTTGAATCGCTTATCAATCACCCGGCAACCATGACTCACGCCAGCATACCAAGAGAACAAAGGATAAAAAATGGCCTGAGTGATTCTCTGATAAGACTTAGTGTGGGAGTGGAAGATGTAGAAGACCTGCTTGAAGATCTCACGCAGGCCCTCTCGAAGATTTGAGCTTCTTAGTTAGTGTCGACGGGATTGTTCTTCGCCCGGCGAATATTTCTGGTTGCACGATCCTGCTTGCGGTCAAGCCGTCTTCTTTCTGCAACGGTAACATCTCCATCTGCTTTAACTCTGCGCTCCGAGCGACGGATGTGACGCTGCTCCGTACGGAGTGCGCGGGTTTCATGACGCGTTAGCTCGCCGCTTGCATGCCCCTGGGCTATACGTGTTTGCTGTGTCGCCTGCCTTACATCTGCACGAGGTGTCCTTTCCTGTGAAAAGGCGATTGTGGCAATCAGGATAAATGGAACAAAAATGATCTTTTTCATGGCGTTTTTTCCCTTTAGAGTTCGTGAAAACTAAAAGGTTTAATCAGCCACTAATATCTCCTCTTGTTTCCCTTGATCTTGCGGGCCTTGCGATCCTGCTTCTTCTCGGTCCGCACCTTCTTCTTTATGGAAAGGTCTTTTTTTCCACTTTTCGATTTCCGGGTGGATTCGCGAACATACCGCTGGTCGGAAGTCATCTTGGCCGATTCGTCGACCGAGAGCTTTTTGGGTTTCCTTTGAGCGAACGAGAATGTCGAGATAGCCAACAAGACAAACAGTAAAATCGCTTTCTTCATCGAAAATTTTAGACAAGACTTTATACTACTTCAGCTACAAAGGTAACGTAATTATGAATTCGCTGCCCCGGCCAAGTGTGGTCTCCAGCCGGATATCGCCTTTCAGGCGGTCGACGAGGGTTTTGACGATCGCCAAACCGAGGCCGTTTGAGCTTTCGCCGCCGGTTGGCCGGGCGCTCAGTTTCTTGAATTTCTGAAAAAGGAGGGGCTTGTCTTCCTCTGTGAATCCCGGTCCTTCGTCCTTTACCGTGATCAACATGCTCGTTTCGTCTACCCGGCCGGTGATGTGGATCTCAGAACCGTTTGATGAGAACTTAACAGCATTCGACAGCAGGTTGTCGACGATGCGGTTGACGTAATTATGGTCTGTGAGCACGGGCTTACTGGCGTCGACGGCCAGGTTCAGCTTGATGGACTTGCTGCTTGCCGTCACCTGCATGGCTTTTACCCGCTCTTCGAGCAGCTCGTGAAGGTCGACTTCACGCCTGGTCGGCTTATCCTTTACCTCTTCGAGCTCGTTCACGTCGAGCAGGTCGGTGATCATGTCGAGACCTGATCGGGTGGCATCGCGAATCAGCTTGACGTAGTCTTTCTGTTTTGTGGTAAGGCTGTCTTCCTCCATCTCAATGATTGAAGCCAGACCCGATATTCGGTTGAGCGGCGCCTTCAGGTCGTGCGCGACGATGTTCATCAGCGTGTTCTTTTCCTGATTGAGGTCCGACAACACGTGGTTGCTTCTGGAAAGATCTTCGTTGTGCCGCGTGATCTCTTCCCGCTGGCTGACGATATGTGCATTCTGTAAAGCAAGCTTATGGTTCACCAACCGGCGACGGCGGCTGGTGATCCAAATGACCGCCGCAATACTGGAGACAGATGCCACGACGACGATAAGCGTGATGTTCTGAGATTTTTGTTTGGCGATGGTTGCCGTGCTCTTTGCCTCCTTCACTTTCAATTGTTCGAACTCCTTGTCTTTTTTTTCTATTTCGACCTGGAACTGTAGCCGTTCGATCTGTCGCGCGAGGTCGGTATTTTCAAGCATGCCCGAAAAGATCTTGTAACGGTTCGCATATTCTTCGGCCCTCGAACCCTCGTTACTGGCATTGTATATCTCGGCGAGCAGGAATGAAGCGTCGCGCTGGAACAGTACGTTGCCGGTACCCTCGGCGGACTCGAGTGTCTTACGAAGCAGGGAGGTTGCGCTTTTATAGTCTTTCTTTTGATAATAGTATTTGGCCTGGAGATAGGTGGCCCTGAGGAACATCTTCTGGTTGGTTTGTTCAGTGATGGCAGTCAGCACATGCTCTGTGCGCGCGAATGCCTCTGCGAGATTTCCTTCTTCGAGAAGGATCTCGGCAAGGCCGATGGAAAGCTCGGCGCGGGTAACGGGGTCGTTGATGTTTGCAGAAGCAGAGTCGGCTTTCAGGAAATAGGTAAGAGCGCTCTCGGTGTCGCCGGCACCCTGGTAGATAAGGCCGATCTCCATGAGCGAGGAAACGATCATTCGGGGTTCGCCAACTTCTTTTCGCAGGTTATATGCAGTGCGCGACATCTCCAGGGCTTTTTGAAAATCCTTCTGAGTATGATACACACTGGCGATACTGCGGTTTACATACGCCAATCCCGAATTATCGCCGAGGTCCTCGAAAATCTCTTTCGACCGGATGAGATTATCGAAGGCGCGAACGAGGTCGCCCTGGTCATAGAACATCCGCCCGAGATTGTTGTATCCATAGGCAAGCTCGATCGAGTCATTCTGCGCGATCGACATCTCGATGGATTTACGGTGATAGTCAAACGAATTTACGTAGTCACCTTTATTGGCATAAGCCAGTCCGATAAAGCTCAACGACTTCGAGAGGCCGGAGGAAAGATTGATCTCTTTACCAAGATCAAAAGCCCTGTTACAATAGATCAATGTGCTGTCGGGGTAAGAGTAACGGTATTCGAAGCCGATGGAGCAAAGAATGTGGAATGATTCTTCTTTGTCGGCTGTAGCTAACTGGGTGAGCAGCTTTTGAACGACATCGAGGTTTTGCGCCCCGGCGGAGCAAACAATCATCAAAGCTGTTATGAAAACTGCAGCTTGCTTAAAAAAATCTCTCGTGGTTTCGGTCGACACGTTTAAAAAATGCTTCGTGATTCTACTATAAATTACGCGATCAATCCTTCTCTACAAAATTTAGTTCCCTGGAATATGTCTCGTCCACGGCACTTAGAGCCACTAATGCAATAATTGAGGTGATAATGATAACTGTGAGCGCTCCATAGATCATTCCCATTTCAGCGCGTAAGAACTGGAAAAGCCACGTGATGGGTATGACCGTTCCGCGTATAAAGTTGGGGACGGTTGTCGCTACCGTCGATCTCAGGTTGGTGCCAAACTGTTCGGCTGCGATGGTGACAAAGAGCGCCCAGTATCCGATCCCAAAACCGAGCAGGAAGCATTTCACGTAAAACGCATTGGCAGTTTCGATCGGGAAGAATAAATACACGCAGACAAAAGCGAACGTGAGAATAATAAACAACAGCACGATCTTCTTACGTGACTTGAGGAACTGGCTTGTAAAACCACTGGAAAGATCTCCCACAGCCAGACCGATATAGCTCCACATCACTGCGTCGCCGGCGTTGATGGGATCTTTAAGGCCCATGATCGTTGCAAACTCCGGAGAGAACGTGATCAGGATACCGATCACGAACCAAATAGGCAAGCCGATGAAAATACATCCGAGGAATTTCCGGAGACGATCCCAGTTGCCCACCAACTGAAGAAGATTGCCCCGCTCGACGTTCGTCTCTTTTATTTTAAGGAATATCCCCGATTCAAAAACACTGACACGTGCAATGAGAAGGATCAGCCCGAGTCCGCCACCGATAAAGTACGCTACTTGCCAGTCGAACTCTTTCGCGACAAAACGAGCGAGCACGGCCCCGAACAATCCGATCGTTGCTACCATTGCCGTTCCATACCCTCTCAGCCTTGTCGGGAGTATTTCAGAAACCAGAGTGATGCCTGCGCCGAGCTCGCCGGCAAGACCGATGCCTGCAATGAAACGAAGCATCGCATACTGAGTGACCGTAGTGGCGAACCCGTTGCCGATGTTGGCAAGTGAATACAATAAGATCGAACCAAAGAGCACCGACAACCTGCCGCGTTTGTCTCCCATGATACCCCAGATCAAACCACCTAAAAGCAAGCCACCCATCTGGACTTGTAACAGGAATTCACCTTTACTGAGGAGATCTTCGGCAGGAACACCCAGTGCTTTAAGGCTTGGCACGCGAACGATACTGAAGAGTAACAGATCGTAGATATCGACAAAGTATCCCAGCGCAGCTACAATAACAGGCACACTGAATAGTAGCTTAAAGTCTTTGTCCTTCGACATCGGTGGTTTTTAGTTAGATAACTGCTAAAATCGGCTTTTTGACGATATTTGCTAAACCTTTCTGACTTTTGGAGTGTAATTGCGGCTGGGTTACAAAATACCACCAAAGAGGTATTGACTCCAGTATTGATAGTTGTCGACTTTTGAAGTAAACCAGCATTATGAAACGCCATGTTTTTCCGTTGATCTTTGCGCTCGGCTTGATCCTGATCCTGCTGCAGATCTTTCTCTGAACTCACGCGTACGCCCCTTCTTCTTTACAGTTTAATCACTCCCCTGCTAACTAAAAAGTAGATCACTGCTCCCCCCACCGGGAACAGGATAATTACCAGTGCCCAGATGAGTTTCTGTTCCGTCGAACGTTTGCTGCCGAGCAGATCGATGATCACGTAAACGATCAGTGCGATGTAAAGAAGGGGAATCAAAAATCTAAACATAACTGTCAGTTATTCTCAAGAATTTTAAAGATCTCATCGAGGTTCGGAGTAATGATGATCTCCGTACGACGATTCTTCTGCTTGTTTTGTGGCGAGTCGTTTGTCGCTAGTGGATAATACTCCCCTTTGCCTGAAGCGGTGACTTGATTTGGTGACACACCGGCTTCGGTGAGTATCTTGGTGATCGAAGTGGCACGCATGACACTGAGATCCCAGTTATCCTGCATGTAAGGTGATTTCTTTGAAATGGGAACGTTATCGGTATGGCCTTCGACCATGATCTGCAAGTCTTTCTGATCTTTGATGGCTTTCGCAAGCTGCTGAAGAGCCGTCACACCTTTCTTGTCTACCTCGATGCTGCCGGAACCGAAGAGTAATTGCTCGGCAAGAGACACATACACTTTTCCATTTTTGATGTTCACTGTCAGGTCGCTTGCCTTGAAGTCGAGCAGTGAGTTGGCGATCTTGTTCTTCAGGTCTTGTACCGCCTTGTCTTTGTTATTCAGAACTGTCTCGAGCTCCTTTACTTTTTTCTCACGTTCGGCGAGACTCGTGCTCAAAGAGTCGTTCAGCTTCCGGGTCTTCTCCAGGTTGTCCTGGATCGAAAGCAGCTGTTCCTTCTGAAGTGTCATGTCGCGGTTGAGCTTTCCGCTGCTATTCAATAAATTTTTGTAGTATGAATTCAGCTGGTCGTATTCTTTGTTGAGAACGTCCAATTTTTGAGAGCTGGTGCGATAATCGACACCAAGTGTGGCGGTATCCAGTTTCAACCGGGACAGTTGCTTGTTCAGCTCTTCAAGGTCGGCATTGGCTTTCGAAAGCTGCTGTGATTTTTCATTGAGCTCTCCCTCGGCCTTTACTTTCTGTGCGAGCATGTCTTCGTACTTCTTCTTGGTTACAATACATGAGGTTGATAAAAAGCAAAGGAGGAAAAAAACAGGGAGCGTTCTGTTCATTGTCTAAAAGGGGTAATGGTTGAACAAAGTAAGCCCTTTTCCGATATATTTACCAAACGAACACGCGGCTGTTGACGTTTGAAAAATCTATCGGCACGGAAACAAACCAGGAGTCTGAAACTTCCAACACGCGGAGTCGACTTCACCTCGAACGACTACCTGGGACTCTCGCGGTCGGAGGAGCTTCATAAATCGATCGCTGATGCGTGGTTGTCCTTACCGGTACGCCGGAACGGATCAACCGGGTCCAGGCTGCTTTCCGGTAACAGCGAGCTGATCGAGGTCACGGAAAAAAAACTCGCAGCGATATTCAACAGCGAAACCGCGTTGTTGTTTGACTCCGGGTACTCGGCCAACATAGCTGTCCTCTCCACATTGCCCCAGCGCGGCGACACTATTATTATGGACGAGCTCGCTCATGCCAGCCTGAAGGACGGGGCCCGATTGAGTCTCGCCACAAAATGGAACTTCAGGCACAACGATATGCCGGACCTGGAAAAGAAGCTCGCGATGGCGGAAGGAGAAAAGTGGATCGTATTGGAATCGATCTATTCGATGGATGGCGACATCTGCCCTTTGCACGATGCCTGCATCCTGGCGGAAAAGTCCGGTGCCCGCATTATACTCGACGAAGCACACAGTACGGGTGTGATGGGAGCGAAAGGGAACGGCCTGGCCAACCGCGATGGTCTTCAGGACCGGGTCGATGTCCGCGTTTATACATTCGGTAAGGCCATGGGAGTTCACGGCGCATGTGTTTCATCCGGTACCGCGATCAAGGACCTGCTGGTCAATTTTTCCCGGCCATTTATATACACTACGGCTCCCGCCGATCATTCGGTGATCTCCGTTTCGTGCGCGTTCGATTTTCTGGGTGCTAACATCGTTCTACAAAATCAAATGAAAGCGAATATCGATCACTTTACCACGTTGGCAGGCGACGTGAAGGGTTGGAACAGGTCGGGCACCCAGATACAGGTCGTCCTGGTTCCGGGTTATGAAGAAGTGACGAAGGCAGCCTCACGGCTCCAGGGTGCAGGGTTCGATGTCAGGCCGATCCTATCCCCGACCGTTAAGGAGGGACAGGAAAGACTTCGAATCTGTATTCATACTTTTAACACAAAGGAAGAGATCCGGTCGCTGATCGGTGAAATGAAAGCGATGGGATTATGAGCAATTACTTTGTAACAGCAATCGGCACAGACAGCGGGAAGACGGTCGTGTCGGCGATCCTGTGCGAAGCGCTGGGAGCCCGTTATTGGAAACCGGTCCAGGCAGGTCACCCCCGTGATACCGAGATAGTAGCGTCGTTGGTATCCAATCCCTTTTTTAAATCCTTTCCGGAAACGTATTTGTTGAACACACCGGCATCACCACACGCTGCCGCAAAGATCGACGGGGTGACAATCAACCTCATCGACTTCGTCCTTCCTTCGAAAGAGCAGCTGGTGATCGAAGGCGCAGGCGGATGCATGGTGCCGTTGAATGATGAAGAGTTTGTGATCGATCTCGCCGCAAAAATTCCCTGTGAGATCATCGTGGTATCGAACCTTTACCTGGGAAGCATCAATCACACGTTGCTTACGGTCAGTCTTCTGAAAAACAGAAAGCTGCCGGTGAAAGGAATTATTTTCAACGGCGCCCGCAATGAAGAGAGCGAAAGGATCATACTGCATCACTCCGGCTGGCCATGCCTGTTGAGAATTGAGAACGAGAAAGCAATCGACAAGGCGATGATCCTGCGTTACGCGGAAAAGATCAAAAGAAACATTGCATGAGCCTGCTCGACGATGATTTGAAAAACATCTGGCATCCGTTCACTCCCATCGGTGGCGAGCCGCCGATTGTGGTAACATCGGCCAAGGGTATCTATCTGCATTGCGAGGACGGCCGAAAGCTCATCGACGGCATTTCCTCATGGTGGGTAAACATTCACGGGCACAGTCATCCGGCGATTGCGGAAGCGATCTATAAACAGGCGAAACAGCTGGAGCACGTGATCTTCGCGGGGTTCACTCATCTGCCTGCGATACAGCTGTCGAAAAACCTGCTGAGCATTTTACCCTCCAATCAATCCAAGATCTTCTTTTCCGACAATGGGAGTACGGCTGTCGAAGTAGCGCTGAAGATGGCGATCCAGTATTGGCATAACAAGGGCACACCAAAAAGAAAAGTGATCGCTATCGAAGGATCGTATCACGGCGATACGTTCGGATCGATGTCGGTCGGCGACCGGGGAATGTTCACGGAACCGTTCTCTAAGCATCTATTTGACGCTGAGTTCATTCCGTGGCCGGATGGTAGCAATGACGACCAGGTGATTAATAAATTCACCGGTATCGTGAAGTCGGGCGATGTCTTCGCGTTTATCTACGAGCCCCTGGTACAGGGGGCCGGCGGCATGAGAATGTATTCGCCTGAACTGTTGTCGTCGTTGATGGAGATCGCCCGGAAGGCCGAGGTTCTTTGTATTGCAGATGAGGTCTTTACAGGATTTGGGCGGACGGGGCCGATATTTTCGTCCGAACATATCGGCATCGTGCCCGACCTGATGGCCCTCTCGAAAGGCCTGACCGGTGGTACAATGGCATTGGGAGTAACGACGTGCTCACAGAAAATATTCGACGCGTTCCAATCGAATGAGCTCTCGAAGACATTCTTTCACGGCCATTCTTTCACGGCCAACCCGATCGCCTGCGCTTCGGCCAACGCAAGCTTCGATCTTTTGATGACGGACGAATGCCGGGAGCGTATCCGTCTCATCTCAGCAAAACAGCGTGCGTATGCTGATAAGCTTAAGACTGATCCGCGTCTTGCAGCCGTGAACACGCTGGGCACCATTCTGTCGCTTGAAGTAAAAACAGGGTCCGGCACTTCCTACGGCAACGATCTTAAGCACGAGATCTACAGATTCTTTCTGGACCGGGGCATCCTTCTGCGGCCGCTCGGTAACGTGATCTATTTCCTGCCTTCGTATGCTTTTACGGAAGAAGAGCTCGTAGTTGTTTACGATGCCATCGATGCTTTTCTCGGGACGCTAAAAAGCCGCTGACACATTCACGATCCTGGCCTGATCGGGAACCCAGAAGTTCAATGTCTTCGAGTTCTGCTGATAGGTGACCGCCGGCAGGGCCGTTGCC
>WUUC01023241.1_pt1 | contig 15635 bp, 14 predicted proteins | sample 6278441 | NCBI WGS metagenome assembly WUUC01 (sample SAMN13675441, study PRJNA597444) | soil metagenome | isolation source: soil | place: USA: Washington | collected 2017-10
CGCCCTTTTGTGGGAGGTGCGTCGTGAAGCCAGCTGGAAGAGCGCTTGAGATCGTCGCTGTTGGCCTGGGTCAAGCTGGTGGCAACCTCGCAGCCGAGCTCGCGCGGCTCGGCTATCGCGCGCTGGCGCTCAACACCGCGCAAACCGATCTTTCATCGCTGACGGCGACGTCCAGCAACCATCCGTCGCTGACGGACGAGCAGCGCATGTACATCGGCATCGATGGCCATGACGGCGCGGGCTCCGACGTCGGCTACGGCCGCGAGTGCATCACGGCTCACGCGAGCAAGATCCGCGAGCGCATCGCCGAGCATGCAGCTGGCGCAGACGTCGTGCTCTTGACCTGCGGCCTCGGCGGCGGCACCGGCTCGTCGATCGCCGCGCTCGTCGAAACGCTCGAAGATCTCTCGCTGCCGTTGGTCGTGCTCGCGACGCTGCCGAGCGGCCACGAGAGCGGCATCGCCAAGGTCAACGCGGTGCGCGCGGTCAACGATCTCGTCAAGCAGAGCCTCTTGGGCTGGATTCTCGTCGACAACGCGCGCCTGGCCCAAGGCCACGGCAGCGTCTCGCTCGACCGCTACTACGAAGAGATCAACAAGGTGATCATCGAGCCGCTGCACGCGCTCAATCTCTTGAACGATCGCCCGGAAGCAACGCCGATCCGCACCCTCGATGGCGAGGACATGCGCACGCTGCTTTTGTCGTCGGGCTTGCTCAACTACGGCCTCAAGCGCGTCGCCAAGCTGACCAACGAGACGGTGATCGACGCGGTGCGCGAGTGCCTGCAGGCGAGCGCCATCATGCCGGAGGGCTTCGGCCTCGAGAACGTCGCGTACTTGGGCTTGGTGCTCGAGGCGCCAGAGGCGCTGCTCAAGACGACGCCGTTCGCGCTGTTCGAGCAGATCGGCGAGCAGCTGAAGGACGAGACGCGCGGCGGCGCCGTGTACATCGGCGTGTACCGCGTCGAAGGCACGAGCGAAGCCACCGTGCGCGTCTTGTGCTCGACGCAAGCGCTGCCCGAAGGCGTGCAAGAGATGGTGAGCGCGGCGCGACGCGAAGGCGCGCAGCTGCGCGAGAAGCTTCAGAAGACGCTGACCGGCCTCGACCTCGGCGAGATCGAGGAATACGAGCTGTTCCGCACGAGCCCCGGCACGATTCGCCGTCGCGTCTCGGAGACGCCGGCGAAGAAGGCACCCTCACGCGGCGCGAGCGCCCAGGCGCGCGGCTCCGTTCCCCCGCCCGTCGTGCGCGAAGCGGTGCGCGAGCAAGTGCGGGCGGGCGCGGGCGTATCGATCGTGCCGCCGGGCGCGGCGCCCGCCGATCGCGAGGCGTACGACCAAATGGTCCGCGACTACAAAGCGAGCGAGAGCGACGACGTGAAGAAGCAGGTCATCGACCGGCTCGAGGTCGATCGCCGCTCGGACAACTCGCTCGTCCGCTACTACGCGGTGCGCGCGATGACCAAGCTCGACCCAGCCTTGTTCGCCGAAGCGCTCGCCGCCGCCGCGCAAGACGACGACGCGACAGTTCGTGCGATCGCGAACAAAGCGCTGCAGCGCTAGGCGAGCTCACTCGCTGAACGCGACCCCGAGCCCGACAAGCGCGCCTCCGAGCACGATCAAAGCGAAGCCCGAGCCGCCCAAGTAGAACCAGCGCATCACCGCGCGGCGCTCGTGCTCGAACAGTTGGGTGTGGAGGCGCACCGGGCTCCACAGCCAGCCGCGCGGCAGCGGGCCGCGCGGTGCAAGGCAGCGGTAGAGCACCACGTGGTAGTAGACGCCGGTCGGTACGCCGACGACGAAGCCAAGCGCCATGAGCGCTACGCCAGCGAGCACGAACGTCGTCCAGGCGAGCGACACGGCCAGCGTGCCGACGAGCATCAGCGTCAGCACGAGCCCCAGCACGATCGCCGCTTCGGTCATGGCTCAGGTTGGTGTAACCGCGCCGCGCGGCGCAGCCAAGCGCAAGAGTCCGGGCGCTCTTCCGGGCTGGAGCACAAACGGCTATGTCAGCCGATACCCGCGTGTCGCACGCGTTCCTGCAAGACGGTCCCGAAAGTGCCGGCGCTCAGCTCGTGCTCGCGCACGGCGCCGGCGCGCCGATGGACTCACCCTTCATGGAGCACATCGCCCGCGGCCTTGCGGCGCGGGCGGTGCGGGTGACGCGCTTCGAGTTTCCGTACATGGCCGCGCGCCGCAGCGCGGGCAGGCGCGGTGGGCCCGACCCGCAACGCGTGCTGCTCGCGAGCTACCGGCAGGTCGTGGAAGAGCTGCGCGCGCGCGCGCCGAGCACGCCTCTCTTCATCGGCGGCAAGAGCATGGGCGGGCGCATGGCCAGCATGATCGCCGACGAGCTGCACGTCTCAGGCCTCGTGTGCTTGGGCTATCCATTCCACCCGGCGGGCAAGCCCGAGCAGACGCGCGTCGCGCACCTCGCGACTTTGCAGACACCCGCGCTGTTCGTCCAAGGCACACGCGACGCGCTCGGCAGTCGCGAAGACGTGCACGGCTACACGCTCGCGCCTAGCATCCACATCGAGTGGATCGAGGATGGAGATCACGATCTCGCACCGCGCAAGCGCTCGGGCTTCAGCAAAGAAGCTGCGCTCGCGCAGGCGATCGACTGCATCGCGCGCTGCATGCTCGAACGCGTCTAGCGCTCGTCGCTCACGCTCATTGGGCGGGGCGCCCCTACGGCTCACCGGTGCCGGGGCCGCTGTCGCTCCATGATGGTGTTGCGGGAATGCGCGCGATGGACGCCGCATTTTCGAGCCACCCACAAAGTTCTGACCGGCCCGCGTGGTGCGTGACGCTGTCTAATCAGTGACACCCCTAGGGGCATCTCGTAAGCTGCTCCGACAAGCAGGGCGGGTGAGTAACGTGGCCGAGCGCGGCATGCCCAAAGCCGGCGAGGTAATCGCCGGCAAATACCGCATCGAGAGCCTGATCGGGGAAGGCGGGATGGGCGCCGTCTTCTCTGCGACGCACGTCGTCACCGGTAGGCGGCTTGCGGTGAAGTGGTTGTTGCCGGACATCGCGCGCAGCGAGGACGCGGTGCAGCGCTTGCTCCGCGAGGCGCAGGCCGCAGGGCGAATCGATCACCCGAACGTCGTCGATGTGTACGACGTCGGCGATTTCGAGGGCTCACCGTTCTTGGTGATGGAGCTCTTGCAAGGCGAGAGCTTGACCCGAGGGCTCGAGCGCGGCGCCCTCAAGATCCCCGAGATCATTCGCATGGTGCTCGGCGCGATCGATGGCGTCGGCGCCGCGCATCGGCAAGGCGTCATCCATCGCGACATCAAGCCCGACAACATCTTCCTGTGCCGCGATTCGAGCGGCGCGCTGCTGGGCTCGAAGGTGCTCGACTTCGGCATCTCGAAGCTGTCGTCGACCGCCGGGCAGCTCAACCCGCGCCTCACAAAGACCGGCGCGATCATGGGCACGCCCTATTACATGTCGCCCGAGCAGATCCGCGGCGCGGTCGAGATCGACTCACGCGTCGACATCTACGCGTTCGGCGTGATCCTCTACGAGTCGCTGACCGGCCGCGTGCCGTTCGACGGCAAGACGTACAGCGCGCTCGTGCTCGAGATCGCGACCGGCACACCACCGCGCCCGTGCGAAGTGAACCCGCGCGTCGCGGGCGCGCTCGAGCGCGTGATCTTGAAGGCGATGGCGCGCGATCCGGACCAGCGCTTTCAGACGATGGAGAGCTTGGCCAAGGCGCTCGCACCTTTCGCGAGCGCGGTTGTGCCCGGCGGCTCGGAGTCGGTGCGCATCGATGTTGGGCGCACGAGCGGTCCAGCGACGACGCCTTTCGTCTCCGAGGCGCCGGTCGTGCCCGTTCGGCGCACCCCGCTGATCGTCGCGGGCGTGCTCGGCGTCGGCGCGCTCGCGCTCGCGGTCGCCGCCTACCTCGCTCAGCAAGAACCGGTGACGTCCGTCGCGGCGCCTGCGCCCGTGGAGGCCGTGCCGCCGGCCGAGACACCCGTGCCCAATGCGCCGGCAGAGACCCCCTCGCCCGCCAGCAATCCAAGCGCCGCCGCCGCGCAGCTGCCGAGCGCCGCGCCGGACGCGGGCAGCGAGGCTTCTGCCCCCAACACGCCGGTCGGCCTACCGGTGCAGGCTGCGCCGAGCGCCCCGCGACCGGGACGTGAGCCCCGACGGGAGCCGAGCGCCGGTCCCGTGCCGAGCGGCCCGAGCCCTCAGGCTCCCGGCCGCAGCGGCACGATCAGCAGCGACGACTTCTAAAGCTCGGGCGGCGCGCCAGCCGTAGCCGTGACTCAGGCGTGCGCTGCGCTGAGCCGGGGCAAGCGCCCCTCGAGCCACGACATCGTCACGAACGGAAGCACCAGCGCGGTCATCAAGGCGATCTCGGCCGGCGCAACCAGGGCAAGCGCCGCGGGCGCCGTCACGGTGAGGGCAGCCAAGGCGAGGCCGATGTTGCGGGGCGTGGTCGAGGTGTTCGAGGTGTTCGAGGTGGTCATGGGAAGCTCTCCTTCGGTTGTGAGCGGCGTTGCCGACTTGGTTGGCGCCTGGACTACTGCGAGAACTGTCGCGCTCTCGTGTGAACCATTCATGACTGTTACATTAGCTACTGTTACAATGCTGTCAAGGTCGCACTGTCACGATTCTTCGATCGTCTGCGTACCCTTCGGCGGCGAGGCGCGCCGCCCTCGCGAGTCCCGAGCTCATCGGCTTCGGGCTGCTAAGGCGGGCGCGGTTTCGTTCGCACTTGCGAACGTCCTCACTCGTGGATGAGTCGCAGCGCCGCGCCGACCGTGACGCACTCGCGAGCTGCATCCGACACCTGCGTCGATGCAGCGCGGGCTCGCGCAAAAACCGTGCACTGCGAGGACTGCGGGCGGCGCGACTCAGCAGCTCGTCAGCGCGTTTCGAGCTCCACGGCTTGCCGGCTCACTCGCCTGCGTCGGCGACCGCGCTGCTTTCGCGTTCGTCCTGCGCGTCCTGCGCGGGCGCGAGTCCGGCGAGGTGCAGCAGCGCTTGCTTGAACAAGCGGTTGGCGCGCGAGGTGCTCAGCTGGCTGTCGTAGAACGAGTTCGCGCGAAGACCGAGCAGCTGCGCATACGCCAGCTGGCCAGCATCCTCGGGCGTGATCGCCGTGAGCCGCGGCACGGTGCGGAACAAGTCGATGAACATGTCCTGGATGCGCCGATCGTGGCTGATCTTGATTCGGCGCAGCGCCTTGTTCTGCACCGCTTGCCCGTAGAGGTCGAGCATCACGCCTTGGTCGGCCTTCTTCAGCTTGGTCGCGCCTAGGAACAGGTTCGCGATGGCTTCGATGCGCTCTTTGGGATCGCGGCCTTCGAGCTTGGCGACCTCGGCTTCGATGTTCCGCGTCACGGTGCGGAAGAAGGCTTCGAGGATCGTCTCCTTGCCCGCGTAGTAGTAGAGCAAGTGGCTCGACGACATGCTCGCCTCTTCGGCGATGTCACTGAGCGTCGTGGCCGCATAGCCCTTTTTGGCCATGCAGTGGTACAGGGCGCGGACGATGCGCACCCGTCGGTCGCGCGCGTTGACCGCCTCGCCGAGATCGATCGCCGTGCTGCTCTTGCCCTTCATGGCACCCCTGCCCCAATCCGCAGGTGTCGGTGCTAAGGGCCGCGTCTCATCGTGTCAATGCGCTTTGACGACAATTCAAATTCTGCACAGCGCCAGCGGAACGCGCCAACCGCGCGGCGTGCTTGGCGGGCTATTGGCCGTGGCTCGAGCCGCCTAGCGTCGTGTCTCTGCGGCTAGGGCTATGCGCTGAGAACGGCGCCAGTCGCGAGCGGATGCTGCCCGGGGCGCGCGCTCGGGCGCTCGCTCTCGAGCGCGAGCTTCGGGCGAAACGGACCGAGCTGTTTCTTACGCAGCTCGGCCGTAGCGAGCTCCATGTATCGCTCGTTGCGCAGCAGCGCGAGCACGATGGTGCCGTAGTACCCGGACGGCATCTTCGGGCTTTCCTCGAAGCGCCGCAGCATCTGGTACGGGCGCGAGGCGTGCGCGTGGTGGTCGGAGTGACGCGACAGCCCGACCAGCGTGTAGAGCGTCCACCAGTTGTCGGTGTCCCACGAGTCAACGGTGGTCACGGCTTTGGTGTGGCGCTCGATGCCCCAGTGCTCGATGTAGTTGACGACCTCCAGCAGCATGATCGCCATGCGCGCTTGCAGCACGAAGAAGAGCGCGGCGATCCAGCCGAACACGAAGTAATACGCGGCGACGAGCGCGACCTGCGCGACCACCCCTTGCAGGACGCGATGGCGCAGCATGCGGCCATCGAAGAGGCGCATGTTCGGCTCGCCCAGGCGCTTGCTCTCGAGGTGCCACGCGCTCCTGAACTGCGCTGGCACGGTGCGAAAGAAGAACTCTCGGAACGTCTCACCGAAGCGCGCGGTGGCGGGGTCGACGGCGGTACCAAGGCGCGGGTGATGGCCGCGCACGTGCTCGGTCGCGAAGTGCTCGTAGCAGACGAACATCAACATCACGCGGCCGAGGAAGTACTGAAACTTGTTGGTGCGGTGAACGAGCTCGTGGCCCAGCACGATGCCCGAGTAGCCCGCGGTCACGCCGGAGACGAGGTGCATCGCGACCAGGTTCGCGAGCAGGACGCCGGCATCGGCCCACGAGCCGAGCGTGAGCTGGCTGGCCATCACGCCGAGCAGGATATGGTTGACGATCTGCAGGGTGGCGAGGCCGTAGACCTGCACGTCGAACGGCCACGCGGGCGTGCGCTCGTCGGGCTGCCGGTGATCGGGGCGCGCAAAGACGTCGATGGAGACGAGTGCCCAGATCGGCAGCGTCCACAACATCGCGCCCCACCAGCTGTAGGGACCGAAGGCCAAGTACGCCGTCGTCAGCACCGGCAGGAAGTACGCCCAGGCGTGCAGGAAGAAGCCTCGCGTCGGCGAGAGCAGCTCTTCAGCAGGTGCGACCGAAGCGGTGGCGGCGGCGGACATCGAATGCCTCCTAGGACCGGTTTCGCTCACATACGAAACCGTATGCGAATCAACTTTTCACATACGCGAACGTATGTCAAACCATTTCGCGGTGTTCGTGGGCAGTGGTATGGCTGCGCCCGAACAGTGCCAGCCACTGCCAGTTCATCGCACACTCGCGCGCCCGGAGCAGCGCCTTAGGAGCATCCCATGAAGGTCGTCGTCGACTTCGATCTCTGCCAGAGCCACGCGCTTTGCACCCAAGCCGCCCCCGAGGTCTTCGAGGTCCGGGACGATGGGTTTCTCTACATCCTCCAGGAATCGCCGCCGGAAGCGCTGCGCGGCAAGGTCAAGAAGGCCGCCAGCGAATGCCCCACCGGTGCGATCACCATCGAGGGCTAGCTCGAGCGCACGCGCTGGGTCGCGTGCAGGGCCGGAGAAGTAGCAAGCCATGCCAAGCGACTCGGCCAGCGCGCTCGCGCGTATCGCAATCGTCGGCGGCTCGCTCGCGGGTGTGCGCGCCGCAGAGGCGTTACGCGCCGAGGGCTACGAAGGCGCGCTCACGCTGATCGGCGCCGAGCCGCACGCGCCGTACGACCGACCGCCGCTCTCGAAGCAAGTGTTGCGCGGCGACTGGGACACGGCGCGCACGCGCTTGCGCTTCGACCCGAGCGCGCTCGCGGTGGAGCTGCGGCTCGGCAGCGCGGCGACGGCGCTCGATGTGCGGGCGCGCGAAGTGCTGCTCGCTAGCGGCGAACGCGTCGGCTACGACGGGCTCGTGATCGCGACGGGCTGCGCGCCGCGCAAGCTGCCGTTTGCGCTGCCGCGGCTCGGCGTGCACGACCTGCGTACGCTCGACGATGCGATCGCGCTGCGCGAGCTACTCGTGCGCGCGCCGCGCGTATGCGTGATCGGTGCGGGCTTCATCGGCCTCGAGGTGGCGTCGAGCTGCCGCGCGTTGGGCCTCTCCTGCACCGTCGTCGAGCCGCTCGCCGTGCCGCTCGAGCCCAAGATCGGCGCGCGCATGGCGCAGCTCGTGTGCACGCTTCACCGCGATGCGGGCGTGCAGCTGCGCACGGGCGTCGGCGTCGCGGCGATCGAAGGCGATGCACGCGTCGAGCGCGTGCGCCTGCTCGACGGCAGCGCGATCGACGCCGATGTGGTGGTCGTCGGCATCGGAGTTGCGCCGAGCGTGCGCTGGCTCGAAGGCTCCGGTGTCGAGCTGGGCGACGGCGTCGAATGCGACGCGAGCTGCGCGACGAACGTGCCGAACGTGGTCGCCGCGGGAGACATCGCGCGCTGGCCCAACGGCTGGCTCGATCAACGCATGCGCGTCGAGCACTGGACGCATGCAGTCGAGCAAGCCGCGCACGCTGCCAAGCGCCTCCTGCGCGGTCCAGCGTTTCGCGAGGCGTTCGCGACGGTGCCGTACTTCTGGTCGGACCAGCACGGCGTGAAGATCCAGTTCGCCGGCCACTACGCGCCGGGCGATGAGCTGCTGCTCGTCGAGGGCAACGAGGCGGAGCGCAAGCTCGTCGCGCTCTACGGTCGCGCGGGGCGCGTGAGCGGAGTGCTCGCGCTCGGCAAGCCTGCGCGCCTCATGCATTACCGAAAGCGCATCGCCGAGGGCATGCGCTGGGACGAAGCGCTCCAAGAGCGCGAAAGAGGCAGCACGTGAGCGACAACGAACGTCTCGACTTACCCCAGCTGCTGACGCTCGAGGCGCGCGGCGAGGATGCGTTCGTCGGCCAAGCGGCGCCCGGCCCGCGCGGTCGCCTGTTCGGCGGGCACGTCGCGGCGCAAGCGCTGATGGCGGCAGGTCGGACGGTCGAAGGCGCGCTCAGCGGCATGCAGCGCCCGCACTCGCTGCACGCGTACTTCCTCGACGCTGGCGCGACCGACACGCCGATCGACTACGCGGTCGAGCGCGTGCGCGACGGGCGCTCGTTCGCGACGCGCAGCGTGCGCGCCAGCCAAAGCGGCCGCGCCATCTTCACCGTGACGTGCTCGTTTCATCGCGACGAGACCGGGCCCGAGCACCACATCGCGATGCCCGAGGTGCCTCCGCCCGACTCGTGCGTCGATCTCGAGAGCTACTTGCACTCGCGACGTGCGAAGCACGGCGGCAGCGAGGTGCGCTTCTCGGACATGCGCCGTCCGATCGAGCTGCGGCCGATCGCGCCGCCCGAGCCCGGCGCTCTGGACCGCGGCGCGACCACGCAGCGCTTTTGGGTGCGCGCGCTCGGCACGCTCTCGGACGACATGCTCATGCACGCGAGCGTTGCGACCTACGCGAGCGACTACACGCTGCTCGGCGCGATGCGCAGGCCGCACGGCGGCGGGCCGGGCTATGGGCGCAGCACGCTGCTCAGCGCGAGCCTCGATCATTCGCTGTGGCTGCACCGGCCGTTTCGCATGGACCAGTGGCTGCTCTACGACCAACAGAGCCCGTTGACCGGACGCGGTCGCGGCCTGTCACAGGGCCACTACTACACGGCCGACGGCGAGCTGGTCGCATCGATGTGTCAGGAAGGCCTGATGCGCTTGATCGATCCGGCAAAGAAGAGCGAACGCGCGGGCGGATAGCGCGCTCGAACACCGCTGCCGGGCGAGGCCAGCAAGGTTTCCGCTTTGCTCGACATCGCGGAGGCCTTGGTCTACGACCGTCGCGCTTTTTCGGCTCGAGGAGACAGCACGATGATCCAATCGCTCCAACGTCTTTCGCTCGCAGCATGCTTGCTCGCCGTCGCGTGCAACACGCCGGCGCCACCGCAGGCATCGACCGACAACGAGAAGGCCGCGCAAGGCGCGACGCCTTCCGATCCCGGCGCCAAGCCGGCCGAGGCCGAGACCATCCCTGCCCCGCCCGACGTCGCGGCGCCGCCTGCCGACGCGCAAAAGACGCTGACCGGCCTTGCGACCAAGGTGCTCACGCCGGGCACGGGCGACAAGAAGCCGCTCGCGCACGACAAGGTGTCCGTGCACTACACGGGCTGGACCACCGACGGAAAGATGTTCGACAGCTCGGTCAAGCGCGGCCGCCCCGCCACGTTCGACGTGAAGGGCGTGATCCCCGGCTGGACCGAAGCGCTGCAGCTGATGGTGAAGGGCGAGAAGCGGCGCGTCTGGGTGCCGGAAGCGCTCGCGTACAAGGGCCGCGCGGGATCGCCGCAGGGCATGCTCGTCTTCGACGTCGAGCTGCTCGACGTGATCGCGGGCGTCGCGCCCGTACCCGCGCCCGAAGACGTCGCGGCGCCGCCGGCCGATGCGCAGAAGACCAAGAGCGGTCTGTCGCACAAGCTGCTCTCGCCCGGCACGAGCAAGGACAAGCCGAACACCTGGGACAAGGTCACCGTGAACTACACGGGCTGGACCACCGACGGACAGATGTTCGACAGCTCGCTCAAGCGCGGTAAGCCCGCGACGTTCGAGCTCGGCAAGGTGATCCCGGGTTGGACCGAGGGCGTCGGGCTCATGACCACGGGCGAGAAGCGCCGGCTGTGGATCCCGGAAGAGATGGCCTACAAGGGCCGCGCGGGCGCGCCTGCCGGCATGCTCGTGTTCGACGTCGAGCTGGTCTCGATCGAGCGCATGCCGGAGCCGCCCAAGGCGCCCGCGGACGTCGCGGCTGCGCCGGCGAACGCGAAGAAGACCGCCTCGGGCCTCGCGTACAAGGTGCTGAAGAAGGGCACCGGCAAGGCGCATCCGACGGCCGCGTCGAAGGTCGAGGTGCACTACACCGGCTGGACGACGGACGGAAAGATGTTCGACAGCTCGGTCAGCCGCGGCAAGCCCATCCAATTCGGCTTGGGCCAAGTGATCCCGGGCTGGACCGAAGGCGTCGCGCTGATGGTCGAGGGCGAGAAGACGCGGCTGTGGATCCCTGAAGCGCTCGCGTACAAGGGCCGCCCCGGTGCACCTGCGGGCATGCTCGTGTTCGATGTCGAGCTGATCAAGATCGTGGAACAAGGCGCACCGCCCGCTGCGCCCGCGTCACCCGTTGCACCGGTAGCGCCCCCTGCGCCTGCTGCACCCGCTGCACCCGCGAAGAGCTCCGAGCCGCCGAAGTAAGGCGCGAGCGCGCACGCAGCAACGCCGCGCGGCTCAGCCTGCGCGGCGTTTCTCTTTAAGCTGGGTGCGAGATCTCTTCCGGAGGCGTCGAGCCGAGCGCCGGCGTGAGGCTCTCGCGCTGCGCGAGCTCGGCGAAGTACTCCTCGTACTTGGCGCGCGCGTCCTCGCCGAAGAGGATGCGGCAGGCTTCCATCAAGCCCGGCGCCCGCGCGATGTCTTCTTTGCGACCGATCAGCGCGATCTTGCTGCGCCTGCGCAAGAAGTCCTCGAGCTTGGTGACCATCTCGCGCTGCGCTGCGTGATGCAGCTCGCAGCGGATGTACTCGGTGCCGCGGATCAGCACCTCGGCCATCGAAGGGTCCTGCCGGATGTCGTCGAGCAGTGAAAAGGCGCTCGCCCCGTAGCGGCGCCACAAGCGCGTGCTGATCTTCTCAGACGAGCCTTGCACCGTGAGCTCGTCGAGCTTCATGAGGCGCGCTTGCAAGAAGAAGCGGTCGCGATCCTCGTCGGGCGGCTCGCCGTACCAGACCGCGCCGCGAAACGGCAGCGCGACGCCCAGCTCCTGGCAGGCCTGCGCGATCTCTTCACCGACGTTGAGGCAATCGGTGAGCTTGCCGCCGAAGATCGACAGGTGCGCGCGCGCGCGATCGACCTCGACCGCGTGCTTGCGCGAGAGCGTGAGGAAGCTGTGGTTCTCTTCGCCGCTGCGCTGCACCGCGAGCGGGCGCACGCCGCAGCGCTCGGCGACGATGTCGCTCTCGGTCAACGGGCGCTCAAGGCGCAAGCGCTTGTTGACGTTGTCGAGGATGAAGCGGCGGTCGTCCGGCGTGACCACCGCCGGCAGCGCGTCGACGCGCGTGTCGGTCGTGCCGAGGCACGACTTGGGGCCGAGCGGGATGACGAAGAAGAGCCGGCCGTCGTCCGCGAAGAACGTGAGCACGCGGCGGCTCTCGGTGATGCGATCGACGATCAAATGCACGCCCTTCGACAGCACGTGGTGGTGGCTGGTCGTGGTGGTGCTGGTTTGGTTGTGGGCGTCGACCAGCGGTCCACAGGCGTTCACCAAGACGCGCGAACGGATCGCGAGGTCGTGGCCGCTCAGCACGTCCTGCGCGTGCGTCACCCAGCCATCCTTCGTGTGCTCGGAGCCGAGCGAGCGCACGTAGTTCGCGACGATCGCGCCGTGATCGAGGCCGCCGCGCACGAAGCCGAAGGTGAAGCGCGCGTCGTTGTCGACCAAGTACGCGTCCGTGTACTCGACGCCACCCGTCGCGTTGTCGGCGTTGACGACGGGCTCGTCGCGCTCGATGTCGCTGCGCGACAGAAGCCGCGGCCCCTCGGTGCGGAAGTTGCCGAACGCCCAGTAGCCGAGCGTGCCTGCGTAGATCGCGTGCCGGCTGTGGCGAAAGCCGCGCTCGAGCGTGGTGAAGAAGCGGATCTCCTTCACCGAGGATGGATAGGTGTCCATCAAGCGGTTGCGCGAGTTGCAGAGCTTGCGCACCAGCGTGAGCTCGCCGCTCTCGAGGTACTTGATGCCACCCCACACGAGGTTCGACGACTCCTGGCTCGTCATGCCGGCGAAGTCGCCTTGATCGATCAGCGCGACGCGCGCGCCTTGCGCGGCGAGCGACGCAGCGCTGACGGCCCCGTTGATGCCGCCGCCGATGACCAGCACGTCGAACGTTTCGCGGTCGAGCTTTCGAAGATTGGTGCTGCGCAACAGCATCGCGCGCCTTGGGTAAGAAGAAAGGAAGGTGTCTGAATTGTGTGCGGCAACGCGCGCGCAATGGCAAACGATAAACAAGCCGTCAATCGCTTCGTGCGGGCAAAAGTGCTATCCGCGCCGCGTGTTTCCGGTCGAACCGAGCTCGCCGCTCGCGTGGCTCGCGCTGACGCTCACCGGTGTCGCCGCCGGTTACTTGAATGTCGTCGCAGGTGGTGGGTCGCTGCTCACCGTACCGCTGCTGATCTTCCTCGGTTTACCCGACACGATCGCCAACGGCACCTCGCGCATCGCGATCTTCGTTCAGAACGGCACCGCCACCCTCGCCTACGCGCGCGCGGGCAAGCTCGACCGCGCGCTGCTCAAGCAACTCACGCTGCCCGCGCTGGTCGGCGCGGGGGGCGGCGCTGCGCTCGCCTCCAGCATGCCGGATGCCATGTTTCGCGACGTGCTCGCGTGGGCGATGCTCGGCTGCGCGGCGCTGGTGGCGCTGCCGTCGCGCGCGCTGACGCGCGATGCGGCCGGCGAAGAAGCACCTCGCCTCGGCGCTCTGCGGGTGTGGCCGGTGATGCTCGCGATCGGCTTCTACGGCGGCCTCATCCAGGCGGGCGTCGGTTACCTGTTCCTCGCGCTGCTGGGCTTCGTGCTGCGGCTGCGGTTGCTCGACGCGAACATCATGAAGGTGGCGGTGGTGTTCGCGTACACGCCGATCGCGCTGGCGTTCTTCTTGGCCGAGGACAAGATCGCCTGGGAGGAAGGGCTCGTGCTGTCGATCGGTCAAGCTGCAGGGGGCTTTCTGGGCGTGCGCGCGGCGCTGTCGCGCGGCGAGTCGTTCATCCGCGCCGCGCTCGCGCTGACCGTGCTCGGCAGCGCGCTCAAGCTCTTGCTCGATTGATCACTTCGCGCTCACGCCGGGCAGCGGCTCGGGCGCGTGCGGGTGCGGCGGCGTCACGCGCAGCAGCGCCGCGAGCGTGCTTGCGACACGGCGCTGATCGAACGCCTCGAGGTGCACGGCCGGCCCCACGCTCGGCGCGATCACGAGCGCCGGCACGTCGGTGTCGTACGCGTGCGGCGAGCCGTGTGTCGTGCCCGTGTCGATCTTGCCGAAGCTCGGCACCGAGCCTTCCCGCGGCACGATGAAGATGTCGCCGCTGTTGTCCGGGTGCAGCGCCAAACGGATCTTCTGCGCCACCGGATCCGTCGAGCCCTCGAGCGCGTTCGGATCGGCGGCGTCGATCGCGAGCGCGACGTTCTTGCTGCGGCGCGCGGCGGCGAGCACCGCGGCGCGCAGCTTGGCGGCCTCTTTGTGGTTGCGCGCGGCGGCGCTCAGCCACAGGTACGGCAGGTCGTAGGCGACCCAGCGATCGGGCAGCGCGGGATCGCAGGTCACCTTCGGTGCGCCGACCGCTGCGCGCGCCGCGTCCTCGATCGCACACGGTAGCTCGCTCGCCTTGATGCGCGCGTCTTCGGCCGGCATCGGCGCGACGCCGTGATCGCTCGTCACGAGCACCGAGACCTCGCAGTGCTCTTCGAGCGTGCGCACGAGCCGCGCGATCTCGAGATCCGCGTGGCGCAGCGACTCGGCGTATTCCCAGGAGCTCGGACCAAACGAGTGGCCGACCAGATCCGTCGTGGAGATCGAGACGGCGAGCAGATCGGGGACGGCGTCCGTGCACAAGCCAGCGGGCTCGCGGCTCGCGAGCGCGAGATCGACGAGCGCCGCGATCGATGGCGGCGTGAGCAGCCAGGCGCCGAGCTCGAGCGCGCGGTGCGGAAAGAAGCTCTTCCAGCCCGGTGGCGGACCTTCACCGGGCGCTGCGTCGGGACCGAGGTTCTCGAGCTGCGGCCGCCGCTCTTCGTCGTACGACCACACCGCGTTCAAGTCGGGCAGGTGCTTGAAGTTGAAGTCGGCGACCCATTGCGGCAGCGCATCGGCGTAGAAGGCGGAGGTCGTGAAGCCGGGCAGCTCCGTCTCGTAAAACAGCACCACGTCCCGCGTATGGCCCGCGGGAAAGATCGCAGATCGGTCTTTGAGCGCGAGCGAGACGACCTTGGCGCGTTGCGCGCTCGCCTGCTTGAGCACGTCGGCGACGGTGTCGACGCGCAGCAGCGTAGGCGCTGCGTACTTCGTCTTGGTCATGCCGTGCACTGCGTGCTTGCGGTCGTCGACGAACGCCAGGGCCTGACCGCTCTGCCGATCGAAGCGCCAGTTATCCGTGATGCCGGACTCGGACGGTGTCGCGCCGGAATAGATCGCGACGTGCCCGGGCGCGGTCAGCGTCGCTGCGTACGGATACACGACGCGCAGATAGACACGCCCCTGCGCGCGGGCGCGCGCGACGATGCCCTCGGGTGAAAGCAGCGGCTCGATCCGCTCGAGCGTCGAGCTGCCGAGCTGATCGATCACGACGCTCAGCACCAGCGGGTTGCGCGCGGCGGCCGTGTGCGCGGGCTCGAGCTCGGACATGCCGGCCGGAGGCTCGGCGAGCTCGGCGAGCTCGGCGGCGCGCGGCGACTGCTGCGCGCCACAAGCGACGAGAAAGCAACACAGAGACGCACGGCGCACGCGCAGCGGCAGGGCATTCATTCCGCGTAGCGAGCCAGAGGCGCGCGCGAACGACAAGCAGGGGCGTAAAACGCTACCGAATCATCACCTATGCAGCGGATGCGGGGTCAATGGGGATGCGGCGCGGCGTCGAGCACGTGCGCGCGCTTGGCGAGGCGCTTGCGCTGCTCGAGCGGCAGCTCGCGCGCGAGCTCGACCAGCGCGACGTGAATGCGCGCCTGCGAGCTGCCGGTGCGAGCGCGCAGCTCCGACAGCGCGCGCTCGAGCGTGGCAGTGTCGAAGGGCTCCTTCGCGAGCGCGTCGTGCACGCCGCGGCGGGCGTCGCGCAGCGCGCTTCG
>WUUC01137095.1_pt1 | contig 15632 bp, 30 predicted proteins | sample 6278441 | NCBI WGS metagenome assembly WUUC01 (sample SAMN13675441, study PRJNA597444) | soil metagenome | isolation source: soil | place: USA: Washington | collected 2017-10
CCGGGCAGCCAATTAGCGATGTTTAGCTATAAGCCCGTCTGGAATCCCCCAGCCTGGCTGGTCATGTTTGCCCATCCCAATATTGTGTGGGAATCTGAGACTGATGTCGCAGTGGCCAGCGAAGACTATAAGACGCGCTATCCGCAACTGCGGCAGGGCACGCTCGACTATGCGCCAGACTCTCCGCCGCTGGTGGCGTTGTGGGGGCAGTATTACGCCGAGGCAATGGCAAAGGTTGAGGCATGCTAACCACGCTGCAACGTACGTACCGCACGGACCCGACGCGCACCGCCACCTTACGCAGAAGCTATGAGCGTGAAATGTCCCGCCGCTTCCTGCGCCTGGCAACGGACATCCGCCGTAGCATCGTGGACCGGGACGGCTTCGGCTTCCGCAGTGTGCGCATCCAGCAACCGGCAGGGCCACGGCAGTTTGCCTATCCACAGACTGAGGCGAAGGTACAGGCATTCATGCGGTGGCTCCAGCAGCAAATCAACCTGGGCATCCTCGAAATTGTGGACGAGCAACCACAGACCGGCGAGCCCATTCGGCGACGCTGGCAGGATTTGTATGTGAGAGCCGTGGCACTCCGAGCCATTGCCGATGTGCAGAAGGATGCAAAGCGGGCTGGGATGGCAGGGCCAGATGTGGCGGTTGAGGCGATTTTTCAATCCAGACTTCACCTAGAGACCGCTGAGCTGATGTATCGTGTCAATTTTGAAGCGCTCAAAGGCGTTACAACGGCGATGGCAGCGAGTATCCGCCAGGAACTCGTGCAAGGGCTCATCGAGGGGCAAGGAGTGCAGGTTATCGCCCGCAGGCTCACACAGCGAGTCGAGAAGGTCGGGCGCACTAGGGCAAGAGCGATTGCGAGGACCGAGCTTATTAGAACATATTCGGAAATATCGCTCAATGAGTATGAACGCCTGGGCATCGCCGGCGTGACTGCTGAAGTAGAATGGCTCACAGCAAAAGACAACAGGGTATGTTTTCCAAAGAACGCGCTCGTTTTGACCAGAGATGGATGGCTTCCTATTCAGCATTGCCAGATCGGTATGGAAGTCCAGACTCGCCAAGGATGGAAGCCCATTATTGATGTCATGCGGCGTGCGTATGCAGGAAAACTCATTAGGGTGTGTACTGAGAAATCTACGTTGTATGCCACTGCGGAGCATCCATTCTGGACCTTAGAAGAGGGATGGTTGGAGGGGAAGAATCTCCACGTCGGCCAGCGCCTCTATACGAGCCTTTACCAGTACACTGACATCCTGCGTCTTCAGGATTTCCTGGTCAGTGATGCGGCAAGGTTTCCAGCCATGATGCAGAAGGTAGCGGTCTTTCTTCGCATCCTTCGTCGCATCTCGATGCCAATACTCCCCATCAACCTCAAGGGCAATACGAAACTCTGGCAGCGCAAAGTCAATGCAATAGGTGCCAAATTGCGCCTCCTGAAGATACGGAATTTTCAGGGCATCCAACGTTTGGCGAATAATCTGTTCAGGTCGGGTCTCACCACTAAATCGGCGGTAGCATCGGAACGAGCAGAATTGTTTTGTGGTCACCTCAGATGGGCCGACTCGAAAAGCAACCTGACAGTTGCGGCAATGAATCAAGGTCGTGGGGCGACGGCATTCTTCCGAACAATGGACTCTATTCAAGCCACGCGCTTTATCCCCGGCTTTGTACCAGAACGGTGTTTGGCAAGTAGCACAGGCTCGCATCTCACTGCCTCGCATAAGCTGATGAGCCTTGTTGCAGGCAAGCGAGCAATAGGTATACCGATGTGCGATGCATCTTTTCACCGTGAAAACATTGGCACAGCCGGGGCATGTTTTCGTCACTGGTTCAACTTTTCTATGCATCTCATAGCAGGCACGACTACAGAAGCGCGTTCGTTCTTTCGATGTGGGCATAAACTCTTTGCTGCACACAATACATGTAGAGATTTTGACTTTTCTTTTGTCAGAAAAATAGCATTCACTAGAACAATATCTTTTAGCACACTTGGGATTCATAGTTTGATTGTGACGAACAAAAATCTTTTCACAAAAGCTACAAGTAAACTCAAATGGCATATACTACCTCTGATGACAAAGTTTTCTATATTATATCATAAGCTGTTATCTATTCCAATAGATGTATATGATATTACTGTTGATGACGCACAAGAATTTTTTGCTAATGATGTGCTTGTACACAATTGTTCACAGTGTAAAGACTTGGCTGGTAAAATCTTTACGATTCAAGAAGCTCGTGGCAAGATTCCCCGGCACGTTTCTTGTCGTTGTAGATGGAGGCCCAGGGTTATATCACAGGAGCAAGCTGCATGAACACTGACCAACCAGCGCAGACGAAGACTCTAACACCGCACGATGATGCGCAACAATCCATGCCAGAGACGGGGATGCTGGCCGTCTGTCCGGTCTGCCACAAACCTATCAGGCACTCCTCACGGGTAGCCTATACCAGGCGAGGCATCCGCTATTGTTCGCAGATGTGCGCCGGAGAAGCTGCATGACCTGTTTCGGTGCCCTCATCAATGTCCTGTGCGCCATGAATCTGCCCTTTACCACCGGCTCCCGCCTGGTGCAGACCGCCACGCTGCTCTCCGCCGAGAACGTGCACCAGTGGCAGCACACGGTGACGTGGGACCGGCATGAGTTCCAGTTTGATGCGGCGGGGACGTTTACACAGGTGATTGATGTACAGAAGGCCAGGCAGCCCGCAGCGGAAACGGGATGGCCATGGAGCCCGGCGGTATGGCAGCCGTGCCCAGCGTGCGGAAAAGACCCCAATGATCCGTCATTCGCTGCCTATGTGAAGTATAGGATGGATGCGCACAGTCAGTTGTATTGTTCTAAAGCATGCGCAGGAGATGCCTCATGACCCAACTCTGTAGCACCTGCCGCTGGTGGGGGACTGCCCAAGAGAAAGCCCAGCAGCGTCCCATTCGCCACTGTGTCGCCCCCATGCTTCTCCAGAACGAGTGGCCCAGCCTGTCCACCCAGGCGGCACTGCTCAGTAGTGCGGGGGCAGCGCTGGCAACGGGGGGCGATTGGCACTGCGCGAATTGGCAGGATGAGGGGGTACCGTGACGATACAGAGGACGTGCCAGAGCTGTCAGTACTGGAATATTCGTCCGAGTGGAGAATTTCCACTCAACAACGCCTATCGCTACTGTGAATGCGTCACTACCAATGCGAGAGATGGCATTACAGGCGTGACCACTACGGGGGCTCCCCAACTCTGTGGGATTGCGACAGGTCCAGGTTTTTCCTGTCTCCATCATGTCTGGCGTCCACAAGACCTCCCGCTGCTGCAACAACAGATGGAGGCACAAGGGCTCCAACAGCGCGACATTGCAGATTACTTGGGCGTATCTCATACCAATGTATCTCTCTGGTTTACTGGGAGACGGCGCATACCAGATCTCCATTACAATGCGCTCTGTCTGTACCTGTCTGCCCCACAATATGCTGGGGAAAAATCTGCATGACCAAACATGGCGCGGCCTGGCTCCCCAAGCCCCTGTATAATTTGCTCGCCGACTGGTGCGAGAAGCACCCGCAGGGCGAGATTCGCCTGTACCACACGGGGGGGCGCATCACGGACTACAGCCTGACCGAGAAGGGGCAGGTGCGCTACGCCAACGGGGAAGCGCACCTAGAGCGGGAGAAGGTGGGGGAGCGGGCGGGGTAGTAATTACGAGCGTGCAGGCCATCGTTTTTGAAAGAGGTCGAGATAAATCCTTCGATAAATGTCTACTACGACAGCGGCAGGCAGTCGGTCTATAAGCTGCATTTCTTCTATACGCTGTCGCCAATGTGGATTCCTACTCAGCTCTTTGCATATATTAGCAATGTACTCTTCTGTTACTACTTCAGTCATCGTCATGTCTCCTCACTATGCGCCTGCACCCAATGGTCCTGCAGGTCCCGGTAATGCGGGGCCAGCGCCCGGTACGCATCGCTCAGGCGCTCACCAGTGCGGGCGCATAGTTCCCACGCACCATGCTGCCGCGCCTCTATCATGTCTGACTCTTGCTGGGCGATATACGTCAGCGCCGCCGTGAGGATGCGCATGTGCTCGGCGCATCCCGCACAATAAGGGCGAGTACCGAGTGCCATCACGCTGTCTCCTCTTCTTCTCATCAGTCTTTCTTATCCCAGACGACTTCGACCCGATACGATGTGTTCGGATCCAGCACTGGCAGATCCGCGATGTCCTCTGCGGTCAGGGCCACCTTATACGGGCGGGGCAAGTATCCCCCAATGCAGTGAATCATGTGCTCGTAGGCTTCTTGTTCCGTGCGTCCCGTGACCGTATATACAGCCCCCATAGGATGCCCCGTATATTGGAGCACATAGTCATGATGCTCGGGGCGATAGGTCATGGTGAGTTTTGCGTCCATCACGCTGGCTCCTCTGTGCGGCGCTGCTTATGATCCCAGACTACCGTGATGCGTGCCCGGTCTGTCCGACTGCTGTTGCCTGGCGTGCTGTTGCGGCGTCTGGGGCGGAGCGCTTCAAACACCTGCCCATAGTATTTCCCTAGGCCGCTATCGGGGTGCCAGAAGCAGCGGGAGCCAAACAGCTTCTGGATGGCCTTGGTGATGGCCATATCTTCGTCATCTGCATGCACACGGGTTGCGCGAGTGCCCCGCTCACGTCCGCGAGTGCTCAATTCATCCAGCGATACCGTGAAGAGTCGTGCCATGGTCTTGTCTCCTGGGTGACTGGGCCCGTAGGCGCCGGGGGTAGTTACTTGTTCAGGAACTCTTGCGCTTTCTTCATGGCGGTCTTCTCAGTGGCAAAGTCCGCACTGCATGTCCGGTAGCCCTTGAACCACAGTGCAGGTATCGTCTCCTCGCCCGGAATGCTCTTGGAGCCTTCATAGCCGACATATACGGCCCACCGTCCGCTACGCTGACTGACTACTGCTACTCTGCTGCCGTTCTTCAGGGTCTGTGCCATGTCCGTGTCTCCTTGGGGTGGCGTGTGGTGCGTTGTATCTGAGTATTATTATACAAGCATACTTGTAGAATGTAAATAGGTAAACTTGAGAAATCTGTAGAAATTCTGCTTTTTTCTGTAAATAAACTTTGCAAAACTACATGCTGAACTGTATGCTATAGGCAGTGAAAAGGGGAGACTATATGGATAGGACAGACGAGTCGATTGGGTATCGCATTCGGAGGGCACGGTTGTGGTGTGGGTATAGCCAAGTCAGGTTAGCGAAGGCCATTGGTATCTCTCCTAATGCGCTCAACAGCATTGAAAAGGAGCATACCCAAGACCCAAGTGCCCGGATTATTCAGCGGATTGCCAGAGAGCTAAAAGTCAGTGCGGATTTCTTATTATGTCTTAGTGATGAGATGGGCGGAGATGTTGAGCCCGCCGCCATGGACGCTGTTGGGGAACACACCATGGCGGACGAGCTTGTGTGCCCACTTGCCGCGAGCACGGAGGGATTATAGCACAGTGCAATACTTATATGTCATTGGAATGGAAGGGTCGTCTCTCGTAAAAGTTGGAAAAGCGAAAGACCCAGAGCAACGTCTGAGAGATTTGCAAACAGGTATCCCATATCGCCTCAAGCTGTTAAAGGTCTATCCGTGTGAGCAGGTAGGTATTGTAGAGAAGCGTGTTCATAAAACCTTAGCCCAACAACAGCATAGTGGTGAGTGGTTTGATACCGATTTGGAGGCGGTAGAGGAGGCATTTCAGCAGGCCATTTCTCAAGAAATACCCGCTCGTATTTATGTCCCAGTCCAGAAAGGGTTTTTAGGAAAACGACTCGCAAGGCTTCGGCAGGACAAAGAGATTTCTCAGATAGATTTAGCAAGGCAGGTAGGGATTACTGCAAAGCATCTCTGTCAGATTGAAAACGGCAAGTTTAGCCTGGAGAGCTTACGTGTGAGATATGTGGAAGCGTTGGCAGATATATTAGGTGTGACGATGGATTATCTATTAAATCGTGACACTTCGAAAGATAATAATGATATTCCGATTCGACCTCGTGCCTAGGAGCCCCAGTTATGCCAGACCACCCCCCCACCGTTATCAGTACGGGCGTGTTTCTGCTCGGCGGCGTCGCGCTCACCTGCCATGTCCTCAGCAATGGCCAGCGGGTGATTGATGCCGAGTCATTGGAGCGGTTATTGGGCGAGGGGGTGCAGGTGACGGAAGAAGAAGCCGTCCAATTCGCCCGCTGGATGAAAGGAGTGGAGTAGTTATGCCCCAGTATCTGTTTCGGGGACGCATTATCTGTCACGTGCGCACGACGATTCAGGCCGAGACGGAAGCCGATGCCTGGCGGGTGATGCGTGAGCGGCGACTCCCGTCTCTCCAATATACCGATACCACGCACGTCGTCGATGAGTGGGTGATGCTGTATCCGTCTGAGGAGAGCCATCTCACTGACGTGACGCTTGTACGGGAGTTTTAGCCATGCCCAAAGGACTGACCACCCAGGAACGCCTCGCTGCCCGGAAAGCCAAGTTGGATGCCCAGCGCAAGGCCATCCTGGATGCGCAACGCCAGGTGGATTCGCAGCAGCGGGAGTTGGACCGCAAGGTGCGCACGGCGTTGCGCTATGCGGCGGGGAAGCTGGTGGAACAGTACTTCCCACTGGACGACCTCGCTACGTTGGAGGCAGTACTGAAGCGGGCGAGTGAGGAAGCCATGGTGCAGGAGTGGGAAGCTGCCGACGAAGAGGTCAATACCCCCCTCGCTGCAAAAGGACTAATGCCATGACCGACCTCCAGAAGTGCCATCAACTCTTTCGCCAAATGGGTGTACCCTATTTCACCCGGACTTCACAGCTTGCCCACACGTTTGGCCAGGAGCCCGTGACGCAGGAAATTGACATCGGCAGGCATGAAACCTACCTCAGTTTCTGCTTCACGGCGGCGGGGCGATTTGTTGGATTATACGGTACTGGATGTGAAGTGCCGCGTGAGGAGTGGAGGTCATATATGACCACGGATGACTACAAGCGCAGGGCAGAGTAGCATGCAGAAACGGACAGCACGGCGAGACGCTGCGAATGTGTAAGGGAATCCCTGGCAACGCATCCTCTCAGCACATGGACGCAACGAGGATGCTGCCGTGCGCCGCTGTGCTCTGTGGGGGCTCCGCTCTGCACGGCACAGACAGAAAGGCATATCACGCATGACCCAAGAAGAATTTGACCAGCTTCGCACGGGGGATGTCGTCCGGGGCATGCTGTCTTCAGCCGCGTATGTCGTGCATGCGCATTACGGAGACCATGTTATTGCGTTGCGTCTTGCGTATATCAGCCACCCAGACGAGTGGGAGCTTATTGGCAAGGCGCGGCATGCACTGGATATGTTCGATGCGTCGGATTCCAACGGATGTTGAAAGGTATAGAATGGACCTCCTGAAGCGCATATATCCCTACGCCTGGTACTGCGGGAAAATTCTCCGCCGGGTCATCACGCTATGCATTCTCGTAGCAGGCATCATGTTTCTGGGCATTTCTGCCGCGCTCTATTGTGATGTGCCAGCCACTGATACGCATGCGGTTGCTCCAACGGACATCCATCAGGAGCTGTGGCGGCACAAACCTTCCCTCGTGATGCCACCCGCACCCATCGTCTGGACTGACGAAGAAATACGGCAGCAGATATGGCTGCGAGAACTGTGGAAAACTCTTTGGGCGTTCTATGGATTCTTGTCCATGAGTAGTGTTGCGCTTTTCCTGGTGTATTACCGATTTCCACCTGTACAACCAATGCGACAGCGCGATGCCGGAGTGACGAATTGAGACGAAGAGGGCTAAGTCTAGCCTAGGAGTTTCCTATTTTGCCACTCTATCATTACCGGCATTATAGCTTCCGCAAAACGAATGTCCATGGCTCCGCACCTGCCTATGCTCGCTACATGCTGAGGGCCAATGATGCGACACAGGGGCGAGAAGATTTGCGCCACGTGGAAACGGGAAATCTCCCAGAGTGGACGCAGGGCAGTATGGTGCGATTCCTGGCAATAGCAGAGAAAGCAGAGCGTAGCAATGGACGGCTTGCGGATTCCTGGGAAGTAGCACTGCCACGAGAGCTCTCTTTTACCCAGCAGCAAGAGTTAGTGCGGGACTTTTTGCAGACCCAGAATGGTGCTGTGAAAGCCTATCTCTGGGTAGTGCATGAGCCAACGGCAACCGATGGCGGACCTCAGACACATGCCCATATTCTGGCATCGCCTCGGTTACAGGATGGGATAGCACGAGAGCCAGCCCAATACTTTGCTCGGTGGAATGTACAAGAGCCAGAGAGGGGCGGGTGTCAAAAGGAGCTGTACAGTGGCGTGACGGTGAACTATCTGCGGCAACGGGCACTGTGGGCCGACATTGTGAACTACCACTATGAGCGGGCAGGGATTGATGCCGCAGTCGACCCCCGTGGTTTTTACAGGAAAGCCTACCAGGAAGAGCTAGAAGTAGGGCACACTCGGTTAGGGCCGGATGTGACAGATAGGGAAGTGAAAAATGCGCTGGCAAAAGACTACTGGGCGAAGCGCAAACAGCACCTCGGCCTGACTGCGAACCTGTCGCATGCCCAGGCACTAGAGCGCATCGCTGCCCAGAGTCGCATGCCGTCACGTGAGCAGCAGCTACAGGCGCACATCACGGCTTGGACCGAGAAGATGGCGTATGCCGCAAGTATTGGGGACTCTACCCTCTACTATGAGCGTGAACGGCAGCAGGCCGAAGCAGAGTTGGCGGCACTACGGAGTGGGAGGTTGAGTCCGCCCACCCGGGAGGAATTGCAAGCACAGGCCACAGTACTCACACAGCAGCTCCAGCAGACGGAGCGGGAGCGTACCGAGACCCAGCGGGCGTACATGCTGGAATCGGCCCGGGAGGCGCAGGGGAAGCCGCGCAGTGCCCGGGAGACGGAGCGGCTGGTGGCCATGGGTATCGACCTGAGTGATGAGGCCCCGCAGCGGGGGGCACGGTTCCGGTTCAAGGAGCGAGACAGGGGGAGAGGACATGGCTGGTGAAGAGGTCCATGGGGTGCTGTTTGTCGGGGGAAGCCAGCATGGAAAAGTGTATGCACGGCGAGACTTTCCTGCTGAGATACCTTTTGCACATCTTCAGATGCTCAAGTGGAATATTTATGACATTGAGGAAGACACAAATATCGACCCTGCGGCCCTCGTGTCTTATGAGTACTACGAAAATACAGGCGAAGTGCATGATGGCTTGTATGTCTATGTCGCCAGGTAGGAGCGAACCATGGCTGGTGAGCCACAGTATGGGCAATGGGTGGACCGGCGGGTACAGGAACCCTGTACCGAGGAACTCTTCATCCTGGTGTACGACACCCATGAGCAGTGCTGTGCAGTGGTGCGATGGGAGCTGGATGAAGACAGTATAACGCCGTATTGGGTCATGGCGACAGGAGAGCGCCTAGAGGTGGTGCCCTTTCGCTACTGGATGCCACTGCCAGACGACCCGCCAGAGGAGGATGCCTAATGGCTGGTGAAGTCACCGCAGATGAGGTGAACGGTATTGTCCTGCAACTGACAGAACTCGTGGCGGACCTCACGGAAGCTGCCAAGGCCATCCACAATGCCAGCCAGTATGAGATGGCACAGTGGGCGGTCGAGCGGGGGAACTTTCGGGAGGACACACACTACCGGGTGCAGCAGCTCAGTCAGGCGCACAAGGTCCGGGGCATGGGGCGACTGGTAGATGCGATGACTGGCGTAGTTCTGGGAGCGGCACTGATGTGGGGGTTGCTGAGTTGGTAAGTGACACATGAAAGCGCAGGAGGGGAGGTGAGTATGGGTAGACTCGTAGGCGTAGTGTTCATGTTTGTGGTCATTGTCACCGGGCTATCATTCATTCGGATCAATCCAGACCTGTGGCAAACGTCAGCAGCAGACTCCATAGTATTACGAGAAGTCACTGGGTTCCTTCTGGGCGAGGCGATTATCAATGTGTGGATACCGCTGTTCACGCTGTTTGCGGGTCTATCGTGTGCACTCTCTATTTTCTGGCAGACACATCACACTGAGTGGGTAGTGACCACAGTACGCAAGGGTTGGCAAGTCGTGTGGGTACATGGCCAGGGCATCGGGCGGCGCAAACCGAGCGGACAGGGGCGGGTGAGTACCAGGCTGTAGGGAGGGGGCATGGGAGAGGAATGGGTAGGCCGCATACTGTTCAGCATTATTACCTTGGCAGTGTTGGCCACTATTGCTGCGGGGAGGAGTCTCAGGATTCGCCAGTGGGTTCAACGGGCGACCGACCGGAGTTTGGACTGGCACACACAGCAGCAGCATCGAGAGTGGTGGAGCCGATATGAGAAGCAAGTGTATCAGCTCGCCGTGGGAGTGCTGTCCATGCAGGAGCGATTCCCAGTCGAAGAGAGAGAGGTAATTAACCAGGCTGTGAGTCTGGTGATGGAAGTCGAACGACGCAAAGAGGATGGAAAACTGTTTGTGTTACGCACACCTGCGGAAGTAGAGGGATAAGTGATGGAAAATGAGAGTGTGCGCCGCATCATGTGGGGCGTTCTTTTCGTGGCAATGATAGTCGCTGGCAGCGTGTCAATATTTCTCATTTTTGCCCCACACGTCCACCTGCTGCGGAGCTCTATGCAGTGAGTACAGAGATACTGCGCCGCATCGTTCTTCTGCTCGGTGGCATCTTGCTTGGTAGCATTCTCGCCACGCAGGTGCTCGCGCATCATTTTGCCTACCATGCCTCACTCGGCCAACCCTACCGCTGGGGCATCTACGCACTGTATACGCCGTTGCAAGGCGTGCAGTGGGTACGGTGGTGGGGCCGGTGGCAGCACCGCCGGCACTTCACCTGGGCGGCGGTGGCGTTTGTTGGTGGACTGGTGCTATGCATGCTCCCGCTGGCGCAAGGCAGGACGCAGCAGCCCGTCAGCGCACGCTGGGCGACACGCCGGGACTTGCGACGGCTGCGGCTGTTTGGGAGGCATGGCATTGTCCTGGGGCGATTTCAGGGGCGAGTGGTCCGGCAGAATGAGCAGGCGCATACGTTGGTCGTGGCACCGACGAGACGTGGCAAGACGAATGCGGTGGTGATTCCCACATTGTTGGACGGGTGGCGCGAGAGTCTCTTCATTAACGACCCAAAAACGGAACTGTATAAGAAGACGGCGAACTACCGTCGTACGTTCTCACGGGTGCATAACTTTCAGCCCACGTCTCAGGAGACCGCACAGTACAACCCGCTGGATGCGGTACGGCTGCGCACCACCTGGGATGTCCGGGATGTGCAACTCATGATGGACCTGTTGCTAGAGCCTGACCGGACGGAAAAGTCCCTGCAAAGCGAGAGCGGGAAACACTTCAAGGGGTGGGCCAGTGACGGACTCACCGCAGTGACGCTGCATGGCCTGTATACGGCACTGAAAGACCCCTATGCCCCACGCTTCACATTGGCGGAAGTCGATGCGCTGCTGACGTGCCCGTGGGAGCAGTTACGCACAGAGATGGAGACAAGTACACACCCCTTCGTGCGGCGAGTGGCGATGCAGATGAGTGAGATTGTGGACCGGGAGTTGTCGAGCGTGCTGAGTACGATGCGGGGCGCCTTGCGCCTGTGGACAGACCCCCTGATTATCCGCGCCACGGCCCGCAGTGATTTTGCACTGAGTGACCTGCGGGAACGTCTCCAACCGATGACGCTGTATCTGAGCATTCCCTTTGGGGACCAGGACCGCTTACGTCCCCTCAGTCGTCTGTTGATTTGGCAACTCTTGGACTACTGCACGCAGCGGGAGGACTGGACGGGGTGTCATAAGGTGCTTGGACTGATTGATGAAGTGCCGGGATTGCATCGCATGCCGATGCTCTCAGAGGGATTGAATTTTCTAGCGGGGTATGATGTGACGTTGTGCCTCATTACGCCGAGCATGAATGAACTGGAAGTCATCTATGGTCACAAGCATAACTTCCTCGATGGGTGCAAGTATGTGCTGGTGTATTCCCAGGATGACCCGAATGTGGCCGAGCAATTCTCCCGCAAGACCTGTATGCAGGAAGTCGAAAAAGAGCGAGAGATGGTCGCACGAGAGCCGTTTGCGTTCTTGCGTGAGAAAACCACAACAAGCCGTGAAACCGTACAGAAGCCGTTGCTATCCATGACGGAAATTATGCACTTGCCCTCGGACCAAGCCCTACTCGTCATTGGGGACAACTACCCCGTCATATTGGAAAAGACCCCCTACTACCGGAACCGGAAGTGGCTACGAAGGAGTCGGATATGAAGCGCCACTTGATAGCCGTGCCGCTGGCAGCTCTCTGTGCTGTGGGGGTGTACGCTGGGTTAAGTCGCCACCTCTACTATAACGCTGGCGTGTCGATGCCGCAGGGGTGGTATTGGCGAGAAGTCTTGCGGCATTCGCCCTCCAAAGTCTTGCGCCCTGGGGACCTCGTGTTCTTCTGGCCCAGCCAGGACCTTCTCACTCAGTATGCGGGGTTTCTGCAACTGGATGCGAAAGACCGGCCCTGGCTCAAGCGGGTAGCAGGGATGCCGTACGAGACCGTGTGTCGGACGTATGGCGTCGTGACTATTGGTGTTCTTGCTGCTCGGAAGGAGCGGTTTCTCTTCCCGCTCATTGATGACTACCCCCTGCAACTGTGGGAGGGCTGTCGGCAACTCGACTTTGGGGAGTACTTCGTAGTGGGGACGCATCCCCGGTCCTTTGACTCACGGTACTTCGGGCCCATTGCCGAGACCTCCATCATCGGGCGAGCCCATGCCCTCTGGGTCAGGAGCGTAGAGTGATTACCGCCGAGCAGCACCAACTGCTCTGGTATACGGCTGGGCCACTACGCCCGTACCTGGAAGACCCGGACGTGATGAAGGTGCGGGTGACCAGTCGGGGGCGGTGCTTCATCGAAGTGTTTGGGCGGGGCAAACAGCGGGTGGATGACGTGAGCTCCGTGCAACTCGATATGTTTCTGGCGGCAGTCGCACCATTGGCAGGGAAGGAGTGGCGGGACACGTCGCCTCGTCTCAGTGTGGGTTTTACGGACCTGGGCTGGCGCATTCAGGCGGCCCGGCCTCCCGTGTCACCAGATTCATGGATGGTGCTGCGGAAACATCCCAAGCGGGTGTTTCCGCTGAATGACTTTGTGGATAAGGGCATCCTCACGCAGAAAGAATCAGCCGTGCTGACTGCGGCACTCGATGCCCGGCAGAGCATTTTGGTGTCTGGCAGCGTGGGGTCTGCAAAAACGTCCCTCCTTAACGCCATGCTGGATTATATCAGTGCGCATAGTACTGAACGATTTGTCATCTTGGAGGATGAGGCTGAGATTATTTGTGATGCGGAAGAAGCGGAATTTATGTCCGCCAGTTCGCTCTTTGGAGCCAGCCTGGAAGCCAAATTCACCGGCATAACCGAGAACAACATGCAATTGTTAGCACGGGACTTGCTCCGGGCAGACCCGGGCTGGGTGATTTTTGGCGAAGTGCGAGGGGGGGAAGCCTTAGACATGATTAAAGCCTTCCAGGTGGGGCATCCTGGGCTGGCGACGATTCATGGAGAGAGTGCCGTTGGGACGTTGCAAATCCTCGAACAGCGGGTACAGGAGGTGAGCGTCGACCCGCAGCGCGCTGCTATTGCAGAAGCGATAGATTTGGTTGTGCACATGCAACAAATGGCGAAGCTCTGGCGAGCCACGGACATCATTGCCGTCGAGAACAAGCTGGTGCACGGGGAGTATGTTACACGGTCCTTAGTGAAGGAGTAGACGTATGCGGAAGTTCTGGATACTCAGTGGCGTGGTAGGCAGCATTTTGGCAACAGCGCAACAGGCATTTGCCGTTGCGGCCAACACGAAACTGTTTACCGAGGCGGGGACTGCGGCGAAAAATGCCCAGGCGGATATCACCGGCACCTGGATTCCCATTATGGTTGTCGCAGGGGGCTTGATTTGTGTAGGCATGCTTTGGTTTAGTGCCCATGGCACGTCCCGGCGGATTGTGGCGTACGTGCTTGGGTTACTCTTTCTGGCGTTCGTGTTAGGCGGGGGCGTGGCAGCGATAGCTCCGGGCGTGAGCAATTCGGTCATTCTGCCATGAGCGACCTCCCGATGACCATAGAGATTCCGCAAGGCGTCATCAATCGCCCTGTGCCGGCGGGGATGAGCAAGGAAGCCATCGCCGCGCTGATTCTGTGGGCGAGCGTTGTCCTCGCCTTCTGCATGTGGCTGCACATGGCGATATGGCTCATTGCGGTGTTTCTGGCGGTGACCGGAGGCATGCTGACGGTCTTCTTACGCTATCAGTGCCGGAATGACCCAGACTTCTTGCGGATTTGGATGCGCCAAATGCGATTCAAGGGGTACTACCACCCATAGGTGTCTCATGCTGGTTTCCGAGTTTCGCAAACAACCAGACCGCATCGGCGATTTGCTCTGGTGGCGGGGGATTGTGGCAGCGCCTGCCCGAGGACTGCCCCCAGAGATGCAGCGGCGCAGCCCCACCGTCGTGCATACCAAAAATGGCCTGTTCATGACGACGCTGCGCTACCGGGGGCACGATGTCACGGTGATGTCTGACCTGGAGCGACTCCAATACCTCTACCAGCTCAACCTGCTGCTGATGCGCCTGGGCACGGGCTGGGCGCTCTGGGCGGATGAATGGCATGAGCCCAGCCGGGAATACCTTCCCAGCACCTGGAGCACCCCGACGGCCTATTTCATCGACCAGTGCCACCGCCCGTTTTTTGAGGACGGGGGGCTGTATGAGAGCGACACATTTCTGACCGTGGCCTGGAAGCCACCCAGCAGCCAGCAGGGGAAGTGGTTTGACCGTTTCTTTATGCAGCACACCACGCGGACGGATTTTCAGGAGGACTTTGCCGAGCATCGCAGCCAGTTTGTCGGGGCACTGGAGAAGTTCGGGGACCAGCTCGCCATCCTGATGCCCTCGGCCTATTTCTGCTCGCCCAGCGAGACACTGACCTATCTGAAACGCTGTGTGTCGTGGGTGCGACACACGGTTGGCGTGCCAGCGTTTGCGGGGAGTCTGGCGTACCAACTCACGACAGATGGCATATTACCAGGCAATACGACAAAGTTTGGCCCCCCGACGAGAGAAAAGGTCATTCTCCCAATCACCATCAAGTCCTGGCCAGCCGGGCATCCAGACGAGGGGCGGGGGCTGGGTTTTCACATCCCGCAGATGCTGCAACAGCTCAGCATGCCGTATCGCTTCACCGTGCGCTATTTGCCACTCGACCGCCATGATGGGCGCAAGGCATGGGACACGGAGCGGCGGGGGTGGGAAGACCGCCTCCTGCCGTGGATTACCTACGTGATGGATACGTGGAACGGCACGACGACGACGCCGCAGAACACGCCAGAAATCGTCATTCAGGAAGCGAAAGATAACATGGAGTCGATGGAGCGGGCGCTACGGAGCTTGAGTCAAGTCGGCTCTGGCTATCTGACGCCGACGCTGCTGGTCTGGGGCGACACGCTGAAGGACGCGGAGGCCCGGGAGCGGGAGGTGCACAAGGTCTTGCAGCTCAATGAGTGCAGCGCCTATACGGAAACGCTCAACTCCACGGAAGCGTGGCTGGGCAGCATTCCTGGGGATGTCGTCAACAACATCCGCCG
>WUUC01002176.1_pt1 | contig 15631 bp, 12 predicted proteins | sample 6278441 | NCBI WGS metagenome assembly WUUC01 (sample SAMN13675441, study PRJNA597444) | soil metagenome | isolation source: soil | place: USA: Washington | collected 2017-10
TGACCGCAAGCTCGGCATCTTTGGCAACGAGTTGCGGGTAGCGCGCGGCGAGCTTCGCGATAAGGTCGGATTTCGTCATGATTCTGAACCAGAGTTATTGTTCGCTAGCTTTGACGTCCAGCTTGGCTTTAAGCAGCGCGCCGAGATTCGTCGTCCCCGCTGCCGGCACTGCCTCCTCGGCAACCTTCTTCACCGCCGCCGATTCTTCAGCCGCATCCTTGGCCTTCACCGATAGGTTGATGCCGCGGTTTTTGCGGTCGACATTGATGATCATCGCGGTGACTTCATCGCCTTCTTTGAGGCGCGTGCGGATGTCTTCGACGCGGTCGCGCGAAAGCTCGGAGGCGCGCAGGTAGCCTTCGACATCGCGGTCGAGCATGATCACGGCGCCCTTGGCGTCGACCGACTTCACGTGCCCTTTGACGATGCTGTTCTTTTCGTGCGCCGCGATGTAGTTGGTGAACGGATCGCCGTCGAGCTGCTTGATCCCTAGTGAGATGCGCTCGCGTTCGACGTCGATCGACAGCACGACTGCTTCGATCTCATCGCCCTTCTTGAAATTGCGCACGGCTTCTTCTCCGGGCTGGCTCCACGAGAGATCGGAAAGGTGGACCAGGCCGTCGATTCCGCCAGGCAGGCCGATGAAGATTCCAAAGTCGGTGAGCGACTTGATCTGCCCCTTGATGCGATCGCCCTTCTTGTGATTCATCGAGAACTCTTCCCACGGATTCGGCTGGCATTGCTTCATTCCGAGCGAAATGCGCCGTCGCTCTTCGTCGATCTCGAGAATCATGACCTCGACTTCGTCGCCCAACTGCACGACGCGCGACGGATGGACGTTCTTGGTCGTCCAATCCATCTCCGATACGTGAACGAGCCCTTCGATTCCAGGCTCGATTTCGACAAACGCGCCGTAGTCGGTCAGGTTGCTCACGCGGCCGAACAGCCGCGTTCCCGCCGGATAGCGGCGAGCAAGCCCCACCCACGGATCTTCGCCCAGTTGCTTCATTCCGAGCGATACGCGGTTTTTTTCCTGATCGAACTTCAAAACTTTCGCTTCGACTTCGTCGCCTACGGAGAGGACTTCGGAAGGATGCTTGACTCGCCGCCATGCGAGATCGGTAATGTGCAACAGGCCGTCGATCCCGCCTAGATCGACGAACGCGCCATAGTCGGTGATGTTTTTCACGACACCCTTGACGACCGTCCCCTCCTGCAAACTGTCGAGGAGAGCCTGGCGCTCTGCGCCCTGGCTTTGTTCGAGTACCGCGCGGCGAGAGACGACGACGTTATTGCGCTTCTTGTCGAGCTTGATGACCTTGAACTCGAGCTGCTTGCCTTCGAGTCCGGACGTGTCCTTGATCGGGCGAATATCGACCAGCGAGCCGGGCAGAAAACCACGGATACCGTTGATCATCACCGTCAGCCCGCCCTTGACTTTTCCGCTCACGAGACCAGTGACGAGCGTGCCCTGCTCCATCGCCTGCTCGAGATCGTGCCATGCCTTGAGCCGCTTTGCCTTGTCGCGGGATAGCCGGGTCTCTCCGTGACCGTCCTCGAGCGCGTCGATTGCGACGCTGACAAAGTCCCCGGGCTTCGCTTCGATCTGCCCGCGATCGTTCTTGAATTCGTCGATCGGAATAAAGCTTTCCGACTTGAGTCCCGCATTGACGACGACGTAATTCGCGTCAACGCGCACGATTTCCGCGGTGATGACCTCTCCCACCCGCATCTCCTTGCGGGTGAGACTTTCTTCAAAGAGCTGGGCGAAATTTTCTTGAATCTGTTGCGGCGGCGAAGCGGTTGCGACCATTGGCAAAGTTGAGGATTACAGCGGGGGCTTAAAGTTAATCGAAGGGGACGACGAGCGCGGGACGGGTTTCAGCGTGCAGCATACCTGTCCAGGATTTCTGCGACAGCTTCGGCGATTTCGAGATTCGTCGTGTCCAATACTATTGCGTCTGTAGCTTGCTTGAGCGGTGCCGCGGTGCGTTTCGCGTCGCGTTCATCGCGCTCGGCGATGTCCCGCAAAAGGTGGCCAAGATTAGCACGCATCCCTTTCTCTCTCAACTGCTTATAGCGTCTTTTCGCACGCTCTTCCGCGCTTGCGGTGAGGAAAATTTTCAAGACCGCGTCGGGAAAAACGACGGTAGTCATATCGCGTCCTTCGGCGACGAGTCCCGGCGGCTTGCGGAACTGCCGCTGCCTTGCAAGCAGCGCCTGCCGCACCGCAGGATGGGCAGAGACGACCGACGATGCTTGGCTCACGGCCTCGTCGCGGATCGCGAGCGAAACGTTCTCGCCCGATAGAAAAATTTCCTCACCCGCGAATTGCGCATTGAGCTTCGCCGCCAATTCAGCAAGCGCAGCTTGGTCGTGCAGCGAAACTCCCGCTCGCTCCGCCGATAGCGCGACGAGCCGATAAAGCGAGCCGCTATCGAGGTAATGGAAACCGAGATTCTGCGCGACGAGCTTTGCGACCGTCCCTTTTCCCGAACCGGACGGGCCGTCGATAGCGATAACTGGAACGTTACTCACGCGAGCGAGGGGTAGCGCTAAACCGGATCCATGAATGGTAAACGATGCAGGTGATCGGCAATCGGCAACGGCGAACGATCACATTCGTCGTTGGCCAGTTTGTCCGCTGTCTGCCGTTCGCTATCCAGCGTTCACTCTTATCGGTTCTCCGTCCACTGTTTACCGTTCACTGTTCACCGTTCGCTGATTTTTAGCCCCGCCTGCTTCGAGACTTCAACAAATCCGGGAAACGACGTAGCAACATTCGCGCAGTCGCGCACCATGATTGATTGCTTCGAGCGAAGTGCTGCGATGGCGAACGACATCGCTACACGATGGTCGCCGTAGCTATCGATCTCGCCGCCGCCGTATTCACCGCCAGTAATTTCCATTCCATCGGCAGTCGCGCACGCCTCGATTCCGAGGGCCCTTAAACCGTCGGCCATGACTTTGATGCGGTCGCTTTCCTTGATCTTGAGCTCCTGCGCGCCAGACAATGTCGTCGTACCTTGTGCATTCGCCGCGGCGACAAACAGCACCGGGAATTCGTCGATCGCGTTAGCGACCAGCTCGCGAGGAATATCGATTCCTCTCAACCTGGCCGAACGCACGCGGATGTCGGCTACCGGTTCGCTGGCGAACGTGCGCTCATTCAACACTGAGATATCTGCGCCCATCGAGCGCAGAATCTCGATCGCCCCCGTCCGAGTGGGATTGATTCCGACATCTCTCAGCAAGATGTCTGAGTTTGATGAGATCGTCGCCGCGACGATAAAAAACGCCGCTGAAGAAAAATCCGCGGGGATGCGTATGTCAGTGCCGCGAAGCTCGCGATTGCCTTCGATTGCGATCTCGTTACCAGCACGACTAACGGGACAGGCAAACGATTCCAGCATGCGCTCGGTATGGTCACGGGTCGCCGCAGGCTCGGAAATACGCGTCGTCCCGCGTGCGTACAGCGCGGCGAGAAGGATCGCCGATTTCACCTGCGCGCTCGCAACAGGCATTGCGTAGTTGATCGCACGAAGCGCTGCTCCGCCGAATATCCTGAGCGGCGGCGTTCCCGCTTGCGCGCATTCGATGCGGGCCCCCATCTGAGCGAGAGGCTCCACGACCCGGAGCATCGGCCGCCGGCGGAGGCTGTCATCGCCTGTAAGCGTGCAATCAAAATCTTGAGCTACAAGAATTCCGCACAGGAGCCGCATCGAGGTGCCGGAGTTGCCACATTCCAGGTCCTTACCTGGCGCGCGCAAGCCGCGCATTCCGACGCCTTCTATCGAGATGTTGCCCGCGGATGGGCCATCGATCGCGACACCAAGTTCTCGAAAAATATTAAGCGTTGCAAGCGCGTCTTCGCCTTCGAGAAAGTTTTGGATTTTCGTGTGCCCGGTTGCGATCGCGCCCAGCATTACCGCGCGATGCGAAATCGATTTGTCCCCCGGGACACGGACCTCGCCGGTAATTGAACCGCCAGGTTGAACGAAAAACGAGTCCACGGTCATCCGTTAACCCTGAACGGTGAACGGTGAACGGAAAGCGGAACGACTTTGGATTTTCCGTTCACCGTCTAGCGTTCACCTTTGTCGGCCAGCCAAGCGTTGCGGGCTGTTTGCGCGCGTGCGAACAAGTCTTGAAGCGCCTGGCCGTCGTTTTCACCGAGCAGGCGCTCGAATTCCGCGAGCTTCCGCCGATAATCGGTTACCTCGTCGAGCAGCGCCGCGCGGTTAGCAAGAGCGATATCGCGCCACATTTCGGGAGAACTGCCGGCGATTCGCGTGAAATCGCGAAATCCCCCGGCGGCAAAATCGAACAGGATGTCAGCATTGGCCTTCGAAGATATGTAATCCACAAGCGTGAACGCGAGCACGTGGGGCAAATGGCTCACTGCGGCGAGGACCCGATCGTGCTCCTCAGGCAGCATGTCTCGCACCCTGGCGCCGGTAGCAAGCCATACGTCCCTGACTTGATCGACCGCGTCGCGGTCGGTTTCCGCAAGCGGCGTCAACACGACGTTTTTGCCTTCGAACAAATCGTCACGCGCGCTTTCAGCGCCGCTCTTTTCGCCGCCCGCGATCGGATGCGCCGGGACAAATCGCGGAAAATGCGCGCCCAGCGTCTGTCTCGCCGCAGCAATGACATCTTGTTTGGTGCTGCCTGCATCCGTGATAAGCGTTGCGGCCGTAAGGTGAGGAACGATGCTTGCGAGGACGCTACGCATCTGCGCGACCGGAACCGCGACCAATACGAGATCAGCATCTTGAACGGCAGTCACATCACCAATTTCGTCGACGACGCCGAGCTCGAGAGCGCGTGCCAGATTCTGCATGCTTCTCCCTATACCGACAACGCGATCGATTGTTTTCGACGATTTAAGCGCGAGCGCGAAGGAACCGCCGATCAACCCCGTGCCGATGACGACCAGATTCTTCACAACGATGCTTCGAGCGCTCGCAGGAACTTGTCGTTTTCCTCTTCCAGCCCGACGCTCACCCGCAGGTGATTCGGCATCGCATAGTTGGCGATTGGACGAACGATGACTCCGCGCCTTAACAGTTTTTGATAAAGCGCTTCCGCAGCAGGCGCTTCGAAGCTGACGAAGTTTGCATACGAGGGGATATACCGAAGACCAAGAGCGGACAGACCGCGCGTGATCTGTTTCATCCCTTCTGAGTTCGCGCGGACGCTTTCTGCTACGAATTCTTGATCGCGAAGCGCCGCCTCTGCTGCGGCCAAAGCGATCGAGCTCACATTGAACGGCTGGCGCACGCGATTCATCATGTCGGCGACGGCCGTTGAACAGAGCGCGAATCCGACGCGCAATCCCGCAAGCCCATAAGCCTTCGAGAATGTGCGCGTGATAACAAGATTCGGAAAATCATGAAGCCATTTGACGCTATCGCTCTTCAAGTCGTTGGGGAGATACTCGTAATACGCTTCGTCGAGGACGACCAGCATGCCCGCGCCGACTGCCTGGAGAAACTCGCGCAATTCGCGCCTGGCGATAAGTGTTCCGGTCGGATTATTCGGGTTTGCAATAAAGACCATTCTCGTTCGCTCGGTCACCGCTTGTCGCATCGCAGCTAGATCGTGCGCGAAGTCTCGCGCGCGAACTTCGATTCCAGTCGCTCCAGTTGCGAGCGTGGCGAGTGGATAAACCGCGAACGCGTGCTCCGAGTAGACGGCGCTCGCGCCCGGATGCAGATACGCGCGCGCAACTAATTCGAGTACGTCGTTGGAGCCGTTACCGAGAACGATCTGATCGATCGAGACGCCATGCCGCTTCGCCAAGGCCGCTTTCAGTTCGAAGCCGTTGCCGTCGGGATAGCGCGAAACATCTTCCAGTGCGCGCCGCGCTGCTTCCCGCGCGAGAGGGCTGGGCCCCCGCGGATTCTCGTTGCTCGCGAGCTTGACTGCGTCCTTTATTCCAAGCTCGCGTTCGAGCTCGGTGATCGGCTTACCGGGCTGGTAGGGCGCGATTGACCGGATGTGTGAAGGTGCAAGCTCGCAAAGATCGAGCGTGGATCGAGGATCCAGGATTGACGAGCGAGTCGGCGACGGTCGCTTCATTGCTCAGTTTCTACCGAGCATGGCGCCCAGGTGAGTGGGCTGCGGCGAATAACTGAACTGATCCTTTGCGCCAAGGCGCTCAGAATGGCGTTCAGATCCTCCATCATTCATTCTCCTCCACGCAAATGGCGCTCGGCCGCCCGAAGCGATTTGCGCTGATTTTTTCTCGCACAAAGTCGTGCGAACACGCAAAGAATCGAACAAACAGGCTCGGCCGTCCTCGCGCGCTCGCGAAATTTTGCGCGACCTTCACACCACCGCGACCGGGTACGACCCGAGTATCTTCAGGAACATCGCAAGCTCGTGTAATTCGGTGAGCGCTTCGGCGACGTTTGCGTCCTGCTGATGGCCTTCGACATCGACAAAGAACACATACTCCCACATGCCGGTTTTGGAGGGGCGCGACTCGAATTTGGTCATGCTTACTTGATGCCTGGCGAACGGCGTCAAGAGCTCGTGCACTGCCCCGGGCCGATTTTTGGCCGACATGACGAGTGATGTTTTATCTCTGCCAGACGGTGCTGAATCGCAAGGTCCGATCACCCAGAAGCGGGTCGTATTATTTGCCGCATCTTCGATGTTGCTCGCGATCGCCTGCAGCCGATACATCTCTCCCGCTATTTCTCCGGCAATCGCCGCTGCGCCCGGCTCGGCCGCGGCGAGTCTCGCCGCTTCAGCATTGCTGCCGACTGAAACTCTCTCCGCGCGCGGAAGATTGGCGTTGAGCCACGACTGGCATTGCCCGAGCGACTGTGAATGCGAATACACCCGGGTGATCTTTGACAGATCATTCGTGTTGCTGAGCAACTGCTGATGCACTCGCAACACCACTTCGCCGCAAACCTTGAGCGGAGTTTGCAGCATGAGGTCGAGCGTTTGGCCGACCGCGCCTTCGCTCGAATTCTCGACCGGCACAACGGCATAGTCGACTGACTCGGCTTCAACCTTGCGCATGACTTCTGCGATCGATGCGCATGCTATCGAGCTCGCCGATTTACCGAAATGCTTGAGCGCCGCAGCCTGACTGAACGTTCCTGCGGGACCGAGGTAGCTCACCGTAAGCGGCTTCTCCAAAGCGAGACACGCTGACATGATTTCGCGGAACAACGATGCGATCACGTCCGAAGACAGCGGTCCTGGGTTGTTCTCGCGCACGCGCCGCAATACCTGCGCTTCGCGCTCGGCGCGGTAGACCTCGCCGTTCTTGATTTCGCCGATCGAGCGCGCGTGCGCCGCGCGCTCGTTGAGGAGTTTCAGGATTTCGTCGTCAAGGGCGTCGATGAGGGCGCGATGCTGGGACAGAGGATCGCTCATCTGCCGAACCTCGGCTACTCGCGGTCGACAGACAAGTCGCGAATCGACAAAACGCCGTTGATCGCGGCGATGTTGCGGCACACCTGCGGCGGAATTTCGCTGTCGACATCGACCAGCGTATATGCCATCTCGCCGCGGGATTTGTTGATCATGTTGTGGATGTTGAGTCCTGCGGCGGCCATCGTCGTCGACATCTGCCCGACCATGTTCGGAACGTTGGCGTTCGCGATTCCGAGCCGGTACGCAGATTCGCGCATCATTGTGACGTCGGGATAATTGACGGAGTTCAAAATGTTACCGTTTTCGAGGAAGTCCCGCACCTCGTCGACGACCATGAGCGCGCAGTTTTCCTCAGCTTGTCGAGTGGAAGCACCGAGGTGCGGCAGCGCCAATACATGCGGCTGCCCGAGTAGAGTGAGAGAAGGGAAATCGCACACATAGAGTTTGATTCGCTGCTCGGCGAGCGCCTGCGCAACTGCCTCCTCGTTGACGATCGCCTCGCGCGCAAAGTTGAGCAGCACAGCGCCGTGGCGCATCGCGCGTATCCGCGTCGCATCGATCAGATTGCGAGTTTTCGCAGTCAGCGGAACGTGGAGAGTCACAAACTCGGCGGCTCGGAGAACTTCTTCGATGCTGTGTGCTTTTCTTACCTGTGAAGACAGCTTCCACGCGGCGTCGACGGTCAATTCGGGATCGAACCCTATCACTTGCATTCCGAGTTTGATCGCGGCATCCGCAACGAGACTGCCGATCTGCCCGAGCCCGATCACCCCGAGCGTGTGCCCGGGCAGCTCTATTCCCGCAAACTGTTTCTTTCCTTCTTCGACCGTCGTTTCCAGTGAAGGCTGATCCGCCTTGAGGTTTTCGACGAACCGGAGCGCAGGAACGAGGTTTCGCGCAGCGAGCAAAATTCCGGCAAGCACCAACTCCTTTACCGCGTTCGCGTTTGCGCCCGGTGCATTGAAAACGGGAACGCCGCGCCGACTCAGCATCGCGACGGGAATATTGTTTGTCCCTGCTCCGGCGCGGCCGACCGCTTTGACGCTGGGCGGAATCTCCATGCCATGCATGTCATGCGAACGCACGAGGATCGCGTCCGGATTCGCGATATCGGTTCCGACGGTGTAATTCGCTTCCGGCAGGCGCTTCAGTCCGACGTTTGAAATCGAATTGAGCGTGAGAACTCGGTAGTGCCTAACCATGTTCCTTTTCGAACGCGCGCATGAAATCGACAAGCGCCGATACACCCTGCTGCGGCATCGCGTTGTAAATCGAAGCGCGCATCCCTCCCAGCGCACGATGGCCTTTGAGTTGCAGGAGTCCGCGTTCTTTCGCCTGCTTCAGGAATTTGTCGTCGAGCCGCTCGTCGTGAAGAAAGAACGGAACGTTCATCCTCGAGCGATCGCGCTTTTCGACCGGCGTGCGATAGAAGGTGCTCGCGTCCAGAAAGTCATACAGCAGCTTTGCCTTCGCGATGTTCCGCTTTTCGACTTCTTTCACCCCGCCCAGCTTCTTCAGCCATCTGAAAGTGAGCGCGGCGCAATAGATGGCGAAGGTGGGCGGCGTGTTGAACATCGATTCGTTTTTCACCTGCAGCGCATAATCGAAAATCGCTGGTGTGTTTTTGAGCGGTGACCCAATCAGATCTTCGCGAACGATGATCACGGTCACTCCGGCAGGACCGATATTCTTCTGCGCTCCCGCATAGATAATGCCAAATCGCGAAACATCGATTTCGCGCGACAGGATGTTCGACGACATGTCCGTCACGAGCGGAACGTCTCCGGTTTCCGGAATCCAATGGAACTCGACGCCGCCAATCGTCTCGTTGGCGACGTAGTGCACGTACGCTGCGTCCTTGTTGAGGCGCCATTCCGACTGAGGCGGCGCGAAGCAAAACTTATTGTTCTCGGAAGAAGCGGCGATATTCACGTCGCAATACTTCTTCGCCTCGGCAATCGCGCGCTGCGACCAATGACCGGTGTTGACGTAATCCGCGCTCGTTTTGCCGCGCAGAATGTTCATCGGTATCGCGGCGCACTGCCCCGTCGCACCACCTTGCAGCATCAGAACTTTGTAGTTGCTCGGAATCGCCATGAGCTCGCGGAGATCGCTTTCCGCGGTTTCGGCCACTTCCATGAATTCGGCGCCGCGATGGCTCATCTCCATCACGGACGCGCCGTAACCGCGGAAGTCGAGCAGTTCTTCCCGCACCTCACGCAGAACCTCCGGATACAGCATCGCGGGGCCGGGACCAAAGTTATATTTTGTCTGTGTCATTGAATCGTGCACTGTTCGTTCGACCCCGAATGCGCTGGATTGGCGCCATTCGCAGTTTGATTCACGGAGAGTATCGCGCAGCAGGCGACGATGGCAAAGACCGGCTTTGGCTGGCCCTTAGCCGAAGCGGGTTAAAGGCCAGGCTTCGCGGTCTTTACGTGCTCGCCGAAGTTTTCACGACAAAGCCCTCTTCGTCTTCTTTTTCCACGACGCGGTTCAGGCTTGCAAGCTTTTCTTCGGCATCGAGATTGATCAATCGCACCCCTTGCGTCGCGCGGCCCATTTCGCGCACTTCCGCGACCCGCGTGCGGATCAATACTCCACCTGTCGTGATCAGCATGATTTCGTCGTCGGGCTTGGTCAGCGTCGCGCCTATCACTTTGCCGTTCCGTTTGCTGGTCTGGATCGCGATCATCCCCTGCGTGCCACGCCCGTGCCGCGTGTATTCCGCGATCGGCGTGCGTTTGCCGAAACCGTTCTCGGTCGCGGTCAACACCGATTGCGATTCGTCTTCGGCAACGAGGAGCGCGATCACCCGCTGCCCCTTGCTCAAACGCATTCCGCGCACTCCACGGGCACCGCGGCCCACCGAGCGAACGTCCTGCTCATCGAAGCGGACGGCGCGCCCGACATCGGAGAAGAGCATGACGTCATGCCGACCATCGGTGAGCGCGACGCCGACTAGATAATCGTCGTCATCGAGCCCGATTGCGATGATTCCCGAGGGACGCGGACGGGAAAATTCAGAGAGCGGCGTTTTCTTGACGGTGCCGTTCGAAGTCGCCATGAAGACGTAGCGATCTTCCACAAACTTTTTCACCGGAAGAATCGCGTTAACTTTTTCCTTCTCGGACAGCGGCACAAGGTTGACGATCGGTTTGCCGCGAGACGCTCGAGCACCTTGCGGCACGCCGTAAACTTTCAGCCAATACACGCGGCCGGCGCTGGTGAAGCACAAGATGTAGTCGTGCGTATTCGCAACGAAGCAGTCGTCGATGAAGTCGTCTTCGCGCGTGGCAGCGGCTTGTTTCCCGCGTCCGCCTCGCCTCTGCGCACGGTAATCGCCCAACGGCTGCGACTTGATATATCCCGTATGCGAGATCGTTACGACGACGTCTTCCGGCGCGATCAGATCCTCCATCGAAAGATCCTGCGTCGCGATAACGATTTCGCTCTGGCGCGCGTCGCCATACGCTTTCCGGACTTCCTTCAGCTCCTGCGTGATGATCGCGCTGATCCGCTCGCGCTTCGCAAGCACGTCGAAGAGGTCGGTGATGGCGTCCATCACCTCGTTGTACTCGGCAAGAATTTTTTCCTGCTCGAGGCCAGTCAGTCTCTGCAGCCGCAGATCGAGAATCGCCTGCGCCTGTGCATCGGAAAGATGATAGCCGTCTGACTTCAGGCCATACTCGGGAAGCAGTCCCTCCGGACGCGCCGTGTCCGCGACACGTTTGACCATCTCGGCAACCAGCTTCGATCTCCATGCGCGAGCCATCAATGCTTGCTTGGCTTCCGCCGGGCTTGCCGCCGACTTGATGAGTGCGATGATCTCGTCGACGTTCGACAGAGCGACCGCCAGACCCTCGAGGACATGGCCGCGCTCGCGCGCCTTGCGCAGTTCGTAGACGGTGCGCCTCGTCACGACCTCGCGGCGGTGACTCAGGAAGACTTCGAGGAACCGCTTGAGATTGAGGAGCTTCGGCTGGTTGTCGACGAGCGCCACCATGTTCATGCCGAACGTGTCCTGCATCTGCGTTTCCTTATACAGGTTGTTCAGCACGACTTCCGGCAACTCGCCACGTTTCAGTTCGATGACAACGCGCATTCCGGACTTGTCGGATTCGTCACGGAGATCGGCGATACCTTCCAGCTTTTTCTCGCGCACGAGTTCGCCGATCCGTATCTGCAGGGTTGCCTTGTTTACCTGGTACGGCAGCTCATCGATGATGATTGCGGAGCGCGATCCTTTGTCCAGCTGCTCGAAGTGCGTGCGTGCCCGAATCACCACACGTCCACGTCCAGTCCGATACGCCTCGTGTATTCCGGAAACGCCGTAGATGATGCCCTTGGTCGGGAAGTCGGGCGCCGGAATGATCGCGATCAGCTCATCGATGGTCAGCTCAGGGTTCTTGAGCAATGCGAGCAACGCATCGACGACTTCGTTCAGGTTGTGCGGCGGAATGTTGGTCGCCATTCCGACGGCGATTCCCGACGAACCGTTGATCAGAAGATTCGGAATCCGTGCCGGCAGCACGACCGGCTCTTCGTCGGTGCCGTCGTAGTTTGGCGTGAAATCGACGGTTTCCTTGTCGATGTCGGCCAGAAGCTCGTGACCGATCTTCGCCATCCGAATTTCGGTGTAGCGCATCGCTGCCGGGTTGTCGCCGTCGACCGAACCGAAATTCCCCTGCCCGTCGATCAAGGGATAACGCAGCGAGAAATCCTGCGCCATGCGCACGATCGAGTCGTACACCGCTTCCGGGCTATGAGGATGATATTTGCCGAGCGTGTCGCCGACGATGCGAGCCGATTTCTTGAACGGCTTGTTCCAGTCGTTGGCAAGCTCGCGCATCACGTACAGCACCCGCCGATGCACGGGCTTTAGCCCATCGCGCGCGTCCGGCAGCGCGCGCCCGACGATCACGCTCATCGCGTAATCGAGGTAAGACCGCCGCATCTCTTCTTCGAGACTGACGGGCAGCGTTTCCTTGGCGAACTGTTCCATGCGGGAGTGAGAAAAACCGGACCGGCTAGAGCGAAGCGCGCAATTTTAGCACGCACGCAACACTCGGAACTACGCAGCCTTGCAACCCCAGAAAACGGGTGCTATATATAGCTCGCGTCATTACAAGGGCAGGATTTCCCTCTAGAAAAGGATAAACAACATGACAATCGGCTCCCTCGTAAAAAGCACAGCAGTCCTGTTCAGCGCGACTCTGATTGGATGTGCGACAGGAACACCGGCGCCGGATCCTAAAGACCCCAAGGCAATCGACGCATACTGGAGGGCAGCTTCGACAAAGCAGGTCTGGAAGAATACCACTGGCCTGTGCTGGCGTTCCGGTTACTGGACCCCCGCGCTCGCGATCGAGGAATGCGATCCCGATCTCGTCAAGAAACCCGAGCCTGTACCCGCCGCGGCACCCGCACCCGAACCGCCTCCGCCTCCTCCCGCTCCTGAGCCCGAACCCGCTCCGCTGCAGCCTCCGACGGAAGCGCCGCCTGCCGTCTTGCTGCCGCAGAAGATCAGCTTCTCCGCCGATGCGCTGTTCGATTTCGACAAGGCAGTTTTGAAACCCGATGCCAAATCGATGCTCGACGAGCTGGCATCGACGTTGCGTGGCGCCGAATACGACGTGATTCTCGCGGTCGGACATGCGGACCGCATCGGCAACGAGCAATACAACCAGAAGCTGTCGCTACGGCGCGCGAACGCGGTGAAGCAATACCTCGTCTCTAAAGGCATCGAGGAAAACCGCATTTCGGTCGAAGGCAAGGGTGAGTCCGAACCCGTGACCGGCGCAGAGTGCAAGGGCCTGAAAGGGAACAAGCTGATCCAGTGCCTGCAGCCCGACCGGCGCGTCGACGTCGAGGTGACCGGAACGAAGCCTGCCGAGTAAAGGCTCCGAGCATTCACTGTAAGCGAAGCTGTTACACTCAAGCCCTGCTCTTCCGAGCAGGGCTTTTTTATGCAAGTCGACACGCAGATCGATGCACGATGGGTCATTCCCGTCGAACCCACCGGCACAGTCTTGACCGATCACTCGGTCGTGATCGCCAACGGCAAAATCGAGCAGATCGTGCCGACTCGCGAAGCGAGGTTTGAAGCTCGCCATCGTTACTCGCTGCATCGTCACGCGCTGATTCCCGGACTGATCAACCTGCACACGCACGCCGCGATGACGCTCATGCGCGGTCTAGCCGACGATCTGCCGCTTATGGAATGGCTGAACTCGCACATCTGGCCCGCCGAGGCGAAACACGTCTCGCGGGAGTTCGTTTACGACGGCAGCAGGCTCGCATGCGCGGAAATGCTTCGCGGCGGCATCACCTGCTTCAACGACATGTACATGTTTCCGGAAGCCGCGATCGAAGCTGCCGTCGATTGTGGAATCCGCGTAACAGCCGGCATCATCGTGCTCGAATTTCCTACCGCTTATGCAGCCGACGCGCAGGACTATCTCAACAAAGGATTGGCGACCCGCGATCAGTTTATGGGTGAACCGCTGGTCAGCTTTTGCTTCGCGCCGCACGCGCCGTATACGGTCAGCGACAGAAGCTTCGATCAGGTCGCGATGTACTCGCAGGAACTCGACTTGCCGGTGCACGTTCACATCCACGAAACGACTGATGAAATCAAACAAAGTCTGGAGCGCCACGGCGTGCGCCCGCTGGAGCGGCTCAACGCGCTGGGCCTGCTTGGTCCCTCGCTCGTCGCGGTGCACGCGGTCCACGTCAACGAATTGGAAATCGGCCTCATGGCGAAGAACGGCTGCCACGTCGCGCACTGTCCATCTTCGAATTTGAAGCTGGCGAGCGGGATTGCGCCGATAGCAATGATGCTGCAAGCCGGTGTGAACGTCGGTGTGGGTACCGACAGCGCAGCAAGCAATAACCGCCTCGACGTCTTCACCGAAATGCGCACCGCAGCGCTACTCGCGAAGGCGGCTTCGGGATCGGCGCAATCGCTGCCTGCCCCACAGGCGCTCGCAATGGCGACGATCAACTCCGCCGCAGCGCTCGGGCTCGATGCGACGATAGGATCGCTGCGTCCCGGCAAATTCGCCGATATCACCGCGATAGATATCTCCGGTCCGGCGTTGAGCCCTTGCTACGATCCGCTCTCGCACATCGTTTACGCATGCAGCCGCAGCGATGTCAGCCACGTTTGGGTCAGCGGCAAGCTGATGGTCGAGGACGCGCGCTTTACTGCGATCGATGGAGAAGAACTGCGCACGATTGCGAATCGCTGGCAGGACAAGCTGCGGGTGCTTTCCGATGACTAATTTCGATCAGGCTGAGCTGAAGAAATTTGACTCCGCGGCGCACAGTTGGTGGGACAAGAACGGCGAATTCAAGCCGCTCCATGACATCAACCCGCTGCGTCTCGATTTCATCGATGAACGCGCGCCTCTGGTCGGAAAGAAAGTACTGGACGTGGGATGCGGTGGCGGAATCCTGACCGAGGGCATGGCCGCCCGCGGCGGCGCCGTCACGGGAATCGACCTATCCGAGAAAGCGGTGAAGATTGCTCGCCTGCACCAGCTCGAATCCGGCCTTGAGGCAGAATACCGAATGAGCTCGGCCGAGGATTTCGCTCGGGACAACGCGGGAAAATACGACGTCGTCACATGCATGGAGCTCCTGGAACACGTGCCCGATCCTGCGAGCACCGTGCAAGCGTGCGCGTCACTGGCGAAAGACCGCGCCGACGTTTTTTTTTCCACGATCAACCGCAACGCGAAAGCTTATCTGCTCGCGGTTATCGCCGCCGAATACCTGCTCGGAATGCTTCCCCGCGGCACGCATAGATACGAGAAATTTCTGAGGCCGGCGGAGCTTGCCTCAATGTGTCGCCGGGCAGGACTTCAGGTAAAAGAGATCGTCGGCATGAGCTACAACCCGTTCACTCGGATGTATTCGCTGGGCCGCGATACCGATGTCAACTACATCATGCATTGCGTAAAACCGAACAGCGAATCGTGAGTTGCGGATCAGAAAGCAATCCACGCGCAATTCACCGCTCAACAATCAAAGCAATTCTCTTCGATCTCGACGGCACGCTCGCTGATACCGCGCCCGACTTGGGAAGAGCGCTGAACGCGCAGCGCGAGCTGCACGGTCGGCCGCCTCTGCCGTTTGAAGCGATTCGGCCGCACGCGTCTAAGGGTGCGCGCGGAATGCTGAAGGCCGGTTTCGACCTGGTGCCCGAAGATGCGCAGTTTCCCGCCAT
>WUUC01020956.1_pt1 | contig 15628 bp, 18 predicted proteins | sample 6278441 | NCBI WGS metagenome assembly WUUC01 (sample SAMN13675441, study PRJNA597444) | soil metagenome | isolation source: soil | place: USA: Washington | collected 2017-10
CCTTGCCCCGGAAGAAGTGGTTGAAGCCGACCTCGTAGAGCGAGGCCGCCGAGGCGTAGGTGGCGATGTGCCCGCCGACGCCCAGGTGCTTGTTGGCCCGGCTCACCATGATGGCGGCGTTCCACCGGATGTAGGCCCGGATCCGGCGCTCGATGTCCTCATCGCCGGGGAACCAGGGCTCACGCTCGGGCGGGATCGAGTTGATGTAGTCGGTGCTGCGCAGCGCCGGAACGCCGACCTGGCGTTCACGGGCGCGTTCGAGCAGCTTCAGGAGCAGGAACCGGGCGCGCTGACGGCCGTCATGGTCCACGGCAGCGTCGAACGATTCGATCCACTCACGGGTCTCGCCAGGATCGATATCGGGAAGCTGGCTCGGCAATCCGTCGGTGATGATGCTGTAGCGATCACGAGTCACCTGTCCAGTGTCCACCTTCGGGCAAGTGGATGTGACCTCCCATGTTTACCGATCGGTAGCCCCGGAGGGTTGCTTCGTCGCCGAAGTGTGGTTATCTACCGGGGCACGGTTACCAGCGGTGAGGATCTGCCTCACTGCGAAGGCACCTTATGGAGGCTGGCAGTGAGCACCACCCCCGGAACCGGGGAAAACACGACTGCATTGGTTGACCGCCTGGGCATTGAGCCAGGCATGGTTGTGCAGGAGTTGGGCTATGACGACGATGTCGACCACGCTCTGCGCGAAGCGATAGAAACCCGCCTTGACGCTGACATGGTGGACGAGGACTCCGACGACGTCGTCGATGTGGTCCTGCTGTGGTTCCGGGAGGACGACGGCGATCTGGTCGACGCCCTGGTGGACGCCATCGCCCCGCTGGCCGACAACGGCGTGATCTGGCTGCTGACGCCCAAGCGCGGCCGCGCCGGTTACGTCGAGCCCTCTGACATCTCTGAAGCCGCCCCCACCGCAGGGCTCTCGCAGACCTCGCTGCTGCCGCTGGCCGCCGACTGGACCGGCGCCCGGCTGGTCAGCAGGCGCGCCAAGGCCGGCGTCGAGCGGGGCAAGGGAGACCGTCGGTGAGCTTTCTGCCCGACGACGTCTCGATACCAGGGTTGACCCCGCTGCCGGTCGGCGCGCAGGCTCCGGACTTCACGCTGCGCGACCAGAACAACGAGGTCGTGACGCTGTCGTCGTTCCGCGGCTCCAAGGCCGTGCTGCTGGTGTTCTACCCGTGGGCCTTCACCAGCATCTGCACCGGTGAGCTGGGCCAGCTCCGCGACCGGATCGAGGAGTTCGCCAACGACGCGGTGCAGGTGCTGACGTTGAGCATCGACTCCTCGTACGTGCACAAGATCTTCGCCCAGCGCGAGGAGCTGAACTACCCGCTGCTGGCCGACTTCTGGCCGCACGGAGCGGTCGCCCAGGCCTATGGCGTGTTCAACTCCGACTCCGGGGTGTCCAACCGGGGGACGTTCCTGGTCGACCGGGACGGCATCATCCGGTTCAGCGAGGCCAAAGAGATCGGCGTCGGACGGGATCCGCAGCGCTGGCTGGACGAGATCGCGGCGTTGACGACCGGCGTGGCCAGCTAATTCTGTCGTTGCTCGCGAGCGGCTGGCTAGTACCGGCCGGCGAGTTGCTGGGAGCGGTTCGGCCCGGCTAGGACCGGCCGGCGAGTTGCTGGGAGCGGTTCGGCCCGGCTAGGACCGGCCGGCGAGCCGGTCGTCCAGTGAGGCTTTCTTCGCCTTGGCGGCAGCCCGGCCGGTTGCCGGTTGCCCAGGCGGACTGGAGCTGGAGGGCGCGACCGGCGCTGGCTGGGCTCCTTCGGCGAGCCGTCGCCGTTCGGCAGCGGCCATCACGAACGGCGCGCACAGCGCCAGCAGGCCGAACAAGTACCACTGCACCACATAGGCGACGTGCTGAGGCTCGTCGGCGCCACCGGCCGGGTTGGACAGGTCCGGGCTCGGCAGCACGGTCAGGCCGGCGCTGCCCGGCTGGCCGGCCAGCAGCGCGGCGTAGCCGTTCCACACCGGGGCGCCGATCCGGCCGGACTGTTGTTCGGGGTTGACGGTGTCGATCTGCCGGCCGGGCAGCCGGCCGTACTGGTCAGGCTTGCTGCCGGCGGGCTCGAGCCGGGCGGTGACCGAGACGGTTCCGGACGGGCTGGCCGGGATGGTTGGCGTGCTGGTGGCCGCGCCGGTCTGCCGCACGAAGCCCCGGGCAACCAGCAGCACCCCGTCGCTGGTCCTCAAGGGGGTGAGCACGACGACACCGACGTCACCGTCGACGCTCTGCTGGCGCAGCAGGGTCTCGTGCTCGGGCAGGTAGCTGCCGGTCGCGGTGACCTGGCGGTATCGCTGCGCCGCGCCGTCCGAGGTCGGGGCGTCGGCGCTGCCCAGCACCGCGGCGACGTCTCGGGGGCGGTCCTGGTTGTCGGCCCGCAGCCGCTGGTTGGTGCTGTGCTTGTCTTGGAACCGCTCCAGCTGCCAGGTTCCGGCGAGGCCGCAGACGGCGGCGAGCACCAGCACCAGGCCGAACAGCCCCAGGTAGCGCGGTTGCCGCAGGGTCGAAAGCACGCCACGACACTACGTCGGTAGGCCAGGCGGCGGTGGACGGTATCCTTGGACGGTTGTCGCCCGGGTGTGATGGGCGGCTTCGCTGTGCTGGTTGACCCCCGGTGCCTCGGAGGTCGCCAGCCAGCCGGACAGGGCGCTTAGCTCAGCGGGAGAGCACTCGGTTTACACCCGAGCGGTCGTTGGTTCGATCCCAACAGCGCCCACCACATCCGCCTTACTCGAATCACCGGCGTTTGAAGAATGTGCGGGGATGTGAATTGAACACGAGCAGATGCTTCTACCCGAGGAGATTCGTCCAATGCTCTAGCGGATCGCCCGCGTTTACCCAACCAGGTGCATGCCCTTGAGTGGCCGGGCTCGGGTGTCGGAGGGCACGCCGCAGGGGTTATGCTTGCCCGCGTGCGCAGCTACGACGTTGTGGAGCCCTGCCGGTCAGCATGGTGCGGAGTGCTATGACTGACGCGCGGCGCCACAAATTGAAGCAGGGTCTGTGCCAACTTGACGACGACGAGCTGTGCAAGATTATCAATCACCGAAATCTCGGTGGCGAGATGGTCTATGACAATTACAACTACGAAGAGTCGACCGGCTTCTATTGACCTTTAGCCATAGGGCTCGGGGTTCCCGAGTGGGTGCAGCAACATGATGACCCGTCGCAGATGACAGATGACAGGGCACGAGAGCTCATGTACGAGCTTGGCGGAGATCGTCCAGGATTCACGTTGAATCCGATGAAGGGGACGGTCGGCGACTTCTATCGGAACAATCGAGCTCAGGATATCCACGACTTGTGCCACGAGATTCTCGCGGAACGTCAGCGTCGCACAACCAAGGATGAGAACGATGACAAGCCCTGAAAGATTATTGTGAAATTACCGACTGCATCTGGTGTCCCCCGGCCATCATGGGAGGAATACTTTTGCAAGATGGCGGAACTGGTCGCCAGCCGAGCCGCTTGCACGAGGTCACAGGTGGGCGCGGTGATCGTCGCTAACAATCGGGTGATCGCGACGGGCTACAATGGCGCGCCCGCGGGACAACCCGAGTGCACTGAGGGAGGCTGCCCACGTGGCCTTCTGAGTCAAGCTGAATGTCCAAGCACTCAGACCGACCCTACCAGTGGCTATGACAACTGCATTAGCGCGCATGCGGAGATCAATGCGCTGCTCTTTGCGGGCCCAGCGGCCCGGGGGGGCACTCTCTATGTCACACGCGCTCCGTGCCCATGGTGCGAAAAGGTGGTGGCCGCTGCTGGCATAGAAAGGGTCGTCATTGCGATCCCCACGTGACGACGATGAATTAATTCGATGACCGCTCACGTTCGCCGCGGCAAGTTCGTAGTAGTCACAGGTATTGACGGCGCCGGCAAAAGCACAATAAGCCGTGAGTTAGTGAAAGCACTCAATGAAGCCGGCCTGAATGCCATGCTGCTTCCGAGCCGCCATGCCTTGTCAGTAGGGGACCTACCGTTCATTAATCGGCATCTTGAGCGCCTGCAAGCCGTTATATGGGAAAGCGATGGCGACGACAGGCAGGATCTGTTCGGCCACCGTCACTATTTGTTATTACTAGCTGCCTGGTACGAAGCCTTGGACAGGCTAATACTGCGTCCGGAACTTGGCGCCGAGCGCACGGTCGTCTGTGATGGTTGGACCCACAAGCTGCTTGCTCGGTCGCTGGAGCGCGTGGACATCACCGCGAGCCTTGTGAGCGAATGCTTCGACCACTTAGCACAACCTGATTTAACATTGTTCCTCGACGCGCCGCCAGCAATCTGTGCTTCGCGAAAGGAGAGGATCAGCCGAACCGAGGCGGGCCATCACGACGGCTACACGGGCGACCGGCGGACTAGTTTCATTGACTACCAGACACGCATACGTGCCAACCTGCTTGCGATCAGCCGCAGCCAGGGCCGTACCGAGCTGATTGACGCCAGCCGTCCCGAGAGAGCCGTCGCTGAAAGCTGTCTGCGCTGGGTTCTGGCAAGCTAGCCGATGCTGAGGCTAACTGCGATTCAGGACGTGTGCGTGCCCTCAGCGCCCCAGGACGGCGTCGGTCCGAGTTGGTTCTGGTAATGCGAATTCAACCCAACTGACCCGTAGGGACGCTGAGCGTCCGAACTCAATTGGAAGAAGCAGAGTTGGCCAATTCGCATGCCTGGACGGATTTTGATAGGTAAGGCTGCTACATTTAACAAGTTCAGGGTGATTGTGCCTTCGAAACCAGGATCAATCAGCCCGGCATTAGTATGCATGAATATGCCGAGGCGCCCTAGAGATGACTTGCCCTCCAGAATACCTGCGATTCCTTTGGGCAGTCTTACCCGCTCCATTGTGCACCCGAGAAGCAATTCATGCGGTTGAAGCAGAAGTGAATCTCCAGCTGCCACTTCGAAGGTCTCGGTGACCTGCGCCTGGGGTGCCTCAGAATCGATAACTGTCGCATCCGACTTCAGGTAACGCCGGAAGGAGGATCCCAGTCGCACGTCGACACTGGAGGGCTGGATTTGCCTGCGGTCCAGAGGCTCGATCAGCAGATCCGAGGCGTCGAGTGCCCTGCGGATGTCCCTGTCGCTGAGAAGCATAGTTCGGCAGGTTACGCGACGCCGGTTAGGCGCAGCACGGGGCACGCTCGCCCCCTGCATGGGGAGCACCGACGCCAGAACCGCCCGCCCCGGCTGTGAGGCGGCGACGTCTGTGAGAGCTGAGTGATCGTAGTGGTTCTGGTGGCCGTCACACTCGACACAATCACGCGCGACAATCACGCGCGACAACTCGAGCGCGCCGAGTCGACGCGCGCCGAGTCGACCGTGAGGCGAGGCATTGGGGGCCTCTCCTAGGGATGTCAGGTAAGGTCAGGGCCGTTATGAGGACGTCCCCCTACTTCTATAATGTCCTAGTTCGCCCGTTGATCGTTTCACTCTGTTGGACCCATGGCAATCCTTGGGAGTAATTCGTTGTCTTTCGTCGCTTCACGTACACATCCGGTGTCCAACCGCAAGGACTTCGGCTCGCCGCTTTTCGTGGCCCTGGAAGGAATTGACGGCGCTGGCAAGACCACGGTCCTTCGCGAGATTGGCAAGCGAGCCGCTGATCAGGGGCTTCCCATTCTCGCACTTGAGAAGAAGAGCCGAACACATCCCGACCCGATCGTGCAACGCCAACTCGTCGGCCTACACGACCTGCTGTGGGCAGATTGGGAAGCCGACCCCTTTTTGACAATGGGCCCACTTCATTGGGCGCATCTTATGGCAGGCTGGTTCGCCACCTTGCAGCGGGCATTTATCGAACCAGCCCTGGACGCATCGAAAACGGTTGTAGTCGATACCTGGATCTATAAGTTCATTGCTCGTCTACAATCGAAGCAGTTGATTCCTGACGCGAACATATTGACTATCTTTGAGAGCATCGCAAGGCCGGATGTCGTTGTGAGGCTCAATATCTCACCCCAGCTCGCACTGCGTCGAAAAGCTCGTTTGACCCTGGGGGAAAGCGGCAATCCGACGAGCGGCCAGCCGAACGACCTGGATTTCCTTGCTCACCAATCGGACCTCGGGGCGCGTCTTGACGCTTTTGGACGCGCCGAGGGTTGGTCAGCGATAGACGTCAATGACCTGAGCGTGTCCGAAGTCGCAGACGCACTGTGCGAGCTCCTCAGCAGGCCGCCATCTGACCGGATGGAAGGCGCGCATCGAACAGGCTGGGTGCGGTGAACAGGGAGGTGCTAGCGACCGATCAGCCGGAGATCAGGACTCAGACCTTCCGTGCTCGTGTCGCCCGCGACCACCTAGGATGGCAGGACGCGGAGGCAGGCCGACAGGTGCGCCTGTTGGCGTGCGACGCTGAATTACTCACCGCCCTGGTCACTGGTTGTGATGAGCCCAGTTTCACGCTGACAGTCCTTGCCGGCGAAGCTCTGCCACGTGTCGGGTACTTCGATCCGTTCGCACTGCAGGCAACCAGCGCCGCTGCCGTCGCGGCCCGCGAGCGTTTGTGCCGGCGAGGTCTCATCGCGCGTGTTGCCACTCCGAGCTTGTGGGAAGCGATAGGCACCGCAATCATTCGGCAGGTCATCAGAGCATCTCAAGCGCGAACCCTTTTGCATGTAATCCGTCGGCAGCGTGGAAACGCGGTTGACTCGGCTTTCGGCCGATTGTATTCGTTCCCGCGCGCTGACCAGATACTGTCGTGGTCTGATGAGACATTTTCTAGACTCGGCATCGCCTTCAAGGCTCCTCATCTCCGCGCCGCCGCGGCGGCTTACCTCGAGTGTGCGGACAACTGGCGCACTTGCCACTCGTCGGACCTACGCCAACACCTCCTTGAAGTACCGTATATAGGCGAATGGACCGCTGGAGTGGTTGTGTCGGACTACTTCAATGACTTCAATACCTATCCCACTGGCGATCTTGCGGTCAGACATTGGGCACAACGCCTGATTCCGTCCGAGCCTTGGCCGCGTGATGAGAAAGCGTTTCGCCTGCGGTGGGACCAATTCACCGGGCCTATGCCTGCTGAATGGACTATTGCGCTGCTTGCGTGGGGAGCTGATCAAAATGTACTTGTCTGACTCGCAGACCGCGGTTGCCGGAGGCGATCTCTCACGGCAACTCGATATCCTGTTCATCAATGCGCCATTGCGGGATTACTCGATTCGACCACGAGTCAACGACTTCACCTTGCCAGTTCTCGGCATGGCATATTTAGCGACCTACGCTGCGTCACAGGGTTGGAACGCCGCGGTGCTGGACGCCGAAGCCCACGGCATGGGGCTCGCGGACACTGCCGATACTGTGAATCAGCTGGGACCTCGTTGGGCCGGCTTCAACCTGCTCGCACCTACATATGAAATCAGCGCGGAAGTCGCATCTCGGTTGAACGACAAGATAATGCTCATGCTCGGCGGGCATCAAGCCAAGGCAATGCCGCATGAGATTTTATTGGACGAGAGGATGGCCGCCTGCCACGCACTGGTGATCGGTGAGGGCGAGACCCGTGTCGCCGAGCTCCTAGCCGATCATCGTAGCCGGGCGTCGTTACCCGGTGTCATGTGGCGAGACCACTTGCTCGGGACCGTGGTAAGCGGCGGTATGCCCGGCTCAAGCCACCACCTCGCACCTGACATCAACTCCCTGCCCTTCGTCGACCGCACGTTCCTTGCCCAGGACCCGTTTCGCCATCCAGATGGCCGTTTGGAGGCGAATATGGTGGGGGCGCGGGGATGCCCCTACGATTGCTCGTTCTGCGGTGCTGCAGTCTCTGCCAATAAGGACATCACAATTCGCACGCGGTGCCCGGAGAACATTATTGACGAAATGGTGCTGCTGCGAAGTCGCGGCGTGACCCTGTTCCGCTTCGTTGACGACCTGTTTCTTGGTGCGAAGAGGGTTATCGACGATATGATGAAGGCGTTTGCTGACCACCGTGTTGGCGAGTGGGCGCAATGGGACGCTACCGGCCGAATTAATGTGCTCTCACGATTAAGCGACTCGGATTTGCAACGGCTTGCTGCAAACGGCCTCCGTGAAGTTGCCCTCGGGATCGAGTCCGGCAGTGAACGCATGTTGCGACTGATAGACAAGCGAATCACGCCAGAAATGACGCGGACCGTTGTTAAGCGATTAATCGACAATGGTATCTCGGTGAAGGGGTACTTCATTCTAGGCTTGCCAACCGAGACTTGCTCCGAGGTAGATGCAACCGTGTCCTTGGTGCATGACCTTTGGAACCTGACAGCCGACACGCCAGCGATGTTCCGGGCATCAGTGTTCGAGTATCGCCCCTATCCAGGCACACCAGATTGGCATCGTCTCATTGCGACCGGTAAGTACACCCCGGCCCAGTTGCTCAACTACAGCCCTGTTGATCTGACCGATTCTGGCGTGAACGAATCTATGCGGGAGCGCGACGAGTTCAACTTCTCTGTCAACCTTCGGCTGTCCGAAGCACCGACTGAGTACGTGCGGGAGCAGCTCGCTGACCTGATGCGCGCCCAGTACGATCGCAAAGCCGCCCACGAGCGCGTGGGGTCAGCCGTCGAGCCAGGCGCATAAACAGGGCGGTGGGAACATGTCGTTGGTAGTCCTAGGGCCGTCGGCCAACATGACGCGGACCGCGCACAATCTGAACGTCGACCTCATCATCGTGCAATTGCCCGGGGCAACAGAGGCAGCATTCGTCCGTCCTGAGAAGGACGAGCTGTTCACCGTCGACTACCTCAATGTTGACGAACTGGCGTCTTTCGCACGGTTGTTGCGTGGTCGTGGCGGCGCCGATGGCGTCGTTTCAACCACTGAGCGTGGACTTGAACCGGCTGCCAGGTTAGTCGAGTGCCTCGGAGTCACCGGAACCGCGTTGCCGACCGTTAGGGCGTCGCGAGATAAGCGGCTGATGCGCCAGCTTCTTGCGGCGCAGGCGCCAGACCTGACTGTTCCCTTTGCCTCGGCGTCGGACGCAGACGCTGTGACCGAAGTGCTTCGGTCAAGCTCTCGCAGCATCTTCAAGCCGGCTTGTGGCACTGGGAGTGCGGGCGTGCAGATTGTGTCCTCTCTCGCAGACTTTGAGCGTATTCCGGCGTCAAGTCGCGAAGTCGGCCAATTGGAAATGTTCATGGCAGGGGTAGAAGTGACGGTTGAAACCCTCAGCACGGAGGGACGCCACGCCATTCTGGGTGTGGCCGAGAAATGGATTACCGAAAATTTCGTCGAAGTCGGACACGTTATGCCGCCGCCGTCGCTCTCACAAGCGCAGCTTGAATTTGTAGCCATCGCCGTGGGTCGGCTATTAGATATCATTGGGCTTACTGACGGCGTGGCTTGCACCGAGGTAATGGTCGAGGGGAACGATGTCAAGATCGTGGAGACTCACAATAGACTCGGCGGCGATGGCGTGGCTGACCTGGTTCAAGCCACTACCGGTTTGGACTGGAGATTGACATCTCTCGGCTGGCCCGTGGGCGAACTACCGGAGCGAGGGCCACGCCGCGCTGAAGCGGCAGCTATGGCGTTCTTTGTCGCCGACGAGGGAGTGGTCACGTCTGTCCTGCAGCAGGCGCCCCAGCTGGAAGATGTGAATTTCGAGTTGTGGGCCCCCACTGCAAAAGTCGGCGACATAATCGGCCCGGTCAGGAGCTCCGACGATCGATTGGGCGCCGCACGTCTCGTCGGCCCCAACCCTCAGGTGTGCGCGAAGGCACTCGAACACGTGCTTTCGCTGAGCGCAGTGAAGACGGTGCGTGCCTAGCATGCGTCCCCTTATCATCAATCGCCATGCGCTGAGTTGGACGGTGGGTGAGCACGGTCGATACGTGCCGACCCAGCCCGAGCACCGCACCTTGCTCACTCGAACATTCGGTGGCGGTCTAGAGGGGTACAGCAAGGCGGCCTTTCCTGACGTGACGATTTGTGACATGACCCGAAAAGGTCATGTGGAACGCGTCGCGCAATGGTTGATCGAGTCTCGACGGCTAACGCATATAGTCGCCCTGCACGAGAAGGACATGATTTTAGCCGCGACGCTGCGTGAGCGCTATGAGCTGCCTGGAATGACAGCGGCTGAGACCCTGCCCTTCCGCGATAAATTGCTGATGAAGGACGACTTGGTGGCAGCAGGATATAAGAACGTGCCTGCCTATCTTCCACTCACGTCGGCAGCGGTGCGCTCCCTCCCGTGGACTGGCCGAACTGTGGTGAAGAGTAGGTGGGGCCTAGGTGCATCTGAGGTCAGGGTAGTTGACGATGTCACCGGCATCGCCGCCGCGATCAAGGACTTGCAGGCCGATCCGTCAACGCTGGAAGTCGAACAATTCATAGATGGCACGATGTACCACTGCGACTCGGTGATCTCTGATGGTGAAATTCACTTCGTGGCGGTGAGCGAGTACCTGCAGCCACCTGGCAGGTTCGCCCTCGAGCGATACCAGGGCTCGGTCATCCTGGGTGATGGACCCACCAGGAATCTTCTTGCCGAGCACAACGCGGCAGTCCTACGGGGACTCGGAATCAAAGCGGGGGTCACACACGCCGAATACTTCATTACTCCAAAAGGCGATGTGGTCTTTTGCGAGATCGCGGCACGCCCCGGAGGTGGAGGGATTAGCGACATTGTTCACCTGGCGTACGGGGTCAACATTGTCGAAAGTGCGGTCCATTTGCAATTAGGGCTTACGCCGAGCTTACCCCAGGTGCCGGATTCTGATGCTTGTTCCGACGTCTTTGGTGTGGTGGGCATCTTCCAGCATGTGCTGGTCGAAGATCTGAGTAGCGTCCTTATGAGCCAAGTAGCGGGGATCGTATCTTACAACTTCATGCGCCCTGAGGTCCCAGGTCGCGTGCGCCACGCGACCGATTATGGGCATAAACTGATTTTACAGGCGTCATCGCGAGCAGAATTCGATGAGCGACTCACACGTATATTGTCGCTTCTTGAAGACAGATGTTCGGAGAGGGGCTGACTTGTGCTGTGTTGATTAATATAGCCGAGCTTTCGCGTGCGGACGCCGATCCTGAGCTCGCCGAACTCGCACAAACGTTCCGTCGAATCGCGACTGCGGACTCCTTTCCTTGTATCTTCAGTCACCTCCCCTTCGCGCATGATGCCGCCTACTTTTCTATGCACCGACGTGAGGCCGGCGTGGGTAGCTGGGTCTACGCAGAGGTTCGGTCGCTATTGGGGATAGTGCGCGAGCAACCTGAGGCGATCGCCGTGATGTTCTTAGTCGAAGGCGACGACAAGACTGCTACGACATTAGATGCCGACCTCCAACTCGCGCGGTTGATTGTGACGACACTTCGGGCGAAGGAGCGCCTCAACCATGGCCCCGAGTCGCTGGCCGCATCCGATGCAAAATGGTCATTGATGGTCGACGGGGTAGAAATCTTCGTCAACTTCAGTTCACCCAACCACGTAGCCCGAAATAGCCGCAATGTCGGCCCAGCGTTCACTATCATCGCGCAGCCCCGCGCGGCGTTCGACCACCGGGGTAGGGCTGGTTCGGCTGCACGCGAAGAGATACGGCAGCGGCTTTGGGCTTACGACGATGTGCAGCCCCATCCGTGCCTAGGCACGTACGGCGCCCCGGGGAATCGAGAAGCGCTCCAGTACTTCCTTGGCGACGGCATCAGTGCTCATGATGCGTCAGAGGTGCCGCATGGCTAAAATGCAAGAACAGGAGGCTGCTGCACTTAGAAAGCTTATTGTCTCGTCCGTAGTATCAAAGGCGGCAGATTACGGGCTCGCGTTGGTTGCGCCGCTTGCGGTGTTGAAGGCGACTGGGTCACCTGCCACGGCTATTTTCGTGATTTCACTCAGGGGCGTCGCCTACGTCGCGTCCCCATTCATTGGTTCGCTGATTGATCGCTTCGAACGGCGACTCGTTTTTGCGCTCTCTCAATTCATGCAGGCGGCGTGTGTGGCAGTTGTCGCGGTAGCCCTCGACAGTGAGTATGTCGTCGCACTCATGCTCCTGGTATCAGGTCTGGGGGGTGTCGCCTCGTCGATCACGGGGCAATTTGTTCTGATACCTGAACTGGTGGCCGCGGAGCGCCGCGGTCATGCGGTGGCGCGGCTGACGTCTGCGATTGAGTTCGCCAAGGTTGGCGGTTTCCTCGTCGGAGGTGTGACTATCGGCGCATTCGGAGCGGTCAACTCGTCTCTGGTCATCGTTGGTCTGTACGCGGTCGCAGGCGCGATTGCACTCACGTTGGCGAAAGTGCGTATCGGCTCTGCCCCTCCGACATCCTTGCGTCAGGATCTGGCGTTGGGATTCTCGTGGTTGGCTAAACCCGATATCGGCTGGCTCGTAGCGAGCATGTCGGTTGCGAACCTTGCACTCGGCGGCCTGAACACCGTGCTGGTCACGGTGCTCGCCGAACAGGGCGCGTCACCGACGGTCATCTCGGTATCGCTGGCTATCGGTTTGCTCGCAGGCGCTGTCGGCGCACGCATAGCGCCCTGGGTCATGACAACTCAAAGCCTTGAGATCAAAATATTGGTGTACCAAGCTGTCGCGGCGTTAGCGCTGATGGCCATCGCGACCGAGATCAACAACGCAGTCCTGATCAGTGGCTTCGCTGTCATGTCCGCGGCGCTCGGTCTGAGCAACGTTGCTTCTATCTCGTTCCGGCAGGACGTGATCCCCACTGCTGTCGCTGGTCGGGTGAACAGTGTGATTCGAATGTTTATCGCCGGAGCTATTCCGCTTTCAGGATTCCTCTACGCGGGTGCCGAGACTGCCCACATGTGGCTTTGGCTTCCCGCGGTGACGCTCGCGGGCTTGTCCCTTTTGCTCTGGATCACGTACATGGTGCGCTTCGACAAGAGACAGGGTAAAGCGTATGCCAAATAGTTTATGGCTGATGCTGGGGCAGGTAGGGCTCGGGTTCGCGGGGCTGGAAGCAAGGACCTCGCACGGCGCCTTTGCGTTACGGCTGCCTAGCGCGCCTTCGGGTGACTCGCCGGCTGTGTTGTGGCTGAGGTATGACGACATCCTGGCCGACGAGGTCCTTTGGTGCCCTGGTGACGAGGGACTTGAGATCGGACAGCAACCACTACCGACGCTGACGGGACGTAACGCTGTCTGGAGTGGTGTCGCATTCGATGCCCGCACACAAGCGCTTAGGCTCGGCGGCAGCGACGGTAGGCTGCAAGAACTGGCGCCCACCTTTTTGGTTCATGAACAACCACATGCCGAAACACGTGAGGTGCGCCGGACGGTTTATGTATGCTCCCGGATGCGGGAGTCGGGTCTCTTGTTCGCCCGCATTGGTGAGGACAGTCTCGACGGGACAGGCTCGTTGCTCGACTCGGTTGTGCGTGTCACGGCAGAAGATCCCGTGGTACTGCGCCGAATGAGCGATGAATCTCGTCAAACCTCGAACCTTTTCCCGGATATCGAGATTGAGCTCAAGTTCACCTTCGACCAGGATGTGTCACCCTGGGTCGTCACGTCGAACTTGGCGGCAGCAGTGCAAAGACGAGAGCTGCCTGATTTCATCCCCGACGTCGGTAACGAGTATCAACGGTGGAGTTATGAACAGGACACCTTCGCGCTTGAGCGTGAAGGAGCGTCGCTTGGGTATGCGGCGTTCATGTTGACACCGAGCCAGGAGTACGTGGTGAAGTACAAGATGTACCCCACCGATGCGCTTCGTCGGCAGGAGACGTTCGATATGAACGTGCGAATTGAACCTTCAGGGTTTCAAGAATATCTCCGCGAAGCGCTTCCTGGTACCACAGCGCTAGCGCTTCCACACATGACGAGGTCTCGGTTCGATGTCAACGTTCAATCGACGCGAACCGGTCATTACTTCGGCCTTGAAATGGACGAGGTTAAAGCAGCAGGTCAGACGATGCGGCAGCTCGAGCTGGAATACCATCGCTCACAGCTCGTGGCCGGGTGCGACGAAAAAACGGTTGAGCCAGAGCTGATGCGTTTGAGAGATCTGGTCTCAGAAATCCTTTCTGATTGGGGCTACAGCTACCACGTTGGCTACTTCTCCAAGCTTAGTTTCCTCAAGGCTCTTCGCGACGATGCGTCAGTGTGAGCGGTTGGCTCGTATAGATTGCGGCGTATGATCACGATCGGCGTTTGAACCCCTCGGGGATGTCATCGCCGTCAAGGTCCAGTCGCAAATCCAGCGGTAGACGCGGTTGCGCCAACGCAAGCCGCTGGTTGGCCTTGCGCTTCTCCTGGAACCGCTCCGCCTGCCAGGTGCCGGCCAGGCCGCAGATGACAGCGATCACCAGCACCAGGCCGAACGTCTGAAATCGAGTGTTACCGATTTACTGAACTAGACCTGCCACTCGACACCAGAAGCTGGCCGACAAGCAGGACACGCCGCTAGGACGGCGGTGGTCGCGCCCGCAGGTTGGGGACGCTCTGCACCGACCAGTTGCTACCGTTCCCGACCGCAGCGCAGGCGGTGCTGGCCGAGCAGGAAACCGACTTGAGCCAGGCTGTGCCGGCCACACTCGGCAGGGGCTGGATAGTGCTCTATATCGACGAGACGAAATCCGCCTACCTGTCGATCTGTACCAGCTCTTCTGGGGTCTGCTGGGTCTTCCCCGACCCAGTCCCGTTGTAGAGGCACCGCTGTCGCTCTATCTTTCGGCTGCGATTGGTGCTGCGCCGCATCAGCCCAGAGGATGAGCGCTGCGACGGCCATGGCTAGATGGCCTCGTGGTAGCTACTACTTCCACCCACCGCGGCGTTCGAAGACGTCGGGAATCTGGTCGCCGTCGAGGTCCAGGCTCTCTTCCTCGCAGATCCGGCGGTAGACGCGGTTGCGCAGCCGCAGCACGACGGCGGCCAGCAGCGCAGCGCCGAATGAGCCGGCCACCACCGCCACCGTGGCGTGCTGGCCTTGCGGGGAGTCGCCACCGAAGGCCAGCTCGCCGATCAGCAGCGACACCGTGAAGCCGACCCCGCACAGCATGGCCAGGCCGAACACGTCCATCCAGGTCAGGTCGGGGTCGAGCTCCGCCTTGGTGAACCGGGCGGTGAGATAGGTCGCTGCGAGAACGCCGACCGTCTTGCCGACTATCAGCGCCAGCACTATGCCGACCGCGATCTCGGTGCTGAGCGCCTCACCGAGCCCGGACCACCCGCCCAGCGTCACCCCGGCCGCGAAGAAAGCGAAGACCGGAACGGCGACCCCCGCCGACAGCGGCCGCCAGCGGTGCTCGAAGTGCTCGGCCAGGCCAGGGCCCGCAGCCGGGCCGCCGCGGGCCTCGCTGCGCAGCACCGGCACCGCGAAACCGAGCAGCACCCCGGCGACGGTCGCGTGCACCCCGGAGGAGTGGATGAGGCCCCACACGCACAGCGCGAGCGGCAGCAGCAGCCACCACCTGCGAACCCGTCGCTGGACCAGCAGGGTGAACCCGGCCAGCGGCAGCAGGGCGAGCAGCAGGTACCTGGGAGCGAAATCCGAGGTGTAGAAGATCGCGATGATCAAGATCGCCAGCAGGTCGTCGACGACGGCCAACGTGAGCAGGAACGTGCGCAGCGCCGAAGGCAGGTGAGTGCCGATGATGGCCAGCGCCGCGAGGGCAAAGGCGATGTCGGTGGCCGTGGGGATCGCCCAGCCCCTGAGCGCCCC
>WUUC01216318.1_pt1 | contig 15625 bp, 8 predicted proteins | sample 6278441 | NCBI WGS metagenome assembly WUUC01 (sample SAMN13675441, study PRJNA597444) | soil metagenome | isolation source: soil | place: USA: Washington | collected 2017-10
CCCAATACTGCTGTTCGGTGATGCGACCGCTATTCAAGTCCTTGAGGGCATGCTGCATCCTGATGTCGAATGAGTCTTGAGGCTTGTGGCCCTCCTGGTCAACGTAGCGCAGCGGGTTGTTGTTAGCATAGGCATACTTGTTCAGCGTTTGCGGATCGGTGAGGTGGGCGTAGGGAAGCGCCTGCTCGGTCGGGTGTCCCTGGCCGAGCAGAGCGAACTCTCTCGAATTGCTCTGCAACTCATCCGGGCTGGTGAAGCGTCCTTGTGCAGATGAGTAGTAGCGAGCGCCGAAGTAATCCAGCCCCGTCTCAGTGTCCCGTTCTTTGCCAGTGAACTGCTGCCTCACGCCGTCGTAGAGGCCATAGCCTTGCGCGGTCGTGCGCCCGCCCTGCGCGATCATCCCGACAGGCATTGCACTATTCATCCCGACAGGCATTGCACTATTTGTCATGCGCCCGCCTTGCGATAGTCCCGGCGGCGCCACGCCCGGAGGCAGCGTCCCCGGCGTGGCGTTGTAGCCGGCAGGCATCGGCGGCACTCTGACATTCTCCGGTAGATCATCGAAAGCGTCCCGTGCCGGACGTGCCGGTGTGTCGGGCATGATGGCCGTCGAGATTGACGCATTCGGTAAGTGCTCCGCGCGCCAATGCGCGAATGTGACGCCGCTGACCAAGAGAGCACAGGCCAGCGCGCCCGCCAACACTTGAGCCTGCCAACTATGCGGCGTAACCACCCGACGTGATATGGCGTGCAACTTCGCGCGCTTCTGCTTTGCGTATAAATGCTTTCGTGCAGGACGCTTTGACATTGTAAGGACTCCTAAGAGCTACAGTGCGGGTGGTGAGGACGAAAGATAGCAGACCTCTCGCCAACAAACAGTTGTGAGCAGGCGCACCCTATCTTTTCCCACACAGGGCGTCAAGCTAATCTATCTGACAAAAATATTGCAACTTTCTATAAGCCCGACGACCGCTTACAGATGCGATTGCTAAAAAAATTAGCGCTCATTATGTTAGCGAGGTCTGTTGGCTGAAGACAGTAGATCGCGCGGCAGGCCGCCACGCTCAGGTCGCGTCCGGCGGTCCTGAGTATGTGCTAGAGTTTTCGGACAGACGGGTCTTTTCGGGCAAGGTCGGTTTTGAAAGTTTGATGTTATCGGACGGGGAGCGGTTCGGATGAAACCAAAAGCTTACTTTCTTGTATTCGACGGGCTGGCCGATTGGGAGTTGGCTCACGCTTTATGTGAAATCAACAAGTCCGGGAAGTACGAGGTCGTGTCGGTCGGACTTACAGAACAAACTGTTACCACGATGGGCGGCTTGAAGCTCACGCCTGACACGACGCTTGAAGAGATGTCGCACGCGGAAGCCTGCATGTTCATGCTGCCGGGCGGTGAGATGTGGGAGTCGGAGTCGCATGAGAATCTTAAAACAGTTCTAAGGCGTCTACACGCGGACAACGTTCCGATAGGCGCGATTTGCGGCGCGACTTTGGAGCTCGCCAGAGCCGGACTGACACGCAATATTCGACATACGAGCAACTCCAGAGATTACTTGAAGGCGTTGGTTGCGGATTACGCCGACGACGATCTCTACATTGACGAGTTGGCCGTGACGGACGGAAACGTAATTACGGCGAGCGGCTTGGGCAGCGTGGAATTCGCGCGCGAAGTGATCAAACAGTTGAAGCTCTATAACGAGGCGGACACGCAGTTATGGTTTGAGATGTTCAAACATGGAACGTTGCCGTCGAGCGATGCGGCCCCGCACGGCAATTAAAGTATGACCACCTGAAAGCCTTCGCGCGTTCGTTGTGTCGCGCGACAACGGGGCGGGTCAAATTTTTAACTGCCGGGCGGAGACCGGCCTTACATGTTATCGTCTCTCACGAAGCCGCGTTTAATGAGATAACTCAGGACCGCGCGGGCGTTTTCTTCTATGGAATTATTGACCGTATCGAGCGTGATCTCCGCATGCAGCGGCTCCTCGTAAGGGTCGTCAATCCCTGTGAAGTTTTTGATCTGCCCGCTTCTGGCCTTCGAGTAAAAGCCTTTCGTATCGCGTTGCTCGCAAACTTCGAGCGGAGTGTCCACGAAGACTTCTATGAAGTTTTCGCCGCCGACCATATTCCTGACATCGTTGCGCGTGACGCGATAGGGGCTGACCGCAGCGCACACCGCGACCCCGCCGTGCCGCACGAGCTCGGAGGCGACGTATCCTATACGCTTGATGTTCGTATCTCGATCCTCTTTGCTGAAACCCAGACCCTTAGACAAATGAGTTCGCACCACGTCGCCGTCCAGAATCGTCACCTGGCGTCCGCGCTCCTGCAAGAAGGTCGTGAGAAGTTCGGCGGTGGTGGATTTACCCGCGCCGCTCAAGCCCGTGAACCAGAGGCAGATGCCTTGCCTGTGCAGAGGCGGGTAGGCTTCCGCCAGCAGTTCGGAGACCTCCGTGTGCATAAACCAATCGGGCAGCCTGACCCCTCGATTGAGATATTCCTCGCGCACCTGCGTCCCGGATAGCGAGACGCGCTTCGTCTCCGGCGTCAAGCGCGAAACCTCTTCGTACCTTTGCTCTTCGGGCAAATAGACCAACTCCTGGAAAGATAAGACCCCGACGCCGATCTCTTCGCTGTACTGCTGCACAAGTTCCTGCGCATCGTAAGGGCCGTAAAAGGGTTTGCCTTGCGAATCGAGGCCGGGGCTGGCGTGGTCTCTGCCGACGATGAAGTAGTTCGCGCCGTAGTTGCGCCTGATCAGCGCGTGCCACAGGGCTTCTCTCGGCCCCGCAAGACGCATGGCGAGATGGAGCAATGAGAGCAGAATCCTGGAAGGCTCAGGATAGGCTCTCGACCATGCCTTGTAAGTGCGCACGCGGCTGAAATGTTCTACGTCGCCGGGCTTCGTCATGCCCACCGCCGGGTGCAGCAACAACATGCCGTCAACCTGCGAAATGGCGCGCTTGACCATCTCTTCGTGGCCGCGATGAAGCGGGTTGCGGGTCTGAAAAGCCACTATGTTGCGATGCCCGTACGAACTCAGTTTCGCGCGCACCTGCTCCGGGGTGAGACGCAGTTCTTTGAAGTCGTAATGGCGCGGCAGGTTGAGTACGCGGAGCGCGCCGGAGACGTTGAGTTTGCCCCAGCCGTGCATCTCCGAGATCAGCGGATGACGCGGGTCCTCTGTGCCGAAAACTTTTTTCGATACCTCTTGAACGTCCCATTCATAAATCTCTTCGACGGTCATCAATGCGATCAATTCATTCGTAGCATCCCTGAGCGCGATCTCTCCGTCGAGCCGTATGTCGCTGTTCGGCGGGACGGGCAGCGTGATCGGGATCGGGAAAACGTCGCCGCCGCCGAGACGCATTTCATCCAACACGCGACGATAATCGGCCTCGCCCATAAAACGCGAGAGCGGCGAAAACGCGCCGACCGCCAACAACTCCAGGTCGCACACGGCCCTTTCCGATAACTGGAGCGAAGGCAGAGAAGCGGCATGCGCTGTTAATTCGTCGAGTTGGGCCTCGTCAACAATTAAGTTGATCAGGCTGCCGCCGCCGGGAGGGATAAGAGATTGCCGTTCCGGTTCATTAACCATTGTTTAGATAATTTCCTTTGGTGAGATGAGAGTTCCTTCAAGCAGTGTCGCAAAATTTTCTTCAAGGCACAAGAACGCCAACGGCAACGGGCTGTTCTTTAACTGGCGGACACGTTTGAAAGCCCCCGTCCCAACTCAGGGACGGGGGCTTTCTCGACTGAAACTTTCTGCCCGCTTCAAATTAACTTTTTCACGGCTGCCCGAATCTGAGGCGATACTCGGTGGAGTTCATGAAGCCGTCAACCATCGTGCGGAAGTCGCCGGGATGCGTGTTGAGATAGTCGAGCCAGTCGTTGTAGCCCTCCTCTTCGGGCGTGCGGCGCAGGTAGCCGTAATATTGCATCGCCACGAACGCGCCGTTGAACTCTGCGGCTTCGACCTCGTTGCTCTGCACGAGCGCGCGTAGCGCCTGCGCACGCGTGAGCGAACCGGAAGACAGACCGGAGACGAGTTGCGCGCGTGTGAGCGTTACCTGCGTCGTGCCGTCGGGCGTGGCGGGGTCTTCGGTCGTGATCTGCTGCAAAGAGTAACGCCCGAGCAGCGTGTCAATGAAAGCCTGATGGCTCGATGCGTCGTAAAGATTCGCAAACTCCTGCCGCGCGACGAACGAAGCGGCGAAGGCGGCCTTCTTCTGATAGACCTCTTCGGGCGTCTGCCCTGTGACGCTTCGCATGTCTGGAATGATCTCTTCGTAAGTCGGGCGACGATTGAACGCCACCTTGTAGAAGAGATAGGTGGAGAGTCCTTTGAGTTGAAACTCCTTCGAGCGGAAGAAGGACGAGGAGACCGTGATGCGGTCGCACTCCGGGTTGTTGTTGACGTTCGGGCAGTTGTTCAGCAAGTTCAACCAGGAGTTGAACCCGGCAGGCTCCGGCTCGCGCGAGAGGAAGTCCAGATAATTCATGCGCACGAAGAACGTGCTGGTGAAGATGGGATTGGCTGACTGTGTCGCGTCGTTATCGAGTATGACGAGCGTGGCTTCGGCTGGCACGCCCGCGCCGACGCCCGCGCCCTGCGCGTTCACGAGACGCACTTGAAGCTGCTCATCTCCTTCGACGTGACCGTCGTTGATGAGCGGAACGGAGACTTGTTTCGGCTCCGCATCGCCCGCCGCCCAGGAGACAATTTCAATCGTCGTCGAGTAATCGCAGCGCGCGTAGGCGATTCCCTGCGGGTACGGGGAGCCGTCCGGTCGCTTGATCGTCGGGTCGCAAGGCACTGCCGCGGGGTCGTCAACGGTGCGCACCTCTACGGAAGCCGCGCCCGTCGTCACGCCGCTCCGCGTGATGATAATGGTCGCGCTCTCCGTGCTCTCGTTGGATTGATAACTCGCCGCGCTGAACTGCACGGTGGTCGCCGCCGGTGTCGGGTTGGGAGTCGGCGTCGGTGTCGGCGTCGCGGTGGGAGTTGGCGTCGGCGTTGGCGTTGCAGTAGGCGTCGGCGTGGCCGTAGGCGTCGGAGTCGGCGTCGGGGTTGGATTGACCGCGCCGAGGGCGAAGATGTAGGCGGAGCCTTGCTCCTGTCTGCCCTCGACATCGTCGCCGTGCGCGCCAGCTATCGCGTAGTCGCCGGAGACGGCGACGCTGACGCCGAAGAAGTCTGCCTGCGAACCGTCGGTGGCGAACAATTTTTGTTGCTGCGTCCAGGTCGAACCCGCGCGCTTGAAAATGTAGGCCGAGCCTTGATTGGAATTGTTATCGCCGAACGCGTCGGCGAACGCGCCGAGAATGACTGTGTCGCCGCTGATGTCAACCGCCTTGCCCAACTGGTCGCTGAATTCGAGGTCGTTCGACAGCAGTTGTTGTTGCAGGGTCCAAACGGAGTTGGCGCGCACGTAGACGTAAGCAGTGCCTTTGCTGCCGACCGCGCTGAAGCCCGCCGCGCCGATAACCAGTGTCTCGCCGTCAACGGCGACGCCGACGCCGAACCCGTCGCCGTTCTCGCCCCCGGTCGCCTTAAAGAGCCTCTGCTGCTCGGTCCAGGTCGAACCCGTGCGTGTGAAGATGTAGGCCGCGCCCTGATTCGGGGTCGTGCCGATGGTCTCCAGCGGTTGGCCGACGACGACCGTGTCGCCGTCAACGGCCACATCATTACCGAAACCGCCTGTGCCCTTGTCGCTGTGAGCGGTGAACCTCGCCTGCTGCGTCCACGTCGTGCCCGTACGCGTGAAGACGTAAGCCGAGCCGTGATTGTCGTTCGCCGCGAGGATGTCGTCGCCGACCGCGCTGATAACCGCCGTGTCGCCGTCGAGCGCGACGCTATAGCCGAACGAATCGGACGCCGCGCCGTCGTTCGCCGTCAGTTTTTGCTGGAGCGTCCAGGTTGTGCCCGTGCGCGTGAAGATGTAGGCCGCGCCCTGCGAGGCATTCGCGCCGACCTTGTGGTCGTGTGCGCCGACGATCGCTGTGTTGCCAGAGACCGCTACGCTGAAACTGAAGTCGTCGCCGTTTGCGCCATCGGGCGGAACAAGCCGCGCCTGCTCGGTCCAGGTCGCGCCCGTGCGCGTGAAGATGTAGGCCGCGCCCGTTCTCGTGCCGTTGGGCGTGCCGTCTATGCTGTCGTTATCCGCGCTGACGATGGCCGTGTCGCCGTCTATGTCAACGCTGCGACCGGAGAAACTCGCCTGTCCGGTTTGCGAGCCGTTGACGCGGTTCGGGTCAACCGGCTCGCGCGCGAAGACGTAGGCCGCGCCGCGCGCACTGTTCTTGGCGGGCGCGCCCCCGATGATCGAAGCCCCGTCGAAGGCGACCGACTGGCCGAGATTGTCCGGGGCTGCGTCGTCGTGGACGAGTTTCTGTTGACGCGTCCACGTCGTGCCGGTTCGAGCGAAGACGTAGACCGCGCCGTGGTTGGCTATGTTGGCCTTGAACTCGTGCGCGGGCGAGCCGATGACGACGGTGTCGCCGGAGATGGCGACGCTGTTGCCGAAGAAGTCGTTGCGCGGCGTGCTTTCGGCGGCGGTGAGTTTCTGCTGTTCAGACCATGTCGCGCCGGAGCGCGTGAAGATGTAGGCCGAGCCGACCTCGCCCGCCGAGCCGACCACGTCCGCACGCGCGCCGATGATCGCCGTGTCGCCGCTCACGCCGACCGAGTAGCCGAAGGCGTCGCCGGATGCGCCGTCCGAAGCTAAAAGTTTTTGTTGTTGCGTCCAGGTCGCGCCCGTGCGCGTGAAGACGTAGGCCCAGCCGCGACCGCTCGCCGCGCCTGAGCCTGCGAGGCCGACCGCGCCGACGATCACTGTGTCGCCGGAGACGGCGACCGAGAAGCCGAAGAAGTCCGCGAAGCCGCCGTCGTCGGCTGTCAGTCTCATTTGCTGCGCGAAGCTTGTGCTGCTGCCGGCGCGCGTGAAGACGTAGGCCGCGCCCTGAAAGAAGTTCGAGCCGATCATTTTCTGGTGCGCGCCGACGACGAGCGTGTCGTTCTCAAACGCGAGGCTTGAACCGAAGATGTCGCCTTCCACGCCGTCGTTCGAGGTCAGAATTTGTTGCTCCGCCCACGTCGTGCCAGTGCGTTTGAAGATATAGACCGCGCCGCGCGTGCGGTTCACGGCGGTCTGCGTGTTGTGCCTGCCAACCGCGATGGTATCGCCCACGATGCCGACGCTGTAACCGAACTCGTCGTTGGCCGCGCCGTCGGACGAATTGAGTTTCTGCTGCTGCGTCCAGGTCGTGCCGCTGCGCACGTAGACGTAAGCGGAGCCTTGCCGGTTCTTCGAGTTGACCGCGTCGGCGGGTGCGCCGACGACCGCCGTGTCGCCGCTGATGGCGACGCTGAAACCCATGTTGTCCTGGCTCGCGCCGTCGTCTGCGAGCAAGCGCGCCTGCTGTACGAACGCGCCCGTGGCCGCCGCCAGAGGCTCGGACATATTGTTGTCCTTGAGAAATTGGACGGCATCCTGCCCGCGCAGTTTCGACGGCTCACCTGCGTTCACGGACCGCGCCGAACTCGTGCGACTAACCGCGACCGAGACGGCGACGAAAGACAACATGATCAAGACGAGGGTCAGGGGCTTCTTAATTCGATTCAAGATTTCGGACTCCTTTGGCAAAGACTTTTTCAAGTGGATTGGATGGACGGGTTTTCACTTCGAGTCGAACTCTGCGACGGCGGTGCGCGGCGCAATATGAACGACAGGGGGAGTGGCTTGAGGATGCCGCACTTGTTCGTTCAGCCGTGGAGCAGGTGCCTGTGTAAGCGGCGCGGCGGCGAGCGTGGTCGCCGCGAGCAGCACGCCGAGCAGCAGCGCGCAGGCGAGATAGAGCACTTCCAACAGGCGCGCGTTCTGATGACGCACGCGATTGACTCTAAGCAGACTTGTGCGCGAAGACATGAGACGTGCCGACAAAACGATTTCCTCCTCGCCGCTCGTTATCGTGTGCGGGAGATGCTTTTAACGTCTCGGATTGTAGTTTGCGCGCGGAAAGTTCCGCATCGGGCAAAAGTCCTACGCGCGGGTAAACTTTAGATATAGAAGTGCGTGTGTGAGGCGGGAAGTTAGTCGAAGCGAAAGAGGCCGCGTTGGAGCGCGATCATGGCGGCCTGCGTGCGGTCGTTGGCGTTGAGCTTGTTGAGTATGTTGTTAACGTGCGCTTTGACGGTGCCCTCTGCGATGTTGAGCGCCGCCCCGATCTCGCGGTTCGACTTGCCGCCCGCGATGAGTCGCAGCACTTCGCGTTCGCGCTCGGTCAACTCGTCCGCGAAGGCGCGCTCTGCGAGTCGCCCGGCCACCTGCGCAGGGATGTGCCGCCGCCCGCTGTGCACTTCGCGTATGGCCGCTAAGAGTTCTTCGCGAAACACGTCCTTGAGCAGGTAGGACTTCGCCCCGGCCTTGAGCGCGCGGTGTATGTCTTCGTCGCCGTCGTAGGTGGTGAGCACGATGATGCGGCTCGCGGGCGAGCAGACGACGATCTCGCGGATCGCTTCGACGCCGTTCATCACAGGCATGCGCAGATCAATCAAGACCACGTCCGGCGCGTGCTCGCGGCACAACTCGACCGCCTGCCGGCCATCAGCCGCACGCGCGACGACCGACATATCCGGCTCGGCTTCGAGGTTGGCCGTCAGCCCGTCCAGAAAGAACGGATGATCGTCCGCGATGAGAATGCGAATCTGTACGCCCTTGCTAGTTTCTTCCGTCATATTTAATTTCAAAACTCGATCCATCGTTCAACTCTTCGCGTCTTACATTTGAGAGCGCACATCCGAACTTACAACTGATCTTTCCTTTGCGCCTTTGCGCCTCCCGCGTGAGTTATCTTCTCAAGCAAAAACATAACTCACGCAAAGGCGCAAAGAAGATTTTGAAAGGCGCGTAAGATGCGCGCTTCATTCGCCGTTTCCGTTTGCGCCGAGCGGGACGGTGGCAGTGATCTGTGTGCCGTGCCCCGGCAAACTCTCGACCGAGAGCGCGCCGCCGATCTGTGTGAGCCGTTCGCGCATGCCGCGCAGGCCGAAGCCGCCGCCGTTTGCCGCCGCGCCGGTCGTGTGCGGATCGAAGCCCTGCCCGTCGTCTTCGATGCGAAGTTTAACTTGCGCGTCGCCGTATTCGAGTCGCGCGCGAACCGTGCGTGCGCCCGCGTGGCGTACGGCGTTCGTCAAAGCCTCCTGCCCGACGCGCAGCAAATTGCTCTCGACGCGCGCGGGCAGTGGCCGCGATGCGCCCGCGACCGTCACCTGTGCAGAAACATTGGTCCCCGCGGTCAACTGCCCCGCGACCTGCGAGAGCGCGGCGGCGAGGTCGCCCGCCTCCAACAACTCAGAGCGCAGATCGCGCACCGTGCGCCGCGCTTCCGCGAGGCTGCTGCGCACGAGCAGGCGCGCCTGATTCAGATGCTCGCGTGCGCCTTCGTTTGGCGCGCCCATCTTCGCGCTCAAGGCTTCGAGATGGATCGAGATGCTCGTGAAGCCCTGCGCGAGCGAATCGTGCAGTTCGCGCGCGATGCGATTGCGCTCTTCAAGCACGGCCATGAACTCGTGTTTCAACTGCCGCACGCGCAATTGATAGACGCCCCACATCGCCCCGGCGGTCAGCATCGCGGCGACGAGATAGAACCAGCGCGTCTGGTAGAAGTAAGGCGGCAGGGTGAAAGCGAGCGTCGCGCCGCCTTCGCTCCATACGCCGTCGTCGTTGGCGGCGAGCACGCGGAAACGATAACTGCCCGGCGGCAAGTTCGTGTAGAACGCATCGCGCCGCGCGCCCGCCTCCACCCAGTCGCGGTCGAAGCCCTCAAGCATGTAACGAAACTTGACCTTCGAAGGGTCAACGAAACTCAGCGCCGTGAAATGAAACTCTACGGCGCGACTCCCGCGCGGCAGGCGCAAGTTATCAGCGAGCGCGACCGGCGCGCGGTCAACGACCAAGTTCTCGACGACGACGGGCGGCGCGAGTTCGTTGCGCGCGAGGCGCGAAGGGTCAACCACTGCAAGGCCCTGCGCCGTAGGGAACCAGAGCACGCCCGCGCGCGTGCGCCAGCCCGCCGGTTGCGTTCCGCCGCTGCAATCAATCGAAGGCAACCCGTCTGCCTTGCCGTAGGCCACGCAAGTCACAGAACGCGCGCGTTCGTCCGCGTAGTCGTTCAACTCTTTCAAACTCGCGCGCAAGACGCCGCGCGTGCTGCCCATCCAGAAGTTGCCCGCGCCGTCTTCGAGCACGCGCGTGATAGTGTCGTCGCCGAGTCCGGCGGCTGAAGTGATGGACTTGAATCTTCCTTCCTTGAAGCGCGCGAGTCCGCCGCCGAGCGTGCTGAACCAGAGCGCGCCGTCCTTCGTCTCGTGCGCCCCGAGGACGATGTTCGAGGCGAGCCCGTCTTTTGTCGTGAAGACTTCGAAGCGTTCGTCGCGCAGGCGGTTGAGGCCGTTCGCCGTGCCGACCCAGAGCGCGCCTTGCGCGTCTTCGTGTACGAAGAGGATGTTGTTGTGCGCCAGCCCTTCGGCGGTCGTGTAGGGTTTGAAGCGTCCGGCTTCGAAGAGGTGCAGGCCGCCGACCGTGCCGACCCAGAGACGCCCGCGACGATCAGCCAGCACGCCGCGCACGTTCTCGTTCAGCAAACCTTCGCGGCGCGCGTAGGCTTTAAATTGCCCGTCGCTATAACTCGTCAGCCCGTCGGTCGAGCCGAACCAGAGCCGCCCCGAAGCGTCTTCCGCGATGCTGACGACGGCGCTCCCGGCCAGCCCGTCGCGCGTCGTGTAGGTGTCGAACTTGCCGCCCGCGCGCCAACGGTTCACCCCGCCGCTCGTGCCGATCCAGAGCTCGCCTCGACTGTCTTCGAAGATCGTCCACGGCGACTCGTGCGCGAGACCGTCTGCGACCGTGTAAGCGGCGAACGCCTGTGGTTTGAGTCTCGTCAGGCCGTTGCTCGTGCCAACCCATAGATTGCCTTCGCGGTCCGCATGCAGTGCGTTGATCGCGCCGCGCGGCGGTTCGCTTGAAGTCACAGGCAGCAGTTGACCGTCGCGCAGAAGAAATAGCTCTTGCAGCGTCGTTATGATCCAGAGACGACCATGCGCGTCTTCGTATGCGCGCGTCGGATTGATGCCCGCTCCGTATTTCACTTCCGCCTGCGCGCCGCCTGCGGCGAAGGGCTGGCGCGTGAGCGTCCGAGTCTCCGTCGAGTGCGCCCACAAGGCATCGCGCACGGGGAGGGTCGCGGAGTTCGTCGTTAACCCGCGTGGCAAAAGCCGCGCCGCTTCGTCTCCGGTATGCAGACGCCCTTCGGCGTAATAGCCGAGCCCGGAACTGTTAATGAAACTTAAGCTGCGCGACTTGAAGAACCAGACGCGCCCCGCGTCGTCTTCGTAGAACGGAATCGCATAGACGCTTCGCCCGCCGTCGGCGGTGCTGAAAGTCGTGAACTTTTTTCCGTCGAACAGCGTGAGGCTCTCGTAAGAGGTGATCCAGAGACGACCCGCGCGGTCTTCGAAGAGGCGTATGATCACATCGGTTAGCAAACCTTCCGCGCGCCCGTAGGTTGTGAACTTCCCGGCCGCGTAGCGCATGAGGCCGCCGCCGACTGTCCCGATCCAGAGTTGGCCCGAAGAGTCTTCCAACAACTCGGAGCACTCGTTAGTGCGAAACTCTTTGACGCTCTGCTGGTTGAAAATTTGAAAGCGCACGCCGTCGAAACGCGCCAGCCCGGCTTGCGTGGCGATCCAGAGATAGCCGTCGCGCGTCTGTTGGACCGCGCGGATCGTGTCGCCGGGCAAGCCTTGCTCGGTCGTCCAGGTCTCCGCATGAAAGCCCGGCAGGCGGGGCGCGTGTGCGGGCGTGGAAGTCGCTGCGGCGTTCGTCGCACGGTCATGCGCGGGCAGCGTTAAGCAGGCGAGGACCGCGCCAAGCAGGAGAAACTTGCGTGGCGTCAGGCCATGTCGTTTTGCGTTATTAGGGCAGTTGCTTCGCAAATATTATGAGAGTGCTTGTCTGTCTATTAACGTGCGATGAGAATTTTAAATTTGTGCGGCGTTCAGCCGAGACGCGCCTGTCAGCCGAGACGCGTTTGTAAGAGTGCGATGTTCTGCTCGATACGTGCTCTGTCTTTATCCGTCAACGAAGGTTCGGAGAGCAACTTTTGATATAGCATTAAGCTGTCCGCAGTCCAACCCATTTCCGCGAGGTAAGCGGCTTTCTGTTCGGCCACGAAGAAGCGACCGTGCGGCTGCTCGCAATTGATCCCACGGTCGTACCACGCCATCGCGTCCGTCGCTTCTCCCTTTATCCCGCAGACGATCGCCATGTTCACACAGACAATCGCTTTGTCCAGTTCGGAGAGTTCGCATTCCATCAAGGGACGCATGGCGGTTAAGGCGTCGTCGTATTCCTTTTGCTCTACGAGGCGTGCGGCCAAGAGCAGAGACCTGTTGAAATGTTCGACTTCCATATCGGCTCTCATCTCTACCCGCTCGCTTGAGACGGCGTGCGGCATCCCGTCCGCCTCCGCGCGCGCCTGCGTTTCATATTACAACAGAATACTCGAATTACTTTTTGGAACTTTTCACGAGCCTCGTCTGAAATAACAATGTCCGCGGGTTAACAAACTTCCGTCAGCGGCCAACGGCTCGCGAAGAAGCCCACCCCACATCATCCCGGCGAATCAACGGGGACGATTTCACTCGCCCACGGCGCGTGTGTGCCGGAGTGTGCCCGGTTGCCGGTCCATTTTCCATTCGACTTCTATTCGACTAAGGAGAGACTTTTTTATGCAGCGATTCATCAACTTTGCCTGCCTGCTCGCACTGTTTGCCGCCGTCTCGTTCGACGCGCTCGCCAAAGGTAACGGCGAAGCGGCGCGCGCTCTGGAGATTATCAAACAAGCGCGCGCGGCCATCGGGGGCGAAGAGAAAATAGCGTCAATTCAAAGTTTCACGATGAAGGGCGCGTTTCGCCGCGTCATGCAGGAGCGCGAGATGACGGGCGACCGTGAGTTCAATTTCCTCCTGCCCGATAAGTTTATGAAGTCCGACTCGATGCTCATGGGCGGGACGACCACGAGCATCAACAATTATCGCGTGCTCAACGGCAACGAATCCTGGACGGGCAACTCCGGCGGCAGAGGCGGCACGTTCTTCATCGGCGGGAACGGCGGGAAACCTACGAAAGAGCATATGGAAAAGATCGAGCGTGAACAGGCGCAAAGGTTCCGCGCGGAGTATGCGCGCTACCTGCTCGCGCTGCTGCTCAGCGCCCCTTCCGGTTACGGTCTGGAGTTTAACTACGCGGGCGAAGCGGTCGCAGACGACGGGCGCGCGGACGTTATTGACGCGACCGGCCCCGAAGGTTTCGCCGTGCGCCTCTTTCTGGATAAAGAGACACACCTGCCCTTGATGCTCACCTACCGCGCGCCCAAGCCGCGCATGATCACCGCCATGATGCGCAGCGCCGACGAGAAGAAGAAGCCGGAGGACATCGTCAAGGAAGCGCGCGAGAAAGCCGCCAGGGAGATGGCTACGACGAAACCGGAAGAGGTCGAGATGCAATTGCGCTTCACGGACTATCGCAAGACCGGCGGCCTCTTGCTCCCGCATCGCATCACGCAAGGCTCCGAAGGCGAAGTCAACGAGGAGTGGGATATCAAGACCTACGAGTTCAACCCGCAGTTCAAAGCCGACAAGTTTCAGAAAAAGTAGTTCGCCTAAAAAACAGTTCGCCTAAAAAAAGGGAGATTCTCGCGATGCGTGGCTATCGTCTATCCGTACGCATGCTCAGCCTGTGGCTCGTCTTCTCGTTTCTGTTCGCAAACGTCCCGGCGCAGGAGAGCAAGGGCGCGGCGAATGCGAGTTTGAAAATCTCTGTGGTTGACCCGGACGGCGCGTACGTCGCCGCCGCGAGCGTGCGCATCAGGACGGACGCGGGCGCGGAGCAGACGCTCAAAACAGACGGGCAGGGCGGAGTCGTCTTTCAACGCCTGCACGCCGGAAAAGTTTTGCTCGAAGTCTCCGCCGAAGGATTCGAGACGCGCACGCTCGAAGGCTTTGCCCTGAGCGCGGGCAACAACCAGACGCAGGTTCGCCTGGAGGTGGCGACGGTCAAGGAGGAGGTCGTCGTGGGCCAGGACGAGCAGGAGCGCACGACCGACCCGCGCGGCGACACTTTTTCAAACGTCCTCACGGCTGAACAGATCGCGCAGTTGCCCGACGACCCGGAAGAGTTGGAGAACGCGCTCAACGCGTTGGCCGGACCCGGCGCGACCATCCGCGTCAACGGCTTTCGCGGCGGCAAGCTCCCGCCCAAATCGCAAATCCGCGAGATACGTTTTCGCCGCAACACCTACGCCGCCGAGAATCACGAACGCGGCTTCATGGCCGTTGACATCTTCACCAAACCCGGCATCAACGACTGGCACGGCTCGCTCAGTTTCGGCTTTCGAGACGAAGCCCTAAGCGCGCGCCCCGCCTTCGCTTCGCGCCGTGGCCCCGAACAACTGCGCCGCACAGCCTTCACGCTCGACGGGCCGCTCTGGCGTAATCACACTTCGCTCTTCCTGAACGCCGACAGCACCGAAAGCTACGACTCGAAAACGATCGTCGCCGCGCTGCCCGGCGGCTTCTTCGACGATCTCATACTGCGCCCTTCGCGTCGTCTCAACATCTCGGCGCGCGTCGAACACGCGCTCGACAAGACTCATGCAGTGCGTTTCGAATACCAGCGCAACGCAGGGCGACAGGACAACCTCGGCGTAGGCGATTTCGACTTGGCCGAACGCGCTTACACGCTCGATCAATCCGAACAAATTTTCCGCGTCGCGGAATCCGGCGTCTTTGCGAAACGCTTCCTCAACGAGTTTCGCTTTCAGGCTCGCTGGCGCACGCGAGAGACGCTGCCCCTCTCAAACGCGCCCACGCTGTTCGTGCTCAACGCCTTCAATCGCGGCGGCGCGCAGACCGCAGGACAACACAAAACGCGCGATTTCGAGTTTGCCGACAATCTGGATTTCTCCGTCGGCCAGCACTCTATGCGCGCGGGCGTGCTCTTCGAAGGCGCGAGTTACGACAGCACGGAGAGCGTCAACCCGAACGGCGCTTACACCTTCGCCAACCTCGAAGCCTTCAACGCCAACCGCCCGACGACCTACACGCAACGCACGGGCGACGCCGCGCTCAATTTCTCGCAACATCAATTCGCTTGGTACTGGCAGGACGATTATCGCCTGCGCAAGAATTTGCTGCTCAGTTATGGCGTGCGCCACGAACTGCAAACCAACCTCTCCGATCACAGCAACTTCGCGCCGCGCGTCGGCGTGGCGTGGACGCCGAACAAATCCGGCACAGTCACTTTCCGCGCCGGTGCAGGCATCTTCTACGATTGGTTCGAGGCCGGGACATTCGAACAGGCGTTGCGCGTTGACGGGCGCAGGCAGCGCGATCTCGTCGTGCAAAATCCGGGCTACCCCGACCCGCTCAGCACCGGCACACCCATCGTCCTGCCGCCCGGGCGCATTCAAGTTGACCCGCTGCTCAAACAGCCGACGATCCTGCAAGGCTCTTTCGCCGTCGAGTCGCGCCTCTTCAAACGCTTTCGCCTGAACACCGATT
>WUUC01082768.1_pt1 | contig 15623 bp, 8 predicted proteins | sample 6278441 | NCBI WGS metagenome assembly WUUC01 (sample SAMN13675441, study PRJNA597444) | soil metagenome | isolation source: soil | place: USA: Washington | collected 2017-10
ACTGAACAGTATTGTCTGTGTTCCTGTCAAACGCTTGTACGAAAGCATTTTGAAAAATGTTCCAAACAGTGGGCCAAACTCTTGTATCGATGTTGTTAAGATCACCCTGGAGGGGGACTTTCGTCGCAAACTGGTCTTCTTTCTGGTTCTCAAATACTTCCGTGACCATGCCAACAATTCCTTGCCACAGGAGGTTTAAAGGTTTGTCTTTATCCTCTTCCAGGTCGAGTACTTTTACATTGACGGCAATGGGTTTAACATATCCGGCAACGATTCCGCTGTCGATAGTGATCTCTGAATAGAGGTTGAAAGACCCCCGTTCTACGTCGACTTTAGCGTACGCTTTAAAGAAATCATTGAGTGCAGGCATATTGACCTGTTCAAACTTCATATCGAGATCCATATCGGGAATCTCCTTCATAACGTTGATCCCCATGTTTAGTATTAACCTTCCTCCCCCGATAGACGTAGCGGAGGCGGAAATAGTGGATGGAAGACGTTCTTCCTGCTTCGAAGCGTTGTTCAAATTCGTCGCAACGGCGTCGAGGTCGGTCAGGCTGATGGTCACTTTTGGCTTTGTCGTGAAGTCGTGAAAGGTTATTACCCCATCATTAATTTCCATCCTGTTGATTTTCAAGGGCATAAGTTCCTTGATGGGTTTCGTCCAGTCCACATCCGCCCCGGATTGATTGGCAGTGCTGTCGCCTTCGGAGCCACCGATAAAATTCAGCTCCGGTTGATCAAAAGTCACCTCTCCTACAACCGACCCTTCGAACAACGCATTCCATTCCACCGACATATCTGTACGGGGTATATCTACGAAAGGGACTTCCCCGTTGCCATCGACCTTGAACACCTTCAGGCTATCGATCGTGTAAGCGCCGCGATACAAGTGTATATCGACGTCGTATATCGATCCGCGATAGCCCTCCAGGTCGGATAGAACTTTATTTACATAACGTGTTACGAAATAGTCCATCGACAACCTGGCTGCTATCAGCACCAGCAAAATGCCGCCTATCCAGTACCACTTTTTTGAGATCTTTTTCTTTGTCTTCATTTTCTTCGCCTCATTTCTTTTCCACTTCCACCACCTGAACTTTCACTGCATTGTTATATGGTTGTACTGCAGCACCGACTACCCTTGCGTAGACGCACGTCAGCTCCGCTCCGAACAGGAATATTACAGTGGAGTAATAAACCCACAGCAAAATAATGACCAGTGAGCCTGCCGCACCGTATGCCGTATTGAACGTGCTGCTACCGAGGTAAAACCCTATGAGATACTTGCCTATGGTAAAAAGCAGGGTAGTCACCACGGCGCCAACCCACACGTGGCTCCACTTGATCTTTGCATCGGGTAATACCTTGAATAACAGGCCGAAGATCAGTGTGATAAAGGTCAGAGAGATCACGATGTTCACGGCGGTGACCAGGTAAAGGGTTATTCCTTCCATGACCCGCATAAGCATTCCCTGGAAGACTACAAGTATGGTGTCGATCACCAGGGATACCAGCAGGACGAACCCGAAGCTGATCACCATGGCAAGCGATATGAGGCGGTTAATAATGTATTTCAACCAACCCCGTTCGGGCTTTGGCTTGATCCCCCAGATCTTGTTGAGGCTGCTTTGCAGCGACATGAAGACCGTGGTTGCACTGAGGGCCAGTGTAATAATACCGACGGTTTTGGCCCACCAGCCGGTGCTGTCGACCGATGCCTGGAGCAGGATGTTCTCGATCTCCTTGGCGGTGTCGCGGCCGACCAGCCTGCCAACCTGGTTGATGAGCTCGTCCTGTACGACGTTCCTTTCATAGAACGTAGACCCGATCGCAAGTGCGATGATCATGATGGCCGGCAGTGAGAAAATAGTGGAGAAAGCGATGGATGAGGCGTAGCTGAAGGAATCGTCTTCAAAAAAATCCCTTACAGTTTCCTTCAATACAGTCCAGGAGGAAGTGAAAAATGGTTTCATTTCATTTGCGGCCAACAAGAAACATTCCCAAATGGAAAAACGCACGGCAGTGATCGGGGTGGGCACGGTGGGAAATAAATCATCAAAACTATGGGCAACTATTACCCCATGAGGATTGGTGTCTGAGCCCATGGAAGAATCGAAAGCTGTTTTCGCGTTGGCACGATAATTTGACTTGACGGGTAAAACCACCGTACATGGAGAGCCAAATCTCTTCCCCCTTTTACAAGCGTTTAGCGTTTAACCTGATCTCTGTTTGCCTGATTGGTCTCATTATTATATACGGCAAGTCGATCGTTGTTCCACTTGCCCTGGCAATACTTTTTGCCAATCTCCTTCTTCCGATCGCACGGTTCCTCTCCCGCAAGCGCTTTAACCGCCCGCTGTCGATACTCATCCCGCTGGTATCGGCGATCCTGGTAATAGCCACGGTCGTGGTACTGTTGTCGGCGCAGGTGGGAAATTTCGTAAATGATGTTCCGACGTTGAGCGAAAAGGGTACGGAGCTGGTAGGCAGCCTTCAGCAATGGATCGATGAGAATGCCCACATGAGCATTGGCAAGCAGAATCAGTATTTCCGCCAGGGCGTGGAAAACCTGAAAGAGCAGGCTCCGAAGCTTGTGGGTGTAACATTCGTTTCGATCGCGGGGATCGTGACCTATGTGGTGCTGATACCGATCTTTACCTTCCTGACACTTTACTACAGGAAGACTATCAAGGAATTTCTCGTCGGCATTTTCAAAAACGGGTCCACGAGGAAGGTGAATGAAGTGCTTGATGAGTCGACATCCGTTGCCCAGCAATATGTGACCGGGCTGTTGATCGAGACGGTGATCGTGTTCACATTAAACGTGATCGGTTTCCTCATCATAGGAATAAAGTACCCCGTTTTTCTCGCCTTACTGGCTGCGATCCTGAACCTGGTGCCCTACGTCGGCATACTGGTAGCGAACCTTCTCTGCATGGCGACCACGCTTCTGACGTCCGACAGGATTAGCGACGTGGTGTGGGTTGGAGTGGTACTGGGATTGGTACAACTATTCGATAACAATTTTGGAATGCCGGTGATCGTCGGCAATAAGGTAAAGATCAACGCGCTGGTGACGATCATCGGTGTGCTGATCGGTGGGGCGATGTGCGGAGTCCCTGGCATGTTTCTGGCAATTCCGTCGATAGCGGTCCTAAAGATCGTATTCGACAAGGTGCCCGAGTTGCAGCCGTGGGGCATCATGCTGGGGGACGATGAATCGAACTCGGAATCGGCTAAGTCAAAGCTTGGATTCCTGAAGAAACACAAGGTGAAGAAGGAAAGCGGAGAAGGAAAATTAGTTAACCAATAACCAATACATAAACACTATGAAAACAAGTAAGATAATAGTAGGGCTTGCGGCTGCTGCAGTAGCAGGCGCAGCCATCGGTATGTTGCTGGCGCCCGAGAAGGGCAGTGATCTTCAAAGGAAGATAAAGGAAGAAGCGAACAAATGGATCGACGAGGTAAAGAAACTCCTGAACCAGGGCGTCGCTGCGAGCCGCGAGCTACGTCATGCAGCGGAAGAGGAAATTGAAGAGGTAAAGTCGAACCTCAAGCCGATCGAGGACGCCGATCGTGGACTAAGCGGAAGGTAATTCAAATCTGATTTGTGATGGAAAATGTGATGGAAGAGCAGGAAAAGCCAGCCGAAAAACTTCTCGCTACGGCCGGGCACATGATCGAAACCTACCGTGATCTGATGACCCTGACGGTCGTGGAGAACGTTACGCGTGGCGTATCACTGAGCGTTGTCGGAATCGTAACCCTGGTGAGTTCGTGCTTTGTCATTCTCTTTGGAGCCCTGGGCCTTGCCTGGTGGATCGGCGAAGAGATGAATAACATGAAAGCCGGGTTTTTTATAGCCGGATCGGTTTTCCTGCTTCTCCTCATCATCGTACTTCTCATGGCAAAAAAGACATTGATGCCCTGGATTCAGGACATGGTTATCAAGAACATCTATGAAAAAGATCAGTAATCTTCATGACCTCGCTGCGGAAAAGCAACGTCTCCAGCAACGGCTGACGTTGCTGAAAAGGGAGATCAATACCGACATCGAAGAGATCAAGGAACGGTTCAGGCCGATCACGAGGATCGTCTCGTTCTTCACGGGACAATCCCAACACGAAAGCAACGGCACACAGGCCAGGCCGAAAAGCTCCCTGCTTAAGATGGGGGCAAACCTGGGCATCGACCTGCTGGTTGGCTCCAAGCTCAAGAAGGCCGGCTGGCTTGCACGCATGATAGTGCCTCCGCTGCTGCGCGGCCTTTCGTCCACGGTATTCAACAGGGTGAAAAAAACCGCCTGACGGGACGAAGAACTCTTTGAAGTGTTCTCTACATTTTGTGAAACAAACGAAACACTTCTGTAAGCTTTTAACCAATGTGTAGCCTGTGCTTTATCGCTCAATACAACGATTGAACGTCACATTGCGCTCTTCACCTCCGGTTCCGTCTCTTTTTTAACATCGGTCTATTATTTGAGTTGACGACAGTAAAACTGACCAAAAATGAAATACACAATCGGAATTTTAAGCGTAGGTATGGCCGCCCTTATGATGAGTTGCGACTCAAAGGAAAGGGCACAGCTTCAGCACAGGGTGGACTCTCTGAGTGCCGAGCTGCAAGCCAGTAAACAGGTGGAAGCAACAATGGCCGAAGTAGGCGTATTGATCGACACGATCGATGCTAACCGCCAGGCGTTGCGTGCTGAGATGGTAGAGGGGACTTCCTATACCGACTACATCACAAGGCTAAAGGATATCAACACGCACATTACTGAGACTAAGAACAAGATCACTGAAATGGAGAAAGCGGTGAAGACTGCTAAGGGATCCAGCGCGACTGCATTGAAGAGAATTAAGCAGGACCTGGAACTCCGTTCGCAGGAAGTACTTGCGCTCCAGGTAGAGATCGAAAAGATGCGTGATGAGAACAGGAGACTTGCGTCGGATATAACCGCGAAGGATTCCACGCTGACTACCCGTGAAGAGGTGATCAAGCTGCGCGAGCAGGATATTGCTTCCCTCGAAAGTCTTGTGAAGGACATCAACGAGCAAACCAAGGTAAAAGTAGCTAACCTGTATTATGCACAGGCTCAGGCACTGGAAACCGCTGCTCAGAGGACGAAATTCGCACCCAAGAAGAAGAAGAGCACAAAGCGTGAAGCTCTTGAGCTTTATAAATTGTCACTCTCACTTGGAAAGACCGAAGCAGAAGCACGTATAGCTGAGCTTGAAAAAGACCTTGGCTAATTAAAAGACCAAACGGTGATCCACCGATCATCGTGCCTTCTGGTGATCCCGAGCCTCATGGCTCGGGATTTTTTTATTCCAGTTTATTTTATGCGTTAGCATAAAATAAACCACAATACTTTCCACACATCAAGCTTAATTCCACACACTTAAGTTAAAAAACCTCTCCCCCGCTTTAGGTTAACGGTTGCATTAATGGTACACTTCTTTCTTCCTGTATAGAATATTATTTAACCAAACATATAGCGTTATGAAGATCAATAAGTTGATTATCGGGGTAGTTGCACTTTTTCTGCTAACTACCGCCAATGTTTTTGGCCAGGACAATTTGCTGAAGGACTGGCAGCAACTGGGATCACGCGTGGTGGACTATACTCTCGACCATGACGTTGTATCTCTGAACAACAGTAAGGAAGCTTTTAACCAACTTAGAATAAGTGTTAAAGGCGGTGCGTTGAACATGCACAAAGCTACTGTTCATTTCGCCAATGGGGACAAGCAGGATATCGATTTCCCGGAAGTTGTATCTAATGAAACCGGCGGAAAAGTACTCGATCTGAAAGGTAACAATCGAGTGATCGAAAAAGTGACTTTTTGGTACGATACCAAAGCCAATTCAACCGAGAAAGCTACCATAGAAGTATGGGGCAAAAAGGCCTAAGGGTCTTTTGAAGGAACGTAAGTAATTCCGCTTCGCGGGATTACTTACTTCTTACAGCCTTTTCCCACACCGCGCTCTGACTTCCCTTGATGAGCCGCCCCAATCCCTGGTATACGGATATGTTCATGAAAAGAAAGTAGTACGGAACGAACAGTATCCTCAACCCGATCTTACGGTCCTTCAGCAAATAACCCATTATAGCAACCGCGTAGAACGACGCCTGGGCAAGAAGGGACACCTGGAAAAATAAACTACCCGATACAGCAAGGAACACGTTGCTGATCAGAAGCAATAACAAACACAGCGGCGCCAGCGTCCATCGCAACATACGATGGGATACATACTGGAAGCTCAGCCAGCCGTACCTGAAAAAATTCAGCAACGGCATGAAGTGCCATATTTCGATCAGTCCCCCGGCCGATATTCTAACTTTTCTTTTTTTCTCCTCCGCTATCGAAGCTGAAGCAGTCTCCATCGCGTAGGCATCGGGTTCGTAAATCACCCGGTAGCCGGCTTTGGCAATATTCATCGATAAACGGAAGTCTTCGATGAACACGCCGGGTGGTACCTCCTCATACATGCTTGTTCGTACGGCCAGCAGCTCGCCGGCTGCGCCTACTACCGTGTTGAACTGCGAGTCCCATTTCTTCAATAGAGACTCGTATTTCCAGTATGCGCCTTCGCCCGACCCGGCGGCGTTTTCTGTATCGTTCAGCATGACCCGCTTTTCACCGGCAACCGCCCCTACTTTTGGGTCTTTGAAGTGGCGGGCCAGCAGCTTCAGGGCTTCGCGATTCAGAATGGTGTTGGCATCACAGAAAACCACGATTGGTGTTTTGACCTGTTTCATCACCCGGTTGACAGCGGCATTTTTGCCTCTTCGGGCGCTTTCATGAAAAACCTCGAAATCCGCGTGCCTTCGTACGATATCCGGACTGTTATCTGTCGATCCATCGGTTACAAACCAGTACCTTCTCTTATCAATCGGATAGTCTAACTCGGCAGTGTTCCGGATCTTTTGTTCAAGGATGTCTGCCTCGTTATAACAAGCCACCAGGACGGTAATCTCAGGAAGCTCGCTGTCGGAGTACAGGATAGTTTTACGTGGAGTAAAAAATTTCCTGAGCTTAACCAATATGCCGAGCACAACAGGGTAGCCCAGATACGTGTAAATGACGATTCCCAGCGAAGCCCAGAATATGAGCTGAACGGCTGAGATCAAGGTGGGATTAGAGAACATTAATTAATATAGAGTAGAATTCTGAGGTAGTAAAAATCGTAAATTTCGGGTCTTTTCCCCCTCAATTTATTGGATGTGATGTTGAAAGTTGGCCTTAGCAGACATTTTCAGAAGTGCCTTTCGGCACTGGCTGTCCTGTTGCTTTTTGGGGCTGCCGCCAAGGCTCAGCCTGTTTTCACCAGTACCGCGGTGGAGACCGGGACTTACGGCGCTCCATATATATATATAGTCACTACGAATAACCCGTCGGACAACCCGGTCGCGATTACCGCTACAACGATATTGCCGTCGGGGATCACTTTGGTGGATCTTGGCGATGGAACTGCTACACTCGGTGGATCACCCAACGCCGGGACCTTTTCGATCACATTAAAAGTGACAGATACGGTATTGCCTGTGCTGTCTTCTACGCAGGACTTCGATCTCGATATAGCAAAAGCGACGCTTACCATTACTGCAGAAAGTAAGACCAGGCTCTATGGTGATTCGAACCCTGCATTTACGTTAGCTTATAGCGGCTTCGTGAACAGCGATGATGAAACCGGCCTTGATTTTCCCCAGCCACTGGCTTCAGCAGATGCGGATGAGTTCACTCCGGCGGGCCTTGTTACTATTACCGCTTCATCGGTCGGTATCGACGACAACTACAATTACAATTTCGAACATGGTACACTGACAATCGACAAGGCACACCTTACTGCTGTTGCCAACGATAACACAAGGCCGTACTTCGGAGCAGAGCCGCCGCTTACCATTAGTTACACCGGCTTGAAGAATGGCGAGCTTGGTAATGTCATTGCCAATCCTCCTACTATCCAACCTGGGTTCACCCATACGTCAAACGCAGGAACCTATCCGATCGACCTCCAGAACTTAACCGGATCCGATGAAAATTATGATTTCACCGGTTACACCTCGGGCACGATGATCATTACCAAAGTCGCTCTTACGGCAAAGGCAAATGATGCGTCGAGACCTTTTGGTTCCCCCAACCCGGGCTTCTTCGCGATTACCTATACCGGTTTTGTAGGCGACGACGATGCTGGCGACATCACGACGGCACCAACGGCAAGCACACCTGCTACGCCGATTACTCCTGTCGGTACCAGTTCCATTGATGTGGATATTGATGACGCCGTAGCCACAAACTATACGTTCAATCCCGCGTCAGGAGTGCTTACGATCACAAAGGCCACACTGACAGTCACTGCTGATTCGAAGACTAAAGTTTATGGTGCAGCCGATCCCGATTTTACGGTCGCTTATTCAGGCTTTGTTAACGGTCAAACAACCGTCGACATTACCACAAAACCAACCGCTTCGCCGGATTCGAGCCCCGGATCGGATGCGGGTTCGTATACGATCACGCCGGGTGGCGGCGCCGATGAGAGCTATGACTTCGCGTACGAAACCGCCCCTTTCATTATTACAAAAGCTATCCTTAATGCCAGGGCCAATAATGCAACGAAGCCCTATGGAACCGTTAACCCTCCTTATACAGTCTCCTACTCGGGGTTTGTGAATGGTGACATTCTATCGGAGCTTGACGTTACCCGCCCGACAGCGAGCACTTCTCTCATCGACGATAAAACTCATGTCGGCAATAACTATACGATCGGTGTTTCCGGCGGAGAAGATAACAACTATACGTTCAACTATGTTTCAGGCATACTGGAAATCACGAAAGTATCACTAACGGCCACTTCTGATCCAAAGTCTAAAGGTTACGGTGACCTTAACCCCCCGCTTACAATCACCTATACAGGACTGCTCAATGACGACGTCCCAGGCGAAATCGATTCGCCTCCGGGCATTTCAACAACGGCTCAACAATACTCGCCTGCCGGGTCGTACCAGATCGACCTTGAAAACGGAAGTGACAACAACTACAATATCATCCTTGTTGAAAACGCTCTGACTGTTAATAAGGCCACGCTTATTGCTACAGCAGTTGATAAGACACGGAAATATGGCGAGGCGAACCCGCCATTTGAAGTAACCTACACAGGCTTCGTGGGTACCGATGGACCAGGCACCGGGGCTATCACAACACACCCTACTATGCACACTATTGCAGGCGGTACCTCGACCGTAACCAATTATGCAATCGAGTTTAATAACAATGGCGTCGCGACCAATTACAATTTCTCGTATGTGCCCGGAAATCTAGTCGTCACTAAAGCGATGCTTACTGCGACCCCGAATCCCGCGTCGAGGAAATACGGGGAGGCGAATCCTTTGTTGTTCCCGGTTTCGTATACTGGTTTTGCAAACGGCGAAACAGAGACCGTGATTGCGACTAAGGTGAACAACACCGATTCACATACCGGGACAAGCTCGGACGTAGGCACCTACGCCATTGATGCCGCGGGTGCGAGCGACGAAAATTATGATTTTACTTATGCTCCCGGGGTTCTCACAGTAACCAAAGCTCCGCTCACCCTGACGGCAGTCAATCAAAGCCGCCCGTATGGTGCAGCTAACCCGCCGTTGACCATAAACTACATTGGTTTTCAAAATGGTGAAACATCAGACGTACTCGACGATAACCCGCCCACTAACCCCAAACCCTCCGCATCGACATCGACCGGTGCCGATGCTACATCTCCGGTTGGCAACCACGTGATCTCTATAAGCGGAGGGATTGACAATAACTACGCGTACACCTTTGTTTCCGGAACGCTAGCCATCACACGAGCTACGTTGACTGTCAAGGCCGACGACAAAACAAAACCATACAATACGGTCCATCCGCCTTTTACACTCTCCTATACCGGATTTTTGAATAGTGACAATACGAGTGTTTTCAATGCTCCGAATTCACCGCCGGCACCTTCAACCCCGGCAGCAGTGAACGCAAATGTTGGAACTTATACCATCAATGTTGCCGGGGGTTCCGCCGACAACTATACGTTGGCTTATACTTCGGGCACGCTGGCAATTGAAAAGGCAACCCCGGTTGTTACATGGGCGAATCCTCCTACGATCTCTTACGGAACCGCACTTGGGCCAATGCAATTGAATGCGACGGCCAATGTTGCCGGTACGTTCGATTATCACGACCCGGGGGTTGGAACTATCCTCAACGTCGGTCCGAACCAGGTGTTGACTGTAGACTTCGCTCCTTCCGACCCGGACAACTATAACGCAGTGAACGGAACAACGGCGATGATCAATGTTATCAAACAAACACCGATCATTACGTGGCCTAATCCTGGAGCTATCACTTATGGAACAAGGTTGAGCGCCGCCCAACTGAATGCAAGCTCAAATGTCGATGGCGACTTCGTTTACGATCCACCGCTGAATGAGTTACTGAATGCCGGACCAAACCAGGTTTTGACTGTAGATTTCATCCCCGAGGATCCGGACAACTACAATACCGTTGAAGACGTCACGCGTCTGATCACGGTAAACAAAGCGAACCCGGTGATCACGTGGGCGAACCCTGCTCCGATCCCATACGGCACGCCGCTGGGCGCCACTCAACAGAATTCAACTTTAAGTGTACCCGCTGAACTTCCCGATTATTCACCCTTAGCGGGCGCAATCCTCCCAGTTGGTGCTAACCAGGTGATCCAGGTGACCTGGAAACCGCTCGACCAGGTGAATTATAATAATGTTACCGGACAGGCGCTGATCACCGTTTTTAAAGCGACACCGGTCATTACATGGGCTACTCCTGCCGACATTACTTACGGCACAGCACTAAACACAACATCACATTTGAACCCTGTTTCCAATGTTCCCGGTGTTTTCGCCCCCTTCAACTATCCTGCCACTACGGTATTGCCTGCAGGCACCCATACCTTAACTGTTACGTTCACTCCTGACAATCAAGACAGCTACAACATTGTTACCGGGATCTCGACGACTATCAATGTTCTTAAGGCAAACCCTGTCATTACGTGGCCGGCGCCCGCGCCCATCACATACGGGACAGAGTTGAGTGCAACACAATACAACGTATCCTCAAGCGTCGGAGGAAGTTTCAGTTACGATCCGCCATTGACAAGAGTGCTTAATGCCGGCGCCAATCAAACTTTGACAGCGACATTTACGCCGGGCACTCCGGGGAACTACAATACGATCGTTACCACCAGGACTATTACTGTGAACAAGGCCAACCCGGTTATCACCTGGCCCAATCCCACTGCCATCACGTACGGCACGCCTCTTACCGCTGGTGTTCAGTTGAATGCTTCCGCGAATGTTCCCGGCGCATATACGTATGACCCGGAACCGAACGAGATCCTCAATACAGGACCAAATCAGGTGCTTTCGGTGCGGTTTGAACCGACGGACCTGCTGAATTACAATATTATCCCGAGCGCTACGGCGCTTATCACCGTCAACAAGGCAACACCCGTTGTAACATTTCCTACACCTCTTCCGATCAAGGTAGGCGTTCCACTTTCACTCGGTGTACAATTGAATGCCTCTGCGAACGTACCTGGCAATTATTTCTATACACCGCCGGCGGGGACCTCATATGCTTCGGAAGGTAATTATACATTGAGCGTGAGGTTCGAACCAAATGATGCAGTAAACTATAACATCGTTCCAGCTACAACAACGCAGATCACAGTAAGCAGTAAAGACAATCCGGTCATTACATGGAACAATCCTGCAGACATTACTTATGGAACTCAATTGGCGAATGGAGTGCAACTCAACGCTTCCGCGAATGTACCAGGCGTGTATACATACGATCCTCCTCCGGGAAGGATGCTCGATGCCGGCGCCGCTCAATCACTGAAGGTAACGTTCGTACCAAATGATGGGGTGAACTACAACACTGTTGTAAAGACAGTTCTGATCAACGTAAATAAGAAAGTACTTACCGCCACAGCGAATAATACAAGTCGCCCATATGGAGCGGCTAATCCGACATTCACTATCAGTTACACCGGCTTCGTACCAGGAGCTACAGACGTGATCGATACACCACCGACAGCCACCAGCGCCGCGATCGGCTCCGACCAGGCCGGCAGCACGTTCGACATCACCCCTTCCGGCGGTGTGGACAATAACTTTTCATTCAATTATGTGAAGGGAACATTGACCATCACCAAAGCAACGTTGACTGCAACGGCAGAAAACAAAACGCGGGAGTATGGACTTGATAACCCTGAATTCACCATTGCCTACAGCGGGTTTGTTAATAATGATGGACCAGGCAGCATTGCTCCGCCCGCGTTTAATGCGGGTCCCGCCGCAAGTGCTAACGTTGGTAACTACACGATCAGCTTCCTCAATGGCGGTCTCGCAGCGAATTACGACATCACACTTCAAACTGGAACGCTTTCTATTACTAAAGCGCTCCTGGTTATCATAGGCAATGATCTTACCAAGGAATATGGTGATCCAAATCCTCCACTAACTTACCGGTACATCGGGTTCAGGGGCACGGATACAGACACAGCAGTAAACCCTAAGCCCGGTACATCGACAACTGCAGGCACGATGAGTCCTGTTGGAACAATTTCATTTAGCCTTTCAGGTGGTGCGTCGACGAATTACACACTCGCCTTGTTCCCCGGATCGCTTACAATTACAAAGGCTCCGCTTATCGCGAAAGCGAACAACCAATCAAGAAACTATGGGGAGGCCAACGTGCCGCCCAGCATCACCTACACCGGGTTCAAGGGTACCGATGGTACCGGCTCGATCACGCAGCCTGTTATCACCGGACCCGCTGCTTCACCTACCAGTGATGCGGGGACATACGCGATCTCCCTCAGCGGCGGGTCGGCAACTAACTACGAACTGACGTTACAAAACGGAACTCTTACTGTTAACAAAGCCACGCTCATTGCAAAGGCCCAGAACCATTCCAGACAATACGGCCTGGATAACCCGGCGGTGTTTGCGATAACCTATAGCGGCTTCGTGAATGGCGACGATGTGGATGATATAGATATCGCCAAACCTACTGCGGCACCTACGAACCCGAACAAGAATGTCGGCTCGTATCTCATCAATGTGTCGGGAGGATCGGCAACGAATTACAACTTCACATATCAAAGCGGTACCCTGACAATTGACCCTGCGCCGCTGTTCGCCAAAGCGAACGACCGTACAAGGATGTATGGACAAAACAACCCGGCAACCTTCACGATTACATACACTGGCTTCCGGCTGGACGATGGCATCGGCAGCATTTCGCAGGCCACGGCTGGGACTATAGCGACGCCTGCCTTCCCGGTTGGCACGTATGCGATTACTGTGACCGGGGGATCGGCCACAAACTATACGATTACGCGCCAGTCTGGAACCCTTACCATTGCTAAAGCTACACTTACCGCCAAAGCCGATGACAGGTCGAAAACGTACGGTGCGGCAGTCATTCCAAACACCATCTCTTACACCGGGTTTGTGAATGGCGATGATGCGGGTGACGTCTCTGCCCCGGCAATTTCCGGCCCCGGTACAGCAATCACCGCCAATAGCCCTGTGGGTGTTTATGGACTCACGCTTACCGGCGGAACGGCGATCAACTATGCGTTTGTTCTTCAGAACGGCGCTGTTACCATCACACCGGCTGGATTAACGGCACGCGCTGAGAACAAGTCCAGGCCGTACGGCGATAACAATCCCGACGACTTCACGATCACGTACACCGGCTTCGTTGCCGGCGACACACCGCTATCGATCACACAACCTGCCGCAACAACGACCGCTGGCCCCACGTCGGAGGCTGGAACGTATGCAATTACACTTTCCGGTACTACATCGAATTATACTTTCACTTTCGTGGCTGGTATACTGACCGTCACCAAAGCCACAGTCAATGTGACGGCCAACAATCGCACTATAGTGTACGGCGATGCCATTCCCGATTTCACGGTCAGCTATTCAGGACTCAGGAACGGGGAAAATGCGGGAGTGATCGACACCCCTCCGAAAGGAAATACAACAGCAACGTCAGCATCACCCGTTGGCAGCTACACGATCGGCGTTACTGGTGGCACCGACAACAACTACACGTTCACGTATACGTCCGGAACTCTTACTGTTACGAAAGCACCTCTGACAGCGAAGGCCGATAACAAACAGAAATTCTACGGGGATGCCAATCCTCCGCTCACCATTACCTATACGGGTTTTGTTAGTGGAGACGGACCAACGTCGATCGCACAACCCGCGCCAAGCACCGGAGCCACAACAACAAGTCCCCTGGGTGATTATCCCATCGTTCTGACCGGCGGCGCTTCTGCCAACTATACAATTACACTCCAGAGCGGGACGCTCTCGATCATTCCCGCGCTGCTGACTGTCACCGCCGTCAACCAGACTAAAACTTACGGTGCCGTGAATCCGCCGCTGACGCTGACGTATGAAGGATTTACCAGTGGCCACTCGGTAGCCGACCTGGACTTGCTGCCGCAGGCTACGACAACTGCTACCGCTACTTCCGATGTCGGGACGTATACGATCGAAGTCTCGGGTGGATCCGATCCCAACTATACTTTCTCTTATGTCTCCGGAACATTGACGGTGAACAAGGCAACGCTGGCGGCCACGGCCGACGGTAAAACGACGACCTACGGGACCATTCCTCCACTGACTATTTCGTATACGGGTTTTGTTAATGGCGAGGATGTGTCGGTCATCGACAATGCTCCTGCGATCTCAACGACAGCCACCGTAACATCGGCGCCGGGAGATTTTCCCATTACACTGGGCGGCGGTGATGATAACAACTACACCATCGTGAACACCGACGCGACGTTGACCGTCGGAAAAGCTCCCCTCACCGCGAAAGCCGACGACAAGGCCCGCATCACCGGCGTTGCGAACCCGGCTCTGACGATCAGCTACTCCGGTTTCATGAACGATGAGACGATCGACGTCATCAACACAATACCTTCGGTGACCACGACAGCAACCATCGCATCACCAGCCGGCAGCTACCCGATCGCCATTTCCGGCGGCTCCGATGATAATTACGAGTTCGTGTATCAGCCCGGGACGCTTGCCGTTGTGCTTGACAATCCGCCGGTCGTGAAGAACTTCCAGGTGAGGGCCGAGGAAGACAAACGTTTCAATCTTACCGTCGCGTTGTTCTCCGCGAACTATACCGACGAGCCCGACGGGAAGATATCGTACATCAAAGTAACATCGATCCCGCAAAACGGCGCATTGTTCAACGGTGCAATCCGTATGAGCGCAGGAGATGAAGTCCACGTGACCGGCGGCGAGCTTATAGATTTTTACTACTTGTCGAACAGCAACTACAACGGTACTGACAACTTCGGATGGAACGTGTTCGACGGCTCGTTCCTGGGTCTCAACCCTGCCACGGTAACGATCGAAGTCCAGGCGGTAAACGATCCACCGGTTCTCTCCAATATCGAATCCGGCCCGGTTTCTTACAGTCTCGGAGATCCGGCTGTTCCCATTACCACGCAGATGATCATCAATGATGTGGATGACAACACCATCTTCTCGGCATCGGTGA
>WUUC01003203.1_pt1 | contig 15614 bp, 11 predicted proteins | sample 6278441 | NCBI WGS metagenome assembly WUUC01 (sample SAMN13675441, study PRJNA597444) | soil metagenome | isolation source: soil | place: USA: Washington | collected 2017-10
GTGTTGCCGCCAGACGTAGCATCTGTGCCCTCGTCATTGTTTCTATTCAGGGTTTCTTTTAAAATCCTGTATTCCTCACGTGCTTTTGCAAGTTTACTGTTAATCAACGTCTCAAACTCCGTTAGCTCATTTTCAGAATATCGCGTGCGATCGTCTCCGTTTGAAGAGGGTTTAGAAGGTTTATGTGCAATCGGCCGCTGTGTCGGCATTTGAAATGTAGTCATTTGTGTAGGAGAAGGTGCTTTTGAAGCTAATGACGGTTCTGGCTTAACCGATGGCGTAATTGTTCGCATCTCAGTTTTAGGCCCTCCTTTTGATTTCGCCATGGCAATTTTCTTAATCGGCTCTGCTTTTTTAGCTACCACTTTTTTAGCTGCTGTCGTCTTCTTTGCAACTGGCTTTTTAGGTGTTGCCTTTTTAACAACTTTTTTAGCGGGAGCTTTTTTTGCTTTTGCTGATACTGCTTTTTTAGGCTTAGCTGCTGATTTAGTTTTAGCAACTGGTTTTTTTGCTGCTTTTGTGGGTTTTTTATTCTTAGCCATATATGGAAATTCCGAGTTTAGTAAAGATGCGCAAAATTATGTGACTCGCTGTAAAACAAAAAATATTATCGAATTAATTCAAGTCCAAACACGATCTTAATTTGCTTACCGATATCGAACCTCGCGTATGAAATCCGTTGGAATAACGTCGTTTTTGCTTCTTTTCGTCATTTTGCCCTCAATTTGGTTTGATAATCGTCACCGAAAATATTTTTACACGCATTGAGTTGCACTTTTCGTGACCCGACATCAGTCGACCCCATAGACTCACCCTATGTTATGCCATATTTTCAATTAATTTTAATACAAAGTTGCGGCGCTATGGATAAAGAAACTTCACTCAAACAACTCACGCAAATTCCAGGGGTAGGAAAATCTATTGCTCTTGACCTCTGGAAAATTGGCATAACTTCCGTTGCTGATCTTCGAAGGCAAGACCCTGAATTGCTCTATGAATTATCAAATCGCCAGGCTGGTGTTACTCAAGACAGATGTGTGCTTTATGTTTTCAGGTGCGCAGTTTATTATGCGGAAACAGAACATAAAACCCAAGAGCCTGATAAGTTAAAATGGTGGAATTGGAAAGACGCAGCGCCTGGTAAACCCAACGCAAAAAAGAAAATTAAAATTGCGTAGCGACTACAACCCTTCGGTGAAATGTTTTAACAGCGCCGCCTGAGTTAAACACCTCAAAACGGACAATGTAATAACCAATCCGTGCCTTTCTTCCGTTATTTTGATCTCCATCCCAGCGAAAGACTCCGGAGGTGCCAAGAATTTCATTGGTTGCAATCTGTTTTATTTCCCTGCCTTCAGGATCATAAATTTTTACGTTCGCAACGTAACCCCCGTTGGTGAACCCATATTTTATTTCGGTGAAGTTCGGGCTACCGTATGCAGGGATAAAAATTTCCGGTTCAACCTTAACGGACTCGTCCGGCATGGCTGTCTGTCGTGCGTAATTGGAGTTGACAAATCCTGGCGTAGCAAAGCCGGAGGCTGAACTTGCCGATCTCCAGTTTTGCGAATCCATAACGGTTTGATCCGATGAAATACGTTCAAGCGACACACCCTCCTCGTCTTTAATAAATGGTGAATGTTGATCTTTAGTGTAGTGCACGTCGGCTATAATTTTTTGTGCGTCGTCAAGAACGACGAACGATCCATCCTCGTCATTAAGACCCGGAAGACTTTCTACTTCTAAAAAAGTTTCTTCTCGGCCCTGCGGGTATTCTCCCTTTAAAATAACGTTATTCGTTGTAAGCACAACATAACCCAATGGTTTTAGAAGATAATCTTCTGCTGTAATGGTTTTGCGTTTTGTCAACACACTGTCGTCTGCATTTGTTACCGACCAGTTTTTAAGATTTATGTAGTTGTCTGACGTGTTATACAACTCTACAAAATCTACGCCCGTTGCCCTGGGATTAAAAAGAATCTCATTAATGACCACATCCAAACTATCCACTGGCTGTGGCAATCCAAATTCCAGCGTATTGAATTCTTGTTGAAGTATGTTTCCAGCACAATCATTTACATCACTAATTGTAATGGTATAGTTCGTTCCGGGTACAAGGATTTCTCTCGTTTTTAGAATTAGTGAAGCGAGCGATGCATCGGCAAAAATCACTTCGCTTAAAGTGATCGCTGGTTCGATCTTAAAATTGATTATGGGCGGCTGTGTCTTTTGAAGTTTCTCATTAAATGTTAGTTTTATTGCACCCGGTGAAGTCGGAATAGCATGAAGCGGAACAGGGCCGGTAAGATCAGGTTTATTTGCATAGACTGAGTTTTGTTTTCCCGGCGTACCGCCGAGACTATCTTCCGAAGCTATCCAGTTATCACGTTCTGCACAGGTATTCATCGGGTCAATAAGTTCCAATGTCCAACCTCCTTGTTTCTTATCATCATCACTGTACCAGGTATCTTTGTACTGCACAGAATCAATTGTGATGTTCTCTGCATTCTTTAGCACAATTCCATCACCTGAATTATTTAACGTGGAAAAATTAGACAGCGCAACTACCTTTCCATGAGTTGAAAAAAGGGATGCATTTGAAACCGCTGTAAAAATCAAATATTCACCCGGTAATAAAATAACGTAAGGAAACTTTTCAGGTGAGGCCCCCTTAGCGAACGTCCAGTTACCGATATCAATGGGTACAGTACTTCGGTTTAATACTTCTATAAACTCCGCATTAGGCAGCCCGGTTGGCGGGTTCGGATCTGCCATGATCTCCGTTATTACAACGTCTTTCTTTTGCGTTGGTGTTGCCTGAAAAAACAAAAATGTTTTGTTGACGGGCAAAAGTTCATTTCCTAAAATATCCAGCACATGCGAGGCAGTGAGTGTACATTCTATTCCGTTGGGAAAATTTTTGGTGAACGAAAGCTGAACGGTGTTAGTGGCAATCGCCGTTGCAGATGTAGGGTGTCCTACGTCATGATTAACAAAATAATTACCGAGCGTTATTGCAGATACCGATTGAACTGCTTCGGAGAAGGTAAGGTCAATTACATTCCCGGAAACGGTCTTTACGAGTTGAAGTTTGGGTGGATCAACATCAATAAACGGATCCCCTGTTACCACAAAATCGTCGAAACGAAATTTATCAGATCGCGTTTCAGTATACTTGCAATTTACGCCAAAGAATCTTGTCGCGACATAAGTTTGGTCGGTAACTGTTCCTTCTGAAAGATATGTTCCCGTCAGGCCAACATCTGAAAATAACTGCCAGTTTCCTTCACGATCGCGAGTAACTCTTATGTTGGTCTTCACTGTGGACAGGTTTAGCCGGCCATCGAGTCCGTCAATTATTTTGATTTCAACGTTGTTGTCCTGACGATACAGGCTAATTTCATCAGCCGTATTTCCAATCTTGACAAGATAACCGTTTAACGCACCGGAGAGATCTGCTTGGTCTGCAACGAGGTAGACGTTTACAAGGTTCGTACTGGAGGGATTAAAATCCAATTGAACAAAAAATTCCCATGAAGCGTTGTTAATGGATGAACTCGGTGTAGATAGAAATGCAGTTGAGGTGACTGCTGGAGCCTGTAGTTTCAATTGGCTCGTGACACCAACAAATTTGCTTTCTTCTCCCGACCAGACTGGATCGACATTGAAATTATTATCAGCAAAATTATCGCTGACTTGAGCAGCGCTTTTTCCGTGAATAAGAATCGCTAAGCAAAGACATAGAAAAGTTTTCATATTACGAGTATCGATGTTACCTGATTACCAGTCCGAAATATGAATCTTTTCAGATTCCCTTATGTAGTTTGGAAAAGGGAGATATTACGCCAGGATAACAAGTAATTTTACCAGGTCTAATGCGGCGTTTATGGCGTTCGAAATTACCGAGAAAGTTTTTGCTATTGGTAAGGTCTTTGATACGTACGTATTAAATCTCTTCCTACTCGCTCAAATTGGGATTTATTGAAAGCAACGTTTGCAACATCATCGTCTTGCCAATGAACAATTGTTAGGAAAGGTAGAAGTGAAAAGTTTTCACGATTATTTAGAATAATCGACAGAAGCTCGTACCAAAAATAGTATTTTTGCACCGCTAAAAATTAAACTAATGAAACTCGCTGTTGTTGGGGCCACAGGTCTTGTCGGCCATGAAATTCTGAAAGTACTCGAAGAGAGGACCTTTCCATTCGATGAATTGTATTTGGTCGCGTCCTCCAAATCGGTAGGACAAACAATGTCCTTTAAGGGTAAGGAATATACGATTAAGGGTATTGAAGAGGTTCTGACGCTTGTTCCTGACATTGCAATTTTTTCTGCCGGAGGAAGTACGTCACTGGAATGGGCACCAAAATTTGCGAAAGTGGGCACGATCGTCATTGACAATTCTTCTGCCTGGCGAATGGACCCTACGAAGAAACTGATTGTTCCTGAAATCAATGGTAATAAATTAAGCCACGACGATAAAATTATCGCCAATCCGAATTGCTCAACCATTCAAATGGTGCTTGCACTTGCGCCTTTGCATGCTAAATATAAATTGAAACGAATTGTTGTTTCTACGTACCAGTCTGTGACCGGCACAGGAAAAGATGCTGTTCAACAAATGATGGACGAGCGCCAGGGGGTAACCGGAAACAAGGTCTATCCGCACAATATCGACTTGAATGTTTTGCCTCATATCGATTCATTCCTTGACAACGGCTATACCAAAGAAGAAATGAAAATGGTAAACGAAACCCGTAAGATTTTTGGTGATCAAACTATCGGCTTGACATCAACTACAGTGCGGGTTCCAACTATCGGAGGTCACTCTGAAGCGGTAAACGCCGAGTTTTACGAAGATTTCAATCTTAGTGAAGTCCGAACGGTGTTGGCAAGCACACCGGGTGTAATCGTTCAGGATGATCCTAAAAACAATATTTATCCGATGCCAATCAATTCGAAGAATCGCGATGAGGTTTTTGTGGGCAGGTTACGTCGGGATGAGTCTCAGCCAAACACGCTCAACATGTGGATCGTTGCCGATAACCTTCGCAAAGGCGCCGCAACAAACGCAGTACAAATTGCTGAGTTCATGTTAGAGAAGAGCTTAGTGTACTAGAGTATATCTTTATATATTTGGAAAGGTCAACGGTAAACGTTGACCTTTTTGTTTCAATGCCCATAAACCCCAATTAGCTGGATTTTCTAATTTTAAGAAACATACTTCCAGCGGCCACATAGGCTGTACTCCACGCCGCTTGGAAATTAAATCCCCCGGTTTCACCATCAATGTTCAATACCTCTCCGGCAAAGAAAAGATTTTTTACTTTTTTACTTTCAAGGGTTTCAGGATCGATATCTTTTAAATCAATGCCACCGCACGTAACAAATTCCTCTTTGAAGGTTGTCTTTCCTTTAATGTGAAAAGGACAGCGAATGATGAACTCCACGAGCTTGTTAAAATTTCGCTGGGGCAGCTCAGCCCATATTTTAGTCTCCTCGACTTCAGCCATTTCACAAAGGCGTTGCCACAGGCGTTGCGGGATACCAAATAAGGCGTTAGTTGTTACTTTTTGCCTATTTCGTTGCGTCTTGATTGCAGCGAGTGTAGTTCTGAATTCCTCTTCTTTAACCGGACCAATCCAACTTATCAATACTGTAAACTCATAATTCACCCGATGCAGGTACTCTGCTGCCCAGGCTGAAAGTTTTATGACGGCTGGTCCGCTAAGACCCCAGTGGGTAATGAGAACGGGGCCTTCCTGTATCAATTTCGTGCCGGCGATCTTCACTTCAGCCCGGTTTACGGCAACGCCCATCAGGTCCTTAAATTCTTTTAGCGAGTCGTTAAAGGTAAAAAGCGATGGGATTGGTTTATGAATAACGTGCCCAAGTTGCTCAAGCCAGCGGTAGGCGTTAAAATTTGAATGCCCGCCGGAAGCCACCAGCACCTGGGCCGCCGTAAACTCGCTTTTATCTTGACAGATTATTTTAAATGCCTCTGTTGCGGGCACAATTTTATCCACTTCCTTTCGGGTTTCGATTTTAATATTCAGCCGCTCCGCTTCGATCAGGAAACAATCAATAATAGTTTGAGACGTGTTCGTGGCAGGAAACATTCTGCCATCTTCTTCCGTCTTCAGTTCTACCCCTTTTTTGGCAAACCAGTCGACCGTGTGTTTAGCGTGAAATTTTTTGAAAATTTGCTTTAATTGCTTTTCGCCCCGCGGATAATGGTGCGACAGCTTAATGGGCTCAAAACAATTGTGCGTAACGTTACATCTTCCCCCTCCGGAAACTTTTACTTTGGCAAGCAGCTTCGTCGATTTTTCAAGAATCAGGACGCTAAGGCCCGGGTCTTTTTCCGCTGCCTGAATCGCACCAAAAAATCCAGCTGCTCCTCCGCCAATAACAATTAGATCAAACGTAGAATAAGTCATTATACAAAAACACAAATTTACATAATCGACAACGTTTGCAGATTACATTTAATTTTTTAGAAACAACGCTCTCATTTTTTTTGATTTTCTTTGCACCGTGTTAGAGTTCGCGCAAAAAAATTGGATCTACGGCCTGGGTTTCTTTTCTCAGGGAATCTTTGGCATTCGAATGTTAGTGCAATGGTATTTGTCTGAAAAGGAGGGTAAAATTGTCTCGCCTGTTATTTTCTGGCACCTTAGTCTGGTTGCCGGACTTCTGTTTCTTTTTTATGGCATCCTCCAACGAGACTTTGTCATAATTCTCGGACAAGCCCTTTCTCATATTATTTCCATCCGAAATCTTCAATTGGAGGGGGCCTGGAAACCCATGCCGCTTTCGTATCGGTTTGCTGCCATATTTTTGCCCATTATCGCATTGACGTGGATGTTCGTATATTCTTCTGCATTACCTTCTGATCTAACTTTCAGGGACTTTCTTCAGCCGGTTTTTTTCATTGGAGCGGTTGGACAACTTATGCTAAACCTGCGTTTTATATACCAATGGTACTATGCGGAAAAAGTCAAGACATCTACTTTGCCATTGGGATTCTGGCTTATGACGGCCATCGGTTCCGTCCTGGTGGTTATTTACGCACTTTTCCATTTTGATCCGGTCTTACTTTTTGCCCAGGGCCTTGGGTTGTTCGCCTCATTGCGTAATATTCAATTGCACTATAAAGGCAAAGCTGTTGAGGAATAGCTAAGTGCTTCAAAATCATTTTGCACCTTTGTAGATGACGCACCAAACTTTATTGCAATCACTCCTTAGTCCGGCTGTGCAAAAATTTATCAAGCGTCACGAGCTCGACGACGAGAAGTCGGTTGTATTAAGATATAAACCTATAGCGGGGGTACCGGCTTCTCTTATCGCAGCTCAGATTAGCGGCAGAAAAAAATCAAAAACAAAACTGCCTGTTTATTATGCTTCAGAAGAAATTATATATCCGCCAAGCATAAACCTTGAGCAAAGCTCGTCACAATCTACCGCCCTTTTTAAAACAAAATTAATTCCAGCAGGTGATCGATTTGCCGATCTTACGGGGGGCTTTGGTATAGACACGTATTTCCTTAGTAAGAACTTCAGGCGTGCTACGTATGTCGAGCCTGACGAATTCTTGCTTGAAATTGTAAAACACAATCATCAGGTATTGGGTCAATATAACGTAGAGTATTACTCCTCTTCCGCTGAAGATTTTCTCTCCCATACTTCCCAACATTTCGATTTGATTTTTATCGATCCTTCACGAAGGTCAGAAAACAAAAAAGTTTTCAAACTTTCGGACTGTGTTCCAGATATAACTTCGATACAACATCAACTCTTTGATCACACGGAAACCGTATTGATAAAAACCTCACCAATACTTGATCTTCAGCAAGGATTAAAAGCGTTACAGTTTGTTCAAAAAGTATTTGTCGTTTCCGTCGAAAATGAATGTAAAGAAGTGCTGTTTCTCTGCCAAAAAGATTTTAATGGAGAACCGTCTGTTGAGGCTATCAACCTCCTGCTGCTAAAGAATCACACGGATAAATTTGTTTTTTCGTTTTCTGAAGAGCAACACCAAGGTGTTGAGTTTTCTGATCCCCTTAATTATCTATATGAACCCAACGCGTCGATACTTAAGGCCGGCGCGTTTAAACGAGTGGCAAGCCAGTATAAACTATTGAAGATCCAATCCAATACCCATTTGTATACTTCACAAAATTTGGTAAGTGATTTTCCTGGGAAAATTTTTAAAGTAGAAGCGCAGGTAAAGCCTGATCAAAAGATTCTTAAACATTACTTCCCAGAAGGGAAGGCCAACGTCACAACAAGAAATTATCCGTTGAGTCCTGAACAGCTAAAAAAGAAAACAAAATTGAATGATGGTGGGGATAAATTTCTAATCGGATTTTCGGGAAAAACACAAAAATTCCTGGTGGTTGCGATTCGAGTAAAAAACTAAGGCGGTATCAGAGCGCTTTCACAATAGTTTCCAATTCAGTTTGTCCATTGAATTTGCGCACCAATCTGCCTTCCGCTGAATAGATATAAACGGATGGTGCAGGAATAGGCCCGAAACTATCAATTATGCCCTGAACTTCGGTAGTCGCAAAAATGATGTTTTGCTCTCGATTCAATTTATAATCTTCAGAAAATTTCTTAACTGTCTCAGGTTCCGCCGCGGATATAAAATATATCGTATAGTTCTCAAACGCCGTTAGTCGTTCACTTATTTGTTTGGCTTCGGCCTGGCAATGATCGCAATCAGGCTGAAATAAAATCAAAATCGTCTTATGCCCCACCAGCGACTTTGCTGAAAGCGGTGTACCGTCCAATTTTGTAACGATCAAAGCCGGTATGTCCGTGGAAGAGGGATCAGGTGCGACTGGTTTTTCGACGTTCTTTTTTGGCGAACATGTGAATAGTCCCACGGAAATCAGAACACTCATCAAAAACAATGTGATTCTATTCATCATAATTATGTTAAAAATAGCAAAAGCCAATATATGCTATAACATAGTAAGGCTGCTGTGCCATATATTTTAATTACTTTTTTTCGATTTTGCACATCTTCCCACCAAAGCATTACCCACGGTTTATACAACCCGATTACTAAAAAAATTAGCGACGTTACGCTGATCAGCAAGAATAGTAATCGCACAAAGTACATCGGCTAAAATTAATATAATTTTCTATGCTTTCATTTTGGATTGCCCGTCTGCACAGCGTTATCTTTGTGTGCTTGCTTATCGCATATCGATGAAGCAACCCATTAAGGCATAGTGAAGGCGAATGAGTTCTTAAGTATTTATACTGCAGATGGTTTGATTAAGACCGTGGCTGCGGGAATAAAAGCGCCTGGAAAAAACGCCGTTCAGATTAAAGGCCTTTCCGGAAGTCTGGATGCCGTTATTGTTGCTTCAATCTTCAAAATTCATCATCAGGATTATATAATTGTTCTCCAGGATCGCGAGGAGGCTTTTTATTTTCAAAATGACCTTCAAAATCTGTTGGGACGTGAGATTCTTCTTTTTCCCATGTCCTACAAACGACCTTACGAATATGACGAAATAGAGAATGCAAACATTTTAATGCGGGCAGAGGTGCTAAACCGCATGGCCACGAAAACAGTCCCCGAAATAATAGTTACTTATGGTGAGGCTCTCAGCGAAAAAGTGATTAACAAAAAGTCTCTAGCCTCAAACACCTTTTCGATAAAAATCAAGGAGAAGTTAGACATCGATTTCCTTGAAGAATTTCTTCACAATTATGATTTCGAAAAGACGGATTTTGTTTATGAGGCCGGCCAGTTTGCCATTCGCGGGGGTATAATTGATATCTTTTCTTTTGCGTATGAGTTGCCATATAGAATTGAGCTCTTCGGCGATGAAGTCGATAGCATCCGTACATTCGATCCCGGGTCGCAGCTTTCGGTAGATGTTTTCGAGAAAGTAAATGTTATTCCCAACGTTCAAACAAAACTAATGCAGGAAGGGCGCCAATCGCTCTTTGAATTTATCGCACCAGAAACACGAGTGTGGTTTAAAGATTATCAACTTGCCATTGATATTGTTGACAACTGTTTTGAAAAAGCGTCTGCTTCTTTTGATAAGATTCTGAAAGCCGGTGGCGCCCAGGTCATTTCTTCCCCGGAGAAAATTTTTGATAATGGTAAAAGCTTTGATCAAAAAGTATCTTCATTTTTACGAATAGAATTCGGGAACCGTTTTATCCTCAAGGATGCTACCACCTTCCAATTGCAATCCTCCGCACAGCCCTCTTTCAACAAAAATTTTGAACTCTTAGCCGATAACCTGTACGATCAACAAGTGCAGGGGTTTAGCAATTTCATTGCGGCCGACATGCCTAAACAACTTGAGCGATTAAAAGGGATTTTCGAAGAGATCAATTCCCAGCTCAGTTTTCAACCAGTGGATTTTGCCCTGCGTCAGGGCTTTGTTGATAAAAATCAAAAACTGGTTTGTTATACCGACCACCAGATCTTCGAGCGGTTTCATCGCTATCGTGCAAAAGAAAAATTCACAAAGTCAAAGGGACTTACCTTGCGTGAACTTCAAACTCTTCAGCCCGGAGATTTCGTAACTCACATTGATCACGGCATTGCAAAGTTTGCGGGCCTCGAAAAAAAAGAAGTTAACGGACATGAGCAGGAGGCTATCCGGTTAATTTATCGGGACGATGACCTGCTTTACGTAAGCATTCATGCCCTACACAAAATTTCGAAATATTCTGGAAAAGAAGGCGCTCCTCCGATTATAAATAAACTCGGGTCACAGGAGTGGGAGAACAAAAAAGCAAAAGCCAAAAAGCGTGTTAAAGACATAGCAAAGGAGCTTATCGAACTATATGCAAAACGTAAATCCGCTCCGGGCTTCGCCTTTGCACCGGATGGTTTCTTACAGGCAGAATTAGAATCTTCTTTTATCTTCGAAGACACTCCCGATCAGGCCAGGGCCACTGAAGATGTAAAACGTGATATGCAAACGCCACATCCGATGGATCGCCTTGTATGCGGTGATGTGGGTTTTGGAAAAACGGAAGTTGCCATTCGTGCAGCATTTAAAGCGGCTACCGAAGGGAAGCAGGTTGCTGTATTGGTTCCAACTACAATATTGGCTATGCAGCATCATCGTACCTTCAGCGAACGGTTATCAAATTTTCCGGTACGAATCGAATATGTTTCACGCTTCAAATCTGATAAAGAGATAAAAGAAATACTGGCGGAAGTCACGGCTGGAAAAGTTAATATTCTAATCGGAACCCATCGCATTGTAAGCAAAGATGTTGTCTTTAAAAATCTTGGTTTACTGGTGATCGATGAAGAACAAAAGTTTGGTGTAAAAGTTAAGGACCGATTGAAAGAGTTAAAAGTAAACATTGATGTACTGACACTCACGGCCACACCAATACCACGCACACTGCACTTCTCTCTAATGGGCGCCCGCGACCTTAGCATTATTGCTACGCCACCAACCAACCGGCAACCTGTAACCACCGCGCTTTACACTTTCGAAGAAACTGTTGTGCGCGATGCGATCAGCCTTGAACTAAAACGGGGTGGGCAGGTTTTCTTTGTACATAACCGCGTAAGCGATATTGAACAAATTGCAAACTTAATCTACAAGCTCGTTCCTGACTCGCGCATAGGTATTGCACACGGACAAATGGAGGGCGACCGGCTTGAAAAAGTTATGGTTAAATTTATAGATGGTGAGTACGACGTCCTTGTTTCAACTAACATTATAGAATCGGGACTCGATATCCCTAACGCCAACACAATCATTATTAACCAGGCGCACATGTTTGGTCTTTCAGACCTTCATCAAATGAGAGGTCGCGTTGGACGCTCAAACAAAAAGGCGTTTTGTTATTTGTTAACGCCACCTACGTCACTGCTTACGTCTGATTCAAGAAAGCGCCTTGCAACACTTGAAGAATTCTCCGAGCTAGGTGATGGATTTAAAGTGGCTATGCGTGATCTTGATATCCGTGGTGCAGGAAATTTATTAGGTGGTGAACAAAGTGGGTTTATTAATGATCTTGGGTTTGACACCTACCACAAAATTCTTGATGATGCTATTCAAGAGTTAAAAGAAACTGATTTTAAAGAGTTGTTTGCTACCGAATTATCGGCAAGGGCGAAATTGATTGTCCAGGATTGTACGATTGAAACAGATCTCGAGATTCTTATTCCGGAAACCTATGTGAGTAATACAAGCGAGCGTTTGCAGCTTTATTCGCGGCTAGATAATATTAAAGATGAAGATCAACTTCAACGGTTTACCGATGAGGTTAAAGACCGTTTTGGGGCAATTCCTGATGCTGTACTGGAGCTTATCAATTCAGTGAGACTTCGCTGGCTTGGTGAAAAACTCGGTTTCGAAAAGCTGAGTTTGAAAAATGAGAAACTCAGGGCGTACTTCGTTACAAACAATGACAAATATTTCAATTCTGATATTTTCGGCACCATTTTGGGCTTTGTTCAGAAGCATTCCCGGCAATGTAAGGTAAAAGACACTGCCGGAAAGGCTATGCTGATTATCGAATCCATTAAGACGGTTGACGCCGCAATAGAAATTCTCGGCGAGATGTCGTCTCAGACTCCTAAATCAGTCAAAGAAATTTTATCTAAATAAGGATCAAGTCCTACAAATTTATCGAACGCATTGATCATTAAAACCTTAGCGTGAATTGGGGAATAGAATACCTCAATATAAAATCCCTCTGCGTAATAAAGGAAAACTTTACATTCGCCTAACGTACGGTGTACGAGGTAATTTCCGGTGAATGTAATCACATCACATTTTTTCTCGAAGGGCATCACACGGAAGTCAGTTAAGGTCAGCATAGTGGTAATGTTTAATTTCACACTATAAGTGAAAAAGTGTGCCACTGATCTTAACGGTTCAAAATGTTCATTTATCTGCGAAATAAACCATTTAACCTTATCCGGGTTTCCCAATTATGGAAGGCTTATTCCCTGAACAATACGAATGTTCAATTTTCGTTTTAGTCGGAAACCAGGCAGCGGGCTTTAAGCAAAGATTTATGAAAAGCATACGCCTACTTGGAAAACATCTCATTATCTCTTTATATTAGCATTTGGTTTAAAATGAAAATGAAAATGAAGAATTTTTTCAGGGTTCTCTTCTATGTTGTTGGCGGATCGGTGATCCTCTCGGCCTGTTCTTTATTCGGTGGCGGTGGTGGAAAACCTACTGCGCAAAATCCAGGACAGATGAGTTCTGCTACTGGTTTAGCTTATAATGATGAAGATGCCGGTGGTTTTATGGTAAAACCTTATCAAGGACAGCCTGATGCACCTAATATGGTGTTCATTGAAGGCGGTCGCGCGATCATGGGTTCTTTTGAAGAAGATGTTATGTCTTACAGAGATAACATTGAAAGAACCGTATCAGTAGCATCGTTTTATATGGACGAAACTGAAATCGCTAACATTCACTGGTTAGAATACACGCACTATTTAGCGAAGGATTCTGCACAGGAAGTTTATCAGGCTGCATTACCCGATACAATGGTATGGGTTGGCAAGCTTGCCTTTAACGATCCTTATGTTGAGCATTATTTCCGTTATCCTGGTTTCCGTTATTTCCCTGTGGTGGGTATCTCCTGGAATCAGGCCAGCAAATATGCAGTATGGAGAACCCGTGCTGTTAACATTAAATTGGCTGAAAAAGCTGGTGAAGAATACGCTGAAACTGATGGAAGAATTCCATTGGAATCTGGTATTGTAGTACCAGCTTATAGACTTCCTACAGAAGCAGAGTGGGAATACGCTGCACAGGCGTTGATCGGTACACAATGGTTAGAGGAAATGCAAACGCACCAACGTATATATCCTTGGGATGGTCACGCCGTTCGTAATCCGTACGGAAAAGAAATGGGCTTTATGTTAGCCAACTTCAAACGCGGTCGTGGTGACTACGCAGGGATTGCCGGTCGCTTGAACGATGGCGCGTTGATCACATCATATATATATGAATTCCCTCCTAACGACTATGGTTTATATAATATGGCTGGTAACGTAAGCGAGTGGGTACAAGACGTGTATCGTCCAATGTCTTATCAGGATTTTGATGATCTAAACCCTATTCGTAGAGATGGTTTCCTGGATGATTCTAAAAACTATAACAGTGATTTTGAAAAGAATCCTGAGTCATTTACTTCCTTGGTAACAGACAATGCCCGCGTATATAAAGGCGGTTCATGGAAAGATGTTGCTTACTGGATGTCACCCGGTACAAGAAGGTTCCTAGATCAGGATTCTGCAACAGCAACCATTGGTTTCCGTTGCGCTATGATTAGAGCGGGTTCTAACTATTAATTAACCAATAAAAAATACTTGAAAAAGCCCCGCTTCCGGGGCTTTTTTATTGCCTATGCTCTCCTGAGCTAGTTAATTAACTATTGGGACTCAATTCTGCAAATCTCATTGGGCAGCTGCAATACAGGCTATACTCACATCTTTGCATTTTTGGGTCAGCAATATTCTGGCACATGCTTCCAGCGTTGCACCCGTTGTTATTACATCATCAACGAGTAAAATACGCTTATCAAAAATTGAACGAGGATTTACAATCTTAAAAACCTCGCTCACATTTTCCCACCGGTTGAGTTTTGATTTTTTTGTTTGTGTATCTGTTTTTAAGACTCGCTCAAGGGCATTTTCCGCGCATGGAATTTCAAGAACTTCCGCCAGCCCCTTTCCAAATTCTTCACTTTGGTTATAGCCTCGCTTACGCTGCCGGGTTACATGTAGCGGCACCGGCACAATCACATCAAATTCCTTTTGGTAATGCGCATTAACAAGTTCCGATCCATAGAGCTTCCCCAGCATTACACCGATCTCCGGATGATTCTTGTATTTCAGGTTATGCAAGAGATGCTGAATCCTGCTTTCCTTTACAAATTTGAATTGGGCCATAACAAACTTTATGGATACCCGACCCTGTAGTTTTCTATAAAATTCATTATCCTTCTGGGTATGATAATTCGATTTTGGCAACTCCAGCATACATCCGGTACAAATAATATGCTCTCCTTTTACCAAAGATTCCTCGCACGCAAGGCAGTACTGCGGATAAAACAGGGAAATGAAATCCTGAAGAATTTCTGTAGCCACTTTATTCTCTAAATCGGTAATATATTTGTTAGTAAACTTTATTGAATTTAATGAGGTTTCTAAGGAATGGGTATTAAATAAATTTACGGTATGAACATGACGAAATATATATATAGAATTACGGGGAATGTTAACACAACCAGCCGCTACATTAGAAAGGAGGGAGCGAAAAATGTTTAAAAGAGATCTTGAACAGGAACGCAAGTGGAATGCGCTTTTAGTTGACCTTCAAAAAACCATTGGCAAACGGCCAAAGGATTTGAACGGGGTTTTATTTCTAATTGGCGTGCAAGAACTTGGGCAGGGAAATAAAGTATTCAGTAAAGAAGAAAAGCAGGACTTGCTGCATATTGGTATTTGTAAAGTACTTAGCCTTTCTGGCTATTATTCCCTTGAAGGGACTGACAAGGACGGTTGGCCTCACTGGAAAGTGATAAAGAAATTGCCTCATTTTGATTTGCTGGAGCAAGAGAAACTCCTTAAGATGCAT
>WUUC01241258.1_pt1 | contig 15612 bp, 11 predicted proteins | sample 6278441 | NCBI WGS metagenome assembly WUUC01 (sample SAMN13675441, study PRJNA597444) | soil metagenome | isolation source: soil | place: USA: Washington | collected 2017-10
CACGCCGACCAGCTCCTCCACGAACCGCATGGCTCGCGTCATCGCGCGGATATCGCCCGGATCATCGAGCATGTGCGCGTCGACGTCCACGGCATCGCCCGGGTCGGCGCTGCGGAGCCGAAGTCGGCCGGCGCGGCGCTGCTCCAGCAGGTGCACGGTGACCGCCACGACCCCGCCACCGGGTCCGGCGACCGCGCCGCGCGGGATGATGTGGAAGTCCGGGCACGGGCGGTCGGGCTCGCTCTCGACCAGCAGCCGGATCCTCGGCATCACGGGCTCGGCGTCGGGACCCGCCCGGAACGCCATCCGCACGACCGCATGGTCCCGGTACGCCTCGCCGACCCCGTCGAGAGGGTGGAGGACATCGACGCCGAGACGCTCGAGCGCCGACGGCGGGCCGATCCCGGAGAGCATCAGGAGCTGCGGGCTGCCGAACACACCCGCGCTCACCACGACCCTCTCGGCGGCCACCCGGCGGGTCTCGCCGCCGGACGAATATCGCACGCCACGGACCCGTCCGCGCGAGACATCCAGTGACGTCGCCTTCGCATCGGCGACGACCTGAAGGTTCGGCCGTCCGCGTGCCGGATCGAGATACGCGATGGTCGTGGACACACGCTGGCCGTCACGGACGTTGCGTGGCGGCCAGCACACGCCGATGGGCTCCGGCGCGTTCATGTCACGGCACAGCGGCAGGCCCATCGCCTGCGCACTGGTGATGAGCCGGGCGGCCATGTCGGGAGCCTGCATGTCGTGGGTGGATTGGCGCACGACGTCGACCGGTCCGCTCGCGCCGTGGAGCGGATCGTCGGGGAAGTCGTGGTCCGTCTCCATCGCCTTCATCAGCGGCAGCGCGTGCGCAAAGCTCCAGGCGGGACCGCCGTACCGTGCCCAAACGTCGAAGTCGTGCCGGAGCGGGCGCAGGAAGTCCAGGAAGTTGACCGAGGAGCCACCGCCCATCACCCGACCGGCGAGCGAGTCGAACGTGCTGCCGTCCGCGCGGTTCGTGGAGTACCGGGCGACGAACGGCGATCCGGCGCGCAGTTCAGCGGGGCGGTCAGGATCTCGGAGGACTTCCGGGATGGGACACGGATCGGATCCCGCCTCCAGCAGCAGAACGCGCCGTGCCGGATCCCTGGAGAGACGCTCGGCGACGACACACCCGGCCGATCCGCCGCCGATCACGACGACGTCGTAGCCGACCGACGGCCTCGTGGCCCGAGGGACGGGCGCGCGTCGGATCATCGGCGCCCGGCGCGCTCCTCCTCGCTCGAGATGACGGCGATGGCCTCGATCTCGAAGATCGCCTCCGGCTTGAACAGCGCCACGACGACGACCCCGGTGCTGGCCGGATACGGCGGCGTGAAGAACTCGGAACGTACGTCGTTGAAAATGCGGCGGTAGTCGGGATGCGTGCTGAAGACGGTCACCTTCACCACGTCGTCCATCGCGGCGCCGGCAGCTTCGAGCGCGATCCGGACGTTCTCGTAGCACTGCCGCGCTTGGGCATGGGGATCGCCTGGCCCGACGATCTCGGGGTCGCGAGTGCCTCCCTCGGCCTCGCTGGCCGAGGGCCGCGTGGCGCACTGTCCCGCGACGAACACGAGGTCACCGGCGCGAACGACCTGGCTGTAGACCGGCGAGCGAGTCAGGCCCTCCGGATCGATGTGCTGTCTCATATGACCGTTCCTCCTCGCCCCTCCGGGCATTCCACGTCCGTGTCGAGCCGTATGTCAGCTCGCGCGCCGCATCAGGTTCCTGGCGAGCCGCCAACGGAGGACCTCGGTGGCGCCCTCGGTGATGCGGATACTGCGCAGCTGGCGATACCACCACTCGAGCGGCAGCTCGCTCGACAGGCCCATCGAGCCGTGGATCTGGATCGCGCGGTCGACGACTCTCGTGGCCATCTCGGTGGCGGTGATCTTGACCATGTACGACAGGTCGCGGACGTCTTGGTCGCGGTCGTACCGCCATGCGCAGTCGTACACGACCAGCCGGGCGGCATGCAGCTCCATCGCGGAATCGGCGATCATGAACTGGATGGCCTGTCGCTCGGACAGCGGCTTGCCGAACGTGACACGCTCATGGGAATACGAGATCATCATCTCCAGCGCGCGCTGGGCGATGCCGAGACACCGTGCCCCGTGGCCGCGGATGCGACCCTGCGTGATCCATTCCTGGCCGAGGCTGAACCCCTGCCCCAGCTCGCCGATGAGATTCGCGGCCGGGACGTGTACGTCGCTCAGTGCGATCTCCGACAGGACGTCCTCGACCAGCATCGGAGCGTGCTCCACGACCGACACGCCGGGGCTCCTGAGGTCGACCATGAAGCAGCTGATGCCGCCCTGCGAACCCTTCTCGGGATCGGTCACGGCGATCACCTGCGCGTAGTCGGCGCGCTCGGCTCCGCTGATGAACCGCTTGGTGCCGTTCAGGACGTACTCGTCGCCGTCCGGGACCGCGCGCGTCCGCATGCTGCCGGGATCACTGCCCGCATCCGGTTCGGTCTGGGCGAAGCAGACGTTCAGCTCGCCGCGCAGCACTGGGAACAGGAAGCGCTCCTTCTGCTCCTCGTTGCAGTGGTAGAGGATCGGGCGGACATCGGGGCCGAAGATCCCGGCTGACCGGAACGGCAGCGCGGCGGTGCGGCCGAGCTCCTCGGCGATCACGCACCGCGTCACGAAGTCGAAGCCAGCGCCGCCGTACTCCTCTGGCACGTCCAGGTTCCAAAGGCCCATCTGCCTCGCCTTGGCCTGGATGTCGGCGATCGTCGGGGCTGGCAGCACGCGCTCGGGATGCTTGAGCTCTCGCTCCAGCGGGATCAGCTCGCGGTCCACGAAGCGGCGAACGGCGTCGCGGAGCAGGCGTACGTCGTCGGGCAGGTCAAAGTCCATCGGGTCCTCTACGTTCGTCGCGGTCGGACGCGACCGGCGCCGGGACGGGCTGTCGGAGACGATCGAGGACGGGCGCCATGACGTCCTCGGCGAACCGCTGCATGGTCGCGGCGCGGGCGCCGCCATGGATGCCATACGGCCGGATCGTGATCTCGTCGATGCCGGCGGCGAAGAGATCGAGCGTCTGGCGGATGCACTCGCCGGCGGTCCCCGCGATGGCGAAGTCGGTCACGACGTCGTCGGGGACCAGCGCGGCGTGGGTCGCCTCGGGGTCCATGTGCTGGTACATGTCGTAAGCCGCCGTGATGCGCGCACGGGCATCGGCCGCTGCCGGCGGCAGCTGCCAGTGGATGCGCGCGCGGAGCGTCGAGGCGACGTGCGGGCGGACGGCGTGGATGGCCGGTGTCCGGTCCGGGTGCACCGCCACCGGAGCAGATAGGCAGGTGCGGAACGGTCGCTCGACCGGGCCTCCCTGGCGACGGCCGTCCTGGACCCGGTCGAGCATCGCGGTCAGGGTGGTGCCGGTGCGCGCCTGGCGCGTGATGATCACGCCGTCACCGATGCGGCCTGCAAGCTCCAGCATGCGCGGCCCGGATGCTCCGATGACGATGGGCGGGCACTTGCCCGGACCGCCGAAGGTCATGCGCATGTTCGCGGCCTGCGAGGCCACCTCACGACCTTCCGCGAGCGCACGGACGTCCTGGATGGTCCGCTCGAGCGCCTCGAGCGGCGCGCGCCGCGCACCGATGACCGCGACGGCGCTGTCGCCGCTCCCGAAGCCCGCGATGATGCGCCCGCGGGCCAGCTCGTCGAGCGTCACGAGCGCACTGGCCGTGACGCTCGCGTGGCGGGTGATGGGATTGGTGACGCCGGTACCGAGGATGACGCGCGCGGTCGTCGCCGCGGCGGCGCCGAGCAGCACGTAGAGCTCGCGCCAGATCAGCTGCGAGTCGCCCAGCCACACCGCGTCGTATCCCAGGTGCTCCGCGAGCCGAACCTCGGCGAGGACCGTTCGCGCATCGAGGTACTCGTGGAGCTCGACGCCGAACATCGGGCCTCCCGTGGTGGCGGTCACGGGTCCTCTCCTCCCGCGGCTGGTCGCTGGCGCCGCGCCGTGCGAGCGGTCGCCGTGGCGGATGCGTCGAGCGTTCCATCGACGGCGTCGACCAGCACGCCGTACGCCTCGGCTGCCTTGGCCGCCGAGAGCAGGCCGGCTTCGACGTCGGCCATGACGGCGTCGACGGAGCGCAGCATCGGATCGCCGTAACCGCCGCCCCCGGTCGAATACACATCCAGGACGTCCCCGGCCGACGGCCGGTACAGCGTCGGCTCGTCGAACGTCCATTCGGTGCCGTCGGCGCGGCGCACGCTCGCGCGCGCGACGGGCGCGGCCTGGCCACCCTCCACCCCGAGCGGCGCGGTCACCGGGTCGAAGCATGAGGGTCTGAGCACGATCGCGGTCGAGTCGCTCGTGAACTCGACGCGGTAGTTGACCCCGTGGCCGCCGCGCCACCGGCCGGGGCCAGCGCTGTCGGGCTCGAACTCCAGGTGTCGGATGCGATGTGGGCTGCGAAGCTCGAAGAGTTCTGGATCGGGCGTGCGGGAGCCACCCATCGAAGCGACCGAGCTGACGTGATCCCAGCCGTCGAAGCCGGCCGTCGCGCCCGCTCCGCCCTTGCCAAAGAAGTGGATCACGGCGAACGGCCGTCCGGTTCGCGGGTCAGTACCCGAGCTGGTCCCGGCGATCCCCTGGCGGTGCCACAGTCCCTGTGCCAGCTCAGGCACCGCCTCGCCGAGCGCCAGCCAGGCTGCCTCGACGATGGCCGCGCAGAGGACCGTCGTGCACGATGTCGTGGCGGCGCCGACGCGGGCGTTGACGAGCGAGCCCTCGGGCGCGGTGACGGAGATCGGCCGCAGCGACCCGGCGTTGAGCTTGATGTCCGGGTCGATCGAGCTGAAGAACGCGTTGTAGCAAGAGGCGTACGTATTCGCGAGCGAGCCGTTGTCGAAGGTGGGGATCTGCGGATCCGTGCCGGTGAAGTCGAAGTGGGCCGCCTCTGCGGCGATCGTCAGGCGCAGCCGGACGGCGGGATGCCGCTCCGCGAAAGGGCCCACCGCATCGAGGCGGCGCTCGGCACCGTAGATGCCATCCGGGATGGCCCGAATCTGGGCGCGGACCTGCGCCTCGCTGCGGGAGATGGTCTCCTCGATCGCCTCGGCCACCGTATCGTCGCCGTACCGCTCCAGCAGGGCGTGCAGCGAACGCTCGCCGATGCGCGTCGCCCCGACCTGGCACTGCAGATCGCCCTCCACGAGCGCAGGAAGGCGGACGTTGGCCAGCAGCATCGTCCAGAGCTGCCGGTCGTAGGTCCCGGCACGGTACAGCTTGGACGGGGTGATCCGGAGGCCTTCCTCCCACATCGATCGCGCGTTGGGGTTGTACCCGCCCGCACCGCCGCCGCCGATGTCGGCATGGTGTCCGCGCGTGACGACCCAGAAGCGGAGGCGTGCGTCGTGGAAGACGGGGCGCACGACGGTCAAATCCGGCAGGTGGTTGTTGCCCATGAACGGGTCGTTGAGGACCATCACATCGCCCTCAGCGACGTCGCCCTCGAAGAATCGCGCGATCGCCTCGACGGCCCACGGCGTCGAACCGAGCAGCACAGGGATGTATGCCGTCTGGGCGACCATGCGTGCGCGGTCGTCGAAGACGGCGGTCACGAAGTCGCGGTTCTCGGCGAAGATCGACGAGCGGGCACTCCGGAGCATCGCGCTGCCCATCTCCCGGCAGATCGACTCGAGCCGGTTGGCGATGACGCTGGTGAGGACGACGTCAGGCATGCACGGCCACGCGACCGGGACCGGCCAGGCGTTCGAGGAGGGCCTCGAGGTCGTTGCCTTTGCGGTACATCAGGCCGTTCCCGAACCGGTCGCACCGCAGGTCGAAGCTGGGGGGGACGATCAGGGTCGTCGTCTCCTCCTCGATGATCGCCGGGCCACTGATGGTGTCGGCTGGTCGCAGCGCCGAGCGCTCGTACACGGCGAACGACGACGGGTCGCCGCCCCAGTGGATGGTGCGTTCGCCGCGATGCGCGTGCTGGGTGCCTCCCGCCGGGCCGCCTGATTCGAGGCCGGCCCCCGACGGCCTCGGCCGGTCGGTCGGCACGGTGGTGACGACGCGGAGGTTGATGACTTCCAGCGCGTGGGACGGCTCGTGGTACCCGTTGACGACCTCGTGGCGGGCGTGGAACGCCTGTGCGACCTGGGTCGTGGACTGCGGCGAGAAGGCTCCATCCGGCACGTCGATCTCGATCTCGTGAAACTGTCCGACGTATCGGATGTCGGCGTAGGTGGTCGAACGACCGTGGGCGATCGCGACGCCGTCCGCCCGCAAGGAGTCCTCGATCTGGCCGCGGAGCCGCTCCACCACGGCATTCGCGGCCCCCGTGTCGAGCGATGCAAGCGGTGCCACCATGCTGGTCGACGCCTCGTAACGCAGGTCGCTCAGCAGTCCCCCGAGCGCGCAGAAGACGGAGGCGAGTCGCGGAACGAGGACCAGTGGGATCTCCAATTCGTCGGCCAGGGCTCCGACGTGGACCGGGCCGGCCCCGCCGGCGGCGACCAGGACGAACTGTCGCGGGTCGTAGCCACGCCTGACCGACACCTCACGGATGGCGTCCACCATGTTCTCGTTGACGACGTGGTACGCCCCGTAAGCGGCGCGGATCGTGTCGATCCCGAGTCGCTCGGCGACGCGTTCGCGCATCGCGTGCTCCGCGGCTCGGACATCCAGCGACAGCCGCCCGCCCCAGAATCGCTCTGGCGCGATGAGTCCCAGAAGCAGCACCGCGTCGGTCACCGTCGGTTCCGTGCCGCCCTCGCCGTAGCACGCAGGCCCGGGCTGCGCGCCGGCGCTCCGCGGCCCGACGGTCAGGAGGCCGCGCTCGTCGACGCTCACGATGCTCCCGCCGCCCGCGCCGATGGTATGGATGTCGACCATCGGGAGCGCGATGCGGTGACCGGCGAGCTCGCCGTCGGAGGTGATGTTGGGCGACCCACCGTCGATGAGGCAGACGTCGAAGCTGGTTCCGCCCATGTCGATGCTTATCGCGTTGCGCAGGCCGTACAGCGCGGCCGACGCTGAGGCCGCGACCGGTCCCGCAGCCGGCCCGGACAGCACGCTGCGGACACCGAACCGACGCGCCGTATCGGCCGAGGCCACGCCGCCGTTGGAGTGCATCACCAGGAAACCGCCGCGGAAGCCGTTCCGCGCCAGCGCATCGACGACCGAGGTCAGGTAGCTCCCGAGGAGCGGCGAGACGAACGCGTTGACCGCGGTCGTGCTGACCCGCTCGTAGAGCCCGATCTGTGGCAGGACCTCGCTCGACAGTGAGATATGCATCGCGGGATACCGCCCGCGGATCGCGTCGCGCAGGGCCGCCTCGTGCCGCGGATCTCGGAACGAGAACGTGAGACACACTGCCACGCCGTCGATGTCCTTGCCGTCCAGGAAGCGCACCGCGCCATGGAGCGCGTCGGCCTCGAGCGGGAGCGAAACGCTGCCGTCTGCCTCGACGCGCTCGGCCACGCCCAGGATGGCCGAGCGCGGGACCAGCGGCTCCGGCGGGGGACGGCGGCTGTCCATCGGCCGGTCGCGCATGCCGCGCCGCATGTTGAGCACGTCGCGGAACCCTTCGGTCGTGAGCAGGGCCACCGACGCGCCTTCGCGCGTCAGGAGGGCATTCGTCGCGACGGTGCTGCCGTGGACGATGCGCTCCGTCTGCTCGAGGAGCTGCTGCAAGGTGAGACCCTCGCGTTCTGCGGCATCAGCGAGCCCTCTCACGACCGCACCTGCCCGATCGGCCGGGTCGGCCAACGATTTGGTGAGCCGGAGACCGCCCGAGGCATCGTCCACGACCACGTCGACGAACGTACCGCCCGTGTCGACGCCGATCCGGTAGGTCATGTACTCATAATCGCATGGATCGCATACAAGTTTGGCAGTGCATCGTTCGCATCCATACGCACGGAGGATGCTCTTGGACCTGACGGGCCGCTTCGGGGTCAGCTTCCTCCCAGGCGCGGCACGGGACGTCGTCCGGTGGGCGACCGTGGCCGAGGAGCTCGGGTACGCGCGTGTCGGGATCGGCGATTCTCCCGCGCTCTATCGCGACCCGTGGATGACGCTGGCGGTGGTCGCCCAGGCAACGAGTACGATCCCCATCGGCATCTGGGTCACCAACCCGATGACGCGGCATCCACTGATCACCGCCTCCGCAGCCCGCACGCTGGCTGAGCTCGCGCCAGGCCGCGTGTTCGTGGGGATCGCCACCGGCGACAGCGGCCTCGAAGGCGCTGGTCTCCGGCCGGCACGCATCGAGAGGCTTGCCCGCTATGTCCAGGCCCTCCGCGAGCTGCTCGCGACCGGGAGGACGACGTACGACGGCCGCCCGGCGCACCTCTCGTGGCCGTCGCGCGAAGACCGGGTGCCGGTGTACGTGGCGGCTCACGGCGAACGGTCGATCCGGCTGGCGGGCGAGCTCGCCGACGGCGTCGTATTCGGACTGGGCGTGGCGCCCGACGTGATCGCCTGGTGCCTGGCGGTGCTGCGAGACAGCGCGGAGACGGTCGGCCGCGACATCGACGACCTTGACGCCTGGTGGACGGCGCGCTACCTCGTAGACGAGGAGCCGAGGGTCGCTCGCGACGAGATGGCCGGGATCCTGGCTGAAGCTGCGCACGTCTTCGCGCGTACCGCGTTCACGGCCGGTCTCGGTCCGCCCGCGCTGCGACCAGCGGTGGAGCAGCTCGCAGCGGAGTTCGACCGCGGCCACTACGGCGGCAGCACGCCGGAACAGCGCCGCGCGTATGCGCGTCGAGCGTTCGAGCTCGGCGTTGGCGACTACCTCGTGGGCCGATACGCCTTCGCGGGAACGCCCGACGAGTGCCGTGCGCAGGTCGAGCGTGCGGTCGCGGCTGGTGCGCACCGATTCATGTACAGCATGCGCGGTCCCGATCGGGAGGGAAAGCTGCGGGCGTGGGAGAGGCTGGTCGTCCGACCGAGCGGGCCGACAGGATCATGAGCCATCAAGGGCCCGCAGTGGGACGTGGTCGTGCTCGGCCTCTCAGCCGATCTCGACGAGGACGTCGACGGCCAACGCGCCTGCCCCCTCCGGGTACACCAGCACCGGGTTGATGTCGATCGCGCGCAGCCGTGGCCCCAGGGCCAGTGCCAGCGTGCCCAGCGCCGAGATCGCATGGCACAGAGCGGGCACGTCGCCACGCGGCGCGCCGCGCCTCCCCTCGAGGAGCGGCCAGGATCGCAGCCGCTGCAGCATCTCCAGCCCATCCGCGGCCGAGAGCGGAGGGATGCCGACCACGACGTCACGCAGCGTCTCGGTATGGATCCCGCCCAGTCCACACGCGACGATCGGCCCGAAGGACGGATCGAGCTTGGCACCCAGCAGCATCTCGAGGCCGGAGGCGCCCATGCGCTGCACGAGGACGCCTTCCGGCTCCGTGCGGACGTGCCTCCGGACCGCCTCGACGATCCTACGATACGCATCGCGGACCGCGTCTGGTCCGGCGATCCCGAGGACGACGCCGCCCATGTCGCTCTTGTGCGTGAGGCCGGCCGCCTCGGCCTTGAGCGCCACGGGCATGCCGATGTGCCGCGCCGCCTCGACGGCCTCATCCTCGCTGCGAACCAGCTCGACCGGTGCGACCGTGATGCCGGCGTCCTCGAGCAGTCGCATGGCGGTCGGGGTATCGAGGAGGCCGGTCGCGCCCTCCGGCAGTCCCGCCAGCAGCGGTGTCCCCTCGGATGCGACCTGCTCGTCGTTCCGGTGAGTCGTCGCGAGCGCGTCGGCGTACCTCGCGAGGCCGCGGAGGGCGGTCAGCGCGGTATCGATGCCGTCGAGCACGGGCACGTGCGCATCACGCAGGGCGGTCGCCATCGCGGCATCGCTGGTCGCGCCTGAGCGCGACGTGACGACCACGATCGGCTTTCGCAGGTTGGGCGCGAGCTCGACGATGCTCGGGACGAAGCGCGACCTGGGGATGTCAGGCCCTCGCGGCACCCGCGTGAAGTCGAGGTTGACGGCCACGACATCGATGCCGGGGTCGTCCGCCAGCGGCGCCAGCATCCGCCCGAACAGCGACGGATCGTCGTACACGGCACCCGTCGCATCGAGTGGGTTGGCGGCACCCGCGAAGTCGGGCAGCACTGCACCCAGGCGCTCCTTCGTCTCGTCCGCAAGGGCCGGTAGCGCCAGGCCCAGGTCGCTCGCGACGTCTCCCACGTAGCCCACGAGGCCGCCCGTGGTGGTCATCACGGCCGCGCGCGCGGGGCCGGGCGTTCGTCCCCGCGCGAACCGACCGCGTATCTCGCGGTCCGAGAACAAGGCGATCGTCTCGATCAGTGCGTCGACGGTCTGGACCTGGACGATGCCGTGGCGACGGAACGCCGCCTCCGCAGCGCTCGCTGACCCGACGAGTGAGCCGGTGTGCGCCAGCGCAGCTCGCTCAGCGACCTCCGAGCGACCCACCTTGAGAACGACGACCGGCTTTCCTCGGCGCCTTGCCCGGTCCGCGATGTCGCCAAGCGCCGCCGGCCGCTTGAAGCCTTCGACGAACGCCACCACGACCTCGGTCGCGTCGTCGTCGACGAGATGGCTCATGAAATCCTCGACCGTGACGCCCGCTTGGTTGCCGCACGACACGATCGCGCTGAAGCCGACGCCGCGCTGCTCCATCAGAGGCGGAACGACGATGTTGGTCAGCCCGCCACTCTGCGAGACGAGCCCGACGCCGCCGGCCACGAGCGGATCAGCCAGCACGCCGATGAACGGCGCGATGCGCTCGACGACGTTGAGGATCCCGAAGCAGTTCGGGCCGCAGATGAGCAGGCCGCGATCTCGCGCCAGTGCCTCGAGACGCGCCTGCATCACGCGTCCTTTCTCTCCTGCCTCCGCGAAACCGCTCGCCAGCACGATGGCAGCCGGCACCCCGGCGTCGGAAGCCGCTGCCAGAACGTCGGCGACCCCCGGCGCCGGGATGGCGATCACGACGAGATCGGGGCTGACCGGCGTGGACGCGACGTCGGGATAGCACGGCAGCCCGAGCACCTCGGGATAGTTCGGGTTGATGGGAAAGATCGCTCCGGCGAAGCCGACGGCCTGGAGCGTGCGGATCACGCGGTTCGCCCGCACCTCCCGCTGCGACGCGCCGACGACCGCTATCGAGCGCGGTCGCATCAGCGGCGCCAGGTCCAGCGGCGTCACCGTCACGCGCGCGGAGGGCGTTGGGACATCAGGGCGAGGATCAGTCCCGCTTCTTGACGTCGGTGAACGACCCCATCCCCGGGCGATACTCCTTGGCCAGGAAGCGGTCGATGCCCTCGCCGCCCTGCTCGTCGCGGGCGTGCTGCAGGGTGAGCTCGTTCGACTTCGCGGCGAGCCACCAGTACGCCTGCTCATGGTCCATGTCGATGACCTGCTTGAACGCGGTCTTGGTCGCCTGGAGCGCCGCGGCGTCCATGCTCGCAAGGCGCTGCGCGAGCGCCATGACCTCGTCGTGCAGCTCAGCGGCCGGCACTGCACGGTTGACGAAGCGGATCTCGCCCGCGCGCCGGCCGTCGAACCGCTCACCCGTCATCGCGTAGTACAGCGCGTCGCGGTACGCCATCTGCGTGCTGATGACCTTGGACACGAGACCGCCCGGGATCGCGCCCCAGTTGACCTCGCTGAGACCGAACGTCGCGTCCTCCGCGGCGATCGCGAAGTCGCACGCGGCGACGATGGTGAACGCGCCGCCGAAGCAGTGGCCATTGACCATCGCGATGGTGGGCCGCGGGAACATGCGCAGGATCCGATCGCGCCAGTCATTCGAGATGCGGCGGTTCAGGTTCCGCTGGTGCGCGTCTTCCTCGGTGTCCTTGAAATACTCCTTGAGGTCCTGGCCGGCGCAGAAGGCAGGCGGTGCGCCGGTGATCACGAGGACGCGCGTGTCCGGCTCGCCTTCCAGCCGCGTCAGCGCGTCGTACATCTCGCGATGCATCTGGGGATTCATCGCGTTGCGCTTGTCGGGGCGGTCGAGCGTGACGGTCGTGATCCCGTCAGCGGTCTCGACACGGATCGTCTCGTATGCGGGCATCGTTCCTCGCTCGTTACGCTGGGCGGCGCTGCCACCGGTTGATGCGCCGGTCGATGGCCTCGATGATGCTGCCGCCCGTCCACGAGAAGGCCAGCAACATCAACACGATGGCGAGCACGCCGGCTGTATCGAAACGGTTGCTTGACGTGATCAGCTCTCCGCCGATGCCGACGGCAAGCAACAGCATCTCGCTGAGCAGCATCCCGATGGTCGCGCGCCCGAAGCCCAACCGGAGCCCGGTCATGATCAGCGGCGCCGCGCCGGGCACCACGATCCACTTGAATCGCTGCCACTCGCTCAATCGGAACGCGTTCGCCATCTCGTTCAGCTCCGGCCGCACCGACTTCGCACCGGCCAGCGTGTTCACCGCGATGTAGACGAACGAGAACGAGAAGACGATCGCGACGCGAGCCGCCAGCGAGAACCCGAAGATGATGATGAAGATCGGGATGAGCGCGACCATGGGGGCGGCGAGGACGATGGTGAGATATGGGTTGAGCGCCCACTCCGCGAGTCGGAAGCGCCCCATCACCAGGCCGATGGCGATGCCGCACACCGCAGCGAGCGCGTAGCCGACGACGAACGCCTGGAGGCTGGTCGCCCATGCCGAGAACTTGTCCGGATCGAACGTCGCGGCGACCGCCTCCGAGAACGGCACCAGGAACAGGCGAGACGTCGACCGGCCGATGATCTCCCAGCCGCCGATGATGATGACGAGGATGGCGAGCCGGGTGAGGAATCGCCTGGTGCGGCGGCGGCGCGTTCGCGCGACGTACCCGGCCAGGATCGTCGATCGCGCGGCTGGTGCCGCGACCGCGGTCATGCTGTGGTCCGCGGGCTTTCGACGGTGTTGTACTCGCGCAGCCGGGACCAGACGTGCTCCACGAGGTCGGTGAAGCGCGGCAGCTGCCTGGTGGCGTCGTTGCGCGGCCGCGGGAGGTCGACGTCGACGACCTCGACGATGCGTCCCGGCCCGGGGCTCATCACGACGACGCGATCGGCGAGGTAGATCGCCTCGTCCATGCTATGGGTCACGAACACGACCGTCTGCCGCTGCTCGCCCCACAGCCGCACGAGGTCGTCCTGCAGGATGCGCCGTGTCTGCTCGTCGAGCGCGCCGAACGGCTCGTCCATGAGCAGGTGACGCGGCTGGGTGATGAGCGCGCGCGCGAGGCCGACCCGCTGCTGCATGCCACCCGAGAGCTCATGTGGCAGGTGGTGCTCGAAACCGGTCAGGCCGACCATCCGGAGGGCCTCCATGCCGCGCTCGCGCCGGTCCCTGCCCGGGATGCCGCGCGCCTCGAGCGGCAGCGCCACGTTCGACAGCGCATCGCGCCACGGGAGCAGCGCGAAGTTCTGGAAGACCATCGCCCGATCGGGCCCGGGCGCCCGCACGACGGTGCCATCGACGCGGATCGCGTCCCCGTCGACCGGCACGAGGCCGTCGATCATCTTGAGCAGCGTCGTCTTGCCGCATCCGCTCGGTCCGATGATGCAGACGAACTCGTGGTCGGCGACCTGGAGGTTCACGTCGTCAAGGACGTGGAGGACGGAGATGCCACCTTTCGCGTCGCGCACGAACCACTTGGACAGACCTTCGACCGTGATCATCGTCAGACCCCCGTCGTCGGGTCGGCGTAACGCCGCCAACGGTTGACACGGGCGTCCACCCGCATCAGCAGGCTCGTCATCACGAGTGCGATGACCACGATCGTGGCCACCACGGCGAGCAGCGAGTCCACACGGAAGGTGTTGCCGTACGACTTCACCAGGCCGCCCATCCCGACCAGGACAAGGAGCACCTCCGCGGTGACGGTTCCCTTTATCGCCCTCCCGAGGCCGAGACGGATGCCCGACATGATCCCAGCCATGGCGCCCGGGATGATGATCCGCGCGAACGTCAGCCTCCGGCCCAGGCCGAACGACCGCGCCATCTCGAGCAGGTCGGGATCGACGCTCCGGACGCCCGCCCGGAAGTTGAGCGTCATGACCAGAACGGCGAACTCGAAGACGATCGCGACTCGGCCCGCCAGGCCAAAACCGATCCAGATCATGATGAGCGGGATGTAGGCGACGCTCGGCAGCGCCACGAGCGCGCTGAGGAACGGCGACGCTGCGTGATCGACCTCGTCGTTGAGGCCGGTGAGCAGGCCGAACGCCAGCGCAACGACGACGGCCAGCAGCAACCCAAGCGTGAACGCCTGCGTGCTGATCCACAGCGCATCGAGCAGCTCGCCGGAGTCGACCATGCGCAGCCACGCGTCGGCGACATCACCGAGCGGCGGCACGAACGTGTCGGTCGATCGCGCGTAGATGTCCCAGACGACGAGGCCGAGGACGACCGCGGCGAACCCCACGGTGCCGCTCCCGAAACGCCGAGCGAGGCTCGCCCGGCGCCGGGTCGGTCCCTTGGTGACGAGGGTGGCCCCGGTCCGGCCCGCGCTGAGGCCGACGGGGTCGACCGTTCGTTCCGCCACGGGTGGGCTACGTCCCGGACACGGCGGACGCGCTCCCCTGCCGCGCGCGACCGGGCCCTGGTAGCAGCGCTCCCGCGCGAGCTTCGTTCGATGGCTGCGGGTACGCCTGCATCAGGCCTTCCTTCTGCTACCGATCAACGGGACGGGGCCGTACTGGGAGGCCAAGGCTCCGGCCGCCCGCGGGGCGCGTCCGGACGCCAGCTTTTGCATACAGGCTAGGGTCTTTGGGATACAATGTCAACGGATCGACCTCGGCGGCGGAGGCTTGGGCGAGGCCCAAAACAACGTCTCGACGGGCCGCGACCGCCCCGCTCGAGAAGCCCCGGCAGGAGACCCCATGGCAGGTATCGGTGACGGACGCGTCGACACCGGCATACGCTACGCCGTCCACGACGGGACGGAGCTCGAGCTGGACCTGTACCTGCCCGATGAGGTGGCGGACGAGCGGCGACCATGCGTCGTCCTCCTGCACGGCGGGGCCATGCGATCGGGCACGCGGGCCGACCTCGCGGCTTGGGGTCACTACTTCGCGTCGGTCGGATTCGCGTCCGCCGCTGTGGACTACCGGCTCGTGAGCGACGTCGCGCCGGCGTTCCCGCACAACGTCCACGACACGATCGCGGCGGTCAAGTTCCTGCGGATGAAGGCCGCCGACCTGGCCATCGACCCCGAGCGGATCGCCCTCTTCGGCGTCTCGGCCGGCGCCTACCTCGCCGCGATGGCCGTGCTGACTCGCAGTGACGACGCGTTCCGAGATGCCTATCCCGACGACGCCCAACACGGCCAGAGCGGGGCGGTCGACGTCGGGGTCCTCGTCGCCGGGATGTACGACATGATCGGCGAGTGGGAGCACGACCAGGTGCATCGTCCGGACCGAGCCCTGGAGGCGTACCTCGGTGGCACGCCGATGAGCGTACGGCAGACCTACTACGAGGCGTCCCCTGTCTTCTACGCCGACACGGCGCGCGCAGCCGGGACCAAGTGGCTGATCGCCTGGGGTGTCGAGGACGACGTGGTGGACCCGAGGCGCCAGTCGATCCCGTTCGCGCGTGACCTGAAGCGCGCCGGCGCGGTGGTGCGGACCTGCC
>WUUC01110000.1_pt1 | contig 15608 bp, 11 predicted proteins | sample 6278441 | NCBI WGS metagenome assembly WUUC01 (sample SAMN13675441, study PRJNA597444) | soil metagenome | isolation source: soil | place: USA: Washington | collected 2017-10
CCGGCGAGGACAGCTACGAAAATCGCTTGAAAGCCCTCGCCTCCGACCTGACGGCAGCCGGCGCGGTTACGTTCGCCGGCCCGGCAGACCCGGGTGCGCGCGAACGATTGTTCAGCAGAGCGGCGATCGCGGTGCTGCCGTCGCCGGCCGAAAACTTCGGCCTCGTGGTTCCCGAGGCGCTGGCGCGCGGCGTCCCGGTGATCGCGACGCACGGCGCGCCGTGGGAAATCCTTGCCACTGAGCGGTGCGGATGGTGGGTGGCCGCGGACGCCGCATCGCTTGCAGCGGCGCTCGACGAAGCGCTCCGGCTCCCTGCGAGCGAACTCCGAACGATGGGCGGCCGCGGACGCCGTCTCGTGAGCGAGCGATTCAGCTGGCCCGCGACGACCTCCGCCACTATCGAGCTGTACGAATGGTTGCGCGGCCGGGCCCCGATGCCCTCGTTCGTCAACACGGCGTGCTGATTCTCGGCATCAACGCCTACCACGGCGACGTCTCGGCCGCTCTCGTGCGCGACGGCGTGCTCGTCGCCGGAATGGAGGAAGAACGGTTCCGGCGCATCAAGCATTGCGCCGGATTCCCTGCCGCGGCGATTCGCGCCTGCCTCGAAGGGAGCGGTGCGGCCGGCGGCGACATCGACGCCTTCGCGATTTCCCGCAACCCGCGCGCGCATCTGTGGCGGAAGGCGCTGTTTCTGCTGCGCAATCGCCCACACCGCCGCCTCCTCGCCGACCGCCGGAGAAATGTCTCGCGTCTGCGCGGCATCGCCGCGAGCCTCGCCGACGCGACCGGTGTGGAGGAGTCGCGCGTGCGCTCGCGGCTCCACTGGGTCGAACATCATCCGGCGCATCTCGCGAGCGCCTTTTTCGTCTCGCCGTTCGACACCGCAGCGGTATGTGCGATCGACGGCTTCGGCGACTTCGTGAGCACGTCGGTCGCATCGGGAGCCGGCACGAAGCTGTCGGTGCTCGACCGGGTGTATTTCCCTCATTCGCTCGGGTTGCTGTACCTTGCCGTCACTCAATATCTCGGTTTTCCGAAATACGGGGACGAGTTCAAGGTGATGGGCCTCGCGCCCTACGGCGAACCGCGGTTCGCCGATCGCCTTCGGCAACTCGTCCAACTCCGGGCCGACGGCGGATTCGAGCTGGATCTCTCCTACTTCCGGCACGCCAGCGGACGCGTGGACATGACATGGGAGGACGGCGAGCCGACGATCGGCCGCGTGTTCACGCCGAAGCTCGAGGCGCTGCTCGGTCCCTCACGCCTGCCGCAGGATCCGCTCACGCCTTTGCACGAGGCGATTGCGGCATCGCTTCAGCAGGTGTACGAAGAGGCGGTGTTTCACCTGCTGCGCGCCGCGCACACCCGAACGCGCTCGACGCGGCTCTGCCTGGCAGGAGGCTGCGCGATGAACAGCGTGGCCAACGGAAAGATTCGCGAGCAGACGCCGTTCCGGGACGTGTTCATCCAGCCGGCCTCCGCCGACAACGGCACCGCGCTCGGCGCGGCGTTCCATGTCCACCATGCGCTCACCAACGCCCCTCGCCGGTTCGTGATGTCGCACAGCTACTGGGGCCCCGCATTCGAAGACGGCGCGATCGCCGCGGCGATTGACGCGCGCGCGTCGGACGTCTGCAGGGCAGGCTGCGTGCGGCAGCTGATCGCCGACACGGACGCGCTCTGCGCGTGGACTGCCGCTGAGCTCGCCGAAGGACGCGTGGTCGGCTGGTTCCAGGGACGGATGGAGTGGGGCGCGCGCGCGCTCGGGAACCGCAGTATCCTCGCCGATCCGCGACGCTGCGACATGCGCGACATCATCAACACGAAGATCAAGTTCAGGGAGAAGTTCCGCCCATTTGCGCCGTCCACGCTGGCCGAAGCGGTGGACGACTACTTCGTGGACGCCGCGGCGGATCCGTTCATGATCCAGGTGGTGCCCGTGCGGCCCGATCGGCGGTCCGCGATTCCCGCGGTCACGCACGTGGACGGCTCCGGCCGGCTGCACACCGTGAACCGCGCGACGAACCCGCTGTACTGGAACCTGATCGACCATTTCCGCCGACTGACCGGAGTTCCGATCCTTCTCAACACCTCGTTCAACGAAAACGAGCCGATCGTGCTGGAGCCGGCAGAGGCGCTCGACTGCTTTCTGCGCACGGGGATGGACGTGCTCGTGATGGGCCACCACGTGCTCGCGAAACCCGGTGACTCCACCGCCGCGCATGTCTGACATTCAGCGCAAGCGAATCCTGGTCACCGGTGGTTCCGGTTTTCTCGGACGCCACGTGATTGCGGCCCTCCAGTCGCGCGGGTGCACCGACCTCCTCGCGCCCCGGCGCGCCGAATACGATCTGACGGTCGAGGCGAACGTCGAGCGGCTGATCGACGCGGTCCGCCCGTCGATCGTCATTCACCTTGCCGCAGTGGTCGGGGGGATCGGCGCGAACCGGACGGAGCCCGGCCGGTTCTTCTACGAGAACGCACTGATGGGCCTCTTCGTGATGGAGCACGCGCGCCGGGCCCGGGTCGAGAAGTTCGTCGGCGTCGGCACGATTTGCGCGTACCCGAAGCACACGCCCGTTCCGTTCAAGGAGGACGACCTCTGGAACGGCTACCCGGAAGAGACCAACGCGCCGTACGGGATTGCGAAGAAGCTCCTGCTCGTTCAGGGCCACGCGTATCGGCAGCAGTACGGCTTCAACGCCATTCACCTGCTCCCGGTCAACCTGTACGGGCCCGGCGACAATTTCGACGAGCGTTCGTCGCATGTGATTCCGGCTCTGATCCGCAGGTGCATCGAGGCGCGGAACCAGGACCAAGAACAGATCGGCATCTGGGGCGACGGCAGCGCGACCCGCGAGTTCCTCTATGTGGAGGATTGCGCCGAGGCGATTGCCCTCGCTACGGAACGGTACGATCAGGCGGCGCCTGTCAATGTCGGCGCCGGCTTCGAGATCGCCATCCGGGAACTCGCGGAAATCATTGCGGGAGAAACCGGATTCAGGGGACGGCTGGTCTTCGACGTGAGCCAGCCTAACGGTCAGCCCCGGCGGCGGCTCGACGTCACGCGCGCGCGTGCCGCCTTCGGGTTCGTTGCGAAGACCGATTTCCGGGACGGACTGCGTCGTACCATCGACTGGTACGCGCGGAGCGTTCCGGCATCGCCCGACGGGCGCACCTTGCATCTTCAACGTTGATTGGAAGCCGTGAAGATCTGTTTCTTCAACCGATCGTATTGGCCCGATCAAGCGGCGACTGGACAGCTGCTCACCGAACTGGCCGAAGATCTCGTGGCGCGGCATGGCTGCTCGGTTACCGTCGTCGCCGGCGGCGCGTTGAATGCGGCGGCTGCCATCGAACGCCGCTGGCGTCCGGTCGCACGCGAATCGCACAACGGCGTCACGATACTCAGGGCGGCCGGCACCACGTTCCGCCCTCGAAGGTTTGCGGGCCGCGCGACCAACTACCTGACGTATGCTGCGTCCTCCGTTCTCGCGAGCCGCGCGATCGGCACGCAGGATGTCGTCGTGGCGCTGACCGATCCGCCGATCATCGGGCTTGTCGCTCGGGCGGCGGCCCGTCGCACAGGGGCGCGGTTCGTGTTTGTGTGCGAGGACATATTTCCTGAGGTCGCGTCGCTGGTGGAGGACTTCCGCAGCGGCGCGGTGAACGCAGCGCTGGATCGTACGAACCGCCACCTGCTGCGCGGCGCCGACGCCGTCGTCGCGCTGGGAGATCGCATGCGCCAGCGGCTGGTGGACGAGAAGGGCGCGGATCCCTCGCGGGTCCACGTGATCCACAACTGGGCGGATTGCGACGCAATCCGGCCCGGCGCGAAGGACAACGCGTTCTCCCGCGCCCATGGGCTGCACGACCGATTCGTCCTGATGCACTCGGGCAACGTGGGGCTCTCCCAGCACCTCGACGTGCTGATCGAGGCGGCGGAACGGCTGCGCTCGAAAGAGCGGCTGGTCGTCGCGATTGTCGGCGACGGCGCGAAGCGTGAATCGCTCCGGCGCGAGGCGAGCCGCCGCGGGCTGACGAACGTCCGTTTCCTTCCCTATCAGCCCAAAGAGCTGCTGCACGAATCATTCGCGGCAGCCGACGCCTTCCTCGTATCCCTCAAACCGGGGCTCGAGGGATACATCGTGCCGAGCAAGCTGTACGGCATTCTGGCCGCAGGCCGGCCGTATGTCGCCGCGACCAATCCGAGTTGCGAGGCGGCGGTGCTGGCGCGTGATTATCGATGCGGCGTGGCGGCCGCTCCGGGGGACCCCGACGCGCTCGCCGCCGCGATCGCAGCCCTTTACGACGATCCGGCGGCGACGGCGGCGATGGGCGCCAGCGCCCGCCAGCTCGCGCTTCGATTCGATCGACGCGTGGCCGTCGACGCTTACCATCAGCTGTTCCTGCGAGTCGCGGGGGTTGCGCGGGCAGCGTGATCAAACGGCTGTTCGACATCGCGCTTGCTTCGGCCGGTCTTCTGGTTTCGGCGCCGCTGTGGGGAGCCATCGCCGCGGCAATCAAGCTCGAAGACGGCGGTCCCGTGTTCTTTTCGCAGACGCGCGTCGGGTTGAACGGCCGGCTCTTCGACGCGTTGAAGTTCCGGTCGATGATGCCCGACGCCGAGGCGCGCGTCGGCCCCGTCCAAGCCCATGAGGACGATCCGCGCATCACGCGGCTCGGACGCGTGCTGCGCGCCACGGCGATGGACGAGCTGCCGCAGCTTTGGAACATCCTGATTGGCGACATGAGTTTCGTCGGGCCGAGACCGCTGCGTCCGGGAGAAATCGTGATCGGCGGCGACGGCATGCTCGTTCGGCTCGCGGACATCTCAGGCTACGCCAGGCGTCACAGCGTCCGTCCCGGCCTGACGGGCCTCGCGCAGGTTTACGCGCCGCGCGATCTGCGACCTGCCGGGAAGTTCCGGTTCGATCTGCTCTACGTGGAACGTGCCGGTCTGCGGCTCGACTGCACGCTGCTCTTGCTCTCGTTCTGGATTTCGGCGCGAGGCGAATGGGAGCGGCGCGACCGGGCGATGCTGACGAAAGGGCGCGGAGGCTGGCTATAATGGCCCGCCATGACGTACGACGTGCTCATAGTCGGCGGCGGCCCTGCTGGGCTGTTCGCCGCATGGCGCCTCGCCCGGGCCGGGCTGTCCGCCGTCATCTGTGAAGAGCACGAGCGCATCGGCATGCCGGTCCACTGCACCGGCGTGCTGAGCGCCGGCGCGTTCGACGAATTCGCCGTCCCGCGCGACGCCGTCCTCAACCCCCTCACCACCGTCACGTTCATCTCCCCAAAACAGCTGAAGGTGCGATACACGCCGCCGACTCCGCAGGCGGTCGTGATCGATCGCGGGCGCTTCGACACGCAACTCGCCGCCCAGGCGCGCGGTGCGGGTGTCGAAATCCGGCTCGGCGCTCGGGTGACGGGCCTCGATTTCACGAGGCGCGACGTGCGGGCGACGACGCTGGCGGGCGACGTTCGCGCGCGACTGGCCATTCTCGCGAGCGGCGCGTCCTACGCGCTGCAGCGCCGGATCGGACTGGGACTTCCTCGCGCGTACCTGCACACCGCCCAGCGCGAGCTGCGCGCAACGCGACCGGGCGACGTCGAGGTTCATTTTGGATCCGCCATTGCCCCGCGGGGCTTCGCGTGGGCGGTTCCGGTCGAACGGCCGTCGGGCCCGCACGTGCGCGTCGGCGTCATGGCGACGGCACACACCGCGGGCTGGTACGACGCCATGGTCCGCCGCCTGTCGAGCTGGGGCGTGGAGGACGACGGGGCGCGCCCGCGGTTGAAGTTCCTGCCGCTCCGCTCGCTCGAGCGCACCTACGACGATCGACTGCTCGTGGTGGGCGACGCAGCAGGGATCGTGAAGCCCACCACGGGCGGCGGCATCTACTACAGCCTGCTGAGCGCGTCTGTTGCGTCCGAGGTCGCCGAGCTGGCGCTTGCGCGCGACGAGCTCCAGGCGTCGTCGCTCCGCGGGTATCAGACGCGCTGGCGCCGGCGGCTCTCGGGCGAGTTCCATGCGCAATGGATGCTGCGGCGCGTCGCGGAACGGATGAGCGACCGGCAGATCGACGCGCTCTTCGAGCTCGCGCTCACCGACGGCGTGATGCCGATCGTGCAGCGCACGGCGAGCTTCAACAACCATCGGCCGCTCATCCACGCGCTGCTGCGACATGCGCCGGCGCGCAGCATCTTCCGACCCGCACGCAGCTGATGGCGTCGGCAGTCCGGAAATTCCTCGCGCTGTCCACTGACCGGCAACGGATCGTCGTCGCGGCTGCCGGCCTGCAGCTGGCGGTCCGCTGTGCGATGGCGGCAGGGGGCCTGCGCCCGGCTCTCGCTGCGGCTACGCACCTGGCCGCTCTGATCGCGCCGGACGACGTAGACCGAGATACCCTCGCGTGGGCACTCGCGGCGAGCGCGGCGCGCACCAAGGGAACGTGTCTTACGCAGGCGATCGCGGCGCGCGCCCTGCTCGCAGGCTCTGCTGTCCTGCCGAGGGGAGCGACGCCGGCTCTCGTGATCGGGGTTCGCCGCGGCAGCGAAAGGGGAGACGCGCCGGAATTTCACGCGTGGACCGAAATCGGTGGTGCCACCATTCCGCGCGGAACGATTCGGGAGGCGTACGTCCCGCTCCTTATCTGGACTTGAAGAAGCGGCTACCGCAGAACACGCTGAACACCCAGAGCCAAAATGTCGCAGCGTGCTTTGCAAGTCTGCGGTTCCGTCCTGAAGCCAAAAGCCCCGAGCCTGAAGCCCAAGGTGTTGGAGCGTAGGAACCGATGGCCGAGACATTTCCCACGCTGGACGCGACCGTCACCATCAGCCCTGACGCGGTCTTCAAGGAGCTGAGCGGGGAAGGGGTGCTGCTCGACCTCGCAAGCGGCATTTACTTCGGACTCGACGAAACGTCCACGCGTCTCTGGCAGCTCCTGAAGGAACATGGCTCCGTGCGGCGCGTGTACGACGCGATGCTGCTGGAATTCGACGTTTCGCCCGATCGCCTCAGGGACGACCTCCTCGCCTTCATCCTCGATCTGACCCGCCGCAATCTCGCCTCGCTCAGTCCCTCCGCCATTTCGCCTCGTTGAGCGGATTCATCGCACTCCTCGCGCCGGAAGGCCAGCGCATCGCCGCTGAGATCGTCGACCGCATGCTGCCCGTTCTCGCGATCCGCGGCCCGGACGGCGCCCGTACGTGGATCGACGGCCGCGTGGCGATGAGCCACGCGGAGCTCGCGGTCGCGCCAGGCGCCTGCCTGCCGCCGCAGCCCCACAGCGACGAGGCCGGGCACGTTCGGGTTGTCCTGGACGGCCGGTTCGACAATCGCGACGAGCTCGCGGCAGCGTTCGAACCGGCGGGTCTCCCGCTCCGTGACGGTTCGGACAGCGAGCTCCTCCTTCGCGCGTATCAACTCTGGGGTGAGGGCTGCGCGCAGCGGCTGCTCGGTGATTTCGCGTTTGCGATCTGGGACGGCCGGCGACGCGCGCTCGTGGCCGCCCGGGACGTGCTCGGCATCCGGCCTTTGTATTGGTCGACAAGGGCAGGGGCGGTTGCCGTCGCGTCGGAGATCGCGCCGCTCTGTCGGCATCCTTTCGTCAGCCGGGAGCCGAACGACGCGTTCCTGGCCGAGGTCCTGAACGGCGGCATCGTCCACCGCACCGACACGGTATGGCGCGATGTCTCGCGTCTCGCCGCAGGCCACCTGCTCATCGCGGAGGATGGCCGCGTGCGAACGCGGCGCTACTGGGCGCCAGATCCCGCGCTTCAGGTCCGGTACCGCTCCGACGAAGAGTACGCCGAGCATCTTGCCGAGTTGATGCGCCGCGCCGTCGAGCGGCGGATGCGTGACCGGGCGGCCGTCGGCGTGATGTTGAGCGGCGGCGTCGATTCGTCCTCCCTCGTCGGTGCAATTCACGCGCTGCAGGTGGCAGGTCGATCGAATCCACTTCCGACGTTCTCGATCGTCGCGCCCGGCGAGCCGTGGGACGAAACGCCGTACGTCGATGCGGTCGCCGCGATGTGGCCGATCGTGTCGCACCGGCGCGGCGCGTCGGAAGGGACGCCCGAGTATTACGCGGCGGAGGCCGTGAAGTACCGTGATCTGCCGCCGTATCCGAACGGGGTCATGGCGAATGCCATCTTCGGCGCCGCTCGATCGGAGTACGGAGTCAGGGTTCTTCTGACCGGCTTGTGGAGCGATGAATGGCTCGGGCCGTCGGGCATGCACGGCGCCGACCTGCTGCGCTCGCGCCACTTCATGCAGCTGTGGCGGCATTACCGATCGCAGCCGCCAAGCCGCCGTTCGCCCGCTTCGATGTTCCGGTCGTCGGTGTGGCCGAATGTGCCGCTGCGCGCGCGCGAGACCGTCAAACGTATGTTGGGACGGGATGGCGTCTCTCCGTGGATGAATCGCTCTTACGCCGCTGCCGTGAATCTCGCGGATCGGCTGCAGCCACAACCCCCGTTTGTCAGATTTCCTACGCTGGCGCAAACCACGACGTGGAACGCGGCGGTGGGCGGCTCTTCGCAACACGCGGTCGAGGCGGAGAACCGGGCAACTGCCGCGTTCGGACTGGAAACACGGCATCCGTTCGCGGACCGCGGCATCCTCGAGTTCGGGCTCGCGATCCCGGAAGCGCAGCGGTGGCGCGAGCCGAACCACAAGCCCGCGCTTCGGGAGGCGGCTCGCGCGTGGGTGCCGGACTTCGTGCGCCGCCGCACGATCGCCGCGGGCGCATCGTCGGTTCTCTTGCGTACGGTCGAGCGGCACGTCTCGTCGGGTCTGTGGCAGAATGCCGTGACTGCGCGGCGCGGGTGGGTCGATCTGCCGGGTCTACGCGGCGCGTTCGACGAGATGATCGCCAGGTACCGTACGGGGGATGAGGGTTACGAACGTCTGGTCTTCCCGTTGTGGATGGCGTGTGCGGCGGAGATATTCGCGCGCCATGTGCTCGATGAGCCGACATAACACTCACGTAGCGCCGGAGGTCGGCAGAGGTGGAGCTTTGGAGTGACTGACGAGCCGCAGGACCAACCGACAGGGGAGGGCGCGCCCGCGCGGCCGCTGCGTAAGGAGTACACCACCCCGCGCCTTCAGGAATACGGCCACGTCGCCAGACTGACGCTGTCGGGCGGTTCTACGCGGTCGGAACAAGGCAACCCGCTACGGCGCCAGGCATGATGTCCAGCGGTGCGGCGCGTTTCGAGTGGCATCGCCTTTGTACACCAAACCGTCTCGGCCGTTCTTTCGGATGCCGCCTGATCGGACGGTGAGCGGCGCGATGTGCGCACCTATCAATTTGCGGGTCTGAACCTCAATACCGATTTTCCCCTTCCTGAGCTGATCGCGGCCGAGGGCTGGCCGTCGATCACCATCTTGCTCGGCGCCGCCCGCGCATCCGACGCCAGGCGCGTATGGCATCACCGCTGGCGGAACCCGAGCGGTGACGAGTGGATGCGAGTCTGCCGGGAGCCGCAAGACAGAATCGTCGTTCAGATGCCGCTCGGCGCCGAGTTCGAGATTTGCCAAGGCACTGTCGTCTGCCGGCCGCTGCGCGGGTTTCCACGGCATTCGCTCCGCCACCTGCTCCTCGATCAGGTGCTCCCAGCGCTGCTTGCAGGGAAGGGGTTTCTCGTGTTGCATGCGAGCGCCGTCGCGCTGAAGGGCCGCGCCCTCGGGTTTCTCGGCCCGCCGGGCGCCGGTAAATCGACCCTTGCCGCTGCTCTCACGCGGTTCGGCGCCGCAACGGTTGCTGACGATGCCCTGGTGCTGCGCGTCGCGGATCGGCAGACCGAGGCGATTCCCACCTACCCTGGGCTGCGGCTCTGGCCAGGCGCGCAAGCGCTCGTCGGCCGCTGGCCCTCGCTGCGCCGGACGCCGGTTTCCCATCAGCACAACAAGCAGAGGTGGTTTGGAGCCGGCGTGGCGTTCGCCGAAACGCCCACGCCGTTGGCCGCCCTGTATCTGTTGGCGCCCGGCCGCACTCCTCGGATAGAACCGGTTGCTCCCCGGGAGGCGTTGATGGAACTCGTACGCTTTTCGATGATGTTCGATCCTACGGATCGCGCGGCGATCGCGCGAGGGTTCGAGCTAGCCTCGCGTGTCGTCGAGGCCGGTGCCGTTCGGCGATTGATAGTCCCCGTCGGTCGACGCGCTCTTGCCGACGCCTGCGCGGCGGTGCGGGACGCATTGCTGGTTTAAGGTGGGGCCTCGCCTTTTGTCAGGAAACTCTCGATGGGCATGAGCGCTGCTCCGGATCGCCCAGTCGGGCGCGCGCTGCTGGCGATGGTCATCGCCTTCGGCGTGCGTATCGTCTACCTTGCCGTCGCGCCGCCGTACTTCACGACCGAATACTGGCAACTCGGCGAAAGCCTGCGCGAGCACTTCACGCTCGGATTCGATGGCGTAGCGGTCACCTATTACGAGCCGCTCTATCCCGCGTTCCTCGCCGCCGCGCAGGCGCTTGCGTCGGGCGACGTGCGCCTCGTCCAGGCGATTCAGGCGTTTGTCGACGCGACTGGCGCGGGATGGCTTTATCTCCTCACTGCAAGACTCACCGGCCGCACGCAGGTTGCATCCCTTGCCGGCCTCCTGCACGCCTTCAACCCGGTGCTCGTGCGGCACAGTGTTGCGCCAGGCGAGTTCTCTCTCTTATCTACGATTTTGATCGCGGCGGCATATTTCGCCACTGACGCGCGCACGCTACGCCGCGCTGCGGTGGCCGGCGCCTGCCTCGGAGTCGCGGTGCTGACCAGGACCATGGTGCTGCCAATCGTGCCGGCCGTCGGCCTCATCCTCTCGCGCGGCATGCACCGCCGTACGGGGCTCGTGGTGATCGCCGTCGCCGCTGTCGCCGCGCTGCCGCTCGCCATCAGGAACTACGGATTGAACGGATCGCTCCTGCCGACGCGCGGCGGGGTGAATCTGTTCATCGGCAACGGCGAGTACGCATCGGCGCTCCTTCCGGACCATTCGCCCGACATCCTTCAGAGTTACGCGCGAACGGTCGGGCAGACGCACGGGGCCGCGGTGAACGTTTTCGGGATCCACGACAGCGCGGCGGCGGACCGCATGTTCACACGTCTGACGCTCCAGCACGTCGCCGCCCGGCCGTTGGAGACGCTCTGGCTGAAACTCCGGAATGCGCTCTATTTCTTCTGGCCGCGGCTCGTGCCCGCGTACGTGCATACAGAACGCACATATGTGGTCCTCGGTCCGGGCGGCGAGGCGCGGGTCGAGAACAGCGTTCCGCGGCCTTCCGTCGATCACGCCGTCTATACCGCGTCCTGGCTCGTGACGATGGCCGCGGCCGCCGTTGGACTCTGGCGCCGCCGCCGAGCGCTCGAGAGCGACCTGATCCTGTTGACCACGCTTGCAGTGTTTCTCGCGGCCGGCATCGTGTACTTCCCGGCGACGAGGTACCGTGCCCCCGTCGAGTTCGTGCTGCTGTTCTACGCAGCGTCCGGGGCCGACTGGTTTCTCCGGCGTGCGGGCATGGCACGAACATGAGACACCCTCGGCTGACGCTCGAAACTCCAACCCGCCAATTGGAGAGCCGGTGGTCAGCCGCATGGATGCTCGGGGCGTACGGAGCTGTATACGCGGCGCTTTTTTCTCCCGTTCTGCTCGAAGGTCAGCTGCTGGCTCCGCGCGACGGCCTGTCCTTCTACTATCCGCACTTCCGGCTCGGGCGGGAATTCTGGAACGCAGATCTCGGCGCGGGCATGTCCGCGATCGCCGACCCGCAGCTGATGCTGTGGTATCCGCCGGCGGCGCTGTTCTCTCTCTGGCCGGGCTCATGGAATCTGCTGGTGATCGCGGCGTACGTGTTCGCAAGCTGGTTCACCTGCTTGTACGTCCGCGATCTGACCGGACGCACCTTGGCGGGGTTCGCAGCCGGGCTCATGTTCGGGATGTCGGGGGCGATGATCAGTCACCTGCCTCACGTGACGGTCATTCACGGCGCAATGTGGCTTCCCTCGCTCGCGTTGCTCGTCCGGCGTCTGTACGAGCGGGTCACGCCCGCCAGGGTAGCGCTGACGGCGCTCGCCGGCTTCTGCGCGGTCACGTCGGGCCATCTGCAGATCGCGGTGTACGTGCTCGCCGCTGCAGCGCTGTACGCCTTGGTTCTCGCGCGGCGTGCCGCACGTCGCGGCCGATTCCTCGCGGCGGCCGTAACGGCGCTGGCACTAGGTGTGGCGCTGAGTGCCGTACAGCTGATCCCGACCATGGAGCTCATCGCGGAGGGAGGGCGAGGGCATCTGACCTTCGAAGAGTTCGCGACATATTCGGTACAGCCTCACCAGCTGATCGGGCTGGTGTTCCCGCACGTGCTGGGCGCGCTCGGTGGACCCTATCCATCCCCGTATTTCGGTCCCGGAGAAGTCGCCGAGACCACCAGCTTCACCGGCAGCGCCGCGCTGCTGTTGGCGTCGATTGCATTGCTCGCCGCCTGGTGGTTGGACCGCGTATCGTCGAGGCCTGGCCTGCGGCAGACGGTCTGGTTCTGGGGCGCGGTTGCTGCGGGCGCGCTGCTGCTCGCGCTGGGCGGCCACACACCGCTCGGCCGCGTCGTTCACGCGATGCCCGTGCTCGGCCTGTTTCGCGCCCAGGGGCGCTTGCTGCTGCTCGTGAACTTCGGCGTCGCCGTGCTGGCCGGCATCGGAGTAGACACCGTCTTAAAGGGCTCATTGACAAAGCGGCGCCTGCGCTGGGTGACGCTCGCCGGACCAGGCGCGGTCCTCGCCGGCGGCCTGGCGATTGCCGCGGCGGGCGATACGCTCGCGATTCATGCGCTTGCGGCCGGTGTCACGAGTCCTTCGTTTCTGCCGTGGTCGAATGCCGCAGTCCTGATCCCGCTCGGTGCCGCAGTCGCGTTCGCGTGTTCACTCGCGTTGATAGTGGCCCGCCCGACTTCGACGGTGGCAGCGGCGACCCTGCTTGCCGCGCTCGCTTTCGAGCTCGGGTCGTTCGCGTGGTTCTTCGAATGGCGCTATACCTCGCCTCCTCGCATCGAGGCGGAATTTCCGGCTGAACTCGAACCGATCCGCCGCGCGCTCCTGCACGGCCACACGCGCTGGCTGCCAGTCGGCGGCGTATTCTCGCCGCGCGACCTGCTGCCGCCGGAGCGGTCGGCTCTATGGGGCGTGCCGTCCGCCTCCCGGTTCAGCACGATCATGCCGCAGCGGTTCGCCGAGCTCCTTCACCTGCAGGACGACGGCGGCGTCGAGGGTGAGTGGGGCCGCTTCGACGATCGATCGCTCGATCTCGCGAGCGTGCGATTCATCGGCGTTCCGGCGCCCGAACAGTACCGGAAGCGCGGGGTCTTCGAGGCGTACGAATGGAACATCCGCGACGAACGCCGGTGGCGCGCCGTTCGGATGGTGCCGGGCGGCCGCATTTACGAGAACCTGCGCGTGTTGCCGCGCGTGCGTCTGGTGCCTCGCGCGCTCGTGCTCGAGAGTGACGAAGTTCTCCGAGCGATCCGCACCTCGCGACTCCCGGACGGAACGCTGTTCGAACCGCGTGAAATGGCGCTCGTCGAAGAGGCGGTTGAGATGATGGCAGGGCCGACGGCAGCCGCCAACGGCGCAGCCCGCATCGTCGAGGCGACATCCGAACACCTGACTGTCGAGACGGAGTCGACGGCAGAAGCGCTGCTGGTTGTGTCCGATTCGTACTATCCGGGATGGACGGCGGAGGTGGGTGGCCGGCCGGCTCGCGTGTTGAGGGCCAACTACGCGCAGCGAGGCGTGAAAGTGCCGGCCGGGCGCCACAGCGTCATCTTCGAGTATCGTCCGCAGTCGCTCCGAGTGGGATTCGGGATCTCGGCGCTGTCGTTTGCGGCGTTGGTTTTTGTGGTGATTAGAACGAGGTCCGCCTGAGGGCGCACCCTACGTACGGCGCGTGGGGCTGGTGGGCTTGGCAGGTCTGGTGAGCCGACCCTCCTGACCTACCCGACCCACCTTGACAGGTAATTGACCTCTACTTGGTGGAGTCGTACAGCTGGCCGCCGCCGACCGACTGTCCTTTGCCTCGGTCGTGCGGCACGCTCGTCCTAACCGTCCCGGAGCAGCTGCCGCCGGGCGAGGCAGCGGTAAATCCGATGTAGTACACACGTCCGTTACCGCCGCTGCCGCGTTCGGCGCGTACCAGCGCCGCGCTTCCACCGACGCCAAAACCGTCAACCGGCACGTCGCCGCCTCCCAGCCCCGCAGTGGGCTCGTCCTGGAAGATGCTGGCGACTCGAATGGTAACCTCGCTCCCGTCGGCGTTGGTCACGCCCTTGATTCCAACGGTCTCGAGCTTGTGATTCGGCGGCCAGATCGATCCGAGGCTCGCGGCCGCCGCGCTGCACACCGGGGCAGTGTGGGCCACGATGACCTTGAAGGTGACCTGACCGCCATTGCCCGCTCCGTCCGTCGCGCGACAGGTGACGTCAGTCGATCCAATCGGGAACATCGAGCCAGAGGGCGGCGTGCAGGCGACCGGCAGCGCGGAGCCGCTGACCAGGTCGCTGACCAGCGGCCCGTAGGCCGCACGTGCGCCGGAAGGACCGGCAGCGACCAGGTTGACGCTCGCCTGCGACAGCACCGGCGGCGCCGTATCCACCACATCGACCGCAAAGGTCTGAGTAGATGTGAGCTTCGCGCTGTTTGCCGCCGAACAGGTGACGGTCGTTGTGCCGAGCGGGAACATTGAACCCGACGCCGGCGCGCAGACGACGGGAATTGTCGCGTCGATCACATCTGTAGCCGCCGCGGTGAATGCGACGATCGCGCCGGTAGGATTGGTGGCTTCGGTGGTCTGATGCACCGGCACGGTCAGTGTCGGAGGCGTCCTCGTGACCGTGACCGTGAACGACGCAGTCGTCTGATTGCCGGCCGCGTCGCGCGCAGAGCAGTTCACCCGGCTGCTTCCCAGCGGGAAAGGATGTCCCGATGCCGGATCGCACGCCACGACGGGCGATGGATCCAGCGCATCGCTCGCCGAGGCCGTGAAGGCCACTGCCGTCGCCATACCTCGGGCCGGCACGCTGATGTCCTCAGGGATCGAGAGCTGCGGCGCGACGGTGTCGACGGCCAGCGGCCCGATGGTCGCGGTGGTCGCGTTTCCGAGGCGATCGGCAATCGTTCGCGTCACGGTTTGACGTCCGGCCGTCAGCATCACGGTCTCGGTGGTCGTGAGGGTTGGGGTCGTCGCGCTGAACCCCACCCCGGCATCCGTCGCCGTGAAGGTCACCTTCACCGGTTGTCTGAACCAGGTGACGCCGCCGCCCGGCACTCCCGCAGAGGGCGCATCGTTCAGGTCGCGAACCGCGGCGCTCACGGCGGGGCCGGCCTGATCGAAGTTGAACGGGCCGGCGGCGCGGAACGTGCTGTTCCCGACCAGATCGGTGAACGTCTCTCCCACGATTCCGCCGTCCTGCGACGTGGCGACACGGACCAGCGTCGGAGTGAACTGGCGAGTGTCGGGATCGACGAAGCCCGCCCCGATCCCGTCGCTGGCGTTGAAAGTCACGCTGATCGGGGACCTGTACCAGCGCGTGCTGCCAACCAGCGCGTCCGGCGCACGCGGCGTCGGC
>WUUC01037594.1_pt1 | contig 15601 bp, 20 predicted proteins | sample 6278441 | NCBI WGS metagenome assembly WUUC01 (sample SAMN13675441, study PRJNA597444) | soil metagenome | isolation source: soil | place: USA: Washington | collected 2017-10
AAGCTGCTCGCGGAGCGCGCGGTCAAGGCAGGAGTGAAGGACGTGATCTTCGACCGCGGCGGCTATATCTATCATGGACGCGTCAAGGCGCTCGCCGATGCCGCCCGTGAGGCGGGACTGAATTTCTAGGTAGAAAGGATTTAGCGAAGTGGCACGAGGCCCCCAGGGAAGAGACCGCGAGGAGCGCGAGCGCGACAGCGAATTCGTCGACAAGCTCGTGCATATCAATCGCGTGGCGAAGGTGGTGAAGGGCGGGCGCCGTTTCGGTTTTGCGGCGCTCGTGGTCGTGGGCGACCAGAAGGGACGCGTCGGCTTCGGGCATGGCAAGGCGCGCGAGGTGCCAGAGGCGATCCGCAAAGCAACGGACGCGGCGAAGCGCAATCTTGTGCGTGTGCCGCTCCGCGAAGGCCGCACCCTGCATCATGACGTGCGCGGGCATCATGGCTCGGGACGCGTGATCCTGCGCGCGGCACCGGCCGGCACGGGCATCATCGCCGGCGGCCCCATGCGCGCCATCTTCGAAACACTCGGCATTCAGGACGTGGTCGCGAAGTCGCTCGGAAGCTCGAATCCCTACAACATGGTTCGCGCGACGTTCGACGCCCTGCGCCACGAGGACAGCCCGAGAGGGGTTGCCGCGAGGCGCAGCAAAAAGGTGAGCGAGATCGTCTCCCGTCGCAGAGACGGTGCCGGCGAAGCCGCGAGCCCGGCCGAAGCGTAAGATAGGAACGGGGCGCGATCGAGATGGCTAAGACCGTCGACAGAACGACGATTACCGTCGAGCAGATCGGCAGTCCGATCCGGCGCCCAGCCATGCAGCGGGCGACGCTGGTCGGGCTTGGACTCAACAAGATGCACAAGCGGCGGACGCTGATCGACAGTCCCCAGGTGCGCGGCATGGTGGCGAAGATCAACCATCTCGTGCGCATCGTCGAGGATGAGCCGAAGGCGGAAGGGTAAGAACGATGCGATTGAACGAGATCAAGGACCGCCCGGGGGCAACGCGGGCAAGGAAGCGCTTGGGCCGCGGAATCGGCTCCGGCCTCGGCAAGACGGGCGGCCGCGGAACCAAAGGTCAGAAGGCGCGCGCCGGCGTCGCGATCAAGGGTTTCGAAGGCGGCCAGATGCCGCTCCATCGGCGCTTGCCGAAGCGCGGCTTCAACAACATCTTTGCGAAGTCGTTCAACGAGATCAATCTTGGGCGGATCCAGGAAGCGGTGGACGCCGGGCGCCTTGACGGCAAGAAGCCGATCACCGTCGAGGCTCTGAAGGAGGCGGGACTGATCCGGCGCGAGAAAGACGGCGTTCGTCTGCTCGGCAACGGCGAGATCAAGCTCGGCCTCGCCTTCGAGGTCGCCGGTGCCTCGCAGAAGGCCATACAGGCCGTGGAAGCTGCTGGCGGAACCGTGACGGTGAAGCCGGCTGCGCGCCGGGAGCCCGAGCCGAAGGAGAAGCAGAAAGCTGCGCCGAAGGAGAGGCCCGCCAAAGCCGAGGCTTCGGCGGAGGCCGGAGAGGCAAAATCGGCGAAGCCGAAAGCCCCGAAAAAGACCGATGATGGGGCAGGGGGGAAAAAGCCTAAGTCGAAGGCGGAACCGGCCAAGAAGAGCAAGTCCTAAGAGAGTTTGCCCGCTCTCATAAGCGAGCCGACGCCGCCTCACGGCCATAAGGGAGAAGAGTTCGCGCATGGTTTCCGCTGCCGAACAACTGGTCGCCAATCTCAATCTCGGCGCCTTTGCCAAGGCCGAAGAGCTCAAAAAGCGCATCTGGTTCACGCTCGGCGCGCTCCTGATCTATCGGCTCGGCACTTACATCCCGATTCCCGGGGTCAATCCGCAGGCGCTCGCCGACGTCTTCCGGCAGCAGCAGTCCGGCCTGCTCGGCATGTTCAACATGTTCTCGGGCGGCGCCGTCGAGCGCATGGCGATCTTCGCCCTCAACATCATGCCGTATATCTCGGCATCGATCATCGTACAGCTGCTGACGACCGTGTCGCCGCATCTCGAGCAGCTGAAAAAGGAGGGCGAGCAGGGCCGGCGGCAGATGAACCAGTACACGCGCTACGGGACGGTTCTCCTCGCCGCGCTGCAAGCTTATGGCATCGCCATCGGGCTCGAGGGCGCGGGCAACATCGTGAGCGATCCGGGCTGGTTCTTCCGCATTACCACCGTCATCACGCTTGTCGGCGGCACCATCTTCCTGATGTGGCTCGGCGAGCAGATCACCGCGAGAGGCGTCGGAAACGGCATTTCGCTCATCATCTTCGCCGGCATCGTCGCCAACTTGCCGCACGCGGTTCTTGGGACTCTCGAGCTTGGCCGTACTGGATCCATGTCCACGGCGCTCATCCTCGCCCTACTCGCGCTTGCGGTGATCGTCGTCGCGGTGATCGTGTTTATGGAGAGAGCTCAGCGCCGGCTCCTCGTGCAATATCCGAAGCGTCAGGTTGGAAACCGGATGTTTCAGGGCGATTCCTCCCATTTGCCGCTGAAGCTCAACAGCTCCGGCGTCATTCCGCCGATCTTTGCGTCATCGCTGCTCCTGCTGCCCATCACATTCGCCAATTTCTCCGCTGGCCAGGGGCCGGAGTGGATGACAACGGTGACGGCGCTGCTGGGACAGGGACAGCCGCTCCACATCCTTCTCTATGTCAGCCTCATCGTCTTCTTCGCCTTCTTCTACACGGCGGTCGTGTTCAATCCGAAGGACACGGCTGAGAATCTGAAGAAATATGGAGGCTTTCTGCCGGGCATAAGGCCTGGAGAGCGAACCGCAGAATATATCGATTATGTGCTTACCCGAATCACGGTGGTTGGAGCGATTTATCTCGCCGTGGTCTGCGTCCTCCCGGAGCTCCTCGTCGCCTATGCCGGAGCGCCATTCTATTTCGGCGGCACGTCGCTCCTGATCGTCGTCAGCGTCACCATGGACACGGTCGCGCAGGTGCAAAGCCATCTGCTCGCGCATCAATATGAGGGACTGATCAAACGAGCGCGGCTCCGGGGGGCGAGACGCCAATGATGATGGTCCTGCTCGGCCCACCCGGCGCGGGCAAGGGAACCCAGGCAAACCTGCTCGAAAAAGAGCGGTCTCTCGTTAAGCTTTCCACCGGGGACATGCTGAGAGCCGCAGTCGCCGCGGGCACCGAGCTTGGCCGCAAAGCCGGCGATATCATGGAGCGGGGCGAGCTCGTTCCGGACGAACTCGTTATCGGTTTGATCGCCGAGCGCGTCGATTCCGACGATAGCGTGCCAGGCTTCATCTTCGATGGCTTTCCCCGGACGATTGCCCAGGCCGAGGCCCTCGATCGGCTCCTGGCTGAGCGCGGCAAGACCCTCGATGCGGTTATTGAGATACGGGTTGATGACGAATTGTTGGTCGAACGTATTGCCGGCCGCTTTTCCTGCGCCAATTGCGGCGAGGGCTACCACGACCTGTACAAGCTGCCGACGTTAGACGGGGTTTGCGACCGATGCGGCGGGAGAGAGTTCGTGCGGCGCCGGGACGACAACGAGGAGGTGGTACGTGCGCGACTGAAGGCCTATCACCGCCAAACGGAACCGCTGATCGACTACTATCGGAAGCGGGGAAAGCTGACCTCGGTCGACGGCATTGGAAGCATCGAGAGCGTGCATCGGGAAATCGATGAGGCACTGAACAGAACGAAGCAAAAATCGCGAGAACCGGCCGGTTGACCTTGTCAAGCGGAATCGCTAGATAAGGCCGACCCATTGACTGAGAGGAAAAGACCGGTCCCGGGGGCGCCGCTTTCCCGCGATCGGCCTTGTTGCGTTTCAGGGTAATTCTCTTTTTATTTCAGCACGTTGCATCGTGCTTTGAGGAGACGACTTCGTGGCTCGCATCGCAGGAGTGAATATCCCGTCGAATAAGCGGGTAGAGATCGCGCTTACCTACATTCACGGGATCGGCAATACCTTCGCCAAGCAGATCTGCGCCAAGGTGAACATCCCGGCGGAGCGGCGGGTGAGCCAACTCACCGAATCCGAGGTCATCCAGATCCGCGAGGTGATCGACCGCGATTACATCGTGGAAGGCGACCTCCGGCGTGACGTCGCGATGAACATCAAGCGGCTAATGGATCTCGGTTGCTATCGAGGCTTCCGGCATCGCCGCGGACTTCCCGTGCGGGGCCAGAGAACCCATACGAATGCACGGACGCGCAAAGGCCCGGCCAAGCCGATCGCCGGCAAGAAGAAGTAGAGCATTGGATGGCGCAAGACCGGCCGGCGTGGCCGATCGCATTTGAGAAGCGGGATCAAGCATGGCCAAAGATAAGGCGCGCGTTCGCCGCCGTGAGAAGAAGAACATCACTTCCGGCGTCGCTCACGTGCATGCAAGTTTTAACAACACTATGATCACCATTACCGATGCACAGGGGAACACGATCTCCTGGTCTTCGGCGGGCGCGATGGGCTTCAAGGGATCGCGCAAGTCGACGCCATACGCCGCGCAGGTGGCCGCCGAAGATGCCGGCCGGAAGGCGATGGAGCACGGCATGAAGAATCTCGAAATCGAGGTGCGCGGGCCGGGCTCGGGCCGCGAATCGGCTCTGCGTGCGCTGCAGGCAGCAGGCTTCACAATCATCACCATCCGGGATGTGACGCCGATCCCGCACAATGGCTGCCGTCCGCGCAAGCGGCGCCGCGTCTAAGAAGAAAGGAACCGGTCATCCTCATGCTGCATACGGATTCTCGCGAGCTGGGGCATGCGGCCCCGCTCAAGGACCAGGAAAGGGCCCCCCAGGTGTTGCAGAAGAACTGGCAAGATCTCATCAAGCCCACAAAACTCAACGTCGCGTCGGGCCGTGACCCGCAGCGCCTCGCCATGGTGGTGGCCGAGCCGCTCGAGCGCGGCTTCGGTCTTACGCTCGGCAACGCCTTGAGACGCGTGCTGCTTTCCTCGCTGCAGGGAGCGGCGATCACCTCCGTGCATATCGACGGCGTGCTGCACGAATTCTCCTCGATTCCCGGCGTGCGCGAGGATGTGACCGACATCATTCTCAACATCAAGGAGATTGCGCTCCGCCAGCATGCCGAAGGCGTGAAGCGCATGGTCTTGAAGAAGGAGGGGCCGGGCGTCGCGCGCGCGGGCGACATCGAGACGAGCGCCGATATCGAGATTCTCAATCCCAATCACGTGATTTGCACGCTCGACCAGGGCGCTTCCATTCGCATGGAGTTCACGAGTTCGACCGGCAAAGGCTATGTTCCCGCCGAGCGAAACCGTCCTGACGACGCGCCGATCGGCTTTATTCCTGTGGACTCGCTCTATAGCCCGGTGCGGAAGGTCTCCTACAAAGTCGAGAATACGCGCGAGGGGCAAATCCTCGATTACGACAAGCTCACCATGGAGATCGAGACGAACGGCGCCGTGCGGCCGGAGGATACGGTGGCGCTCGCCGCCCGCATCGTTCAGGATCAGCTCTCCGTCTTCGTGAACTTCGAAGAACCAAAGAAGGAGACCGCGCTCGAGCGTCAGCCCGAACTCGTCTTCAATGCCGCCCTGCTCAAGAAGGTCGACGAGCTCGAGCTTTCGGTCCGCTCGGCGAACTGCTTGAAGAACGACAACATCGTCTACATCGGCGATTTGATCCAGAAGACCGAGGCAGAGATGCTCCGCACGCCGAATTTCGGTCGGAAGTCGCTGAACGAGATCAAAGAGGTGCTTGCCTCGATGGGACTCCATCTCGGCATGGAGGTCCCCGATTGGCCGCCGGAGAATATCGAGGAGCTGGCGAAGCGGTTCGAAGATCATTATTAGCCTTGTGTCTTGCGCCTTCCACGTTCGACACAAAGAGCCTGAGGACTGAAGATGCGTCACCGCAAAGGGGGAAGGAAACTCAATCGCACCGCGACCCATCGCGCGGCGCTGCTCACGAGCCTCGCGACTGCCCTGATCAAGCATGAGCAGATCGTCACGACGCTGCCGAAGGCGAAGGAACTTCGCAGGTTCACCGATCGTCTCGTGACGCTCGCGAAGCGGGGCAATCTGCATGCCCGTCGGCTTGCCTTTGCGCGGCTGAGGGATGAGGCGATGGTGGCGAAGCTCTTCGGCACGCTTGGGCCTCGATACGCGGAGCGGCCGGGCGGCTATACGCGCGTGCTGAAGGCGGGCTTCCGCTACGGCGATTCTGCGCCGATGGCGGTGATCGAACTTGTCGATCGCGATCCCGATGCGCGCGGTCAGGATTCTGGCCCGACGCAGGAGCGCGGCGAAGAAGAGGCCGGCAAGCAGGCCGCCTAGCCGATTCTGAAGCCGTCCCGACGAAACGCAGGGGCAATCACCAAAATCGCGCTTGAGCAAAGGGAGGGTTCGGCCCTTTCGAACTATTCCTCGACGCCTGTTCCGGCAGGCCCGCCGCCCGAGCTTTGGCCTCCGACAAGACCGAGCGCCTTCTTCTTGATGCCCTTTAAGCCGTCGCCGAAGATGCCGCTGATGGTCTTTTGCGCTTCCTCTTCGCTCGCGCCGTTGGGCTCGAATTCCGCCGTCCAAACGACGGTGGTGAATCCTTCGCTCCGGCCCGGCTCGACCGAGAAGCTGGCCTTATAGTTCTTTACCGGCAGCGGACTCTCGATGATCTCGTAGCTGTAGCTCTCGTCGGAGGACTCGGTGAGCTTCTCCTTGATGGTTCCGCCGTCCTGAAGCGTGAGGATGCGGAAGCTGTCCTCCCCTTCTTTTGCCTCTTCGCAGTTCTTCACGGCCGGGTGCCAATCCTTGATGGCACAGAAGCCTCCGGCGATTTCCCAGACGGCCGTCAGGTCTCCCGGCGCTTGGATCCGCTTCGTGACTTCGATTGCGTCAGCCGAGGCGGCGCTTGCCATCAGAGCAAGGCCGGAGAGAAATGCCAACTTAATCCCGCGCATGTGTTTCCTCCACAATGGATCTCGCGCCAGAATAACGCGCGAGGATGCCGCGGCGATGCACGTCCCGGGGCGCAAAGAGTCGCTAGGGCGCCCCGCTCCCAAAGCGGGAGCGGAGCGGCTCATGAACCAGAGGACGTTCTATTTCTCGCCCTTTTCATCGTCATTATCGTCGTCACCAACCGGAGGCAGGTGCTCGGCCGCGGTACCGGCCTTCTTCTCCCGCGCGTCATGCGCCATGATCGCCTGCTTCTTCACGCCCTTCACGCCGTCGGTGAAGATTCCCGTGATCAGCTTCTTGGCATCGTCCTCGGTCGTGCCCTCGGCCGCGTCGAAGTCGGCCTGCCAATAGATGACCGAGCGATCCGGCTCGTCGTCCTCCTCCATCCAGAACTTCGCCTTGTAGTTCTTCACCGGGAGGGGACCCTCGACGATGTCATAGCTGTAGGAGAGAGCGTCGCTTCCGGTCTGCTTCTCCTTGATCTTGCCGCCGTCTTTCAGCGTAAGCGTGCGGAAAGTCACGTCGCCTTCCTTCGTCTCTTCGCATTCCGCCACGGCCGGATGCCACGTCTTGATCGAACAGAAAGCTCCGGCGACCGCCCAAACTTCGGCGGGAAGACCCGGCGCTTCGATCCTCTTCTTCACGGTGATGGCTGAGGCCGAAGCGCTTCCGAAGAGAAGTGCGGCCGCGGCAAGCAAGGCCAGTCTCATGATCCGCATGCGATTTCCTCCACTTGTGGGGTTTTGCTCTTAGACGGCAAGACCGCGGCATCTTAGTGCAACACCGGGGCTGAACAAGTCCGGAAGAGTCCACACCATTGGCAGGTTTCATGCCTAGGGTGGTTCGGCTATAGGGATCGAGATCATCTGACCCACTTTTACGCAAATGCAGCAAGACAAAGATTTTTCTCGTCTTATCGGCGCTCTGGCGGCTGCGATTCTCGTCGGCTTTGTCGCAATGCCGGCTATTGCACAGTCGAAGCGCGCTGTTCCCGAAAGCCCCGCTGGGATGAAGCAATCCTTCGCACCGGTGGTGAAGCGCGCCGCGCCGGCGGTCGTGAATGTTTACGTCAGCCGGCGTGTCCGGCAGATGGCTTCGCCCTTCGCCGATGATCCGTTCTTCGGGCGCTTCTTCGGGGAACGGTTCGGCGTTCCCCGCGAGCGAATGCAGAATTCGCTCGGCTCCGGTGTCATCGTGAGCCCCGACGGCCTAGCCGTCACCAATTACCACGTCATTCAAGCCGGCGAAGCCGATATCACCGTGGCGCTTTCCGACGGGCGCGAGTTTCCCGCCGAAGTGATCGTGAAGGACGAGCAGACGGATCTTGTCGTGCTCAGGCTGAAGGCGAGAGGCGTGAATTTCCCGTCCATCGAGTTCGCCGACTCGGACGGCCTCGAAGTGGGCGATCTCGTGCTCGCCATCGGCGATCCGTTCGGGGTAGGCCAGACGGTGACGAGCGGCATCGTCTCGGCGCTCGCGCGCAGCAAGCTCGGCATCTCGGATTATCAGTCCTTCATTCAGACAGATGCGGCGATCAATCCTGGCAATTCCGGCGGCGCGCTCGTGGACATGGACGGCCGGCTTGTCGGCATCAACACCGCCATTCTGTCGCGGAGCGGCGGCTCGCACGGGATAGGCTTTGCCATTCCGGCAAACGTGGTGAAGCTGGTTGTCGACGCTGCCCTGCAGGGCGGCAAGGTGCAGCGGCCCTGGTTCGGCGCCTCACTCCAGCCTGTCACGTCCGATCTTGCCGATTCACTCGGTCTTGACCGGCCGAGTGGGGCTCTGATCCGCAGCGTGCACCCCAAGGGACCGGCCGCCAAAGCCGGACTCAAAGCGGGTGATGTTGTGGTGAGCGTCGACGGGCGCGAGGTCGACGATCCACGCGCTGTGACGTACCGATTCTCCACGAAGGGCATCGGCGGTGCTGCGGAGCTTGGCTTCATGCGCCAGGGAAAGGCCTACGTGGCGAAAGTTTCGCGGGTTCCGGCCATCGAGGATCCGCCGCGCGACGCGCGCGACCTCACAGGCAGGCATCCACTCTCTGGCGCCCGCGTCGCGAACCTATCTCCCGCCGTCGCCGAAGAACTCGGCATAGAAGCGGATGGAAGCGGCGTCATCGTGCTGGAGGTGAAGTCTGATACGCCGGCAGCACGGATCGGCCTTCGCCGCGGCGATATCGTGCTCGGCGTAAACGAAGACCGGATTCCATCCGTCGCCGCTCTGGTCGGCGCACTTTCGGGTTCGTCTGGCGGCTGGCGGCTTTCCTTCGAGCGCGAGGGCAGGGTGTATAATCTCGCGATCCAGGGCTGAGGATCGGACGCCCCACTCATGGTGACCCTGTTCGAGGCGGCGGGATTGGCGGAGAGCGCGCCAAGGCCGCTCGCCGACCGTCTCCGCCCAGCATCGCTCGACGAGGTGGTGGGGCAGGAGCATCTCCTCGGGCCGCAGGGCATCCTACGCCGCATGGTGAACGCTGGCCGCCTCGGCTCGGTCATCTTCTGGGGCCCCCCCGGCACCGGCAAGACGACGGTGGCGCACCTGCTTGCCGAGGTGACCGACCATCATTTCGAGCAACTCTCGGCCATCCATTCGGGAGTTTCCGATCTGCGCAAAGTGTTCGATGCCGCGCGGGCAAGACGGGAGCACGGCAAGGGAACCGTGCTGTTCGTCGACGAGATCCACCGCTTCAACCGCTCTCAGCAGGACTCCTTCCTTCCGCACATGGAGGACGGGACGGTGATCCTGATCGGCGCCACCACCGAGAATCCGTCTTTCGAGTTGAATTCGGCGCTGCTGTCGCGCGCGACGGTGCTCACCTTCAAAAGACTCGGCGAGGATGCCTTGAAGGCGCTGCTTGCGCGCGCCGAGACGCATATGGGCCGGCCCCTGCCGCTGACGACCGAAGCCCGGGAGGCGCTCATCGCCATGGCCGATGGCGATGGGCGTGCCATCATCACCCTTGCCGAGGATGTCTGGCTCGCGGCGGAACACGGCGCCAAGGCCCCGCTTGACCGCGAAGCGCTGGTCGCGCTCGTGCAGCGCCGCGCCCCGATCTACGACAAGTCACAGGACGGGCATTACAATCTAATCAGCGCGCTGCACAAATCGGTGCGCGGCTCCGATCCCGACGCCTCCCTCTATTGGCTCGCGCGCATGCTCGCCGGCGGCGAGGATCCGCTTTACATCGCCCGAAGGCTGGTGCGTATGGCCGTCGAGGATATCGGCCTTGCGGATCCGAACGCCCTCGTGCAGGCGAACGCGGCGAAAGACACCTACGATTTTCTCGGCAGCCCCGAAGGCGAGCTTGCGCTGGCGCAAGCGACAATTTACCTCGCACTCGCGCCGAAATCGAACGCGGCATACTTGGCTTTCGGAGCCGCCAATCGTGCGGCCGAGGAGGGAGGCTCGCTCGCCCCGCCAAAGCATATTCTGAACGCGCCGACGCGGCTCATGAAACAGGAGGGCTATGGGCGCGGCTACGCCTACGATCACAACGAGGTGGAGGCTTTCTCCGGGCAGAATTACTTCCCCGACGGAATGAAGCGCCAAAGCTTCTACCAGCCCACGCCGCGCGGCTTCGAGGCCGAGCTCAAAGAGCGGCTCGACCGTTTCGCGAAGCTCAGGTCTGAGCGTTCGGACGGCTGAAACGCCTCTCAGTTCGGCGTCCCAGGCTGGCCGTTTCCATAGCGGACGACCTTCACATCTTGGCGCGTGATCAGGCCGCTACCCATGATCGGTTCGATGGCGGCGAGAAACGCATCGACCTTGTCGGCGGTATCGACGATTTCGATCACGAGTGGCAGATCCTGCGAGAGGCGCAGGATCTTGGTCGTATGCAGGACGCTCGAGAGACCAAAGCCCATCGGGCCGCGCAGGACGGTCGCTCCGGCAAGACCTATTGCCCGCGCCTTCAGAACGATTACCTCGTAAAGCGGCTTGTGTCCGGCCTTGTCGTCCTCGCCGAGGAAGATGCGGAGGAGCACGGCGTCGCGGGAGAGCGGCATGATCAGCTCCATTTCACGGCATTCAGGTAGGAGGCGAACGCATAACCTGCCCAGACCGCTGCAAGACAGGCAATGATGGAAAAAGCGATATTGGCGAATGCGAGCCACCATTCGCCGTCTTGCATGAGGGCGAGCGTCTGGAGGCTAAAGGAGGAGAAGGTGGTATAGCCGCCAAGGAGGCCCGCCATAACGGCAAGGCGTGCCGTCGGGCCTATAAAGATGCGTCCATCGGGGGCGGTCAGAGCTGCGACGACACCGATTACAAGCGAGCCGCTGATATTCACAATCAGCGTTCCCCAAGGAAAGGTCTCGCCGAAAAGCCGTGCGATTACGCCGGAGCACCAGAAGCGTGCAACGCCGCCAAGCGCGCTTCCAAATGCAATCCAGAGATAGAGCGCCATTGTCCCCGGTCCCACGCCTCAAACAAAAACCCGCCTCGACGGCGGGTTTCGGACAGACTCCCACCGCCTCTTACTTCTGCGGTAGGAGTCATCAGCCATAGGGCGGTTAAAGGGGGACTCCATCCCCGATACATTGGTTCTCAAACCTTACTAGCAATCGGACAGCGCGCAAGCCGCGCACCATCCGTAACTCGAGGTGCAATGACGCAGAGATTCGCAGTCGAGTCGCGCACGGTCGCCCCTGACGAGGAGGGGATGCGGTTAGACCGCTGGTTCCGCAGCCACTTTGCCGGCCTTCCGCACAGCCGGCTGGAGAAATTGCTGCGTACGGGGCAGGTGCGTGTCGATGGCGGGCGCGTCAAGGCGAGCACGCGGCTTGCCGCCGGACAGACGGTTCGCATCCCGCCGCTGCCGACGCTTGCGCCTCCGGCGAAGGCGGAGACGGCGAGGCCGCTGACCAAAGCCGAACGCGACTTCCTCGCCTCGATCACGCTCTATGAAGACGACGACCTCCTCGTGCTCAACAAGCCACATGGGATGGCGGTACAGGGCGGGACCAAGACCACGCACCATCTCGATCAGCTGCTGGAAGCACTCGGCGACAGCCCCAAGACCCGGCCCCGTCTCGTGCATCGCCTCGATCGCGACACCTCCGGCGTGCTCGTCGTGGCGAAGCGCAGGGAGATCGCGGCGAAGCTCGGCCGCGCTTTCCAGACTCGCTCGGTGCGGAAGATCTATTGGGCGCTCGTCAAAGGCGTGCCAAAGCCGCCGCAGGGCAAGATCGACGCCGCGCTCGTCAAGGCGACGGGACCTGAAGGCGACCGCGTGCGCAAGGCGCGACCCGGCGAGCAGGAGCGGGCGCAGTCGGCAGTGACCTACTATTCCGTGGTCGATCGGGCAGGACAGACGGTGTCCTGGCTCTCACTGAAGCCGGTAACTGGGCGGCAGCATCAGCTTCGCGCGCATGCAGCGATCATCGGCCATCCCATCCTCGGCGACGAGAAATATCATGGCGATCGCGACCTCCCCGAAGGCGTTGCGAGCAAGCTGCATCTGCATGCAAGGCGCATCAGCTTCCGCCACCCCTCAGGCGAAGGGCCGATCGATGTGACCGCGCCGCTACCCGATCATATGCGCCGGAGCTTCGAGCTGTTCGGATTCGCGGAGAGCGGTGAGACCGTCGCGGATCGCGATGCGTTATGATCAATCAGGCCTCACGATCCGGAGACAACCTCACATGCAGAACAACGGACTTTGGTTTGCCCATTTCGCCCACTGGGTTTCCCATATTACGGGGCGCCCGATCACATTCCTCCTCGCTTTTTCCGCGATCGTGATCTGGGGCGTCACCGGCCCGCTCTTCGGCTACAGCGACACTTGGCAGCTCGTCATCAATACTGCGACCACCATCATCACCTTCCTGATGGTGTTCGTGATCCAGAACACGCAGAACCGCGACACTGCGGCGCTGCAAATCAAGATGGACGAGCTGATCCGCGTCACGAAGCGAGCGAGCAATACGTTGCTCAATCTCGAAGAGCTCGACGACGAGACGCTTGAGACGATGCGAAAGGATTATACGCAGCTCGCCAAGCGGCGTGGGGCTTCTACCGCCGCCTCGAGCGAAAAGGACCAGGGGAAGTCGGCGCGCGCGAAGAAGCGGAAGGGTTGAGACTAGAGATGGCTTCGTCAGAAAAGGCCGCCGAAGGGGAGGGGGTCGGACCTAAGCGTTTCTATCGGCAGGTGGCTGTTGAGCCCGAGGCCGACGGTAGCACCTCGATACGGCTCGACGGCAAGCCGGTGCGCACGCCGGCTAAGGCAAAACTTGCCCTTCCAACTACAGCCTTGGCGGAAGCCGTTGCGCAGGAATGGCACGAGCAGGGTCCGCGCATCGACCCGGGGTCGATGCCCCTCACGCGCCTCGCGAACAGCGTCATCGACGGCATGGCCGGGCGAGAGGACGCCGTCATCTCCGATCTCGTCACTTATGGCGGCTCCGATCTTCTTTGCTATCGCGCCAGCGCACCGGAAGGCCTGGTCACCGAACAGTCGCGGCACTGGGATCCGATCATTGCTTGGGCACGGCAAGAGCTGAATGCGCCCATGTGGCTCGCCGAGGGTGTCTTGCATGTCGAGCAGCCCCCAGCCGCGCTTCACGAGATTCGCAACCGCCTCGCAGGATTCGACGCTTGGCGCCTCGCCGCCCTGCATGTGATGACCGTGCTTCTCGGCTCCGCTCTTCTGGCGCTGGCCGTGGCTCTTGGCAGGCTTTCGCCCGAGCAGGCCTGGGCGGCGGCGCATGTGGAGGAGGATTGGCAGATTAGCCAGTGGGGGGAGGATCAGGAGGCGAAGGAAAGGCGCAAGAACCGCTTTCGCGATTACGCCGCTGCTGCGAAAATGCTGGAGCTGCTTGATCGGGGGTAAGGGGAACTCACCGTTGCGGAGAGGGGCTGGGGGAAGCGCCAGAGGTCTGACAATCGTTTGCCTTGCGCTTATGGCGCCGGGCTGTGCCACGCCTGTGTTCAGTCCGGCTCTTGTTGAGCCTGGTGAGGCGCGCTTCAGTGTCCATGCGGCTTTGGCCGAGGTCAATGCCTTCCGCCGTTCGCATGGGCTGAAGCCGCTGGTCCTGGATCAGAGGCTGCTGCGCGCCGCGGTCATGCACGCCAATTATCAGGCGAGCCGCGGGGCCATCGGCCACCGCGGAGCGGGCGGATCGAAGGCGGAGGACCGGGCTGAGCGCGTAGGCTATCGGCCCATTCTTGCCGCGGAGAATGTCGCCTCGGGGCACAAGTCGTTCAGCGAGGCGCTGCGTGGCTGGCAGGGAAGCGCGCCGCATCGCCGCAACCTGCTCTTACCGGACGCTGAGGCCGCAGGCATCGCGGTCAGCTATCGCGGCGGCCGCGCCTATTACACGCTGGTCCTCGGCGCCGAGCGGTGAGGTTGCCGCCGATGATTGTCTCCTATGCCCGCCGCTTCATCTTCATCAAGACGCGCAAGGTCGGCGGCACGAGCGTCGAACTCTTCCTCTCCCGCTTTTGCGACGACGACGACATCGTCACGCCGGTGAGCTCCGAGGATGAAAGGTTCCGGCAAGGCGCGGGACCGCGGAACTTTCGCATCGCCGGCTATGGCAGGGGACGGTTCCTACGCATGGTCGGCCGTCTTTCCGGCCGGCCGGCCTTCGGCCATGGCGGCTTCTACAATCACATGCCGGCCCGGGAGATCAGGCGGCTGATCGGGGAGAAAGCCTGGAGCGAGTACTTCAAATTTACGATAGAACGCAATCCGTGGGACCGGCAAGTTTCGCTATATCATTGGCATTACCGGGACAGGGAACCCAAGCCGAGCTTTGACACGTTCATCCGCTCGCCCTTCCAGCGCAAAATTTCCCGGAATTTCGAGCTTTACGCGATCGGCGGGGCAATCGCTGTCGATCGTGTGTGCCGCTATGAAAGTCTGAGTGAAGACTTGGCACACGTCCTCGAGCAAGTTGGGATCGACGCGGAAATCGACCTTCCCAGGGTGAAAATGAGCAACGGCCGCAGCCATTGGCGGGACTATTACACGCCCGAGACCCGGGACATCGTGGCAGGCTGGTATGCGCGTGAGATTTCCGCCTTCGGCTATGATTTCTGAGCCGCGACGAGGGTTACCCTGACGGCAAGCTGCCGTTTTCCGCGGAATTCGCCCGTGCTATTGACCATCACGCAGCTGTCATCCCGGAGGGGCGGTCGGAATCCATGAAGGAAGTCCTGGAAGAGCTTGAAATCAGGCGGGCAAAGGCGCGCGCCGGTGGCGGCCCGAAGCGGATCGAGGCACAGCACGCGCGCGGCAAGCTGACGGCGCGGGAGCGGCTGGAGCTTCTGCTCGATGACGGCTCCTTCGAAGAATTCGACATGTATGTCGAACATCGCTGCACCGATTTCGGAATGGGCGAGACGAGGGTGCCGGGCGATGGTGTGGTGACCGGCTGGGGCACCATCAATGGCCGTGTCGTCTATGTCTTCGCCAAGGACTTCACCGTGTTCGGCGGGTCGCTCTCCGAAGCCCATGCCAGGAAGATGGTGAAGATCCAGGACCTCGCGCTGCAAAACCGTGCGCCGATTATCGGGCTTTTCGATGCCGGTGGGGCCCGCATTCAGGAGGGTGTGGCCGCCCTCGGCGGCTATGGCGAGGTGTTCTTGCGCAACGTGCTCGCCTCGGGCGTCATTCCGCAGATCTCGGTCATTTTGGGTCCTTGTGCCGGCGGCGACGTCTATTCGCCGGCCATGACCGACTTCATCTTCATGGTGAAAGACACCTCCTACATGTTCG
>WUUC01008220.1_pt1 | contig 15600 bp, 11 predicted proteins | sample 6278441 | NCBI WGS metagenome assembly WUUC01 (sample SAMN13675441, study PRJNA597444) | soil metagenome | isolation source: soil | place: USA: Washington | collected 2017-10
GGAGAACCGGTCGACCATCGCCCCGCCGATCAGCAGGAACAGCACCGTGATGACCTGGTCCACCGCCAGCACCAGAGCCAGGTCGAACGGGTTGCCTGTCAGACGCAGCACTTCCAGCGGCAGCGCGATGCGAAAGATGCCGTTGCCACCGATAGACGCTGTCTGACCGGCCCAGAACCACGCGAAGTTGCGGTTGCTCAGGGGGCTGGCTGGCTTGTCGGGCACAGTGGGGCACCTCAACAGTCGGTCCGGCAGCACTCGGCTGACGCGCCGGCGAATCGGGCGCCGGGCGAGAATACAGCGAATGCTCTCATATCTCCTCACCGCCACGGGCGCTTCCGGAGTGCTCAGGCCCGCCGCGGGGCGCCGGCTCGGCGACCGGCACGGTGGAAGGTGCAACCCGACGTCGGCGGCACCAACGATGAGACGACGGCTACCGCGAGGCCATCTTCTTCGGGCCTTGTCTCACTGACCCCGCTGCCACCACTGATCCGCCGCCACCGCCGCCGTGAATGGAAAGCACTTATGACTGGACCTGTGTTTTACATTCTTGACGCCGAGCTGAATCAGGTGGGCGCTGGCGTGCCGGCCGAGCTCTACCTGTCCGATCAAGGACTGGTCAGCAGCTACTTCGCCAGCGCCAGCGCCACCGCCGAGCGGCTCGTCGCTGACCCGTTCGCCGGCCCGGGGCATCGGATGTACCGCACGGGCGCGCTCGTCCGGCTGAGCGGCGACGGCCTGGTTAGCCCGGTCACCGCCGCGGTGACAGACCGCCGCGCCGGCGAGCTGGCGCAGATCCGCCTGGCCCTGGCCAACCATCCGGCCGCGCGACACGTCGGTGTCACGGCGCATTCGGACAGCACCGGCGTCGACAGCGTCGCGGCGTTCATCACTGTCGAATCAGGCTCGCCGGCGGCGGCCGAGTTCCTCGAACTGGCCGCGACGCTGCTGCCGCCGCGGCTGATCCCGACGGCGATCGCGGTGGTGAGCGGGCTGGAGTTCGCAACCGGCGCGGCCTCGGCCGCCGACCTCCCCACCCGGCACGCTGACCCCGGCTCAAGCGCGCTGCCCGTTCTGCGCGCGCTGTTCGCCGAGGTGCTCGAAGCGCCAGATGCCGGCCTGGACGACAACTTCTTCGATCTCGGCGGGCAGTCGGTGACGGCCATGCTGTTGATCGGCCGGATCAACTCCGCACTTGGCGTCGAGTTGTCCATCGCCGACCTGTTCAACGCTCCCACCGTGCTGGAACTCGAGGCCAAAGCCCGGGGCCGGCGAGCCACGTCGATCAGCCCCTTCGACGCCGAAGACACCCTGTTCAGCACCTTGTCGAGCCCTCGCGGCGCGCACTGCCTGTGGCCGGTGACCCTGGCGGCGCCGGCTGGTTGGCGGGTGGCCCACGGCCCGGCGACCCGCGCCGACTGCCTGGACTACGCCGAGGGGCACAGCGCTGAGCCGCAACCGGTCGAGCCCTCGGCGATCGCTGACCTCGTCCGGGACGCGGCCAACGTGGCTCCGCTGTCTTTCAACCAGCAGTACTTCTGCTCGATGGATGACGGCGAGGCCGCGGGGGCCTTCAGCGACCGGCACCTGCTGGTCAGCGGTTGGCGGGTGCGCGGACCGCTCGACCCGGCCGTCCTTCAACTCGCTCTCGACGATGTCGTCGCCCGGCACGAGATCCTGCGCACGTCCATCCGCCGCGACCGGCAACCCGCCTACCAGGTGGTGCACCCACCGAGCCCGGTCCAGCTCGAGGTCACCGACCTGGCGCCCTCAACCGAGCACGACGACCAGTCCCGCTGCGAGCAGCTGATGATCGAGGTCGAGTCCCAGACGATGAGCGTGAAGGAGCTGCCGCTGCTGCGTGCGGCGCTGGGACGCCTGACCGCCGAGGACCACGTGCTGGTGCTGACCGCGCACCACATCTGCATCGACGCGTGGTCGATGCAGGTCGTGATTCGGGACCTGGCCAGCTGCTACGCCAACCGGCGCGGGTTTGAGGTGCCGCTGCCTGTGGTGCATCAATACCGTGAGTACTGCCTCGCCGAACAACAGGCGACTCAGCCCGAGGTGCTGCGGCCGGCTTTGGACTACTGGCGCACGGCTCTGGCCGGCGCCCGCCCGCTCACCTTGCCCACCCAGCCGGCGCCGGTGACTGCCGGCCTGAGCAGATATGCCATGCAGCATTTCAGCCTGGGTGAGGAGCTGACCCGCGACAGCCTGCTGTTGGCGCGCCAGAGCCGCAGCACGCCGTTCATGGTGCTGCTCTCGGCGTTCTACCTGCTGGCCCGCGAACTCACCGGCGCCACCGACCTCGTCGTGCCCACCTTCACCACCGGCCGGCAGGAGGCCAGGTTTCTCGACACCGTCGGGCCCTTTCTCAACTTCCTGCCGGTGCGCACCGATCTCACCTTCTGCACGACGTTTCGCCAGGTGCTGACTCGCACCCGGGCCAGTTGCCTGCAGGCCTACGCCCATGACATCCCGTTCGAGTGCGTCCTGCCGGTGGCTCCAGCCTTCACCGAGGCCACCCCGCAGGGCAGCACGCCGGTCGCCTTCGAACTGGTTCAACCACCCGCGGCGGTGGAGGGTGAGTCCGTCGGTGACCTGAGCTACGCCGAGGTGCACCGCCGGCTGATGTTCGAGGCCAGCGCGCCCGACATCCCGGAAGGAATGCTGTGGGTGCTCAACATGGTCTCTGCCACCGACATCATCGGAACCGTGCAGTTCCAGCGCGCGGAGTTCAGCGCCGCAGCCGTGGCCGAGCTGGTGGCCAACTACCAACGCGTGCTGCGGCGGGCGGTGACCGCGCCCGACGACCAGCTTGTCCCCTCACCGTGATCGCGTCCAGATTGGAGTGCCTACATGACCATCACCCGTAACGCATCGGAGATCGCCTACTCGGCCGACCAGCTGGAGAAGCTGGACCGGCAGTTGCTGGTGCACCCCCACCAGAGCGGCGAGCACCTCGAGCGGTGTGTCATCGTCCGAGGAGCAGGCTGCACCGTCTGGGATGCCCGCGGCAACGAGTTGCTCGATGCGATGGGTGGCGGCAACTGGGTCGCCCAGGTCGGTCACGCCCGACCCGAACTGGCGCAGGCAGCCGCCCAGCAGCTCGGTGAGCTCGAGTACTTCACCGGTTTCGACATCTACTCCAACGACATCGCCATCCGGCTGGCGCAGCGGCTCGTCGACCTGGCCCCGGCCGGCCTGGACCGGGTGTTCCTGACCTCCGGCGGCTCGGAGGGTGTGGAGACCGCGATGAAGTTGGCGCGGCTGTTTCACCACCACCGCAACCAGCCCGACCGGACCTGGATCATCACCCGCCACTTCGCCTACCACGGAAGCACCTTCGGCAGCGGCGCCGCCACCGGATTCCCCGGGTTCAGCGAGGGAATCGGGCTTCCGTTGCCGCACGTGGAGAAGGTGTCACTGCCCCATCCGTACCGGGCCGCCGAACTGTACGGCAGTCAGGACCCGACCGACTTTCTGATCGCTGAGCTGTCTGACACCATCAGCCGGATCGGCGCCGGCAACATCGCCGCGATGATCGGCGAGCCGGTGATGGGCGGCGCCGGGGTGCTCGTGCCGCCGGCTGACTACTGGCCTCGGGTGCGGGAACTGCTGTCCAAGCACGGCATCCTGCTGATCGCCGATGAGGTGGTGACCGCCTTCGGGCGCACGGGCGCCTGGTTCGACTCGGCCGAGCGCGGGATGGCCGCCGACATCGTGGTCACCGCCAAGGGCCTCACCAGCGGGTACGCGCCGCTGGGTGCGGTGTTGATGTCGGACGAACTCGCCGAGACGGTGGCCGGTGGCGACGCGCACCTGTTCCACGGCCACACCTACTTCGGTCACCCGCTGCCGTGCGCGATCGCGCTGGCCAACCTCGACGTGATGGAGCAGGAAGGCCTCATCGCCCGCGCCCACACCATCGGCGAGTGGTTCAAGACCGCGTTGGCTCCGCTGGCCGAGCTGCCACGGGTCGGCGACATCCGGATCGCGGGCGCGACCGTCGGCATCGAGCTGGTCGGTGACCGGAACACCCGCGAGCCGCTGATGGCCGGTGACGTCGCCATCGAGATGCGCAAGCGCCATCAGGTGATCGTCCGCGACTACGGCAACAACCTGGTGCTGGCTCCTCCGCTGGTGATCGCGCCGGAACAAGTCGACCGAGCTTCCAACGCCTTGCACGAGGTGGTGTCGCGGCTGGGCGCTGACGGGCACTTGGCCGCGGGCTCGTAGCGGCCGACGCCAGCTGCCCCGGGCGCCCGCCGGGTGCACGAATCGAGACGACAGACGGCTGACGCGCCCGGGCAGGGCGCGGCGGTCGACGGCGAAAGGCGGAAGGCGATGGCCACCAGCGGTGATCGGGGTTCGATGAGTGAGCCGGAGCTGGATGGATCGGCCTATGACTACGTGATCGTCGGCGCCGGCTCGGCCGGCTGCGTGCTGGCCGCACGCCTGAGCGAGGATCCCGACGTCAGCGTGTGCCTGCTGGAGGCCGGCGGCGCGGACTCCAGTGACCATGTGCGGATTCCGGTGGCAGGCGGCGACCTGCGCCGCGGCCAGCGCGACTGGGACTACGACACCCACGACGAGCCTCATTGCAACGGCCGCCGCCTCTACCTGCCCCGAGGACGGATGCTCGGAGGCACCAGTTCCATGAACGGCATGGTCCACATCCGAGGCAATCGGCTGGACTACGACGACTGGAACCAGCCTGGCTGGAGCTATGAGGAGTTGCTGCCCTACTTCAGGCGCAGTGAGGACAACGAGCGCGGAGCCTCGCATTACCACGGCGTCGGCGGCCCGCTGCCGGTGTCGGAGAGCCGATCGAGCAATCCGATGTCCACGGCCTTCGTCCAGGCCGCGATCGAATCCGGCCAGCCTGCCAATGACGACTTCAACGGCGCCCAGCAGGACGGCTTCGGCTACTACCAGGTGAACCAGCGCAACGGCGAGCGATGCGGCGCGGCGGCCGGCTACCTGCTGCCGGCCCTGGACCGGCCGAACCTGAGCGTGCACACCCACCTGCAGGTGCAGCGGGTTCTCATCGTCGACGGCCAGGCCCGCGGGGTGCAGGCGCAACAGCTGGACCGGACCTTCCGGATCTCAGCGCGGCGGGAGGTCATCCTGTCGGCCGGGGCGTACAACTCACCGCAGTTGCTGATGCTGTCCGGCATCGGCCCGGCCGACCTGCTGAGGAGTCTGGGCATCGCGGTGTCAGTGGACCAGCCGGAGGTGGGGCGCAACCTTCAAGACCACTCGGCCAGCTACCTGGTGTTCAGCCACTCGCACCCGATCAGCCTGCTGAGCGCTGGCGATCCTGAGCACATCCGGCAGTTCGAGGAGGAGGGTCGCGGCCTGCTCACCTCCAATGTCCCGGAGGCGGGCGGGTTCGTCCGCACCCGCAGTGGACTAGCCGCACCGGACGTCCAGTTTCACACCCTGCCCGTCATGTTCATCGAGTGCGCGCTGACCGTTCCGCCGCAGCACGGCATCTCCTTCGGGCCTTGCGTGCTCAAGCCCGACAGCCGTGGCCAGGTCACGCTCGCTTCCAGCGAGCCCACCGTCAAGCCGCGGATCCAGCACAACTACTACTCGGCCGACGCGGACCTGGCCACCATGGTCGCCGGCCTGCGGATCGCGATGGACATCGCGCGGCAGGACGCGCTGATCCCGTATACCGAGCAGCGCTATAGCTATCCGGCCTCGGACTCAGACGCCGATCTGCGCGCCTTTGTGCGAGCCAGCACCCAGTCGGTCTTCCATCCGGTCGGAACCTGCGCGATGGGCACGGTGCTCGACGCCGAGCTGCACGTCAACGGGGTGAGCGGGCTGCGAGTGGTGGACGCCTCGATCATGCCCAGCATTCCGCGCGGCAACACCAATGCGCCCACGGTGGCGCTCGCTGAGCGCGCCGCGGACCTGATCCGGGGCCGCAACCCGGTGCCTGCGCCGCGCTGACCGGCGGCGCAGGCGCGCCGTTGACCCTGCGGCCCGGCCGCGCCGTTGCCCGGCCGCGCCGTGGGCAGGGGTCAGCCGGTGAAGTCCGGAACCGCGCTCCACGCCGTGGCGACCCGGCCCTTGGGCTCCTCCCACTCCTCCTGCCGGCCCAGTGCCGTCAGGTCGAGAAAGGCATAGGCGCCGCCTAGGTGGTCAGCGCCGCGGGCGAAGGTCGAGTAGGTGTGAAAGATGTCGTCCTGCTCGCGCAGGAAGCAGCTGATCCCCGGCTGCTCGCTGGACTTGCCCGGCTCGACCAGGGTCAAGCCGGCCGCTTCCAGCTCGGCCTGGGACCGATAGTTGTACTCGACCGGCCGCACCGACTCGTCCAGGGTGACGTGGAAGTCGTAGTTGAAGTCGCTGCCGAACGAGGAGAACCAAGGCATCGTCCAGCCCTTGCTGAGGCGGTACTTCTCGATGCTGGCGAACGGCCCACGGGAGACGACGACGAACGCGGTGTCGCGAGCGCGCAGGTGCGCCAGCATGCCTGGTGACATCTCATCCAGTGACGCCGAACAGCTGAGGCATCCGGTGTCGGAATCGAAGAGCCACATCACGTGCTGGACGATCAGCTGCCGGCAACCGCCGAACATCTCACGCAGGCCGACCTGGCCCTGCGCGCCCTCGAACCGGTAAGGCTTGTCGATCGCGACCATCGGCAGCCGGCGCCGGTCGGCGTTGACCGCGTCGATTGCGCGAGTGAGCTGCTTCTCCTTCGCCAGCAGCTCCTTGCGCGCGATGAGCCACTGTTCGCGGGTAGCTATCTGGGGAAGGGTCATGTCAGCCTCCTGTCGCCACGCGGAGATCAGCTGATCCCGCAGATGGCATGCTCTAACGCCCAAGCCTTCAGCCCGGCGGCCACCGCCGCTACTTCCACACGGCTCACTGCCCGAGCGGGTTACCGCCCGAGCAACCGGCCACTGCCCGAGCAACCCGGGTCACTGCCCGAGCAGCCGGCGCAGGGTGTCGGCATTGCGCACGGCATGGCCCGCTCCGTCATTGTTGAAGTACACGTAGACGTCCCGGCCGCCGGCCTCCCATTCCCCGATCCGCTGACGCCACCAGCTGAGGTCAGCCTCGGAATAGGAACCGCCGTACAGGTGCTGGTGATCCGGGCCGTGCATCCGGACGTAGACAAAATCCGCGGTGGCACGCAGCACGCAGGGCAGGTTGGCGCCGCTCATCACGCAGTAGGCCGCCCGGTGACGCTCCAGCACGGTGAAGACCGCCTCGTCCTGCCAGCTCGGATGCCGGAACTCGACAGCGACCCGCATCCAGTCCGGCAGCCGGGCCAGAAAGTACTCGAGCCGGGCGTCGTCACGGACGTGCCCGGGCGCCAACTGGACCAGCAGCACGCCTCGCCGCGCGCCAAGCTCATGCCAGCAGGACGCCATCCGGGCGATCCAGGCCTCCGGCGCGTACAGCCGCTTGCTGTGGGTCAGGCCACGAGAGGCCTTGACCGACAACTGAAAGCCGGCGGGCAGCCGCGCCTGCCAGTTCGCGAACGTCCGATCGGCCGGCCAGCGGTAGAAGCTGGCGTTGAGCTCGGCGGTGGCGAACCGGCGCGTGTAGTGAGCCAGCCGCGCGGCGGGCGCGGTCCCAGGCGGATACAACACGCCGTCCCAATGCGGATAGCTCCAACCGGAGGTGCCGACCTGCACGCCCACTACCCGCTCCTCGACTCTGTTCTCGCTAGCCCGCGCTCGCTGACGCACTCCAACGCGGCACCCCGATTCTCGCGCGAGGCCAGCAAGCGCCGAGGACGCGGGTCACGCCGCCGGACAGGCGCCGGTCCCGGGTAAAGTGGACCCAATGAGCAGCCAGCCGCAGTCGACGCCCGGCACGGTGACTGTTCCGCCGGATTCCGCGGCGTCAGAGAGCACGGTTCCGCTGGATCACACCGTGTTCGGCTGCTCGGGCCTGCGGATCGACACCTCCTCGGGCGAGGTGGCCTTGGACTACCTGCTCTCCGGTGGCAGCGGGGCCGACATCGGCTTCACCGAACGCCTGCTGTTCCCCGTTCCGGAGCGCGAGCTCAGCCAGCCGCGGCGCGAGGCCTTTGAGGCCGTCCTGAGGATGTTGCACGCCGTCGCCGGTGTCAGCTACTTCAAGGTCGCAGCGCCTGCCACGGTCGAACTCGGGGCAGCGGCAGCCTTCACCGCCGACGAGCTGCGCTATATCCGCGCGGTGTACCTGCACGGCATGCGCGAGTTCGCCTACCAGAACGACCTGCCTGCGGTGCTGAGCACCCGGTTCGTCGCCGGCGGCGCCGAGCCGGTCCCTGCCCCGGCCCAGGTCGAGGATGTTCCGTGGTTCTCAGCCGATTCTGCTCCGCTGGTCCCGTGCGGCGGCGGCAAGGACTCCATCGTCAGCACTGAGGCGATGATCGGCTCGGGCCGCGACCCGGTCGCCTTCGCGGTGAACCCCAACCACATCATCGACAGCGTCGTGCGCACCAGCGGCCTGGAGTTGCTCAAGGTGACCCGCTCGCTGGATCGGCGTCTGTTCCAGTTGAACCGACAGGGCGCCTACAACGGCCACGTTCCGGTGACCGCCGTCAACTCGCTGATCGCGGTGGCCTGCAGCATCCTGCACGGCCTGGGCCCGGTGGTGATGTCCAACGAGTCCTCGGCATCCTCGCCCAACCTGCATTGGCTCGGCGAACCGGTCAATCACCAATGGTCCAAGAGCGCCGACGCCGAGCAGGCGCTGCAGGCGGCCCTGCAGAGCCGGACGGGTGTCAGCGGGCAGTACTTCTCCCTGTTGCGCCACCTCAACGAGCTGCAGATCGCTCGGTTGTTCTGCGCGAGCACCGCCTACGACGGCGTCATGACCAGCTGCAACAACGCGTACACGATCGACCGTCAGGCAACCCGGCGCTGGTGCCGCGACTGCCCGAAGTGCCGTTTCGTGTTTCTGGCGCTGGCCCCCTTCGCCAGCGTCGAGCGGTTGGTGGCGATCTTCGGCGCCAACCTGCTCCAGGACGAGGCACAGCTGCCCGGTTACCGCGCCCTGCTGGGGATCGGGGGTCACAAGCCCTTCGAGTGCGTCGGCGAGATAGCCGAGTCCCAAGCCGCGGTCGTCCGGCTCGGCGAGCTGGCGCCATGGCGCGAGACGGCGGTGGTCCAAGGGCTGCTCGCCGAGATCGACGGGCCGCTGCCGCCGTGGTCAGACGTGCTGGATCGGCGTGGCCCGAGCTTCGCCCCGGACGGTTTTCTGCAGTCGCTGGACGGGTTGTCGGACGCGGCCGCGGTCAGCAGCTAGACCGGCTCAGGCCGGCCCCGGCGAGCTGGGCGTCTCTAACGTGCTCGCGGCTGGCGGCGCGGTCTGGGCGATGACCTCGGCGAACACCCGGGACCGGTGCTCGTAGTTGTCGAAGTGGCCGTAGCTCGGCGCTGCCGGTGACAGCAGCACCACCCCGCCCGCAGGAGTGTGCTCACGGGCCAGCCGAACCGCCGCCTGAAGGTCTTCGGCGCTCAGCGTCAGCAGGGTCGGCACGTCCTGGATGGCCTGCAGGATCCGCTGGCCGCTGTCCGGAATAGCGATGACGGTGGCGACGATCTGCTTGGCCTGCAAGAAGTCGCGCAGCGGGCTGTAGTCCAGGCCCCGGTCCTGCCCGCCGACTATCACCGTCAGCGGCCGGTGCGCGTAGGCCTCGATCGCGTGGATCGCCGACTCCGGGATGGTCGAGATGGAGTCGTCGACGAAGGTGATGCCGGACGGGTCCTCGATCGGCATCAGCCGGTGCGCCAGCGGGGCGAAGCTGGCCAGGCCGGCGGCCAGCGAGTCCCGCTGGGCCAGGCAGTCGACCCCGGCCGCCTGCAAGGCTCCCAGAGCGACGCACAGGTTGCTCTCGTTGTGCCGCCCGACCAACGGCAGCGCGGCCCGAGGCAGCAGCGGCTCGGCGCCGAGATAGATCCACGACTCCTCGCCCGGCCCGCCTGCCACGTGAAAGCTGTCAGAGCCGCCCACCGGCTCAGCGGGCAGGCCGGGGCCGAAGCCGCGCAGCTCGGCGGCCAGACGCTCATCGTGGGAGTTGAACACCACTCGCTCGGGACCGTGCGCGATGAGGTTCAGCTTGTCGCGGTAGTACTCCCGCTCACCGCCGCTCCAGTCCAGGTGCTCGGGGTACAACGAGGTGAGCACCGCCGTGCGTGGCGAGTTATCCAGATCAGCGCACTGGTACATCGACAGCTCCAGGACGTAGAGCTCGGCCTCGGGCAGCGCCAGCACAGCTGTTCCGATGTTTCCGCCGAGCACGTTGGGCCGGCCCACCGCCGTCAGCAGGTGATGGATGAGCGTCGCGGTGGTGCTCTTGCCCTTGCTGCCCGTCACACCGATGGCCCGCGCCGCGTTGTCGGCCATCCACAGCGCCGTTCCGCCGGTGACCCGGACGCCCCGGGAACGGGCCTCGATCAGCCACGGATGGGTCTGCGCCACGCCGGGTGAGCGCACCAGCACCTGCGCGTCCAGGATCGCGGCGTGGGCGTCGGCGCCGGTGCGCAGCGGCACCGAGCCGGCCAGCTCGGACCAGCCGGCGCCATCGGCCAAAAAGGTCTGCTTGTCCTGCACCGCGATCAGTTCGGCAGGCCGCATCGGGGCAATCGCCTTGACCGCGGCAATCGCCTCGCGACCGGTCCCCCACACCACCACCCGGCGCCCACGCAGTTCGGTCAGCTTCACGCGGCGGCCGCTCTGTGCGCGACGGCGCGTTCGGGGCGGCCGCGACCGGAGCTGCCGGCCCCGGGGGTGAAGCGCCGCAACCGCAGGCTGTTGGAGACGACGAACACCGAGCTCGCCGCCATCGCCGCGCCGGCGATGAGTGGGTTGAGCAGCCCGAGGGCGGCCAGTGGCAGCGCCGCGACGTTGTAGGCGAACGCCCAGAACAGGTTGGTCTTGATCGTCTTGAGGGTCGCGCGGGACAGCCTGATGGCGTCAGCGGCGGCCCGCAGGTCGCCACGGACCAGAGTCAGGTCAGAAGCCTGGATAGCGACGTCAGCGCCGGTGCCCATGGCCAGGCCGAGGTCGGCCGCGGCCAGCGCCGCGGCGTCGTTGACACCGTCGCCGACCATGGCCACGATCTTGCCTTGCTGCTGCAGCCGACGGACCACCGCGACCTTGTCGGCCGGCATCACCTCGGCGATCACCTCGGCGACGCCGACCTCAGCCGCCACCGCCTCGGCTGCCCGGGAGTTGTCACCAGTCAGCAGCACCGGCGTCAGCCCCAGCTCGAGAAACTCGCGCACCGCGGCGGCGGAACTGGCCTTGACCGTGTCCGCGACCGCGACCGCGCCCCGCACCTGAGAGTCCCAGCCGACCCACACCACGGTCTGCCCGAGGCTCTGCGCTCGCTCGGCGGACTCGGCCAGCTCGGCGGGCACGGTCAGGCCCTGCTCCTCCAGCCACCGCCGGCGACCGATGACGACGGCGTGTGCGTCGACAAGGCCCGACACCCCCAGCCCCTCGTGGTTGGCGAAATCAGTCACCGCGGCCAGCGGCCCGCCGGTACGTTCGAGCGCGTGCGCTGCGATCGCGCGCGCCACCGGGTGCTCAGAGGCTGCCTCCAGCCCGCCGGCCAGGCGCAGCAGCTGCCCGGCCTCGCTGCCCTGGGCGAGGAAAACGCCGGCCACGCTCATTCGCCCGGTGGTGACCGTGCCGGTCTTGTCGAGCACGATCGTGTCGATTCGCCGGGTGGACTCCAGCACCTGCGGGCCTTTGAGCAGGATGCCGAGCTGCGCGCCGCGGCCGGTGCCGACCAGCAGCGCGGTGGGTGTGGCCAGGCCCAGCGCGCACGGGCACGCGATGATGAGGACGGCGACGGCCGCGGCGAACGCGGTGGCCGAGCCTGCGCCGGCTGCCAGCCAGCCCAGCAAGGTCAGCACCGACAGGCCGATGACAATCGGCACGAAGACCGCCGACACCCGGTCGGCCAGCCGTTGCACCTCGGCCTTGCCGTTCTGAGCCTCGGCGACCAGGCGCGCGATCTGGGCCAACTGGGTGTCGGAGCCGACCCGGCTGGCGCGAACCACCAGCCGGCCACCGGAGTTGAGGGTCGCGCCGACCACGGCGTCACCGACCCCGACCTCGACCGGCACGGATTCACCTGTCAGCAACGAGGCATCCACCGCCGAGCTGCCCTCGACGACGATGCCGTCGGTGGCGATCTTCTCACCAGGCCGCACCACGAACACGTCCCCGACGGCGAGTTGCTCGATCGGAATGCGCTGTTCGGCGCCGGTGTCAGCTCGCAGCACCGTGACGTCCTTGGCTCCGAGCCCGAGCAGCGCCCGCAGCGCCGCGCCGGACTGCTTCTTGGCACGCGCCTCGAAGTACCGTCCCGCGAGCAGGAACACCGTGACCACCGAAGCGACCTCGAGGTAGATCTCATCGCCGCCGCGAGCCGGAAGCAGCGTGAAGTCCATCCGCATGCCAGGCATGCCGGCATCGCCGAGGAACAACGCCCACAACGACCATCCGAACGCCGCGCTGACCCCCAGCGAGATCAGGGTGTCCATGGTGGCGGCGCGGTGCCGGGCGTTGGCCAGCGCGGCCCGGTGAAACGGCCAGCCGCCCCAGACGACGACCGGCGCGGCCAGCGTCAGCGAAGCCCACTGCCAATAGTCGAACTGTAGAAACGGGATCATGGCCAGCACGAGCACCGGCGCGGCCAGCGCGGCCGAGACCAGCAGCCGCTGCCGCAGCCGTGCGGTGTCAGGGTCTGGCTCCGGCTCCGCACCCGGCTGCTGAGCCGGCCGAGGTGGCGTCGCGGTGTAGCCGGTGGCCTCGACGGTGGCGACCAGATCGGCCTCGGTGAGGCTGTTCGGAAAGCGGATTTGGGCGGTCTCGGTGGCGTAGTTGACGCTGGCGGTGACCCCGGCCAGCTTGTTCAGCTTCTTCTCCACCCGCGCCGCGCAGGACGCGCACGTCATTCCGCCGATGCTCAATTCGACGGCGCGGTCGGGCGTGGCTACCGGCGGCGGGCTGCTCACGCCAGGGCGCTCCTTGACCGGGTGTTCGAACGTCACGACAGCGGTCAGCCTTCGACGAGGCGGTAGTCGCCGGCCTCGTCGAGCGCAGCGTTCACCTGCTCGGAGCGCAACGGCTGCGCGCTGATCACGGTCACCGCCGAGACGCCGGCCGGGTCAAGGTCGACCGCGACCTCGGAGACGCCGTCGATCGCCTTGAGTTCGTCGCTGACCGCGTTGACGCAATGCCCGCAGGTCATGCCGGCCACCTGATAAGTCGAGCTGGTCACGCCATTCTCCCCGTCACTCGTCGTCTCCCCGCCACTCGTTTCACAGCCACTCGTTTCACAGCCACTCGTCTCACAGCCACTCGTTTCACAGCCACTCGTTCTCTCCGCCACTCGTCTCGTTAGCCACGTGTCTGGATCAGGAGCGCACCAGCCGGGCGATGGCGGCTGAGGCTTCCTTGACCTTGTCCTCGGCGTCCTGGCCACCGGCCTGGATGGCGCCTGCCACGCAGTGACCCAGGTGCTCCTCCAGCAGCGACAAGGCCACCGCCTCTAACGCCTTGGTCGCCGCGGAGACCTGGGTGAGCACGTCGATGCAGTAGGTGTCGGCCTCGACCATCCGCTGCAGGCCGCGTACCTGGCCCTCGATCCGGCGCAGTCGTTTGAGATGCGCGTCCTTGGTGGCCGAGTATCCCGGCGGGGCGTCGGAAGGCGGCTGCTCGTCATGCTGCACGGAAGATGCCCTTCGGGTGCTCGGATGGGTTGTCCCGTCCAAGGTACCCCCTACGGGTATCAGCTTCAAACCGGCCGCGTCGGCAGCCCGACCCGCCGGCCCGGCATACCGGGCGCTTCGCCCCCCGAAGAGAGCACGACTGAGGATGCCAGGGAGGAAACCGCGCCCCAACAATTGGCTAGATCCCAACGGTATCTAGTGGCTCACACCGCAGCGCCGGCGCCAGGGATCGAAGAAAAGCAGGCTGACCCTCGCAGGGAAGGCCTCAGTCGGAGTCTAGGAGGACTTGCGATGGGCAATATGCATCATTCGGTGTCGGCGTGGGACACCATCGGAGCGGTTCTGCTGCTGGCGTGGGCGGTGGCCATGTGGGCCGCGGTGGGAGTCCTGTTCGTCGCCAACCGCAGCAGGAAAGTGCGGCCCTGGGTCTTCCAGGGCTCCATCGGCGTGATCGGGATCGGCCTGGTGGGCCAGATCGGTCACGTGCAGGAGCACGTCGCGCAGGCCGGCTACTGGATCGCCAATCCCGAGTCCAAGCCCTGGATGACGGTGTGGGGCACCAGCCTTGCCGACGGCTACGGACAGATCAACACCGCCAAGCCCGGGCTGGGGATGGAGATCCTGCACCTGGTCGGCAACTTCATCTTCCTGGCCGGCCTTGCCGGCGTCGTGCTGATCACGGCGCGGGCGCGCAAGACCAAGGCGCACCGGTGGGGCAAGATGGGCGTCTGGATGCAGGGCCTGCACGGCCTGGAGCACGTGGTGTTGACGCTGTCGGTCGTGTTCGGCGCGAGCCGGGCGATCGGCCTGTCGACCTGGTTCGGCGCGCTGCCGGCCGGGCCGGGGCTGTGGACCTATCGGATCTGGTGGCACGGCCTGGCCAACCTGGCCGGCTCGATGGTGTTCGCCATGGCGGTCTACCACCTGTGGCAGGAACGCGCGACGGTCCGAGCGTCGTTTCTGGCCCCCGACGCCGGCACCCCTGCCGTCAAGGAAGCCGGCACTCCGGCGGTCATCGAGCCGGTCCGGGTTCCGGTAGGCCGGCCGATGGCCGACCCGGCGGGCGTGGTCTGACAGAGGATCTAGAGCCAGTTTCGAAAGCCGGTCCGGCGTGGTCGCATCGTGGGTGGTGCGGTCACGCCGGGCCTTTCGCCATGCGCCGGCGCCAGCGGTGGCGGCTCACCGGCACAGCGGTCAGGCTCGTGGTCGGCACGCGCGGAGTTCCTCGTCTCGCGCGCTGACGAAACGATGACAGGCATGACCGAGAATCTGCTCGCTGCCCACTTCTTGCTCGAGGGTGCGGCCGAACGGCACGCCGCGTACGCGCAATTACAAGGCACCAGCGGGGTACATCAGATCACCTTGCCCGCCGGCAGCACCGGCTGGCTGGTGACCGGCTACCAGGCGGTCCGCAAGGCCCTGGTCGATCCGCGGTTGCAGGGACGGACCGGCGCGATCGGCGCCGGCAGGCCGCTGCCCGAAGAGCTGCAGCTGGGTATGAATAGCCAGATGCTCAACCGGGACCCTCCCGATCACACCCGGCTGCGCCGCCTCATCTCCACGGCGTTCACCCGCCGCCGGATGGAGGAGATGCGCCCGCGCATTCAGCAGATCACCGACGAGCTGCTCGACGCGATGGCCGACCTGGACCAGGTCGATCTGGTGCAGGCGCTGTCCACCCCGCTGCCGATCCGGGTCCTCACCGAGCTGCTCGGGGTGCCCGACGAGCAGGTCAACGCCTTTCACGGCTGGACGACGGCGCTGACCGCCAGCGCGCTGCCCAGCAAGCAACTGGTGGCAGCCGGCACCGAGATGCTGCATTACACCCGCTCGCTGCTGGAGCTCAAACGCCGCGAGCCCAAGCAAGACCTGCTCTCAGCACTGGTCGCGG
>WUUC01197897.1_pt1 | contig 15600 bp, 16 predicted proteins | sample 6278441 | NCBI WGS metagenome assembly WUUC01 (sample SAMN13675441, study PRJNA597444) | soil metagenome | isolation source: soil | place: USA: Washington | collected 2017-10
ACCACGTCATCGTCGTCACGCTGGAGCTGATCCTCGGCATGCGCTTCGGCGCGGACATCAGCGGCGCCGAGGTCGCGCTGAACTTCGTGATCGCCGCGTCCGGCAACATGCTCGGCGGCGTGATCTTCGTGACGTTGACGCGCACGAGCCAGGCGATCGGCTCCGGGGACACCGACGCGCCGACGGCATAGACGCGCCCGCAATTAAACGCCTCTGTATCAATAGGCATTTTCAAGCACGTCTTTTCCTGGGTGTTGTGTGGCGGAATGCGGAGGCGTAGCGTCGGCGACGGTCACAACTGCCCGGGGGGTGCAGATCGTCATGCCATGGACCACGAAGCTGCTCGTCATCGCCAATCGCACGATCGAGTCGGAGGAGATCCGCTCGGCGCTCGTCCACAGGGCCGCCAGCGGACCCGTGCAGGTCACGCTCGTTGCGCCCGCATCCAGCGGTGGCGGTTCGGTACGTGCACGTCGCGCGGCGACCGCAGAGCGCCTGGAAGCGGCGGTGCAAGGGCTGCGGGAGGCGGGCATTCGCGTCGAGGGCGTCCTCGGGGACGCCGATCCGATCCTCGCCGTTCAGGATGCCTGGGATCCCTCCCGCTACGACGAGGTCATCGTGGCGACGCTGCCGACCGGCATGTCGCGCTGGATGGCGACCGACCTGCCGCACCGGGTCGAGCGCCTCACCGGGGCGCGCGTCACGCACATCGTCGCCAACAACTGAGCCCGCGCCGCTGAAGGCTCACGGTACGTCGACGGGGTTCTTGCGAGCCCATGGCTGCCCGCCGGTGGCGTCGTGCCTGGGACGAACGTCGTCGCGCTGAGGAGGCGTGCGGCCTGCGCCAGCCGATCGCCCCTCGCGAGCTTCGATCGCGGTGTCGGGATAGTCGGAGAACACGCCGTCGACGCCGAGGCCGAAGAACTGCTCGTATTCGGCGATCGACCTGCCCCACGAGTTCGGATCGCTGCCGCGGCGCAGCTCGAGCGGCAGGAAGCTGTTCTCGTTGCGGAACGTGTACGGATGAACCTGGAGCCCGGCGGCGTGCGCGTCATGCACGAACGACGTCGGGGTCAGCGAGGTGCCGGCGGCGTCGCGCGGCACGATGTAGTCCTTGGAGGGTCCGACGCCGTCGGCGTAGGCGGCGATCGTCGCGAGGCCGGCGGGCGTTGCGAGCTCCGCGTACGTCCGCGGATCGTCGGCGGGGCGTTGGCTGCCGCCGCCGAGCAGCTGTACGAGCGGCACGTCGATGCGGCTACGGAGCGCCCTGAGGTTGCCGACCTCGAAGGACTGGATGAACACGCGCGACCCGCGCTTGTCGAGCTTGCCGGCGCGCAGCGCTTCGACGAGCGGGTCCTCGAGCGGCAGGCCGATCGAGCGAAAGTAGCTCGGATGCTTCGTCTCCGCGTAGATCCCGAGGGGCCGCCCGAGCTCGCGACTCAGGCGCGTGACGAGCCAGATCACGCCGTCGAGCGTCGGCATGCGGTAGCGCCCATCGTAGATCGTGTTGCGCTGACGTAGCTGCGGGAGGCGCTCCTTGACGCGCAGCGTGCGCAGCTCGGCGAGCGTGAAGTCCTCGGTGAACCAGCCCGTCAGCGGTACCCCGTCGATGACCTTCGTCGTCTTGCGGGCAGCGAACCTGGGCCGCTCGTCGACATCGGTGGTGCCGGAGATCTCGTTCTCGTGACGGGCGACGAGCACGTGGTCCTTCGTGGAAACGAGATCTGGCTCGACGTAGTCAGCGCCCATGCGGGCGGCGAGCTCGTAGGCGGCGAGGGTGTGCTCGGGGCGGTATCCCGACGCGCCGCGGTGACCGATCACAAGCGGCTTCACCGCGTCCTTCCGATGAGCAGCGCCACCGGAGGCCGCGGCGGGGACGAGGAGGCTCGCGCAGACGACCACGGCCAGGATCTGGATGCTCCGGCCCATGCTTGCAGCCAAGCGCGCGCGTGACGGGCTCGCGTAACGGCGTTGTGAAAAGCCGTGACGATCAGGTGAACATTCCCCAGATGGTGCCACCGCCGACGACGAGCAGCGCTTGCCTTGCAAGGGAACCTCGATCCGGAGGACGCGATGCCCGAGATGCCGTTCCAGCACGTTGGTGGACTGACCCGGCGCGGACTGCTTGCCGCCGGCGCGGGGGCGTCGACACTCGCGTTGGTCTCTCGCCGCCCCGTGTCGGCAACGCCCCGCCTTCCCGATGATCTGTTCAAGCTGGGCGTGGCGTCCGGCGATCCGCTACCGGACTCCGTCGTGCTGTGGACGCGGCTGGCGCCCGATCCGCTCGGCGGCGGCGGGATGCCTGACCGGCGCGTCCCGGTGTACTGGGAGCTCAGCGCAGACGAGGCCTTCAAGAAGGTGACCCAACGGGGGGTCGCCTACGCCGATCCGGACGTCGGGCATTCGGTGCACGTGGACGTCACGGGCCTGCGCTCGCACGCGTGGTACTGGTATCGCTTCCGCGCCGGTGCGGAGATCAGCCGCGTGGGCCGCACTCGCACGGCGCCCGGCCTCGCGGACGGCGTCGACAGCGTGCGGTTCGCGTTCGCGTCCTGTCAGAACTACGCGGCGGGCTTCTATGCGGCATATCGCCACATGGCCCGGGAGGACCTGGACCTCGTGATCCACCTGGGTGACTACATCTACGAGGGCGCTCCGAGCAGCGCCGGCGTGCGCCGCCACGAGGGCGACGGCGAGCCGCTGACGCTCGCCGACTACCGCAACCGCCACGGCCAGTACAAGTCCGACCCCGATCTGCAGGACGCGCACGCCGCGTTTGCGTTCTCGGTCACCTGGGATGACCACGAGGTCGACAACAACTGGGCCAGTGGCACCCCGCAGGACCCGGATTCCCAATCTCCCGAGGACTTTCGCCGGCGCCGTCTGGCGGCCGTGCGGGCCTACTACGAGCACATGCCGCTGCGCCGTCGCCCCGCGGGCCCGGGAGGCGCGCCGGCGCTGTACCGGCGGTTCTCGTACGGCACGCTGGCCACCTTCAACGTGCTCGACGGTCGTCGGTACCGCTCCGACCAGCCGTGCGGCGACCCGTTCACCAGGCCCGACTCCGACTGCCCGGGGCGCTACGACCCGGCCAACACGATGCTCGGCTCCGAGCAGGAGCGGTGGCTGCATCGCGGTCTCGCACGGTCAGCGGCGCGCTGGAACGTCCTGGCCAGCCAGACCATCGTCGCCCAGTACGACTTCGACCCGACCGCCGCGCGCGGGTTCAATACTGATCAGTGGGACGGCTACCCGGTCGAGCGCCGGCGGCTGCTCGACCTGTTCGCAGGCGGTCGCGTCGCAAACCCGGTCGTCATCACCGGAGACTGGCACTCGAGTTGTGTCAACGAGCTCAAGCAGGACTTCGACGATCCCGCAGCGCCGATCGTGGGGACCGAGTTCGCCGGCCCCTCGATCTCCTCCAACTGCGACTGGGCCGGCGACGTGGAGAGGGCGCTCGAGGTCAACCCGCACGTGCGCTACTTCGACGGCGACCGGCGCGGCTACGTCCGCTGTGAGGTGACACCCGAGCAGTGGCGGACGGACTTCCGGCTGCTGGCGCTGTCCAGCGCGGAGGACACGACGGTTCCCAGCCGCGACGTCCCGGTCGAGCAGACGGTGTCGTGGGTGATACCGAACGGGCAGAGCGTTCAGCCCACGGGGCGGTGATGTCGGCGTGGTTCCCTGGCGTGCGCCCGACGGGGACGCAGTCTCCCGAGAGCTGTCTTTGAGCCCGGATCCGCCGCACCGATCGCGGCATGAGCGCGAGGGGGCTGCTCACGCAGCGTCTTGTTCGCCGACCACGTCCGAGAGCGCCACGAGCTCGCCGTAGAGCGCCTCCAGGCGCGGCCGGCCGAACCGCTCCTCCACCACGTTCTGCATCTCCTCCCAGCGGGCCAGCGCACCGGACAGCACGTCGGCTCCCGCGCGCGTGAGCGACACCATCCGCACCCGCGCGTCGTCCTCGCGCTCGACGATGCGAATGAGGCCGCGCTTCTCGAGCACGCCGAGGTTGCGGGTCAGCGACGTGCGCTCGAGCGACAGCGCGCCCGCGAGCCTGGTGATCGAAAGGTCGCCCTCGGAGCCGAGTGCCACGAGGATCGGCAGCTGGGTCACCTTGACCCCGCTGGGCGCCATCCCGATCTCGTAGTGCTGGGTGACTCCGCGCGACGCGCGGCGAAGCTGGTTGCAGGCGCACATCGCGCGCACCTGCGCGCAGAGGTCGAGATCGTGCTCGGTCAGGTACGCCATACGCATGTCGATACCACCCCTCGTCATGCGCCGTCAAGCTCGTCCGGCTCGCAGAGCTCGAGCGCGGGCGGTCGCGCGGAGTGCCGGCGGGCGGCGACCGCCCGCCGGCTACTCCTCGTCGCTCGCCCCCTGCTCACGAAGCTCGCAGCCCCCCCGAAACTGCTCGAGCACGCCGAGCGCGCCGGCCAGATGCTCGCGCCGCAGCCGCCGCTCGGGCGCCAGGTCCTGATCGCGCCAGCGCCGTAGCTGGCGGCGGACGGCGAACTTGACCGCCTTGATCTCCTCGGCGGACAGGCAAGTCGTCTGCGCGTCGTTCACGGGTGCTCGCGGATGACGAATTCGGTCTCCGCCAGCTGCCAGCGGCGTGACTGCGGCGGCTCGAGGCGGCCGACCAGCAGCTCGCCGTCGCGTTGTGGATCGTCGAAGACAAGCTCGATCGTCGCGGTCCGGTCGCCGATCCGCGTGGCCGCCGCGCCGCGGCGCCGGACGAGCTGCTCGAGCTCGCGGCGGAACCCCGGCGCGAGGCGATCGACGAACCGCGCGACGAGCTGACGTCGCTCGCGCGGCGCGAGCCCGATACGCGTGTCCGGCCTGATCATCAGTTCGACGCGCCCGCAGATCAGCTCGCCGTCGCGATACGCGCGGGCCCGGCGATATCGCCGCGGGGCCGCCGGGGCCGTCTCGGCGTCGGAGCGCCGTCGCGTGGGCAGGGTTGGATCGGTCGGGTGTATGCGCACATAAGCAGCCCACAACACCCATCCAATCTCCGGCAAATCGCGGAAAATGAATTCCGCTCGAGGGCTTGCGCGGCCGGCCGACCGGTGATTGGGTGTATGCACACGCAACCGAGCGGCTCGTCGCTCGCTACCTACTTCGGAATCTCTAGCACATGACACAGCCCAGGCGGGGCCGCCCGCCCAAGCCGCTTGACCCCGATGCGTCCCATGCCGCCCGGCTGGGCGCGGAGATCCGTTCGCGCCGCCTGCAGCGAGGGCTCACGCTCGAGGCGCTCGCGGAGCTGATCGAGTTCACGCCTCAGCACGTCTCTGAGGTCGAGCTCGCGAAGGCTTCGGTTTCGACGCCGTTCGTCGCCGCCTGCGACGACGCGCTCGAGGCGCAGGGGAGCCTGCTCGAGCTGCTGCCGGCCGTCGTGTACGAGCGGGCGCTCGAGCGCCACGATCGCAGCGTTGCTCGTCGCCGGTCGAGCACGTCGAAGGCCGCGCACGGGCGTCGCGAGCCGTCGCGAGCCCGCGAGGATGCGACGACGGACGCCGAGGATCGGGTCATGGCCGAGCTGCGCAAGACGCTGTTGTGTCGGTACGGCCGCCCGCAGGGCGAGCTCGGCAAGCCGGACGACACGAGGCTGCAGCGCGGGGTCGTCGCGTGTTGGAAGCTGCGCCAGCAGGGGCGCTACCTCGAGCTCGGCACGGCGCTGACGCGGCTGCTCACCGCGCTGGACACCGCGGTTCGAGCCGGCGCCGGCGGTGACGGCTCGTATCACCGACTCTCGGTGCATGCCTATAACGCGGCGTCGACGGCGTGCAAGAAGTTCGGTGATCACGAGCTCGCGGTGCTCTGCGCCGATCGCGCCGTGCAGGCCGCGCGCACCGTCGATGAGCCCCTGCTCGTCGCGTCTGCCGCCTATCGGTTGGCGAACGTGTACCTGTGCGCCGGGAACGTCGTGCAGGCGCACGAGATCGCCCTGTATGGCGCGAGCGTCATCCAGGAGGCGTCGGACGCCTCTGCGGCGCGACTGGCGATTTCGGGCGGCCTCCTGCTCACGGCGGCGGTCGCGCGCGCCCGTCAGCAGGACGCGCGTGGCGCATGGGAGCTGATCCGGGAGGCCGACGTCGCCGCCACGCGACTGGGCACCGAGCATGTCGGGCTCCACACCATCTTCGGGCCGACAAGCGTCTCCATCTACGGGGTGGCGGTGGCAGCAGAGCTCGGCGACGGCCGCGACGTCATCAGGCGCGCCAGCGACATCGACCTGATGCGGCTGCCACAGGGTCTGCTCGAACGGCGGTCGCACTTCCTGATCGAGGTCGCCCGCGGTCACAGTCAGCAGGCTGACGATCGCCAGGCGCTGGCCACGTTGCTCTGGGCCGAGCGGCTCACACCGGACGACGTGCGGCTCAGCACGAAGGCTCGCAGCCTCGTGGAGGAGCTCGTCACGCGGGCGCGTCCGGGCACGGCGACCGAGTTGCGCGGCCTCGCCACGCGACTCAAAGTCGCAGCGTAGGTTCCACGACGTTCTGATCGGAAATTGCGCTGCGTTCCTGCTCGCTTTTTGCGCCACGATGTGACACAACTGGCAGACCAACACCCAAGGCCTTCACCTCACCCTCCACGACCCTCGGCCCACCCGCCGGAGCGACGTCATCGAGGAGCACACGTGGCAGGCGATCCTGTCTTATATATCGTCGTTTGCGGCAGCCGCCCGGCCGCTGACCTTGCGGATTACGTCGGGCAGTTGCGCGCCGACGGCTGGGACACGTGCGTCATCGCGACACCTTCGGGGCGGAAGTTCATCCACGCCGATCGGCTTGCGGACGTCTCGGGCCACGTCGTGCGTCATGAGTTCAAGCAGCCCGACGAGCCGGATGCCCTGGCCCCGCCGGATGCCGTGATCGTCGCCCCCGCGACGTTCAACACGATCAACAAGTGGGTGGCGGGAATCAGCGACACGCTCGCGCTCGGCCTGCTCAACGAGGCTGTGGGATTGGGCCTGCCGATCATCGCGGTGCCCTTTCCCAACGTCGCCCTGGCGCGTCACCCGGCGTTCCGCGCCAGCATCACGACGCTGCGGTCCTGGGGCGTCAAAGTCATCTTTGACCCGGAGCGCCACCCGCTGCCCGTGCCGAACATGGGACCGCCGGCCGCCGACCTCTTCCCCTGGCGGGTTTTGATGAACGAACTCGTACAAGTCCGGCGCGAATTGACGGGAGTGAACGGACGGCCACGCGCCGCCGGGTGAGCCCTTGATGATTCGTGTGGTGGCTCAGGAGCCGCTGGCCACGACGGCACCCGACGCGGCCGCTCCCGCGGCGGCGCCGGAGTCCTCGGCCAGCCCGCGGACGACGAACGCCGCGAACAGCAGCAGGCCGGCATCGATGGCAGCGGGGTCGGCGACGATGATCCGCACCGGGCGCTTGCCCCAGCCCTTGCCTTCGAGGACGGCAAGCTCGCGCGCGCCGTCGGCGAGCGCGTAACGCTCGCGCCACGCGCTGGCGGGGCGCAGTTCGAGCTCACGCTCACCCCAACGCAGCGGGCCGCCGCGGCGAACCGCCCGGGGCTCGAACTCCCCGGCGACCGAGCCGACCGCATCGGTCGCCTGGACCACCCGCCGCCAGAACCCGGTGCGGAAGATCAGCCAGCTGCGCTGGCCGGCCTCCGCTGATGCCGAGCGTGACCAGAGCCCCTCGAGGCGCAGCGTGCCGATGCCGTCGATCGCGTAGAGGCGGCGGTCGGCGGGCATCCGCGTGAGCTCGAGCTCGGCCATCGTCGGAAGGGTTCCCGCTGACACCGGATTATCACCCTCACTTCACCGGAAGGTGCGTGAGTCGTCCTGCGGCAGTATCCACCGAAATCCGGAGCTGCACTGGTGCACGGCCATGTGCACTGGTGGAACGTTCAGAGACGATCCACTAGCCGCGGGAGCGGCGGCCGACACCCGTCAGCAGCTCGCGCACGCGCAGCGGCCCGGCGCCGCCCGGCTGCAGCGGCGCGCTCTGCAGGCCGTCGCCGCGGCGCATCCCCTCGATCAGCTCGAGCAGCGCCTCGCCGGAGCTGAACCGCGGGCTCCAGCCGAGCTCCTCGTGCGCGCGGGTCGTGTCCATCAGCGGCACGCCCAGCGCCAGATCGAGCCAACCCGGGGGCGTCGGCTGCAGGCGCAGCTTCCACGCCACGTCCACCGCGGCGCGCAGCGCCCTCGGCGGGATGGGGACCGGGCGAGCGCCGAGCAGGCGGCCGAGCTCCTGCGGGTCGAGCACCGGCTCGGCGGCGACGTTGAACGCGCCGCGGGCGTCGCCCAGCAGCGCCAGCCTGTAGGCCTCGCCGACGTCGAGCGAATGCACGCCCTGGAAGCGCAGGCGCTCGAGCGACGGCACGATCGGGATCAGGCGGCGGTGCAGCAGCGACGTCGGCAGCAGCGGACCGGCGAACAGCCGGCGGATCCCGGATGCCGCGTCTCCCTTGAAGATCAGCCCGGGCCGCAGGCGCACGATGCGGATGCTCTGATGGGCGCGCTCGAAGGTGTCGAGGATCGCCTCGACGTCGGCCTTGTCGCGCGAGTAGAACGACGTCGCGATGCCGCCCGCGGGCCAGCTCTCGTCGACGCGGCGGTCCTTCGGACCGGGGGAGTACGCCCCGACCGAGGAGGCGTAGACGAGCGAGGACACGCCCGCCGCGGCTGCCGCTTCGAACACGCGCCGCGAGCCCTCGACGTTGACGGCACGCGTGACGTTGCGATCGCGCGACGGCTGGATCAGCCAGGCGAGGTGGACCACGGCGTCGGCGCCGCGAAACGCCTCGGTGAGATCATCGTGCGCGACGTCGGCGCAGACCCAGCGCGTGCGCTCGAACGTGAGCTCCGGCCGGCGCCGGGCGATGCCCACGATCTCGTCGACGGCGTCGTCGCCGCTGAGCGCCGCGAGCAGGCTCGTCCCGACGTTGCCGGTCGCGCCGGTGACCGCGACCCGCATCAGAAGTCCGCCGGCGGGCGCCTGCGGGCATCGTCGCGCGGGGGAGTGCGTCCCGCCATCGATCTCATCGCCCGGACGGCGTTCGCCATCGCCGCCTGCATCGCGCGGCGCTGCGCTGCGGCGTTGCGCGAGGGCCGCGCGCGCTCGTCGTCGACGGGGCGCCGCGGGTCGGCATCGGATGGGGTGAGGTCGAGCACGCGAAGCGCAATACCCGCGTGCGGGCCGCCGACAACACCATCTTGCACTTCGGCGCCATGCCGCTCAGACTCGCTCGCAGAGCCACATCTCGTGCCCTGGGCGGTCCACGATCCGCAGGCCGCAGGAGCGCAGCATGGCTTCGACGGCGGCGCCGTTGGGCGCCCACCAGTTCGTCGGGTCGCCGGCGAGCTGGTGCTCGATGAAGGCCATCGCCGGCCAGCCCGGCTCGAGCAGCAGTCGGCGCTCGTCGATGCCGACGTCGGCCGGCGCCTCGGTGCACTGGTCGCCGGGCATCGTGAGCGTCTGCACGACAAGCGTCCCGCCGACGAGCGGCGCGACGATGTCCAGCGCGAGCAGCGGATGGCGCAGGTGGTAGAGCACGCCCAGGAACAGGACGATGTCGAAGGGCTCGGCGGCGAGCGTCGTCAGCTCGTAGACGCCGAGCTTGCGCAGGGTCACGTGATCGGCCAGGCCGAGCTCCCCCGCCGCCCAGTGCGCCTGGCGCAGGTAGTGCTCGTCCACGTCGATCGCCAGGACGTCCGCGCCGCGGCGCGCGAGCTCGAAGGAGTAGAAGCCCGCGTTGCACCCGATGTCCAGGGCGCGGGCGCCGCGCAGGTCGTCCGGCAGGTGGGGCGCGATCTGCTCCCACTTGAACGCCGGGAAGTCGCCGAGCGGATGGTCGGGGGCCGTGCGTCGGCCGTCGGGCAGGTGGAGGTTGTGAAACCACGGCCCCAGCTCGGGCGCGGCCGCGTTGCCGCCGCTTGACTGCAGCGTGCTCACGCGTGCGCGACCGCCGTGGCGAGGTGGTCTTCGAGCTCGGCGGCGCGATGGTGCGACGTGTGCGTGACCAGCACGCGCGTGCGCGCGCGGCGGCCGATCGCGCGGCGCGCGTCCTCGTGCGTGTTGGCGACGACGAGCAGCACGTCGTGCGCGTCGCACGCGACGAGGATCTCCCTGCCCGGCGCGAAGAACGTCTCCAGGCCGTCCCAGCTGTCGGAGATCACCGGCACGGCGCACGCCGCGGCCTCGAACAGGCGCACGCTCGGCGACCAGCCGGTCCGAACCATGTCGGCACGCGTGACGTTCACGGTGAAGCGCTGGGCGGCGTAGAAGGCGGGGTGCTCGCCCGGCGCGACGTGCTCGATGCGCTCGACGTTGCGCGGCCAGCGGATGTCCTGCGGATACTGCGGCCCGGCGACGACGCAGCGCAGCGACGGCTCGCGCCGGGCCGGCTCGAGCAGGAGGCGTTCCAGCGCCGGCTGGCGGTCGTCGGAGTACGTGCCGAGGTAGCCGAGGTCCCATCGCTGCGGCACGTCGAGGGCCGGATAGGCGTCGGGATCGACGAGGCAGTGAAAGGCCCGCGCGCAGGGGGAGCCGAGCTCGTCCTCGATGCGCGCGAGCACCGGTCCCCCGGTGAACGAGAGGTACAGGCGGTAGGCACGCACGAGCTCGTGCGTGAGGTAGGCGCAGTCGCCCCGCTGCAGCGACGCGAGCGTCACCGGCGTGTCGATGTCGTAGAAGACCGTCACGCCCCGCGCCGTCGCGACGACCCACTGGCCGACCGCGATGCCGTCGGGCACGTAGGAGCCGACGATCACCGCGTCGGCGTCGCGCACCGCGGCGGCATGGTTGCCGCGCAGCTCCTCGAGCGAGCCGTAGAGCGCCGTCGTGCCCCACGGGGGCCGCGGCAGATCGCGCTGCGCCGCGTACCACGGGACGTCGCGCTCGAGGAAGAGCACGTCGTGCCCGCGCTCGGCCAGCGCGCGCACGAGGGCGCGGTAGTTCGTCGCGTGGCCGTTGCCCCACGACGAGGTGATCGACAGGCCGAGGACGACGAGCCTCATGTCAGGATCGCCTCCACCTGGGCGGCGCGGTCTGCGTACGTGTGCTCGGCGAGGACGCGGGTCCGCGCGGCCGCTCCGATCGCGCGCGCACGCTCGCGATCCAGGCCGGCGAGCAGGTCGGCGACGTGTGCGCCGTCGCGGGCCACGAGCACCTCGCGGCCGGGCTCGAGCACTGCGTCGATGCCTTCCCACTCGTCGGTGATCAGGCAGGCGCCCGCGCCCGCCGCCTCGAAGACGCGGGTCGCCGGCGAGAAGCCGTTGGCAGCCATGCTCTCGCGGCTGACGTTGAGCACGCTCAGCGCCGAGCAGTTCAGCGCGTTGTGATCGCGCGTGGAGACGTGCCCGAGGTAGCGCACGGCGCCGCACGCGCGCACGCGATCCTCCCAGCCGCTGCCGCCGAGCAGGAACGAGCGCTCGGGCGCGGCCGCCGCGGCCCCGAAGAAGAAGTCCTCGACGCGTGCCTCGCGGTCGGGCAGGCGGTTGCCGAGAAAGCACAGATCAGTGCGCAGCGCCGCGCGTGGCCTGACGGGATGGTGGGTCGTCGGGTCGAGCGCGTTGGGGACCGGGATGCAGTCGCGCGCCCCGAGCGCGCCGTAGCGGCGCACGACCGGCTCGCCGCCGCCGTAGGTCAGGACGAGGTCGAAGTCCGCGATCCGCGCGCGCAGCGCGTCGCCGGGATCGGCCTCCATCCGCGCGAGCGTCGCAGGCGCATCGACGTCCCAGTAGATCGTGACCGGCGCGCCGCAATCGAGCAGCGCCTGCTCGAGCAGCTCGTCGAAGACGCCGACGCCGCTGCACTTCACGACGACGTCGGGCGCGCGCCCGCGCGCCGCAGCGACGGCCTCGAGCACCTGCTGCTCGGACTCGGCGGGATAGATCGTCACGCGTGCGTATTCGGGATCCTCGATGTCACGGTGCTGCTGGCGCTCGTAGGCGATCGGCTCGTAGAAGTCGATCTCGTGGCCGCGCTCGTGCAGGCAGCGCAGCAGGCCGCGGTAGTACGTGCAGGCGCCGTTCCAGTACGCCGAGACGAGGCTCGAGCCGAAGAACGCGAACCTCATCGCGACGGCCCGCCTTCGACGAGCCCCGGCACCGCGTCGAGGCGATGGCGCGCAGTCACGCCACGGCCTCGTCGGTCGCGCCGGCGCGGACGCCGAGCGAGCGGCAGATCGCAAGCAGCTCGTCGACGCGGTGCGCGCACGTGTGACGCGCACGGATCGTCTCCAGGCCGCTTGTCCGCAGCGACGCGGCGAGCTGCGGGTCGTGCAGGATCTCGCGCAGGTGGGCGCGCATCTGGCGTCCGTCGCGTGCGAGCAGGTAGTCACGGCCGGGGCGGAAGAGCCCCTCGGCGTCCTCCCAGGGCGCGCTGACGAGCGGGATCCCGCAGGCGAGCGCCTCGAAGGGCCTGATCGTCGGGATCCCCGGCAGCGCCGCGACGTAGGGACGGCGCGGCACGTGCAGCGTCACGCGGTGGCGCGCGAACGCCTCCGGCGCACGGTGGTTGGCGACGCGGCCGTGGTAGCGCAGGCCGGCCAGCGCGATCGACCAGCGCGCGCGGCGCGGGTAGCGCACGCCGTGGATCGTCCCGCGCAGGCGCAGGCGCCGCGCGGGCGCCAGCAGGAACTCGCGCAGCTCGGCGCTGCGCTCGTCGTCGCCCCAGTTGCCGATCCAGATGAGATCGCGCGTCTGGGCGCCGGTGGCCGCCGCGGGCAGCGGGCGGAACACACGCGCGTCGGCTGCCTCGTGCCAGGTCCAGGCGTGCCCGGTCCAGCCCATGTCGAGGTAGATCTCGCGGATCACCGCGCCGAAGGCGAGCACGCCGTCGAAGTGGCGCAGGTCGTAGCGCGCCATCTCCTGCGGCGCGCTGGCCGCGCGGTGGTGGGTGTCGTGGAAGAGCAGCCTGAAGCGCCCGCCCTGGGCGCGCCGCGCGCCGATCCGGGCGACGAGGGCGGGCGCCGTCCACTCGTGCACGAGCACGAGGTCGCAGCCGTCGAGCGCCGCGTCGAGGTCGAGCGTGTCGAGGTCGTATGTGCGCACGACGTCGTCGATCCAGCCGAACGCCGCGCGAACGTCGGCGATCGCCGCGCTGCCGCCGTCGCGCAGGAGGTTCGCGCGGCTCCAGCCGTCCGCGGGCTCGTACGCAGCGACGTCATGGCCGCGGTCGCGCAGCTCGGCGACGATCCCGCGCAGGAAGTGCGCGTTGCCGTGGTTCCAGTCCGACAGCAGCGAATGGCAGAACAGCGCGATCTTCATGCCGCCACGCTCCGCTGCGCGCACAGGTGCGCGTAGAGCTCGCGGTACGCGGCCGCCGTCGCGCGCACGTGGCGCCGGCGCGCACGCGCCTGCGCGGCGGCGGCGAGCTCACGGCGCAGCCCGCGATCGGCGATCAGCCGCGCGAGCGCCGCGTGCAGGGCCGCGCCGTCGCCGGGCGCGACAAACAGCGCGGCGCCGTCCCACTGCTCGCGCAGCGAGTCGATGTCGCCGAGCACGAGTGCGCAGCCGGCCAGCGCCGCCTCGAGCACCACGAGCCCGAACGGCTCGTAGCGCGCCGGGTGGGCGAAGATCGCGGCCCGGCCCATCCGCGCGCGCAGCTCGTCGCGCTCGAGCGAGCCCAGGAGGACGACGTGCCGCGCCTCGCAACCCGCGGCCGGGCCCGCGACCTGGACGCGCCAGCGCAGGTCCCGCGCGGCGGCGTCGAGCGTGTCCAGGCCCTTGGCCTCGTCCCACAGCCGCCCGGCCCCGAGCACGAGCGGCGCGCGCTCGGCGACGGCCGAAGCGGGATGCGGCGAGACGCCGTTGGGGATCACCCGGCAGGGGCGCGTGAAACCGTAGTGGCGGCGCAGCTCGGCGCACATCGCGGCGGTCGGGCCGACGACCGCATCGGCGCCCCGCAGGCCGGCGGCGACGGCATCGCGGTAGCGCGCCCACCGCGGTCCCGCCGGCGCCCCGCGAACGCGCGCGTGCCATGACAGCACGCACGAGTGCGCGACGACGACGACCGGCACCGGCCAGGACCGCGCCGCGAGCGCGTAGCCGTTGAGGTGGACGAGATCGGCGTGCAGCGCATCGGTCTGCTCGCGCAGCCATTCGCCGGAGGCACGCACGTCGTCCCAGGGATCGTCCTGCCACTCCAGGCGGCAGTCCAGCCAGCGCGCGTGCGGCGCGGGCGGTGGCTGCGGCCCGAGCGTCGCCAGCACGACCTCGATGCCCGCCGGCGCCAGCTCGGCGCGCAGCTCGGTCGCGTACGTCCACACGCCGCCGACCGCGTCGGCGCTCATCAGGACCCTCATCGTCCGAGCATCCGGTCGATCGCGGTCGCCACGTCGACGAGCCGCCGCACCCGCGGATCGAAGCCCGCGCCGGCGCGCAGGCGGCGCGCCCAGTCGACGGCGGCGCGCCCGCTCCAGTCGTCCGGCGGCGACACGATCGCGTTCGCGCTCGTGCCACGCCGCAGCTCGACGGCGAAGTCGTAGAACGAGCCGCCGCTGTTCTGCAGGCTGAGTGCACCGTCGCGCCCGCGGAACGTCGCCTCGAGCACGCAGTCGCGGCCCTCGTGCGAGAACCACGAGCAGGCTAGCCGCGCGACCGCTCCGCCGGCGAGGTCGAGCGTCGCGAGGCAGAGATCCTCCGCGACGCCGGCGGTCGCCGGTTCCCCGGCGCGCCAGCGCCGCGCCTCCACGCCCACTACGGCGGGGTTGTCGAGCACCCAGAGCAGCAGGTCGGCGAGGTGGATCCCGAGGTCGACGGCGCAGCCGCCGCCCGCCAGCTCAGGATCGAGGAACCAGGGCTTGTCGGGTCCGTAGGCGTTGTGGAAGACGAGGTCAACAGCGTGCACGGGGCCGATCGCGCCCGCGCGGACGCGCTCGCGCAGCGCGAGCGCTGCGGTCGTGTGGCGGTAGGACATGTCGACCCCGAGCAGCCGCCCCGCGCGCTCGGCGGCCGCGACGACGCTGCGCGTCTCGGACGCCGTACGCCCGAGCGGCTTCTGGCAGAACACCGCCATGCCCCGGCCCAGGGCGGCGATCGCCTGCTCGGCATGCAGTGCGCTGGGCGTGGCGATGACGATCCCGTCGAGGTCGGCCGCCAACAGCGCGTCGAGGTCGCCGTCGTGCAGCTCGGCGTCCGGCGCGCTGCGCGCGGCGGCATCGAGGCACGCCGCGTCGGGATCGGCGAGCGCGGCGACGTCGGCGACGCCGCTGGCGGCGATCGCCTCGAGGCGCGACCGTCCGATCCAGCCGGTGCCGAGGAAGCCCAGGCGCGGAAGCGCGGGTGCGGCGACCGCGGTCATGGACGCACCAGCGCCTTGAGGAACCCGTCGGGTCGCGCCAGCGCGGTCGAGAAGGCGTCCCCGATCTGCGCCAGGCCGAACTCGTGCGTGTACAGCGGCTGTGGATCGAGCTGCCCCGCGACGATCGCCGCCGCCGCCTCGCGCACGCCGCGCACGTAGGCCGCCTGCTCGCGCTCGTGGGCGTTGACGACGTCGATCCCGCGCCAGTTCCACAGGCCCATGTCGACGGTGCGGGCGCCGTCTTGGTGATAGCCGGCGATGACGAGCCGCCCGCGCACGCGCACGAGCCGGCCGGCGAGGTCGAGCGGCCCCTGGT
>WUUC01062157.1_pt1 | contig 15591 bp, 9 predicted proteins | sample 6278441 | NCBI WGS metagenome assembly WUUC01 (sample SAMN13675441, study PRJNA597444) | soil metagenome | isolation source: soil | place: USA: Washington | collected 2017-10
CGGCCCGATCGTGAGCGACGAGATCCTGCGGGCCACGGCGGCCCTGCAGCGGTTCTCGGGGAAGTCCTCCAGCTCGCTCGACCGATGGCGCAACGAGTTCGTCGCGCGCTACGAGACGCGGGAGGTGCCGCTCGTCGAGGCGCTGGACGAGGAGGCCGGGATCGGCTTCCTGCCGTCGGCCTCGCCGGGCAGCGACGCCTCTCCTCTCGTGCGCGGACTCGTGTGGCCGCAGAAGTCCGACGACACGGGGAACCTCGGCCCGCGCTTCGCGCACCTCATGCGGAGGCTGATCGACACGGTCTCGGGTGGCGGTCGGGAGCTGGTGCTCGACGACGCCGACATGGAGGCTCTCGCGTCCGAGGACTACAACGAGACGCCGGACGCGTTCGCCGCGCTGGTGACGATCGCGGCCTCGTCGGCCGAGGCGGTCGACCGCGGTGACTTCGAGCTGCTGCTGCACGGCGCGTCGGGACCTTCCGGCGCCCGGCTGATGGGACGTTTCTGCCATGCGGACCCGGCGATCCACGAGGCCGTCGCGGAGCACCTGCGCGCAGAAGAGGCGCTTCGCCCGGAGATCGCGTTCGCGGAGATCGTCCACCTGCCCGAGGGGCGCAGCGGCAACATCCTCGCGAGGCCGGTGCTGCGCGATTACGAGATCCCGTTCCTCGGCCGCTCGGGCGCGCCGGCCGGCGCGCAGATCCCGGTGACGGACCTGATGGTGTCGGTCGAGGGCGAGAAGGTCGTGCTGCGGTCCCGGCGCTTGGGGCGCGAGGTCGCCCCGCGCCTCGCAAGCGCGCAGAACTACACGCTGCGGAGCCTCGGCATCTACCGGTTCCTGTGCACGGTGCAGGCACAGGGCGTCGCCGAAGGCGTCGTGTGGAACTGGGGCTCGTTCAACGCCGCGAGCTTCCTGCCGCGCGTCGTCTACGGACGCACGGTGCTGCACCGCGCGCGCTGGGCTCTGCGCGCCGAGGAGATCCCCGACCTGCTCGCGGCGAAGGGCGACGAGGTCTTCGAGCGGATGCAGGAGGTGCGCGCCGCACGGTCGTTGCCGCGCCACGTCGCGCTCGCGGACGAGGACAACCAGCTGATGATCGACCTCGACAACGCGCTGAGCGTCGAGATGCTGGTCGAGCTCGTGCGCCGGCGGCCGCACTTCCGGCTCGCCGAGGTGTGGCCCGACCCGGCGGGGATGGTCCTGTCGAGCGACGGGGGGCCTTACGTGAACGAGGTGCTGATCCCGTTCGTCCGCACGGAGTCGGGGATCCCGGTTGCAGCTCCCGTCCGGCCGGCGAGCGCGCGGCGCAGCTTCCCGCCGGGATCGGAGTGGTTGTTCCTCAAGCTGTATACGGGCACGGCGACAGCGGACGCGCTGTTGCGCGACGTCGTGAGCCCGTTGGTGCGCGACTGCGAGGGCTGGTTCTTCCTCCGCTACTCCGATCCGGAGCCCCATCTCCGGATCCGTCTGCGCGGTGATCCCGAGCGGCTGACCTCGGAGGTGCTGCCGTCGTTCCGCGACGCGCTGCAGCCGGAGTTGGAGGGGCGGGTGTGGCGGTTCGAGGTCGGGACGTACGTGCGCGAGATCGAGCGCTACGGGGGCCCGGACGCGATCGAGATCGCCGAGGCGATGTTCGGCGCCGACAGCAACGCAGCGCTGGAGATCGTGTCGGGCGGCGCGTCTCTCGACGACCGCTGGAGGATCGCGCTCGCCGGCGTGCACCGGCTGTTCGAGGACCTGGGCCTCGACGACGACGCGCAGAAGCGCGTCGCGCGCCGGATGCGCGACGGCTACGCGAGCGAGCTCCGCGCCGACGCGCTCCTGAAGCGCCAGATCGGCGACCGCTATCGCACCGAACGGCGCGATCTCGAGCCCTTGATCGACGCGTCCGCGTCGCGAGAAGGTGCAGTGGGCGCGGCGTTGGGCGTGCTGGACCGCCGCTCCGCGGCTCTGGCGCCTTTGGTCGCGCGGCTGCGCGCGCTGGAAGGTCGTTTGACGGTCTCGTTCGAGGACCTGGCGGCCAGCCTCGCGCACATGCACGTCAACCGGCTCCTGCGCTCGGCGCAGAGAGCCCACGAGATGGTGATCTACGACCTGTTGGACCGCCTCTACATGGCGAGGTCGGCCCGCCGCCGCTGACGGCGACTTGGTTTACGGTACGCGTGCGTCCCATTGCCAGGGGACGCCGTCGCGGCACCTTCGGCGCGTTCCAGAACCTGACGAACACCGCGACTCCCACGGCCGCGAGCGAGGTAGAGGTCGCGATAGACGATGGGGGCAGGGCGGCGGTGCTCTCCTACCGATGCGTAGACGCCGTGCTCGGATCCGACGGTCAGTCGAGGACGGCACGCTCAACGAGACCTGGACGGCCACGACGTCCGGCGGGGTGTTCGGCGCGGCCCACCAACTCTCGCCCGAGGACGAGGGCCAGGACGACTCCCCCGATCGCGCTCACGGCGCGCGCAACGCCGCCGGCGACGTCGTGGCGGGATGGCTGCTCTTCGTCGACGGGTCACGCGCGCAGGTGACGCCGGTCGCGCCGGGGCCCGATCCCATCTTCGGCGACGACGAGGACGACTCGCTCACCGGGACGAACGCGGGACAGGCGATCTACGCCGCGAAGGGCAACGACGCCGTGAGGGCAGGCGGCGGGAGCGACGACGTATTCGGCGAGGAAGGCAACGACCGGCTGTCCGGAGGGGGTGGCAACGACGCGCTGTTCGGCGGCCCCGGTCGCGACGTGCTCACCGGGGGACCCGGCCGGAATACGTACGACGGTGGTGGCGGGCGCGACACGTGCGTCCTCTCCAGCAGGAACGAGAGAGGGAGCACGACCTCCTGCGAGAGGATCCGGATCGTGAGCTAGGCGGGTTCCGAGTCCTCCATCATCTCGGCGGCGCGGCGCTCCATCTCGTCCGGCGGCACGTCCTCGATGTGCGTCGAGATGCTCCACCGGTGGCCGAACGGATCTTCGAACTGCGCGGTGCGGTCGCCGTAGAACTGGTTCTCGAGGTCGCGCAGTGATTTCGCGCCGGCGTCCAGCGCCTTCTGGTAGACGGAGTCGACGTCTTCGACGTAGACGCCGATCGTGACCGGACTGCCGCCGACCGCCGCGGGGCCGCGGATCCCCATGTCGGGGAACTCGTCGGCGAGCATGATCACGGAGTCCCCGAGCTGGAGCTCGGCGTGCCCGATCTTCCCGCCGGGCGACGGCATCCGCATCCGCTCGGTGGCGCCCAGGACCTTCTCGTAGAACGAGATCGCCTCGGCTGCCCCGTCGACGTGGAGATAGGGGCTGACCTGCGGATAGTTATCGGGAATCGGCTTGACGTCGGTCACTTCTGGACCTCCTCACACTCGGGACTCGCGGCGTCGATCCTACGAGGTCGTCAGAGTTCCTGGGTTCTGCATGTAGTACTCGGTGAAGGACCGGCACCGGCCGGTGCCGTCGAAGCGCATCACGTAGTTGTTGTAGTAGACGCGGTCGACCCCTCCGGCGTCGTCGAAGTAGCTGCTTGTCCCGACGGCGACCGCGACGTCCCCGTCCACTGCCAGCGGCTCGTAGCGAGCTTCCCAGGTACCGGGCTCGTCGCGACGATCCTCCTCGAGCCACGACGCGACGATCGCCGCGCGTCCGCGTACGGGTTCGTCGTACGGGTGATAGCGATACTCGGCGTCCTCCGTGAAGAGATCGCCGATGGCATCGGGGTCGTAGCTCCTCCAAGCCTCTACGTACCACTCCAACCACCGGGCCAGCTCAGGTTTGGTCACCGTACATGCCTCCCAGATCCCTCGGTCCGTTCTCGGGGGAACCGATCCTAGGACGCGGTCGGGCGCCAGTACGCCAGACGGGTGGGAATCCTAACGATCCGTAACGCTGGCAGGCTGGAGCACGCAGGTCGAACCATCGGAATCACTGGACGCCGTTACCAACGCGACGCTTCCCTCGACCACGACCTCGACCTTTAATGACGAAGGATCACATTCGGAGGAGACGAGGCCTCCGAGCGAGGTGAGTTCGGACAGTGGAACAGCTACCACGCTCACGCGACCGCTCGTCGGTTCCTCCGGAGGATGCGTGGCCCACGCGAAAGTCCCGATCGCGATCCCGCCGAGGAACGTAGCGGCAACGATGTACTTGAGCATCATCCCGAATGTCAGTCGCATCCGGAGATACGATGCATCATCGACAGCGATTGCGAGAAGGCTCTCTCTCGTATCCGTCTCTTTTTTCGCGTTGGCGTACGCGACTTGCGCTTCGTTCCCAAGACTTGCTAGCGCTGACTGCTGCGCGGCAGACAGCTCATGAAGCTCTCTCGCTGCAAGGATTGCACCAGCAGCATCCGTCAGGTCATCTGCCGAAGTCCAATCCATCTCGGTGACAGTGGGGGAGCAGCCATTGCTGGGTCTCGGAACATGCACCATGCCTGTCTTCTCGGAGAACGCCATCAACGATTTGCGCAGCGCCCATTCCCGCGTTCGCGCCTTGCCCCACGATGCGACAACCTCCACCAGACTCATTCCTTGTCGTTTCCGCAGGTCGTACTCGATCGCTTCCCGGACTCTTCCCTTCACACGGCGACCGAGGATCTTCCGTCCCGGCCTCTCAGGAAAAGTCACTAGTTCCTTGAGGGTCAAATGGCTGCTGATCTGGACCCAGGCTGCTGCCGCGACAACGAAGACGGTTGTCGCGAGCGCGACTGCCAGGCTAACGACCGCGAACTCGAATCGGCTGTGCTCCACGCCGAATAGCGTGGCCTTGACGTCCGCATCGAGCCGTCCGAGGTCCGACAGTTGTGAGCCCACCACCAACGTGGCAGCGACCGATCCTGCCATCGCGACGATCCACGTTGTCAGCTTACGAAGACCCTCCTTATGCTCCGCGAAGGGATCTCCCGGAGGCGCTTTGGGTTGGTCTTCTTGCTCGCTCTCCGCGATCGAGGCGGCAGGTGGATCTGCCTTGTCAGGTTCGGGCACGTTCTCCCCTCGGCCGGGATTCACCGACGTCTGAACGAGCTCGCGACCTCGCCGGTACAACCTTCGCAAGAACGTCATTTCCCCCGGCCACGCGCTAGAACTCGACCTGGATCACAGTCACATCGTTTGTCGTAGGGGCCGACGCCATGTGTTGCGCAACCGACCGAAGCACGTCATTGGCGATCTCATCGACCACGAGCAAGACCACCCCATCGTCTTGCCGCAGCATCCGCTTCCCAACCTCGGCGTGAATGGTCGCTTCATCCATGGCCCCCATTACTGCGATCGTCCGTCTGACCCAGGACCCGCCCCCGCCTCCACCGCCTACGAGCACCCCCAGTGCTTTCGCGTCGCCTAGCTCCTCCTCCTCCGAACCTCGCAGCTCGCCGACCACGTCGACATCCTCGATCGCATGCCGGACAGTGGATCCTCCGCCACTTCCTCCCGGCACCTCAATTGCCGAGATCTGCGCGTCAGGACGAGCGGTCGAGATCGTGTCCGCCAGCGCTGCCCTGAAGCGTCGGTCGACGCCGACGGCGTCGCCTGAGATTTCCAGGATGACTCGCCCATGCATGATCCGCCCCCCGATGTCGGTGTTTCTCCCACAACGAGCCCATTATGAACGCGCTCACTTTGGCTTAACAAGGGGTTATCAAGAGTCGCTAAAGCGCTACGGCCTTAGCGAAGTGGCGACGGCGAAGTGCTCCTGAGTGGACGCCTATCGAACAGAAGCCCCAGATATGGATGTCCACGTTCGCGAATGCCGTCGCGGCGCGCGCAGCAAAATCCTTCGAGTCCTCGGAGTCACACGTCACCGAAGCGGAGCGTCCCCGAGGACGGTTGATCAAACAGCTGAGAGCTTGGGAGTCTCCTGACGCCTGTTGGTGGCTAGAAAGACCAAGTAGGGTGGCCGGCCCCTTGTATGAAGATCACGTTGGTAGTTAAGTGGAAGAAGGGTCGCGCAGCGGCCGACACCATGCGGGGAGAGGCGGACAGAATGACGGACCAGACTAAGGTGGGGCTGTTCCCGGTTGGCTACAGGATCGGCAACGATATGCCGGGAGCGCCGCTGTTCACGGTGCACCTAGTAGTGGATACGCCGAGGGAGCAGGTCCACGGCGCCGGCATCATTACGAACACGGCCAACCCGCCGCTCGACGTGCACACGACGCTGGACGGCGACTTCACGTACATGACCGTGATGCCGAACACCACGCAGATCCTGCTGGTTCTGAACGGGGTGGGCCCTCTCGGGACCACCACGCCGTTGATCGGGCCGAACGTTCGGTTGCGAGCCGTCATGTCCGATTGGAAGACCGGGACCGCGACCTACTCGTACACCACCGACGGGACCAACTGGAACTGGATCAAAGACGTCCCGATGGAGCTGTTGAGCTAGGCAACGACACGATCGTATCCCGCACGCCCTCCGGGGGTCAGATCGTCCCCGGGGGGCTAGGGCGTACACCGGGCGGTGGTGGTGAACCCACGCAAGGCGGCGCCGGCTGCTTGATCGGGCAGGACTCTTGCGCGGCAACCACTGCCGACCTGCGATTTCGGCTTCCGCTCCAAGGTGCCCCCAACGGGATTCGAACCCGTGCCTCCACCTGAGAGGGTGACGACCTCGGCCGCTAGTCCATGGGGGTTCTTCGAATCTATCCGATCAGGCGGTACGGGTATCTGCTTCTCATGTGCTCGTTGAAGTAGGTGCCGTGGGAGGACGCAGACAGCAGGCTCCGGTAGACGTGACCCGGGACGCCGCTGTACTCGTACGTCCTTCCGTTTGTGAACGTCACCTCTAGGGTCCGGCGGTCGCTGTCGTAGGCGACCTCCGCGAGGCTGCTGGACGTTAGCAACCGTCTTTCGTAGGGCATTTCCTCCGAGCATAGTCCTCGGATAATGCCGGGTTAGATCTCGGGGACCTCGTCTCCCTTGACGCCGCCCACCGAGGCCACTATCGCCTTCAGCTTCTCCCGGTACGCGGGGGCTTGAGCGCCCTTCAGCGCCATCACTATGCCGTCCTCGCCGGATTCGAAGTAATAGCCCTTGCGCGTGTCCACTATCTCGAAACCGTAATTCGAGTAGATCGTGTAGCCAGCTATGTTCCCCCTCCTGAACTCCAGATAGATCGTGTCCACGCCCCTCTCTATCGCATCCATCAGCAGCACGCAGAAGAGCCTCGTGCCGACCTGGCGCCGGTGGAACGCGGGCGTGACGGCTACGTTCAGCACGTGCGCGGCGTTGTCGCTCGTGAAAGTCATGCCGATGTAACCGATGACCTCGCCGTCGTACTCCGCGACGAAGTACGAGCGGTTCGGCTTCGACAGCTCTTGCAGGAACAGCGCGGTGCTCCACGGGCGCGCGAACACGTCGGCCTCGATCGCTATGACCTCGTTGAGATGGCGACGGCGCAGCCGGAAGACCTCTATCTCCGGGAACTTCGCCGGCGTTGGGGCCGAGCTCATGCGGCCACCGTCGGCGGCCCCGGCCACTCGAGCACGGTCACGTCCGCGAAGGGACGGTCGGTCGCGACGGCGCCCGCGTAACCCGGCCCCGGCTCCAGAGAGACCAGCGACCACCGCTCCCCCGCCGACGCGTCGCCGTCGACCAACAAGATGCGCGCCGGCTCCGGGTGCACCGCCACCTCCACCCCCCCGAGGTCGAACGAGAGCCCCTCGCCCAGCGCCTTCACGAACGCCTCCTTCCTCGTCCAGCAGCTGTAGAACCCGGCGACGAACGCGTCTCCCGTCAACCGCGCCAGCACCTCGTTCTCGGCAGCAGTGAAGAAACGCCTCGCCAGGGCGGCCAGCTCGACGTCACCGCGCATCAGCTCGACGTCGACGCCGACCCTCCCCGACCGCGCGAACGCCGCCGCCGCGACATCGCCCGCATGCGAGACGTTGAACGACAAGCCGGGGATCTCGGGCTTCCCCTTGTCCGCGTAGGAGAGCTGCACGTCCTCCGGTCGCACGCCGAGGTACGAACCGATCAGGGTCCGCAGCGCCACTCTCGTGCACACGAACGCGTCGCGGTCCCGGTCAAAGCGAAAACGTGCGGCGCGTTCCGTCTCGTCGGGCGCCAACACGCGGCTCGAGTCCTCCAGAGGGCGCCGAACGTCGATCCTCCAGACGTGCAGCGAATCCTCCCGCAGCTCCATCGCTACGCGTGACGACGCTGCACCGGCAGCAGGTCCTGGAACACGGCGCGCAGGATCAGGTCGCGGGACTCGTTGACGAAGAAGTGGCCGCCGGGAACCATCCTCAGCTTGAGCTCGCGCGTCGTGTGCTCGGCCCACGGCTCGAGCTTCGGCTTGTCGGTGACGAGGTCGCCGAGCCCTCCGAACACCGACAGCGGGCAATCGAGCGGCGGCTCCGTCGAGTGCTCGTACGTCTCCGCTATCGCGAAGTCCGCACGCAGCGCCGGCAGCAGCAGCTCCATCAGCTCCTCGTTCGCCAGCAGCTCCTTCGGCGTCTCCTCGAGGTTGCGCAGCCCCGTATAGAACTCCTCGTCGGGCGCGTCGTGTATCTCTGGCTCCGTCTTCGGAAGCTGTGGCGCACGATGCCCCGACAAAAAGACGTGGTCGGGAGGCGGGAGGCCGCGCCGGCGCAGCTCCCGCGCGAGCTCGAACGAGATCAACGCTCCGAGGCTGTGTCCGAAGAACGCAAACGGCGAGTCGAAGAAGCCTTTGAGCACGACGGCGAGGTCCTCGACGAGCGGGAACACGCTCGTGTACGGCTCCTCTTTAGACCTCCACTCGCGCCCCGGGAGCTGGATCGACTGCACCTCTATGTCCGGGGGCAGGACGTCGCTCCACGTCCGGTACGTCGCCGCGCTCCCGCCGGCGTACGGGAAGCAGAAGAGCCGCAGCCTCGGGTCCGCGTTCGGCCGCGGCACGACCGTCCACCGGTCGGTCACGACAGCCCCCCGCGCGGCAGCGACCACGGCGCGCACCCGATCCTCGAACAGACGCGCGAGCCGTTCGATCGACGCGCGCTCGTGCCGGTTCTCGCTGTAGGTCCACTGCATGTGCAGGCCGTCGCCCACGACCGACGCGCTGACTTGGAGCAAGTGAGCGCGCTTCATCAGGGGGCTGGTCACGGGACCGGTGGCGCCGAACGTCGGCGAGAACGTCCCCTCGCCGTACGCGGAGTCCATCCTCCCGAAGTAGTTGAAGCTGAGCTCCGCCGCGGGAAGATCGGCCAGGCGCTTCCCCTCCTCGGTCATGTAGCGCAGTGGCCCGTAGCCGAACCCCTTGTTCGGGATGGCGGCGAGCGCCGCCTTCGTCTTCGACAGGTTCGACTCGACGCCGTCCTCGGGCGCCAGCGACGAGTAGAACGGGTACAGGGTGGTGAACCATCCGACGGTCGCGAACAGGTTCGCACCCTCGAAGACCTCCTGCCGGCCGTGGCCTTCGAGATCTGCGAGCAGCCCCTGCGATCCCTTCCACTCCTGAACCGCGAGCGTCAGCGCCTCGATCAACACGTCCATGATCTGCGTCCCGAGCCTCGACGGCACCTCGTGGAGGAGGCCGGACGTGGTGCCGCCGTCCATGCGGAGGTTCACGGTCGCGGCCGACCCGACGTCGTTCGCGCCGTCCGTGTGGTCGACCGGCAACGGCTCGACGCGCGGCGGCAGCGCGCTGAGCCAGTAGTCGAGCTCCCGCGCCAGCAACGGCGAGCGCGTGTACTCGTCCATCTTCTGCGCCCACCACTTGAACGAGGTCGACTTCGGCGGCAGCTTCGCCTCGTCGCGGCGCTGCAGCTTGCGGCAGACGTCGTGGACGTCCTCGATCAGGATCGGCCACGACACGGCGTCGACGACGAGATGATGCGCGACGAGCAGCAGCCCGGGGACGTAGGGCGGAGAGCGGTCGAACATGGCCACGCGCAGCAACGGTCCCCTCGAGAGATCGAAGCTCCGTTGCACGCGCTCCGCGTGCGCGAGGAAAGCCGTCGCTTCGTCGGCCCCCGCCAGCCCCCTCAAGTCGATCCGTTCGAACGGCACGTCTTCGGTGAGGCCCCCGACGTACTGCCGCCACTCGTCGCCGTCCTTCGTGAACCGCGCCCGCAGCGCGTCGTGCTGCGTCAGCACGAGCGCCACCGCCTCGCGCACCAGGTCCTCCGTCAGTTCCGGCTCGACCTCGACCACCATCGCCTGGTTGAAGTGGTGGGGCTCCGGCGGGTCCTGCTCGAAGAACCAGCGCTGGATCGGCGTCAGCGGTACGGGGCCGGTGACCATCCCCTGCTCCGGCGTGAACGACGACGTCTGGTCGTCGAGCAGCGAGAGGTCGTAGATCGTCTGCGCCTGGAACATCTGCTTCGCGGTGAGGTGGATCCCCTCCTCCGCGGCGCGGGCGACGACCTGGATGATCAGGATCGAGTCGCCGCCGAGCTCGAAGAAATTGTCGAAGATGCCGACCTTGTCGAGACGGAGGACCCTCTTCCAGATCTCGACGAGCTTCCTCTCCGTGTCGGTGCGCGGCGGCTCGAACTCCGTCCCGAGCTCGGGACGTGCGGCCTCGGGGGCCGGAAGCGCGGCGCGGTCGATCTTGCCATTCGGCAACAGCGGCAGGTCCGGCAGGGCGACGAACGCGGCGGGGATCATGTAGTCCGGCAGAGTCGTAGCGAGGTGCGCACGCAGCTGCGTGACGGTCGGAGGGGGGTCGGCCGGGACGTAGTAAGCGACGAGACGCTTGTCTCCCGGCGCCTCACCGCGGGCGTCGACGACAGCCTCGCGCACCGACGGATGGGCCGCGAGCGCGGTCTCGATCTCGCCGAGCTCGATGCGGAACCCGCGGACCTTCACCTGCCGGTCGGCGCGGCCCAGGAACTCGATGCTCCCGTCGCGCCGGAACCTCCCCACGTCACCGGTGCGGTACATGCGCGCCCCGGGCTCGTGCGCGAACGGGTTCGGCAGGAACCGCTCGGCCGTCACGTCCGGCCGCTTCAGGTAGCCGCGGGCAAGCCCTGCGCCCGCGACGTACATCTCTCCGGGCACGCCGACCGGCACGGGCTCGAGGTCCCGGTCGAGGACGTAGATCGCGGTGTTGGCGATCGGGCGCCCGATCGGCGGGGACTGCAGCGTGGCGGCCGGCGCGTACGGGATCTCGTACCAGGTGCAGCCGATCGTCGCCTCGGTGGGGCCGTAGCCGTTGAACACGCGCCTCTGCCGCGCCCATTGCTGAGCGAGGTCGCCCGGGCACACCTCGCCGGCGATCATCAGCACGCGCAACTCCGGCAGGTCGTTCGACCTCAGCGCCGCGAGCGCCGACGGCTGCAGGGACGCGATCGTCACGCGCTCGTCGCTCATCGTCCGGAAGAGGTCCGGTCCCGGGAGCAGCGACGCGCGCGTGCCGAGGCAGAGCGTGGCGCCTCCCGCCAGCGCGACCGCGACGTCGAACAGCGACCCATCGAACCCGATCGACGAGAACAGCAGCACCCGGTCGGCCGGAGCCACGTCGAAGTCGCGTCCGACGACCGCGACGAGATTCGCGAAGCCGTGGTGCTCCACCAGGACACCCTTCGGCGTGCCGGTGGAGCCGGAGGTATAGATCACGTAGGCGACGTCGCCCGGCCGAGACACCCGGTCAGGATCGGATGCCGGAGATGCGGCGATGGCTTCGGCGTCGACGTCCACGCGCACGCGCGCCACGTCTTCCGGCACCAGCTCCTCCACTTCGGAGGCCGTGACGACGACGTCGACTCCGGCATCCCGGAACGTGAACTCGATCCGTCCCGGTGGGTATGCCGGGTCCACCGGCACGTACGCGGCCCCCGACTTCAGCACCCCGACGACTGCGACGATCAGGTCGATGCCCCTCTCGAGGAGGATCCCCACGAAGCGCTCGGGCCCCAGCCCGCGGCCGCGCAGGTGGTGCGCGAGGCGGTTCGCCTGCGCGTTCAGCTCCCCGTAGGTAATGGTCTTGCCCTCGAAGCTCAACGCGAGCGCGTCCGGACGCTCCCGGGCGTGCGCCTCGAAGAACTCGTGCATGAGCGTGACCGCCGGATACTCCGCGGCCGTCCGGTTGAACCCGTGGACGACGAGGTCCTTCTCCTCGTCGGTCAGGATGCGGAGCTCGGACAGGTGCGCGTCGGGATCGTCGACGATCGACTGCAGCAGCACCGTGAGATGGACGATCATCTCTTCGATCGTCCGCCGCTCGAACAGCGCGGTCGCGTAGTTGAGCGATCCCGCCAGGCCCTCGTCGGTCTCGACCATGTCCATCGACAGGTCGAACTTCGCGCTCGTGTCCTCCAGGTCCGGCAGATCGATCCCCAGCCCGGTGAGGTCGAACTCCGGAGTCGGCGTGTTCTGGAAGCCGAAGGCGACCTGGAAAAGCGGTGAATGGCTGAGGTCGCGTGGGGGCTTCAGCTCCTCGACGAGCTTCTCGAACGGGAGGTCCTGATGCGCGTACGCGGCGAGGGCCACGTCGCGGGCGCGTTCGATCAGCTCCGTGAACCGAGGGTCCCCGGAGAGGTCGTTTCGCATCACGAGCGTGTTCACGAAGAAGCCGATGAGCCCTTCGATCTCCGAGCGGTTACGTCCCGCGATGGGCGTCCCGAGGACGATGTCGGTTGATCCCGTGTACCGGTGCAGGAACGTCGAGAACGCGGCCATCGCCAGCATGAAAGTCGTCACACCGTGAGCCCGGGCGAGGTCGTTCACCGCCTCCGAGAGGTCCGCCGGCATCTGGAAAGTGACCGAGTTGCCCGCGAAGCTCTGGATCGGGGGCCGCGGGTAGTCCGTCGGGATCTCGAGGGCCGCGGGCGCGCCCGCGAGGTGACTCTTCCAGTAGGAGAGCTGACGGTCGAGCTCGGCCCCCTGGAACCACTCGCGCTGCCATTCCGCAAAGTCCGCATACTGGATGGGCAGGGGCTCGAGGTCGGGCTCGCGACCCTCGACCAGCGCGGCGTAGATCTCGCTCAGCTCCGCGGCGAAGATGCCGAGGCTCCAACCGTCCGAGACGATGTGGTGCATGCACACGACGAACAGGTGGTCCTCGTCGCCGAGCTCGATCAGGGTGGTGCGCCACAGCGGTCCGGTTGCGAGGTCGAACGGCCGCTCGGCCTCCTCGTTCGCCACCTTGAAGGCCGCCTCCTCGCGTTCGCCGGCCTCGAGGTACGAGAGGTCGACGCGCGACAACGTCACGCGGCCCGCGGGCGCGACCACCTGCCGCGGCTCGCCGCGCACGGTCGTGAACGTCGTCCGCAGCGTCTCGTGGCGATCGACGATCGCGTTCAACGCCCGCTCGAGCAGGCTCGCGTCCACGCGTCCCGTCAGCCGCAGCGCGATCGGGACGTTGTAGGTCGCGCTCGCCGGGTCGATCTGGTCGATGAACCACATGCGCTGCTGAGCGAACGACAGCAGCGCGTCCTCGGCGCGCTTCCCTCTTTCGAGCGGGAGGACGTCGCGCCGCTCGTAGGCGTCCAGCGCCGCGGCAAGACCTCCGACCGTGGGCCGCTCGAACAGCGCGCGCAGCGGGACCTCGATCTCGAACCGGTTGCGGATGCGCGACATGAGCTGCGTTCCGAGCAAGGAGTGGCCGCCGAGGTCGAAGAAGTTGTCGTCCCGGCCGACGCGCTCTACCGCCAGCACCTCTTCCCAGATCTCCGCGAGCATCTTCTCGGTCTCGGTCGCCGGCTCCGCATACCCGTGTCCCAGGTCCGGGCGTCCCGGCCCCGGCGCCGGCAACGCCGACCGGTCGACCTTCCCCGCCGGCGTCAGCGGCAGCTCGGCCAGCGTCACGAACGACGCCGGCAGCATGTGAGCGGGCAGGAGCTCGGCGAGGTAGTCGCGCAGCTCCGAGACCGTCGGCGCGTGCGAGGAGACGAGGTAGGCGACGAGGCTCGTCGCCCCCGAACTGTCCACCACGGTGCCGACCGCGCATTCCGAGACGGCGGGATGGGTCCGCAACGCGGCTTCGACCTCGGCAGGCTCCACCCGGTACCCACGCACCTTGACCTGCTCATCTCGCCGGCCGAGGAAGTCGATCGTCCCGTCGGGGCGATATCGGGCGCGGTCGCCGGAGCGGTACATGCGCGCTCCGAGCTCCGGGTAAAAGGGGTCGGGCAGGAAGGCTTCGGCGGTAAGCGCGGGGGCGTTGAGATAGCCGCGGGCGACGCCCCTGCCGCCGATGTAGATTTCGCCCTGAAGACCGCGCGGCACCGGCCGGAGGTGCTCGTCCAGCAAGTAGACACGCACGCCGCGGACGGGCGTGCCGATGTCCGGGACGCCGCTTCCGGGAGCGACGAAGCCCGCAGTCGCGGCGACGGTGGTCTCCGTGGGCCCGTAGAGGTTCACGACCTCCGCGGTGAAGGTCTCTTCCGGGGCCGCGGTGAGCCGCTCGCCGGCAGTCATCAGCGTCCGCAGCCCCGGGGGTGCCTTCGATCGCAGCAGCACGTGGGCGGTTGCAGTCGGCACGAATCCCGTGGCGACGGCGTGCCGGTCGAAGGCCCGCACGAGCGCCTCCGGATCGCGGGCGACCTCTTTGTCGACGAGCACGACCGGCGTCCCTGCGGCGAGCGGGGGCCACAGCTCCCACACCGACGCATCGGCCGACAGCGGCGCGAGCGACGACGCTCGTCCCCGACCCAGATACACGGAACCGTCCCAGCCCAGGAGGTTGGCAAGGTTCCCGTGCGTCACCGCCACGCCCTTCGGCGTGCCGGTGGAACCCGAGGTGTAGATGACGTACGCGAGGTCCTCGCCGGTGACGGCGGCGTCGCGAGACGATTGCTGCGGTGGGGGCAGATCCTCGAGCGACGAGATCACGGCCTTCGGGCGGGCGTCGTCGAGCATGAGCGACAGCCGCTTCGGCGGGTACGCGGGATCGAGTGGCAGGTACGCGGCGCCGGTCTTCAGGATGCCGAGCTGAGCGACGACCTGGTCGAGCGACCGTTCCATGAGGACGGCGACGATGTCCCCCGGTCCCGCGTCTATGGATGCGGCGACTGCACGGGCACGTCTGTCGAGCTCGCCGAACGTCAGCGTCGCGTCTCCCGCGACCAGCGCCACGTCACCGGGGTGGGCGCGGGCGCGGGCGGCGAGCTGCTCGTGCACGAACGGTGCGGGCGACGCCGGCGCAGGAGACGGGTTCAGCTCCTCGACGATCCGGCGTTGCTCCTCCGCTCCGATCAGTGGGTGTCGGGAGATCGGCGCGTCCGGGTCGGCAACGATCCCTTCGAGCAGCGTGTGGAAGTGAGCGATGACGGTCTCGATCGTGGTCTTGTCGAACAACGCGGTCGCGTAGTTGAACTCGCCCCCGATGCCGTCTTCGCCCTCGAACATGAACAGCGACAGGTCGACCTTCGCGCTGTCGTCCTTGACGTCGGGGAAGCCGACTTCGAGCCCGGAGAGGTGGAAGTCGCCGGCGCTCGCGTCCTGCATCGAGAACGACACCTGGAACACCGGCGAGATGCTGAGGTCGCGCGGCGGCTTCAGCTCCTCGACGAGCTTCTCGAAGGGGAGGTCCTGGTGTGCGTAGGCGCCGAGGGCGACCTCTCTGATGCGCTCCAGCAGCTCGGTGAAGCTGGGGTCGCCGGACAGGTCGGTGCGCAGCACCAGGGTGTTGACGAAGAAGCCGATGAGGCCCTCGATCTCGGAGCGGTTGCGTCCCG
>WUUC01233558.1_pt1 | contig 15591 bp, 18 predicted proteins | sample 6278441 | NCBI WGS metagenome assembly WUUC01 (sample SAMN13675441, study PRJNA597444) | soil metagenome | isolation source: soil | place: USA: Washington | collected 2017-10
GGAAAGACGATGTCGAAGCCGATGGCCGCCGCGCCGTCCGCAGTCAGCGTTTCGACGAGCTTTGCCAACACGGTTCTCGGCCATGGCCATTGTCCGATCCGTTTTAGCGATTCTTCGTCGATGTCGACGATACGTACGGGAAGACTGGCGTCGAAGCTGCGCGGCCGAATTTGCTGGTAGGTATCGAAAACCATGGCTCGCATCCGCGCGACGGGGATGGGGTCCCAAATGCGTAGGACGAGCGCGCCGAGAATGAGCGCGCCTATAATGAGGGCGTAGAGGAAACGAGGAGACCTCATCCTGCGAGCGACCAGTTGGAAGGCGCGAAAACGGTGGCAGAGCCTATTCGATGCTTGGCGGCCGCTCCAGAGTCCAATTCTGTAGGGGAATAGGAGGGTTGTGCGGCCTTCGCGCTACAATTGGTAGCGTTGAACAAGAGGCGCGAATGACCTAGGAACGTCATCGATTTCACGGCTCAAAGCGTCAGTTAGGGGCACATGAATATCTCAATGATTGGGGCCGGCTATGTCGGGCTTGTCTCGGCTGCCTGCTTCTCCGAATTTGGCTGGAACGTAACCTGCCTGGACAAGGACGAGGGCAAGATCGAGCAGCTGCGGCGCGGCCGCATCCCGATCTACGAGCCCCGCCTTGACGAGCTGCTTGAGCGAAATCTGCGTCAGGGCCGGATCAGATTCACTACGGAATTGTCGGAGTGCATCGGCGATGCCGATCTCGTCTTCCTCGCCGTCGGCACACCGATGCGACGCGGCGACGGTCACGCCGACCTCAGTTTCGTGTTCCGGGCAGTGGAAGAGCTCGCCCCGCACCTTAACGGCTTTACGGTCATCACCACGAAATCGACGGTTCCAGTCGGTACGAGCCGTGAGATTGAGAAGCGCATTCGGGCCGTCAGGCCGGATGCGGATTTCGCCGTGTGCTCCAACCCGGAGTTCCTGCGCGAGGGCTCTGCGATCTACGACTTCATGCATCCGGATCGCGTTCTTGTCGGCTGCGACGACGAGCGGGCGAAGGCGGTCATGGAGCGGCTCTACAAGCCGATCGCCTTGCGAAATGCGCCGGTGATGTATGTCAGCCGGGAATCGGCGGAGCTTGCGAAATACGCCGCAAACGCCTTCCTCGCCATGAAGATCAGCTTCATCAACGAGATCGCCGATCTTTGCGAGGCTGTCGGCGCAAATGTGCAGCAAGTCGCCACCGCGATCGGGGCAGATGGCCGCATCGGAGACAAATTCCTGCACCCCGGTCCCGGCTTTGGCGGTTCATGCTTCCCTAAGGACGTTGCGGCGCTTATCCGCACGGCACGAGAGGCTCGCTCGCCGCTATCGCTGATCGAGCAGGTGCAAACCGTCAACAACGAGCGGAAGATCTCGCTTGCAGGCCGCATCGAGCGCGCGGCGGGAGACTCGCTTGCAGGCAAAACCGTTGCGGTGCTCGGTATTTCTTTCAAGCCGGACACAGACGACGTTCGCGAAGCGCCGAGCCTCACCCTTGTTCCCATGCTTCAGGAACGCGGCGCGGCGGTTCGCGCTTATGACCCGCATGGTCGTGAGAACGCCGAGCCACTCTTGTCCGGCACCGTATGGTGCGGAAGCGCACTCGAAGCGGTCGAAGGCGCCGATATCGTGGTCATTCTTACGGAGTGGAATGAATTCCGTGCGCTCGATCTCGAAGCTGTGAGGAAGTCGATGCGCGGCGACATTCTCGTCGATCTCCGCAACGTCTATCTACCCACGCATGCGCAGATGGCGGGTTTCCGCTACACAAGCATCGGTCGCTAATTTCAGGCAGTTGCGGGCGTTGGCTTCCGACCGGGGGACGCTTCCTCCCGCGTCTTTTCCCAACGCCAAGGCTTCAGCTCTGCGCTCGCCATCGGGCCGAAGCGCCGCAACAGGCGAAGCACTCGCCGCCGGTAGGCGTAGTAATTCGCTTCGAGCCGATGCCGCTCGCTCTCGACATAGCTTGGGCCCTGCGGGCGCCAGCCCTGCGCCTTCAATGCGCGAAACCAGCTGGCGCGCTCATGACCTTCCGCATCGGCGACGAGGAAACTCGCGACGAGCCGCGATTGGTAATCGGCGAGCCGCCAGATGCTTCCATTCGCCTGGATCAATCCGACGAAAAAGAGATCGTCGAACTCTGGATGGAACACGTTGAGGAACAACTTTGGCCGGCCGGCGCCGTCGAATAGGAATGAACTGTCGATGAAGGGCAAAGCGATCTCGTAGCCCGTGGCGTAGATCAAAAGGTCGGCCTCAACTTCGCTGTCATCGGAGAACACGATCTTTCGATCCTTCAGTTCCACAATATCCGGCTTAATGCCGATGCGGCCATGCGCGGCGAGCTGCGGCAGCGTCGTGTTCATGGTCGGATGACTGTCCATGATCAGGTGCTCGGGCTCGGGCAGCCCGTAACGCGAATTCTTGCCCACCATGAGCTTGTGCCAAAGCGTATAGATGCGGTTGCGCAAAGCCCGCGGCATCGGCAGGCGCTCGCAAAAATTGACGATCCCGTCCATCGGCCGGCCGAACATGAATTTCGGCACGAAATACGTGCCGCGCCGCATGCTCTGATAAACGGCGCGCGACACGCTCGTCGCATCGACAACGATGTCGCAGGCTGAATTTCCGGCACCGACCACGACCACCCGTTTGTCCGCGAGTTGCTTCACGCTTCGATAGTCGCGCGAATGCATCACCTCGCCCGTGAAGGTGCCTGGGATCTTCGGGAAGCGGGGCACATCGTGGTGCCCCGAGGCAATTGCGAGCGCACGGTACAGGCGCGGTTGGGCTTCGCCCGCGACATGAACGAGCCAGCCGTCGTCCGTGCGCTCGACCCGCTCAACGCTTGCCCCGAACTGGATCTTGTCGAGCACGCCGAAATTCTGAGCGTAGTCCTTGAGGTAGGCGAGCACCTCGCGGTGGGAGGGGTAGGTCGGGTACTCGTCCGGCATCGGGTAATCCACGAAGCCGGTATATTTGCGCGAGGAGACGAGATAGGTCGTGTCGTAGACGACGCCAGTGTTCGTGGCCTCGTTCCAAAGTCCTCCAATATCGTCCTCACGTTCAAGGCAGTCGAACGGAATATTCCGCTCGGAAAAAACCTTTGCAGCGGCAAGTCCTGATGATCCCGCGCCGATAATGCACACCTTGTCCCGAAGATCCTTTGCATCGGTTGAACGCATATCCATCGGCGAAGGAGTCCTCTTCTGGCGAAACCGTCTGATACCCGGCTTTTAGAGATCAAAAGCCGGGCCGCGCAATCCACTGTGGGAACGATGCGACATAGACTGACATTCTAGCACCGCCGCCACAAAAGGCTTTGGAGCGAATCGACGTGAGACTAGGCTCATCAAAGACGAACCAGAACCTGCGGGGGCACATCATGCGTGTTCCGGTCGTCGCGGCTATTCTAGTTCTCGGGCTTTCTTGCGGCAGCGCTGGCGCCCGCCAGCTCTGGCTCCCGACGGTCGACAATCCCTTCTGTCCCATCAAGACCTATATGCTCCCGGAACTCGCGGAGCATGCCTTGTCGGCGATCGACCGCGACAAGCAGCCGGTCATCGTGGTGAGCGCTCGCGCTATGGTCGAGGAAATGGCCTACGGACGCTTTTTGATGGCGCATGAATGTTGCCATCACACGCTCGGCCATGTCGGGTCTAACCGGCAAGAGCTTGGCCATATTGGCCCGCAGCGCTTTTTCTATCTTGCGCCGCAGCTCCGGCGCATGGAGCTCGACGCGGATTGCTGCGCCGCCAAGTTGCTGGCTGCGAAGAGGGAGCTGGCGCCGATCGCGGCAGCGCGGGAGACCATGTCCCGCTTCGGCACGAACCCAACCGGTGCGCATTATCCCACCGGGATCGAGCGGGCAGTGAACATCGCTCGCTGCGCGTCGGAAGAATAGGACGCTCTGGCGGTCACGGCGCTCGGCGGCCATATTCCAAGAACCGATGCATGAGAGAACGGCCCCATGAGCGCCCTTGATCATGCGCGCCACCGCCTGCGCGAGCTCCGGCAACGCCTTGCGACACTCGCCGCGTGCGCCGTCGGTATTTGCATGGCAACGGCATCTCTTGCGGGTTCAGGCGAACTCCGCGTCTGCGCCGACCCCAACAACCTGCCTTTCTCCAACCAGAAGGGGGAGGGTTTCGAGAACAAGCTCGCCGAGCTAATCGCTTCGGAATTCGGACGTTCGGTTGCTTACACCTGGCTGCGGCATGTCACCGGCCATGTCGCCACACTGCCGGATCATCACGCTTGCGATCTCCTTCTCGGTTATGCGCAAGGGACTAGGCTCGTCGAGGATACCAACCCCTATTACCGCACGTCCTACGTGCTCTTGCACCGGCAGGACGATGCCAGACTTGCCGGCGTCGAGAGCCTTTCTGATCCGCGCCTCAAGACGAAGAAGATCGGCATCATCGCACGTACTCCGCCCGCCGCCATCATGTCGGTCAACGGGCTGATGCCGAATACGAAAGCGTATGAGGCGGAACGGGTGAGCGGCTCGCAAAACCCCGCGGCAAGCGTCGTTGGAGCCATCGCATCCGGCGAGATCGACGCAGGTGTCCTGTGGGGTCCGCTTGGAGGCTATTACGCGCTCAAATCCGAGGTGCCGCTGAAGCTCGCGCCGCTCGTCAAGGAGAAGGCGGGGCCGCAGACAATTTACGGCATCACCATCGGCGTGCGGCCGGATGAGCCGGAATGGAAGCACCGGCTCAACAAGTTCATCGCCGAGAGGCAGGACGAGATCAACGCGCTTCTCGCCGAATACAACGTTCCGCTGCTGGACGAGGGCGGAAACCTTATTCGACCCAACACCGCACAGCGCTGAGCAGCCGAGCCGGAGCCGCAGCTACATTTTGCAGACGCTTTCCGGCTGATTGATCCCGAGCGTGTCCATTTCAATCTCCGGATGGCTCGCATGCGGGAAGTCTCGTTGTGGCGAGATCGAAACCGGCACCTTGTCGGTGGCAATTAGGATCGGCTGGCGGAACTGGCCGTCCCACGGCCGGAACTGCTGCCTTACGCCCTTGAAGGGAGCGAGCTGTAGTTCCGGACTGCGAACAAAGGCGGCAACCGTGGCGAAGGGGGCTTCGCGATTGCGCATAACTGCCTCTCCGACCGTCTTGCCGGCCACATAAGCCTGATAATCGATCGGCAGCATCAGCCGTTTGTACTTCTTTTCGAAATTGTTGTTGGCCTGCGTCGCGCCCCATTTCTCGTGACCCGGGCTCCAGGTCGTGGCGGTCAGTCCCGTGGTTCCAGCCACGGGGCGCGGCTCTGCACCGCCTCGATAGGGCACATAGGGTCCGAAATGCTGCTCCTCGTCGGCGACGACGATCACATCATAGGTGGCACGCGGCGAGAAGTTCGCATCGACGGTCGCCTGCTTGCCCGGGGGTAGGACGCCGATGTCATCGCGCCTTCCGCCGGACATATCCTGATATTCGCGCGTATCGACGATGTTGGCACCGAAACGGTTGGCGGCTCTCCGCATCGCATCGAGGTAAGCAAGATCTTCCGGCGTCGAACCGTGCACCACCAGCCAATTCGTCCACTTCTTCAAAACGAGATACTGGGCAAGGGCATCGGCGAGCATGTAGCGGTCGGGTGCCACATGCATGACATTGGCTCGGCAATTCTCCTGCCTCAGCGAAACATCGGTCGCCCGGACATTGAAGAGGAGGATGTCTTTGCCACTCGCCCAATCGGACAGCTTCAGAAGGGTTTCGGCCGGAGCATCGACGATGACGTAATGATGGTCTGTCTCGTAGAATTTCTGAAGCGCTTCGACCGCCTTTTCGGCGGTGCTGACCGTCTTGGCTTCGAGAGAATAGTGGTCGCCGATCAATTTGCCGCCGGCATTGTTTTCCTCGATCGCCATCTTGGCTCCCGCAGTTCCGGCGTCGCGCGGCTCGACATCGAGGCGCGAGGCGGGCCGTGGGCGCTCGTAATCTTCGCGGATGTAGCCCACAGGCACCTGCCTAAGCTCCGGGGATTGACGCATTTGAAATGCGACACCACCGTCTGGCCGGTCCTTTGAGCCGCTTTGCGGCGGTTCTTGCTCAGACCCCGCAAGTGCCGTGCTTGAGACGATTACGACAGCGCTCAAGAGCCCCAAGAACCAACCGCTGAAAAGAGTGCGAAGGGCTGAAATTCTTTGAGATGTGGGCACGACGGAAGGAGGGGGGAACTGCATCGCCGGAACCCCATTTGCGAGGAGTGGACGGTCTTCTCGCGATGGTAACGGTAATCAGACGTATTGCAAGGTTGCAGCGTGGCCGGGAAAAGTCGGCAATGAACCTGCTAAGCTGCCCGCCCTACTCGGCGGGGACAAGCTGTTCCGCCTCGACCTTCTTTGGCGTGTTACGCGGATTGCGGTAGACGAACTCGGGCGCGGGCTTCGTCGCCTCTTCCCGCGCAAGCCGCACCATCTCGCCATGATAGGGCGAGAGCGCGCAGGCCGGGTCGGTGTTGCGTGGATCGCCGGTAATCGCCATCGCCTGGCAGCGGCATCCGCCGAAATCCACCTCGCGGAAGGCGCAGGAGCGGCAGGGTTCCTTCATCCAATCGGTCCCGCGGAAGGCGTTGAACGCATCCGAGTTGAGCCAGATGTCGAGGAGCGGCCGCTCCTTCACATTGTCGAATTTTAGGAACTTGATTGTTTCCGCCGCATGGCAGGGGAGCACCTTGCCGGCGGGCGTGATGTTCATGAAGCCCTTTGCCCAGCCGCCCATGCAGGGCTTCGGCCGCTTCGCGTAATAGTCGGGCACCACCATGTCGATGGTCAGCAGGCCCTTGAGGCGCTCCCGTTCGCGCTCCACAAACTCGATGGACTCGATCGTCTGCTGATAGGTGGGGATCAGGGCCGCGCGGTTGAGATACGCCCAGCCGTAATATTGCACATGTGCGATCTCGAGGCGTTGCGCGCCAAGCTCGAGCGCAAGCTCGATGTAGCGCGGCACGTTATGAATGTTTTGGCGGTGGATCGGCGCATTGATGGTGAGCGGCAGCCCAAGCTCCGTCGTCCAATGGGCCACATCGAGCTTCTTTTGCGTGGCACCCGGATAGGCGCCGATGCGCTCGGCGTTCGTCGCATCGACGTCCTGGAAGGAAATCTGCACGTGGTCGAGGCCGCGCCGCTGAAACTCCTCGAGCCGCGGCCGGTTCAAGGTCACGGCCGCCGTGATCAGATTTGTGTAAAGGCCGGATCTGGAAGCGGCCTCGACGATGTCCTCGAGGTCTTTGCGTGCCGTTGGCTCGCCGCCCGAGAGGTGCACTTGCAGGATGCCCATCGCGCCTGCCTGCTCCATCACCGAAACCCATTCGGCAGTGGTGAGCTCTTTGTTGACGCGCTCAAGCTCGAGCGGGTTCGAGCAATAGGAGCATTGCAGCGGACAGCGATGCGTCAGCTCGGCAAGCAGGCCGACCGGCGCGCGTGCGCAAAGCACGCCCGGCTCTCCACTGACGCCGGCGGTCGGCTCGTCATCGACGACGAGCGCCTCGCATTGACCGTTTCCGTTTTTGAAGGTCGGGCTCATCCTTTCACATATCCCTTGTCCGCCAGCCCCTGCAGCAACTCGATGACATCGTTGCGGATGACGTCGACCGGTGCCGCATAGTCCTTGGCCAGCGTTTCGGCGATCTCCTCTACAGTCCTTTTTCCGTCGCAGAGCTTCAGCACTGAGACGGCCGTTTCATCGGGCGTCAGAATCCGTTCCGGCGCCAGGAGTATCCACCGGCCTCGCCCCGCGTCATGGCGGAGCTTCAAATAGGCCGGTAAAAAAGGCCGCGTCTCCCGACCGACCAAGAGGCGTCCAGGGGACGCAGGATTTGCCATTATGCCGCTTCCGGCACGAAAGCCCCCGGGGGGATCAGCCCTGGGTCGTAATAGGCAAAATAGAGCGCATCGAGCTGCGTCCACAGCACGTTGCATTTGAACCGCAGAGCGTCGAGAGCCGCCCTTTGCGCCTCCGGCGTCCGCGCGCTGCGCTTCACAAATTGAAGCGCATAGTCGGCATCCTCAGGCGCTTGCACGAGGCGGCGCTTGAAATATTGCATCACCTCGTCGCTGATGAAGTTGTAGTTCTCGAGCATGCCCGAGATCCGCTCCTTGTGGATCTTCGGCGCGAACAGCTCGGTGAGCGAGGAGGCGACGGCCTCGACCAACGTCCTCTCGCGGACGAAATTCACATAGGCTTCGACGGCGAAGCGGGTGGCGGGCAGGGCGCCCTTCATCGACGTCACATAATCCCGATCGAGACCGAGACCGTCGGTCAGGATCAGCCACCGCTCGATACCGCCTTCTTCCTTGCCATGACCGTCATGGTCGAGGACGCGGTGGACCCAATCGCGGCGAAGCTGCCTGTCATGGCAGCGGCTGAGGAGGGCGGAGTCCTTGCGCGGAACCGCTGATTGATAGCAGTAGCGATTCAGCGCCCAGGCCTGCACCTGGCCTTCATTGAGCTTGCCGCCATGCAGGAGCTTATGAAACGGGTGCTTGTCGTGATAGCGCTCCGCGCCGATGGCTCGAAGCTCCTGCTCCAGCTCCTCGGGGCTCATGATCTTGGTCACGGCTCGAACCTTCCTCCAAGATTGGCCGAAAACAGACCGATTCCGGCGCCTCCCATGGGTTTGACTGAAGCCTACTTTTAGCATGGGGAGCGCGGATGAGAGCCGCATGACATCGCCATGAACACCGGCTTCATGCCACATTAAGAAAATCTGAACGGGAAACCGTGGCAATCAAGGCTCGATCCTCGGGCTCCCAGAATCGAAACGGCGGCCCAAGTCTAACTCGGACCGCCGCCTCTGATATCCGAGGATGAGTGCCAGACGGATTAAGCGCGATCCAGCTCCGCCGGCAGGTAGCTCGTAACCTCCATGCCGGACTCCGTCTCCTCAACCGTCGGCTTGTGCCACTCACGCATATCTAGGCTCTCCTTACGTTTTAGGGCTCAAGCATTTTCGATTCAGTGCGCCGAGACTTCAGACAGCTTCGATCGCCTGAACCTTGCGCTTCTATATGGCCACACTTCATGATAATTACAAATTGCATTTCCTGTATTCTGGATAAGCAGGGCTTATGGTCACGCTTCGGCAACTTCGGTACCTGGAAGCCCTCGCCGATACCCGCCATTTCGGCCATGCGGCCGATGTCTGCGGCATCAGCCAGCCGGCGCTCAGCATGCAGATTAAGGAGCTCGAGGACGAGCTCCAGGTCAGCCTCGTCGAGCGACGGAAGTCCGGCGTCGTGTTGACCGAGCAGGGGGAGGAGGTCGTCCGCCGAGGCCGCATGATCCTCGCCTCAGTTCGAGACCTCGTCGATTATACGCGTCACCGCGGCAGGGTTCTCTGCGGGCCGCTGAAGCTCGGCGCTATCCCCTCGATTGCGCCGTACCTCCTTCCAGCAGCGCTACCGCAGCTCCAAAGCCGCTACCCCGAGCTTTCCCTTCAGCTGCGCGAGACAATGACCGACGCACTCGTCCGCGAGCTTGTGAGCGGCGAACTCGACCTCATTCTGGTCGCGCTTCCGATCAGCGAGCCGGACCTCGAGACGCTGCCGTTGTTTCAAGACAAGTTCGTGCTTGCCGCCCCGGCAGGAGTAGAGGGGAAGAGGAAACGGGCGCGTGCCTCGGAGCTCCTGGACAAGGAGCGGCTCCTTCTCCTTGAAGAAGGTCATTGCCTGCGCAATCAGGCCCTCAGCTTTTGCCGGCTGGTTTCACCGGAGGCGCGGGAAAGTTTCGGAGCTTCGAGCCTTGCCACCATCGTGCAGATGGTCGCCTACGGCCACGGCGTCACGCTCTTGCCCGAGATTGCGGTGGCGAGCGAAGCGCGTCATCGCGGCGACATTCGTCTCTTGCGCTTTCCAGCGCCTGAGCCCTCACGCAAGATCGGCCTTGTTTGGCGAAAAACATCTCCGCGCAAAGAGGATTTCGCTGCGCTTGCCCACCTTCTCAAGGAGCTTGCCCCGCGCGGCGCGAAGATCTGACGCCAGCGGACTCCTCGGCAACGGAAGCAGACCGTCGCTAAAGCGAACGGAACATCACGAGCGCGTCTACATAACCCTGGGCAGGATGTTTGAAGGCAAGCGGCAGACGCCCAACGATCTCAAACCCCAATGACTGCCAGAGGCGCACCGCTCGCTCGTTGGTGCTGACCACGAAGTTGAACTGCATCGCTCTGAAACCTCGGGACCGCGCGTACTCCAGCGAGTGCTCGCACATCAGCCTGGCGATGCCCCGGCCGGTGGCGTTCGCTGCCGTCATATACCCGCAGTTACAGACGTGGTTGCCCCGCCGGCGTGGTTCGGGCGCAAGTAGTACGTGCCGAGAATTACTCCATTCTCTTCGGCGACGAACGTGTCCTTGTCCGGTGCCAACCAGTAAGCCAAGGCCTCGGCCTCGCTCATCACTGGATCGAGCGCATAGGTTTCCCCAGCTCGATTGATGGCCCAATGACCGACCTCGGCGGCATCTTCGGAAATCAGCGGGACGGATGAGCATGGCAGCGCTGTTAGACGATGCCGGTGGAATCGCAAACTGGTTCTGAGTTTTTGAGGACCCGACTCCGACGCTTAACGAGCGGGCGCAGTGTGAACGCGGTCGGCTTCGGCCTCACTGCCAAGAACACGGAACGAATCGCGGAAGCGCTGCGCGCTCGGGCTGGTCGCGTGGCCCTGCGGCCCCGCCGAGATCAGCATGTAGATGCGATCGCTGGCTGGCACGAGTCCAATCGAATGGCTGAGCCGGCCTTTCGCATCGTCGGCGATTGCTTCATAGCCGTCGCGCTCGCCAATCTGTTTCGGCCCTTTCTTGCGGACCCGCGACTCGCTGTTCCGGGCATAGGCCTCGACCATCTGCGAGAATAAGCCCTGGCCGGGAGATTTCGGCGCTTTGCCGGATGGGTATTCGAGGACGACGACTGTATAGACCGTCTCGTCCCCGTCATTGGCCCGGAAGCTGTAACGCATCAGCGGGTTGAGACCTGCGACCGAGCCGCTGGAAATTTCGGGTGCCGTCGGGAAGGCGATGCTGAAGCCGCGCTCTGGAGATTTGTACTCCGACCAGATGGACTCGGGCTTCACCTCAGGGGTTTGAGCTCCGGCCGAACCGGCAAAAATGAACGCGAGCAACGCTGCGAAAAACCATTGACCCCGCATCTAACGTCCTTCCCCGTTTGTCACGACCCGGCTTTGGCCGCACGGTCATACATCGACTTTACATCCTCCTTCAGGGCCGTGCGCGATTTCGGCCTTAGGTAGAGCATGTGTCCGCCGGAATAGGTCTCGACGCGGATCGGCGCTGCGTTCGGGAGTGTCGGCAACTGGCTCACGAGAAAGCTCGAGGCGAGATAGGGTGTGATGAGGTCGGTGTACCCGCCGGCAATGAGGACGGACAACGAGGGATTCGCGGAGCGTGCCTCCTGCAGGTCGTCCAAGACGCCCGCATAACCCTGCCGCGTCGGGCTCGTGCCGAAATCCCATTTCGTCCGCACCGAGCGATTGAGAAGGCGATATGACTTGTCGGTCTTATAGCCGAGTTCTTCCCGCGCATATTGTACGAAGGCTGCCGTCCACAGCGGCACGGTCGCATCGAGCACGGGATCCGGTGCGCTCGACCAGGTGCTCGCCGGATTTGGATCCGGCCCAGTGATGCTGCCGTCATAACGACTGAGAACGCGCCCTTTAGCCCGCGCGAACTCCTTGATGAAGATGGAAGTCGGAACCCGAGCGTTGCGCTTTTCGACGACCTCAGGAGATAGCCCGGTTAGTTCCGCGATCTTGTCGCTGGCTGCGCGGCCTCCCGCATCGGTACCCGAAGCGAGCGCGACCAGATAGTCGGAAAGGGCGTAACGCTCCGCGTCCTTCAGTGCCTGGCGCAAGGCATCGCGCTCGATGATCCCTTTACTCTCGAGGTTGACGGCGGCAAGCGAAGGAAGATCGAGTGCCCAGGAGACCGGGCTGTACTCCTCGCCATAGAGCAGCGAGAATTCGAGGACCGGAGAAATAAGGACGATGCCGCTCGGCGAATTCGTCCCGCTCGTCTGCAATGCGCGCGCGAGCCCCGCTGCGCGGAAGCCGCCATAACTTTCCCCGACCAGGAACACCGGCGAGAGCATGCGCGCCGATTTGATGAGGTAGAGCCGCACGAAATCGGCAAGCGCGTCGGTGTCCTGCTCCACCCCCCAATATTTGTCTTCGTCCTTTCCGTTCGACGTTTGGCTATAGCCCGTGCCAATGGGGTCGACGAACACGAAGTCTGTCATATCGAGCCATGTCGCGTCGTTGTCGACGAGCCGCGGCGGCGGGCCTTCGATCTTGCCCATTTCACTCACGGCAAGGACGCGTGGGCCAAGACCGCCGATGTGAAGGTATGCTGCCGCGGCGCCAGGGCCGCCATTGAACACGAAGGTGATCGGTCGCTTCGAATTTTCGGGCTTGCGGCTGTAGGCGACATAAAAGACGTCCGCCGTGGGACGGCCATTCGCGGTAGGAAGAGTGATGGTGCCGGCCTCAGCCGAGTAATTCAGGACTTCCCCGGAGACGGTGATGCTGTGCTCTGATCGTGCGGTCGGCGGGAGGGGAGCAGAATCCTGTGCGCTCTCCTTCTCCCCTTTTTCGTCGTCGGCCGCCTTGGAACCCTGGCCCGGGGCCGCCGCCATCTGGTCGAGCGGCGGGTGCCCTTCGGGAAGATCGCGGGCGAGCGGCCCGCCGCCGAGTACCGGCACGAGAAGGGCAACAACCGCGAGGAGCTGTACGGCTCTGAAAGGCAATCCGATCACAAAGGACTCCTAGGGGCGGGGGGCAGATTCACTTTTTCGCGCTCAGACTTAAGCTCGGCTTTTGGCGGCCTCAAGGCAGCTGGGGCAGGCGGCGGGGAACTTGCGAATGCCCGATCAGCGGCAGGTAATGCCGCTCACATCGCATTGCCGCTGGTTGAGGCAAAGCCTCAGATTGTTGCAGCAGCGGCGCGAACAAAGCTGGACGGTTTGCGTCGCCGCCGCAGAGGGCAAGGCGGCAAGCGCCTCGCAAGAGCCGACGCAGGAGCTAAAATCATCCTGGCAAACATTCTGGTCTCCCGGCCGGCAGACCGAAGGCACGTCCCGGCAAAGCGCGACCGAACAGCGATTGACGCACGCCTGAACCCGGCTCGGCGCTGTAACCCCGCGTGCGCATTGCTCGACGCAAGAACTCCGAACCGTGGCGCAATCCACCGCTTGCGAAGGAGCACTGAACAGAACGGGATTCAAGAACGCCGCGAGGAGAAAGGTCAGGAGTAGGGCCCGCATTGCCTCACTTCGATCATTTTGAGCGCGGACTTATCATAGCGGGGGTTTTGCTGGCTGTCGCGGGCGAGAGCGTGGCCGGGGTGCAACAGCGGCCTCCGAACGGTGAGGGATCGAGGGTCCATGAAGGGAACTGCTTACGTCGGTCTTCTGGCGATCCTGACAGCGTGTCTGCTTGGCTGCGCGAGTTCCGGCCAGCAGCGCGTTGAACAAGCGGATGCGGAAGCGACGGCCGCCGAAGACGAAGAAGCGAGGTGCCGCGAGGCCGGGGAGCCCGGCACGCCGCCTTACGAACAATGCCTCGCCCGCCTCGTCCAGAAGCGAGTGGAAGCGGAGCGGATGGAGGCGATGCGACGCGAGTCCTTCCAACGCACGCTTGGCGAGGGAACCTCGGCATTGTCCGACCACCGCTAAGCGCATCGCCGCCCGTCTCTCTCCCGAACGCCCTTGGCAGCCAAGCCGTCGTCAGGCCATGGGATCGTCAAATTTTCACGGTCTCTGGTCTGAAAAAGACGCCGATAACGGCGTTCGGGGCATTGCTCAGAGGGGAAATTCAAATGAAAACGGTCATGCCGCTTGTGCTTCTGCTCGGCCTTGCTTCGCCCGCGCTTGCGGGTGATGGGGTGCACGCGACCTGGTATGGAGACGAGCATCGCGGCAAGCGCACCGCTTCAGGCGAGGTCTTCAATCCGAACGGCATGACCGCCGCCCATCGGACGCTACCCTTCGGCACGTGCCTCCTCGTTTCCAATCCAAAAACGGGAAAATCCGTTGCGGTTCGCATCAACGACAGGGGTCCTTTCACCAAGGGGCTTAGCCTCGACCTCTCCAGAGGTGCCGCCCGGGCCATCGGCGTGCGGGCAACGCAGCCGCTAACAGTGTCCCGCTGTCAGCGATAACAGGCTGAAACCCAAAGGCATTCTCAGCTCTTCACGGCGTCGACACCCGGCAGCGGGAACCTGAACGTTGGTATGGGAGTTGCCATGTTGACGTTGGGGGTCCCTTGCTAACCGGGAGAGCAATGTGAAAACCTACCAATCGGAGCTGCGTCCGATCAAAGTTGTGGTTGCGATTCTTTGGGTTGCAGCCGCGGCGATGCTTGCGACGACTTATTTTGTCGTTCCGAGATCCGAGGAGATCAGCATCCGGGCGGCAACGCCGCCGATCAAGGCGGACAGCGGCGGCACACCGATCAAGCTGCAACCGGTGTCGGCGCGTGTGCCTGATCCCGACCTTCCTTCACGCTAGCGAAATTGCCGCTAGAAGCCGCGAAACAGATTTCCTGCAAGCAACAGCAGAAAGGCGCCGAGCAGCGTCTCGAATGTGTAGGTGCTGACGATCGGAATTGATGCGTGCGCGTAACGCACGAGCAGCGCAAGGATCGCGAGCAAAACCGCGAGAAAAAAGATTGGCCGCGACGGCGGCGAAAGCCAATAAGCCATAGAGTCCCCCCAACCTTTCGACACGTTCACCCGCACCGCTTCGCTATCACAGCGGTAATCTTCCGTCACGCGAGGGTGGCCAATTAACGTGCGGCGAAGCGCGGCGTCATCATCGAAACGAGCCACTCCGGAAGGATGTGAACGAGGTGAGGATGGGGGCTGCTTTCGATGCCTTTATTCCGCCCGCTCCAGCCCGCCGCCGCAAGCACTCCGACTGCCGAGCCTTCCCAGTCGAGAATTGGCGAGCCGACCATGCCATGGTCGATCTGCTCTTTAGCGAGGATTGAAAGCGGACCGTTCTGATGGCGCACGTCGCAAGGCAGCCACCGTTCGTCGAGCGACAGCAAATACCCTAAGCCCCGCCGCGACGGATTCGAAATCGTCAGGCTTCCCACTCCGTCTACGAAGGCTCGGTGAGCGTCATATTTGCTTTCGAGTTCCTGGCTGTCCGGAGGGGCGAGCACGGCCAAATCCGCGGCCCGGTCTGCGAATACACACTCCGCCCAGATGGTCTGCCGTCCACCCAAAGGCCCGATAACGTTCTGGAAGGTGCGCTCCTCGAGCACGGGTGCCGCGTCGCTCGGCGGAAAGAAGGGCAGGCAGGTCGCGGCGGTAACGATCAGGCGACCCGACTTGCTTTCGACCACAAAGCCGCGGCCGGAACCGACGGCCAGCACCGAGCGCCTTGCGTTTTCGAGATCCATCCGGCGTCCCGGTAGATGTCCAACGTGAATCTGCGCGTAAACCATGCTCCTGGCCTCCCCCAGCCGGACATTCGTTCGGCAATCGAATCGAGCTTGGTGCCGGCTAGAGGATTCGAACCCCTGACCTACTGATTACAAATA
>WUUC01097105.1_pt1 | contig 15590 bp, 12 predicted proteins | sample 6278441 | NCBI WGS metagenome assembly WUUC01 (sample SAMN13675441, study PRJNA597444) | soil metagenome | isolation source: soil | place: USA: Washington | collected 2017-10
CCCTTGATGGGAGAGAGTTAGAGAGAGGGTGATTGAAGCGTAGCTTCAACCTCCGGGCAGGCCGCACAACCGACCGCAAAATGGATGGCAACCCTGCATTCTGACGATCACACCAGTAGAATCCCCCTTAGTTCCGGCCTCAACAAATAAAGACCAGCTCGGGGGATTTCATGCAACGACGGCACTTTCTCGTCAGCGGTGCGGCTTTGGCGGCTTCGACCTTTGGCTTCCGTGCTCGAGCGGCCGAAGCGGATCTCTTCCCAGTCGTCGAAACCGCCGATGGCAAAGTGCGCGGCATCGTCTCGGGCGGAGTGTCAGTCTTCAAGGGTCTTCGCTACGGCGCCGATACCTCCGGCCGCAATCGCTTTCGAGTCCCGCAGCCCGTTAAGAAATGGGCGGGTGTTCGCGATGCGTTCGACTACGGCAACATCGCGCCGCAAATTCCAGCCGATCGCCGGCGCTCTTACGCCGACTTGATCTTGAACGACATTCAGCCGGGGGGCATGGGGGAGGACTGCCTCGTCCTCAATCTTTGGACGCCGGAGCCCAAGGCGAGCGCGAAACGTCCGGTCATCGTTCGCTTCCACGGCGGCGGTTTCTATGGCGGCTCCAGCAATTCTCCGGGCGGCGATGGCGAGATGCTCGCTCGCTTCGGCGACTGCGTGGTCATCACCGTCAATCATCGCTTGAGCTCGCTTGGCTACTTGTACCTGGGCGATACCGGCGACTTCGCCGACTCCGGGGCGGCGGGCATGCAAGATCTGGTTGCCTGCCTCAATTGGGTCAAAACCAATGTCGCAGCGTTCGGCGGCGATCCGAACCGCGTGCTGATCTTCGGACAATCGGGCGGGGGTGCGAAAGTCAGCCACTTGTTAGCGATGCCATCCGCAAAGGGACTGTATCAACGCGCCGGCGTCATGAGCGGTTCGCGGTTGGTTGCCATGAGCCGCAAGGAAGGTGTCGAAGCGTCCGATAAGTTGCTGCAGAAATTGGGACTCACGCGCGGCGATATCGGCAAGTTGCAAACCGTGCCGTACACAGCTTTGCTGGCGGCACAGGCTGATGTCGAAGCGGTCGAACGTTCGCGCGGCGAAGCGCCCCGCTCTTTCTCGCCCGTGATGGGCACATCGATTCCTCGCGATCCATTCTCGCCGGATGCACCACCGGACTCGGCGCAGATTCCGCTGATCGTCAGCACTGTGCTCGACGAGCGCTCGTATCGGGAAACCAATTTCGAGATGACTTGGGATGCCGTCAAAAAAGTCATCGAGCGATTAGCCGGCGCGGATGCAGAGAAAGTGCTCGCGATGTATCGCAACGAAGATCCGAAAGCGACGCCGTACCTCGTGAACGCGCGTGTCATCACCGATACGACATTCCGCCGCAACGCGCAGACGATGGCGGATCTGAAGGCGGCGCAGGCCGCACGTGGCGGAGCGCCCATCTGGATGTATCTGTGGACCGTGCCGAGCCCTGCCTTCGGCGGTCGCTACGGCGCAACGCACGGCATCGATGTATCGCCTTCGATGCATGACATTCGCTTTCCGCTCATGGGGCCGTCCGCAGATAACTTGCGATTGGCGGATCAACTTGCAGGCGCTTGGGCCTCGTTCGCAGCGACCGGCAATCCGAATAACGCCCGCACGCCGAACTGGCCGACGTACGACGCAACCAAGCGCACGACATTGGTGTTCGGCTCGCCTACCAACGCGGTGGACGATCCGCGACGCGAGTTCCGCGAGATTTGGAACAAGCATGCGGGCAAGAGTTTGAGTGAAGATTGATGGCGCGGCGGGAAGTCGCTAGTCGTTAGGGGTTAGTCGCTAGCCAGAGCCGGAAATTGAGCAGAGTTTTCGTTCGAGCGAGGATCACTATTTCTGGCCCTCATTAGGGTTTCCTTTCCCGTTCATCCTGAGCCTGCCGAAGGACTTCCGACATCCTTCGACAGGCTCAGGATGAACGGAGGAGAAGTATTTCAGTTTCGGAATGGACAACAAGTCCTTGTGAGATTTTTATGAACTTCAAACTTTACAAACTCATCTTCGGAATGATCGTCGTTGCGTTACTGGCAACTCCGCTTGCCGGCAATGCGCAGCAAAGCGAAGCGGGTGCGAAGGAGCCGACGTTGCGCTACATCCAATCGAATGGCATCAAGATGCGCATTGCCGAAATGGGATCGGGACCGCTGGTGATTCTGGTGCACGGATGGCCGGAGTCTTGGTATTCGTGGCGGCATCAGCTGCCGGCTCTTGCAGCAGCCGGCTACCGCGCCGTGGCTCCAGACATGCGTGGCTATGGAAAAACGGATAAGCCGCAAGCCGTCGAGGCGTACGACATCCATCAAGTCACGGCGGATCTCGTCGGCATCATCGATGCGCTCGGGGAGAAATCGGCCATGTTGGTAGGACACGACTGGGGCGCCATCGTTGCGTGGCAAGCCGTGTTGTTGCATCCGCAGCGTTTCACTTCTTTGGTCGCGATGAGCGTTCCTTACAGCGGCCGGGGACAGCAATCCATCGTGCAAGGGTTGCAGCGGACACTGGGCGATAACTTCTACTACATCCTCTATTTCCAAGAGCCTGGCGTCGCCGAGAAAGAATTCGACGCCGACCCCCGCGGCATCTTGAGCCGTTTGTATCTGTCGCCTGACTCCCCTCGCGAAGCACCGGTGGTCACCGACCCCAAGCGGGCGGCAGGCGGCTGGATCCCAAGGTTGGGTGCGCCCAAGGGATTGCCATCGTGGCTCACGCAAACAGAGCTCGACTACTACGTAAATGAATTCAAAGAGTCCGGCTTCCGCGGTGGCATCAACTACTACCGCAATTTCCATCGCAACTGGGAGACCACTCCGCAGTTGAGTGGCGTGCAAGTCAAAGTACCGGTGTTGTTCATCGCGGGCGAGAAAGACTCAGTGATCCGCGGCGCTACCGCCGAAGGATTGACGACATCAATGAAGAACGCCGTGCCCGACCTCCGCGGCGTCAAACTCTTTCCGAATGCCGGTCATTGGGTGCAACAAGAGAAGGCAGCGGAGACGAATGCTGCGATGCTGGAGTTTTATCAGAGCTTGAAGAAGTAACTTCGCGAGCTCCGCTACGCGAGGTTACCCGGCCAGCTGGCTAACGGGCTAGCTGGCCGGGTGGTCAGAAAAGGCGCGGGCTTTGGACAGGAGAATTCAGTTCTTCCTCCTACCCATTGGCCAGCATGCCCGTATGCCAGCCGGCCCATCAAACTCGTGCTAACCGCCCGTCGGCGCCTGCCGAGGTGGCGGGCCATTGCGAATCGTCTTCGACTTCACCAGCCGCGGCTTCTCCGCAAATTGTGCGGCATCGTCGCCCGCTTCGGTGTAAGCCGGCCAATTGAAGCCATTGGCGCAAGTAAATGACTTTGCCTTCGCATCCATTTTGTAGAAAGCGACCCAGCAGGAATTCACTTGCTTCGCCACCGTGAAGTCCATGTAGTCGGCTTTGCCGTTTGCGGTCATCGACCAAGACGACGTGTCCAGCGAGTCGAACGTGAACATCAGTTCAGCGGAGTGGATCGCGCCTTCCTTCCATTCTGAACTTCGGAATGCCGGCACATGCGCGAAGTGATAAAGCCATGCGCCTGCGCCATTGTCCCCTGCCAACTTGGCAACGGTGCGAGCCGCATCGAAGCCGCCTTCCCCGCCATTCGAGCCGACCAGTACCGGCACATCGATTTCCGTACCGGCATTCAAAGCGTCTAAGGTTGAGGTCGTGCGGAAACGTCCGTCGATGGGCGAGCCGACGCCTGAGCGTGTGTCTCGGTTCGCTGCGAAGGTTTGCGCCGAGATCGTGCGCAGTTGCGCCGCGGTTGCATTTTCCGGCACGCCGAACAGTTTCACGGCTTCGACGCCGCGCTTTTCAAGTTCGGCAATGCTCTTCGATTGACCTAGCGCAGCGCCGGATTGAATCACCGCTTTGTGATACAGCCCCTTCGCTGAAGGAATCGACAACAAGCTTGTCACCATGGCGCCGCCCGCCGATTGTCCTGCGACGGTGACGTTATTGACGTCGCCACCCAATGCCGCTCCATTACGCTTGATCCATTCAAGGGCCGCCACCGCGTCCATCAACGCATAGCTGCCAAGCGGATCTTTCGCGCCCGCTTCTTTCGTCAACGCAGGATGCGAGAAATTCGCCATCGCGCCCAGACGATAGTTGATGGAGATCGTAATGACGCCTTGCTTAGCAGCCGAGGTGCCGTTGAAGGAACCCAGATGACCAGCGCCGAGATACCCAGCGCCGCCGTATAGCCACAACACGATGGGTGCTTTGTTGGCGGCTGCCGGCACGAAGGCCGTGAGATACAAACAATCCTCGGACTGCACGCCGATGACGCCGCCGCCATTGGCGGTCTTGAAGTCCGGGTTGACCGGCTGCGGGCAAGGCGCTTCGTTCGCAACGGCGGCACGTTCCCCAAGCCAGCTATCCGGTTTCTGCGGCGCTTTCCAGCGCAGCGCGCCGACTGGCGGCTTCGCAAACGGCACGCCGCGGTAGACAGCGACACCGTCGCTGCTGTCGCCGACCAACACCCCGGTATCAATCGTTGCCTTCACAGGCGCCGCCAGCGCCGAAGCGCTGAGCAACAAACTCGCAATTCCAAAACTTATTTTCGACATAGTTCCCCCAAGATTCAGTATGAAGCCGATGAAAATGACGGCTCCGCAATTTGTTCTGGCTACAGCCTGTCGCCCTTTTCTATTCGCTCCTTCCACTTCTTGTAATCCACCAGCACCGGCACGCCCCAGTTTCCGTACCACGCATAGCCGCCGCGTCGCTCCTGTTCGATCTCGCTCATGCGGTACTTGATCACGCCATCACGGCCCGCAAAGATCGGTCGGCCGCTGCTCATCTCGTAGAAGCGCGCCCACAGCGGCGGCGCCGTCGGATCGTCGCGGGCGATGCGATCGTTATCGGTGCGTTCGATGCGAACGCCTTTGATCTTTGCCGCTTCGTACCATTCAGCGCCGGCACGAATCGCAGCAGCCACCTCGGCGCTCGGCCGCTCGATACTCATCAATAGGATCAGCACGCCTGCGCTTTCGCTGCCACTCAACGCTACGGGTTCGAACTTGCGTGCCGAACGGCACTCGTTCACTTTGTCGTCGTATTGCTGGCACCAGACTGTTCGTTTGCCGCCGACTATTTGCTGGGTGTTCAAGATAAATTGCACACCCCGATCGAACGTTTCCTGTGCAGCCTTTCTGTGTTGCGAACCCAACCACGCGAAGTCCTTTTCGGTGGCCGCTTCGCGTACCAACCGCATCAGATCCGGAATTTCATCGTCGTTGAACGTTGAATAGTGGTCGTACGGATTGGAGAAGACCGGATAGGAATGCGGCCAACCGCCGGTCGGATACTGGGCGCGAAAGATGAAGTCCAAGCCCTTCTCCACTGCCTTGCGATAGCGCTCGTCCTTGGTCACGCGATAACCACGCGCCAGCAGCCGCAACTCATTGACGGTGGACTTGATCAATGCGCCGCGTCGGCCCCACGGTCCGGCCGCCGTTTCGTCTCCCGTCCAAGGTTCGTTGATGGTGACCATCAGCGGCCACCCGCCGCTCTCGGCTTGCCAAGTCAGCGCATTGTTCGCGGCATTCCTGCCTGCATCACTTCGATGCCAAGAATCGGGATGCGCTTCAATTCGCGGCCACCAATTCACGGGATAGTTGCGCGGCCGCGTGGATTCGTTCTGAGCAAACGACGGCAGCGACGTAGCGCATAACGCCAGAAGCAGCAGGGCCCGAACTAGTTGCATTGCGACCTCTGGGAATTTCAGCTGACAACCCGAACGACGAGCCTAGAATTTAGCCTTCGGCGTTCGGAGTATGCAATTCTGGCCAGCTGACCTGCTGGCCCTCGCGCCTACGGCGCTCGGGGCGCTGGACGCTGATACAGCTCGATGGTGTAGCCATCCGGATCTTTGACGAAGTTCGTGCCATCGACAATCGGTCGCGTCGTCTTGTAGCCGGCGGCGACAACACGTTCGGCCATCTTGCGCCCGTTCGGCACCACGATCACGATGTTGCCGAATTCATTCGCGCCGGGTTTCACTTCGCCTTTGCGAATCACGATCAGCGTATCTTCCCGAATGTTGCCGGTGAGACCGAGCAAGTATTCAATGGGCTCGCCTTGGGCGGGCACCTTTGCGCCGATTTTAAGACCGAGCACTTCGGTATAGAACTGCTTCGATTTTTCAAGATCGCTGACGCGAATGCCAAGGCCCGAAATGCGGATGGGCTTCTGGTCATCGGGAAGCGGCGCTTCTGCAAACGCTGCGGTGGAGGCCGCAAGCAATACGGCTGAGAACACAATCGTGCGAAGTTTCATGACATCCCCTATTTGAATTCTATTGATTGGCGAAAGAAGTTTGCGATGCCGAACTTCCCACCAAATCCGTTCGCCCTGAGCCGGTCGAAGGGTCGATCCTTCATAGCGAAGAGCTCGACCCACCGAGCGCGCGCCGAGCTTCTATTTTGCCGAGTCCTTCGGAGGCAGGATCACGGCATTCGGACCCGCCTGAACCTTGGCGTTACGATCCGGAACGATACCGTCCACGACCAGCATGCTCGAGCGCTCTGGACCTTTGTCGGGCGGCGCCAGCGATTTGTAGGAGGCCACAGATGCGACCAGTTGCGTCGCATCGGGTTTTGCGACATAGGCCGGCAATGCTTCGACTCGAAGCGCGTACGAGATGTGAGTCTTCTCACCATCAACTCCGGTTGGGCTGTAGTCGGCATTGCGTTGCAGTGCGTAATAGACGCCAGGCAACTGAACCCAGGTCAGCGATTCGATCACTGGACCGCGTGCCACCACCCAGCCGTCGTAGACCGGCTTCCAAGCACGATAGCCGCCGACATACCCTCGTAACGTGCCGTCCTCTTTCATCGTCAAATCGATGCGTGCCCGCAGTAGTTCAAGATCGCGATCGTACGCAGGATTACGCAGCATCGCATTCGTCGACTTGGTCGAGACGATGCGGCCCTTCACCGTGCGAGCTGGAAACACGGCTTCGTACTTTGCATGCGGCTTGATCCGAAAGGTGTAATCGCGAGCGATGTTGCCATTGCCGTCCTTCACCATCTTGTCTTCGCTCATGTAGAAACCGACTTGAACGTCTTTGTCGTTCATCGGATCTTTGCCTTTGCCGGAAATGACGATCAACGTGGTCCAGCCGCCGTTGCGCATCGAGTCGTTGAATTGCAGCGCACCGCTCGACAGCCGCTCCGGTCCGCGATAGGTCTTCCAACATCCAAGCGTTTTGTAGAACGCGTTGTCGATGCCCTTCTCGCCCGCAGGACTGGTGAAACCGTTCTTCTTGTTACCGTCGAGATCGATGCCTTCGCTGACTGTCCCACTGACGCCGGTCAAGCCTGGATCGGGCGTAGACGTGGGATTCGTGTACACGTTCGCGCGATCTTTGCCGCGAAACGCCATTTGGTTTTGGCCATGCACAGGACTGCGTGTGGGATTCGCCGGATTACGAAGCCACTCGGCTTCTTCTTTCGTATAGCCGGCGTCCGTCATCACTTTGATCCAATCGATCTCGGGATTGCTGCCGTTGGGGCAATCGGTGCCCGGATCGATGACGCCGGTCTTAGCGCCGTAGTACATCGCCGGCTCGTTCCATTCGACGACGTACGACTTGGTCCATTCCGCTAACGCAAGACCCGGGGCTGCCACCGCAGTGGTCAGCGTCATCGCTGCTAACAAAGATCGCTTCACGATGAACTCCTAGCCCATCACTTCGGAAATCGGACGCGATGTCTTCATCGTGCCGACGCCGAACTCGCCCACCGGCGCGCCGGCCAACTGCATGGCAGTGAGCGACACGCGCGTGACGGCATCGCCAGTCGAGTGAATATGCTGACCCGCCTTGTGCTTGCCGCCGGCTCCGCCCGCCAAGAACATAGGGATGTTTTCGATGGAGTGAATCTTCGCGTAGCCCGTATCGCTGAAGGCCAGTACCAACATATTGTCGAGCAACGTGCCGTTGCCTTCTTTGATCGCATTCATTTCATTCAGGAAATCGCCCAATCCTTGCATCACCAAGCTCGCGAGCTTGCTGGTCTCGGGTTGATAGCCGAGCTTCGCATCGGTAGGTTCGTCGTGCGTGATCTGGTGATAGATCTTGCTTTGGCCGGCAATGTACGTTTCCGACGAACCGGCGGTGTGAACGAAGTTGAACACCTTCGTTTGATTGCAGGCCAATCCCATCGCGAGCAACTTCGCCATCGTCTTCGTGTTGGCATTGACGATATCGACCGATGCGCCGCGCGCCGGTTCTTTCGGCGCCGTCGGCACCAGGCACGCTTCCGCCTTATCGGGACGCTGCAGCTGGATTTCGAGGGAATTCTCCATCTCGCGCACCGAGGTGAAGTATTGGTCGAGTTTCACTTGATCGGCTTTGCCCACGTTGGACATCAACGCCTGACGTTGATCCTTGACGGCCGACAACACGCTTTGACGCAGCATGATCGACGGATCGGGTTTCCAGTTGTCGGCGTTCGGATCTTGAAAACCTTGACCGAACAAGCGCGTGTACAAAGCCAGCGGCGTTGCTTCAGGCGTGGCGAAGGTATTGCCGGTGCGGGTCGAATAGCTCACTGGCCGGCGCGACACCGACGCATCAACGTCGAGGACTTTGAAGCGCGTGCCGGTGCCGATGGCATCGGCAACTTTCGTATCGATCGAAGGCGCTTCGAAGCGCGCCGACGAGCCCGGGGCCGATCCGGACAGAATGCTGGCATGACCGGTCCAGTGAACGAGATTGGCGCGGCCATCGGGGATCACGCGAAAGCCCGAGAACACCGACACCTTATCTTTCACGCCCTTGATCGCTTCCAACTCCGGCGTGATTTCGTAGCCGGGGCCAATCTTGGTGGGCACCCAACGCGTGCCGCCAGCGGGCGTATCGGTGAGCCCCAAGCCCCAGAAGTACGTGCCGAAGCGAACTGGCAACTTCGCGCCGTCCGCGAATGCCGTGCCATTCCCGTTCAGGAAAACATCGAGCGCAGGCAAGCCCATGTAAACAGCCGATCCACCCAACATGCCGCGGAGCAACGACCGACGATCGAACTTGAGACTCATTGCATTACTCCTGCAGTTTGTTGCGCCGTTTTCTGCGCTGGGGGACGGGCGCCGCTCGGGATGACAGCCTTGAAGAATTCGGGGGTGGATGCGATTTGCACCATCAGATCGGGCACGCGATAACCGCTTGCAGCGAATGCCTTCGCTTGATCGGCCAAGTAGTCCTCATCGCGCTCATCGGTCTTTCGGCCTACGCCATACGCGTACACGTTGCGCACCAGGCAGGCCGGTACGCGCTTGTCGTTGCGCAACATGTCGCCTAGTCCTTTTGCACCGGTGAATTTCACGCCGTTCAAATCGGCAGTCACGTCGATGGGCGAACCATTCTCCATCGTGCGCAGCTGACCTAAACCATCGAAATGCTCGAGCGCCAAGCCCGGCGGATCGCTGCGCCGATGACACGCTGTACAACCGGTGTTTTCCATGTGGTCCAGCAGGCGGCCACGCACGGTGCCCTTCTTGCTGTCCTGCACTTTGGAGAAATCGACATCGGCCGGCGGATCCGGGGTTGGCTCGCACATGAAGATCTCGTGAATCTTGATGCCGCGGCGAGTCGGCGACGAAGTCCCTGGATGCGCGAACAACGACAAAAACGCCACCTGCGTCAAAATGCCGGAGCGCTCGGAGGATTCAGGGAAGGTATAGGGCGCCCATTCCGTTGCTGCGAGGAACGGTACGTTGTAGACCGATGCCAGCGGACGGTTGATGAACGTTTCGTTCGACGTGAAGAGATCGCGATAATCCCGCTTCTTCGCGACCAGCAGGTGAACCGCCGTCTTCAGCGATTCTTCCTTCGCCCCATCGGCGACCGATTGATTGAATTTCGGATAGATCGCCGGATCTTTCACGATGTTGTCGAAGCCGTCGAGCTGCAACATGTCGGCGAGGAACGCGCGCGCACCCACTTCATAGCGCGGCGAGGCCACCAATCGATTCAGCTGTGCCTTGAGCCCCACTTCGGTGTGCAGTTCGCCGCTGCGCGCAGCAGCCAGCAAGTCCGCATCCGGCGCTGCATCCCATAGCAGGAACGACAGTCGCGAGGCTTTCGTGTAGCCATCGAGACGATATTGCGAAGGATTCGCAGGATTCGGCTCGGCCATCTCGACTCTGAACAGAAACTCAGGCGCGACCAGCATGCTATTGAGCGCCAGCTTGAGTCCGGCATAGAAGTCATTGGCTTGCTTGGCGCCAACCGAAGCCGTCTTCACGCGAGCAGCGACTTCCGATTCGGTCAATGGCCGACGAAACAGTCGCTCGCCATAGGATTCGACGAACTGGCGAGTACAAGCGTCATCCGACTTCGCTGCATCGATCGGTTTGCAGGGAACAGACGTGGCGCGTTGCTTCTCGGCTAAAACCTGGGAGGCAATGTTTGCGGCCAGTGCGAAATATTGCTCGAAGCCGGACGAGGTAAGCGACAGCTGCGAGCTGCCGACGGCAAGCAGTCCTTCCTCACGACGCTCAGGCTCGAAACGCGCCTCGATTTTGATTGCAGGGCCGAAGACATCGGCGACGATGTGGCGATATTGGCTTTCAGTCAGGCGGCGCACGCCGACTTTGACTGCCGCAGTTTGCGGCTGCGATGCCGTCACAGCTGAGGTTGCACCAGCGGGTGCCGCAGACGGGGTGGCTGCAATCGCAAGCGCGCCGATCGCGCTCATTGCACTGGCGCCCATTACCCAAACGCCTACGAATCTTTTCTTAATAATCAATGTGCTGTCCCCCAACCGTCAATGTCGAACGCCGTGGCCATTCGCCGTCGGACGCAAGCTATAATACTATTGGAGTGATCGTCAATTACTACCGAGAACCTGTTGTGCGTGGATTTCTTAAGCGGCCCGGATTCCAACAAATGGAGCATTGCAGCAATGCAACGGCGAGCGCGCTTCGAGGTCTATACGCATGCATCGCCAATTGGGGTGATTGTCACTTAGCACCGTCTCGCGTCCGGGGTTCCTGACGCATCGCGGCCCCACTCCTCGTGCTCATCTCCTTATATAGGTCATTCGGAAAGTTCCATGTCGAAGCTTAAGCTCTCCCTCGGCGTCCAAACGTTCATGCTGACCGGCGCCGTCTCGGCGCTGACACTCTCCGCCCTCATCCTGCCGCAAGCCACTGCGCAGGACGCCATTGTTCCCGACGAAGAAGCGGGCGCCGAGGTTTACAGCTCAGTGTGCAAAGGGTGCCATGGTGTTTCGATCGCGCCGACCCTGCGCGGCATCATCAATCGACCGATCGCCAGCGTGCAAACGTTTGGCGGCTACAGCGCAGCGCTGAAGGGCAAGCAGGGCGAGACTTGGACCGAAGCGAACTTGAATGCATTCCTCACCGCGCCAACGCAGTTTGCGCCCGGCACGCTCATGACGCAGACCATTCCAGAAGCGCAACGACGCGCGGATTTGATTGCGTATTTGGCGACGCTGCCGCCGCCCAGGGAATAAACCGACGATAGCGGCAGTCGATCGCCAATCGACTGCCTCCATGGCCGCCCCGAATGACCGTCCCGTTGCGGGCCCGGAATGCGCACGCTATAAACGTGCATGCCCAAGCAGAAGAAGTCGCGCACGCCAAAACTGAAGCGCGCGGTCAAGACGCCCCCTACGCGCCAACGCCTCTCGCCAGCTATCCGCAAAGCGCAAATCGTGGACGCTGCCGCGCGGCTGATCGTGGAACAAGGATTTCTGCCGCTGCCCATCGAGAAGCTGGCGCAGGCCGCCGGTAGCAGCAAAGCGCTGATTTATACGTATTTCACCGATCAAGACGTGCTGTTCAACGCGGTCCTCGAACGCGAACTCAGCGGGTTGCTTGCGGCCGGGCTCGACACCGCTTCGCGAGTGAAAGACTTGGAGCAGGCAGCGGTGCTTTGCGCGCAGTTGTATTTCGAGCACGTCGCGCGATACGGACCGCTGTTGCATATCCTGCTGTCCGATCGCTATATGTCGGGACGCATCGACCGAGGCGTACTGCGAATTCGCAATGAAATTCTGCAGCGTCTCGCGCAGTTGGCGCAGGCCAGCTTGCCGCTGGATAAACGCGAAGCGCTCGCCGCGCTAGAAATGGTCACAGCAATCCCCGAGGAAGCCGGCCGACTGGCGTTTCACAGCGAAATCGATGTGCAAGTGGCGCGACAGATTTGCCGCTCGCTGATCCCAAGTACGCTCAAAGCACTGAAGGATCCGGACAAGGTTTTGAAGAGCGTGAGGAGGGAAGCGGAAAGCGGATAGTGACTAGTGACTAGCGGATAGTAAAGGCGAAAGAGGAAAACGCACCGACCCCTTTCCCTCTTCACTATCCGCTAGTCACTATCCGCTAGTCACTTCCCATCAGTCACTACCCGCTACCCGCTTCTTCCGCACGCACGACATCGCGAGATCCCTGCACAACCATCGACAGACACAGTCGCTCCCCCACCTCGAGCGAGATGCGCTTATCGGAAATCAACTTCCCCGCCCGTAAACACATCGTGGTGAGAACGACGGTACATCCCAACGCCACGGCGCGTTGGATGCCATAAAGATTCACCAACCCTTGAGCGTGTTCGTGCACTTCCGTGCTGCTGCGTGTGCGATGTTCGCGCCGCAGTAACGACCGAACTTCAGGACTGCTCAGCAGCGTTTGCAACAAACCGCCGCGCGAGCTCATCAAGCGAAGATAGGTGCTGGTGGTGGCCATGATTCTGGCGTAGTGATCCGAATTGCTCTCGATGTCCACCGCGCGCGCAGCCCGAATTTGCGCGAACTCACGCCGCGCCAGTTCGGCGAACAATTTCTCGCGGCTGCCAAAATAGTTGTAAGCCTGCGTCTCGCTGATGCCAGCGATGGCTGCGATCTGTTTCATGGTCGCGGCGTGCAGACCGTGGCGCGCAATGATGTTCTGCGCCACGAGCACCAACTGCTCCCTGCGCTCTTGCGGCGAGAGCCGGGTTCGCGACCGGCGCGATGCCGCACGCTCGGACGATATCGTGACTCGAGCGGCCGGCTCTTCCGGCGCGGTGGGCAGTGGGGGCTGCGCCAGCGACGCGCCACTGCTGCGCCTGGCCCAGTATCCCCGCGGGGGATAGGGCACCAACAGGCGGTCGCAGATTTTGGTCAGGGCATTGCCGCTGACACCCAGCTGCTCGGCCACGAGTGTAATGGGCTTGGACCAGACACGCTGGTACAGCTCCTCGCGCGTCAATGCTATCGATCGTTTGCCCAAGGCAAAAATCCGCTGTCTTTTAATTTATAGTGAGCCGGATTGTGACAGGCTTAAGCTCGGTCGGCCAAAAGAAAACACCCGCATGTCAAAACCGGCGGGGACCGGTCCAGCCATCGATAAACGCCCTGCGATTAGGCCCGCGATCGGGTCATCGATTGGGCCATTCGTACCAACAACTCGTCCAACGCCAAGTGGGGATTGCCATGTTTCGATTCGCCAGCAAGACAATCGCGGCCAGATTTACATTGTTCATAGCGGTATGGGCCGCACTGGGATTAGGCGCCAGCTCAGCCTTTGCACAGGAACCCAAAGCACCTGCGGAAGCCAAGAAGGCGCCGGCGCCCCACACCATCGGCTCTGCAAAGCTGATCATCGCGGACGTCAAACCCGCCAAAGAATTTTACGAGATGGCCTTCGGCATGAAGCAAGTGGCCTACTACAGCTCAAAGGATGTGTACGACGAGCCCATCATGGGTTTCGAAACGGGCGCTCGGCTGGCGCTCTTCGGTGCACTGGCCGAAAAGCCGATCAAGAAAAGCCAATATCCGGTCGCACTGATCTATGTGCCGGATCTCGATAGCGTGGTGAAGCGTATTGAAGACGCGAAACATCCGGTCACGCGCTTGCCGGCAGCCCAGTCAGGCACGTTCAAGATTGCGATCGCGCGCGACCCAAGCGGCAACGCGATCGAGATCTTGCAGCGTCCCGGCAAGATGGAGGTGGGCGGCTCGAAAATCATCGTCGACGATCGGCAAAAGGCCGAAGAGTGGTTCTCGCGCGTCTTCGGCGCCGGCATCAAGCCGGGCCAACGTTACGTAACAGCCGCATACGATGAAGTATTGATGAATTTCAACGAGGGTGCGTGGCTTGCGTTGTTCCAACCGAAGAGCGAGGCGCCGCTGCCGAAGAGCCAGTATCCCGTCGTCGCAATCTATACGTCGGAATTCGACGCGGTGAAAAAGCGCGTGGATGAAGCAGGCTTAGGCTCGCGCCCGGTGAAGTCGAGCACGCTCGGTCGCATCATCATAGCGAAGGATCCTGCGGGCAACGGCATCGAGATCATCGAGCGTACGACGGCGAAGTAGCGCTGGAACAGCGCGAACGGGACTTGCCTTGCGGGAAAGTCCCGTTCGCGCTAGCTAGTGACTGGTGACTGGTCGAGCCGAGTCGAGACTCGGGACTCGGGACTCGAGATTCGTTCGACACTTCGATCCGGCCGAGTCTCGAGCCAGACTGGTGACTGGTGATTCGTGATTAGTCGAGACTCAAGGCTCGGGATGCGGGATTCGGGATTCGGGATTCGTTCGGACTTCGATCCGGCCGAGTCCCGAGTCTCGAGTCTCGAGTCTCGAGCCAGTAGTCACTAGTCCCGAATCACCAATCACCAATCACGAATCACCAATCACTCCCCCCGCCCCTAACCAACCATCGGCGGCCCATCGACCGGCTGATGCTGCTCCAACCACTCGCGCCAGAGCGCCAGCGACACGGCGAGCAGGACAGGCCCGACAAAGAGGCCGACCAATCCAAACGCGATGACACCGCCCAACACGCCGAACACCACCAACAAGAAGGGCATGCGTGTTGCGTTTGAGATGACGAGTGGACGAACGATGTTGTCCATCCAGCTCACAAGCAGCAATCCCCACAGCAGCAATCCCACGCCCGCCCAAATGTTTCCGGTGAGCAGTAACCAGATCGACAGGCTGCCCCAGACCACCGGTGCTCCGAACGGAATCAACGCGATCAGCGCGGTGACGGCGCCAAGCAGAACCGGTGCTTTGACGCCGAATATCCAATAGCCAAGCCCTGCAACGGCGCCCTGTGCGATGGCACCCAAAATCAGGGCGTACACCACGGCTTGCGTCGTCGCGCCAACGGCTTCCAAATAGTCGTGGACTCTGGGACCGAACACGCCCTCCAGCACCGCTCGCGTCTCGCGCAGCACACGAGGACCGTCGCGCAGCAGAAAGAACATCGAAAGCATTGCGAAGAACAGTTTCGCTGCATTGCGCCCCACGCTGCCGATCACTCTCGTCGCCTCGATCGACGACTGCTCCATTTGCGTCATGACTTGTTTGCGCAAGGCATCCGGATTTTCGGAGGCTTCAAGCAACGCTTCCTGAAGCCAGGGGCCGATCATAGGCAGTTCGCGCAATGCCTCGGGCACCTGCGGATCGGACGCGAGAAACGTTTGCACCTCGGCGTAGCCATTCACCGCTTCCACTCTCAGCACCAAAATCAGCCATGCAACCGGCACAATAATCGCGAGCGTCACCA
>WUUC01236921.1_pt1 | contig 15589 bp, 12 predicted proteins | sample 6278441 | NCBI WGS metagenome assembly WUUC01 (sample SAMN13675441, study PRJNA597444) | soil metagenome | isolation source: soil | place: USA: Washington | collected 2017-10
TTGTTAAAGACGAATTGCGGGCGGGAATGCCCGTTGAAGTGAACGGTCCGGCCGGCACTTCGTATCTACGCACCAAACACCAAGGTCCGATCGTGGCGATCGCCGGGGGTTCGGGTCTCGCCCCAATCAAGTCCATTGTCGATACCGCGTTGTTCGATCGGCTCACGCAACCGATTCACTTCTACTTTGGCGTGCGCGAAGAACGCGACCTGTACTACGGACATCATTTTCAAACCCTTGCAGCCCAGCATTCGAACTTCAAGTTCACGCCGGTGTTTTCGGGCACAGGCGGTGCGGCGAGACGCACTGGGTTTGTCACAGACGCCGTGCGAGCCGATTTTCAATCTCTTGAAGGCTTCAAAGCCTATCTCTGCGGCCCTCCGCCGATGGTTGAAGCTGCCCAGAGGATGCTGCCCGACCTTGGCGTGCTGAACGAGAATATTCACGCCGATGCCTTCTACACCCAAGCCGAGTTGACGGCGCAGGAGAGTTCCCGATGAGCGCCGCAGCATTGCAAGGTCGAGTCGCATTAGTCACAGGCGGCGCACGCGGAATTGGCGCGGCTATCTGCTCCGCGCTTGTCGCTCAAGGCGCAAGCGTAGTGGTCGCCGACAACGGCACCGGCATTGACGGCTCCGGCACTGATGCGTCGGTCGCTACGGGTTTTGCGGCATCGCTGGGCGCCCATGCCGTTGCCTATACCGAAACACTTGAAAGTGCGGCCAGTGCGCAAGCTGCCGTGCAACTCGCAGTGAAGACCTTTGGCGGTCTCGATATCGTCGTCAATAATGCGGCAATCCTGCGCGACGCTTTCGTTTTCAAGGCGAATCCCGCCGATTGGGACCAGGTGATTCGCAACAACCTATCCGTGCCTTTTTATATGCTCGCTGCAGCAGCGCCCATCCTGCGCGACCAGGCGAAAGCCAAACGGGGCGACGGTAAATGGGGACGCATCGTCAACATCGTTTCCAGTGCGGGGCTGTATGGCAATTTCGGCCAAAGCGCCTACGCCAGTGCAAAGGCCGGCTTGTTCGGACTGACGCGCACGGTGGCCCTCGACATGGCGCGATCGGGCGTCACCTGCAACGCAATCGCGCCCTTCGCAGCGACCCGCGTCACCGACACGATTCAGCCGGCGAATGACGCGCAATCTCAATATAAAGAGCGTGCGCTGCGCATCTCGCCGACTCACGTTGCAACACTTGTTGCGGCCTTGGCAGCTGACGAATCGCAATCGATTACCGGACAACTTTTTGCCGTGCGCGGCCGGGAAGTGTTCCTGCTTTCGCAGCCCCGCCCGATCGCAACGCTTGCGAACTCCGAGCGCGACTGGACCACCGCGAGCTTAGGCACCGCGATTCAAAAAGAACTTGCGCATCGCTTCACCGATGCGACGACCGACCTAGAAGCTTTCAATACCGAACCTTTAGTTTAATTTTTGAACCTCAAGTTTAAGTGACGGAGACTCCCATGACTGACAGTCCCGAGTACAAGACGATCGCCGACTTCGAACGTGCGCCCGACGAGTACAAGATGGCCGTGCGCAAAATCGTTCGCAGCCATGCAATCAATGAATTATATGGCGCGCAAGTTTTCGACGAGCCGGCCATCGAATTGGCTCCGACACCTTACGCAAAGTGGCTTACTTGCCGTGTCGCGATGGAAGAATACGGCCACCACGTGCGTTTCCGAGAGCTCGGACTGCAAATCGGTTTGACCGACGATGAGATGTCGACCAAAAACAAAAAGCCGCTCTCGATCTTCAATTATCCGCTGACGAAGTGGGAAGAATTCGTGACGATCAAGCTCCTGGGTGACCTCGCCGAAATTCTGCAAGTCGAGGATTTGCTGCACTGCTCATTCCATCCACTGCGCAATCTTGCGCGCAGCACCATGCCGGAAGAGCGCTTTCACGCCGATTTCGGGATTCAGTTCGGTAAAGAACTCATCGGGACCGCCGAAGGCAAAGCCGCTCTGCAACAGGCAGTCGACGTGTACTTCCCTTACTTACCTGCCTTTTTCGGCGCCGCGAACTCGGCGAACAACGAAATGTACCGCCGCCTGAAGATCAAGATTCGCAAGAACGAGGAAATGCTCGAGGACTATATGGGACGCGCTCGCAAGGCCGCCGATACGCTCGGGCTATCGTTGCCTGCCGCAAAGCAGTCCGCGGCGTAGAATAGTTTCGCCCCCATCGGAATCGGAGAACGCCATGAGCGCGACAGCCCCCGACATTCGAGCCTTGCGAGAGGCCTTCTATCGCCGAATTGCGCCCAGTAACCTAAAGCCGTTATGGGAAGTGCTGGATGTGCTCGTGCCCGAACATCCGCAACCGAAATGCCAGCCGGTGCAATGGAAGTTCAAAGACCTGCGGGCGCCGCTACTCGAGGCGGGCAAGCTCATCTCCGCGAAGGAAGCAACGCGTCGCGTGCTCATGCTGGAGAACCCCGCGTTCCCGAACGAGGCACGCATTACCAATTCTCTGTATGCCGGCGTTCAATTGTTGAATCCAGGCGAAGTGGCGCCCGCGCACCGGCACACGCAATCGGCACTGCGGTTCATCCTTGAAGGTCGTAAGGCGTTCACATCCGTCGATGGCGAGCGCGCATGGATGGAACCGGGTGATTTGATCCTGACCCCTTCCTGGACTTGGCATGACCACGGCAGCGAATCCAGTGAGCCGATGATCTGGCTCGACGGTCTCGATATTCCAATCATGCAGTTGCTCGATGCCGGCTTTTGCGAGAACTATCCGTCCGATCAACATCCGAGCACACGCGATGAAGGCGATGCGCAAGCTCGCTATGGCGCGAACATGCTGCCCGCGGACTACCAACCCAAGAGCCAAACGTCGCCGGTCTTCCACTATCCGTTCAAACGCACGCGGGAAGCGCTTGAACGAATGGCTAAATCGTCAATCGATGCCTATCAGGGCGTACGGATGAAGTACATCAACCCGGCAACCGGCGGCCACGCGATGCCAACGATTGCCACGTTCATGCAGCTATTGCCGAAAGGCTTCAGCGGCAAAAGCATTCGCGCAACGGACGCAACGGTGTACGTCTGCGTCGAAGGAGCCGGCAAAACATTCGTGGGCGATCAACAATTCGAGTGGGGCCCAAACGATATCTTCGTGGCGCCCAGTTGGTATCCAGTGCGACACGTGGCCGAGCGAGATTCCTATCTCTTCAGCTACTCCGATCGTGTAGTGCAGGAAAAGTTGGGCCTTTGGCGTGAGCGGCGCGAATAAACGTTCATGCACGCCGTGAATCAAAGCAACGCTGAGTTTCCCCCGCTTCCCATTGCGGACATCCTGCAAGCGGCGACACGCGGCGTGTGGTTCAGCGCTGTGGGCGAACCTTTGACCGAGGCGGAAAACGAAGAACTTCGTGGGTATCTTCGCGCACTAAACTTGGGTGAGATCGCGATCGGACAAGCCACGGACTGGCATGAGGCCAAACGCATCGCTGACGCCAAGAATTGGTCGCGTGCCTGGTGGGAAGTCGAGCGCTCCGAGGAGCGTCGCTTGCTCAACACGGCGAGTCAGCGCTTCGGAAAAGACGCCGTCATGCAGCGCCTGACGCAACTGATGGAGGACAGCACAGAGCTGTTCTTGGGTCCCGCAGCTGTCGCGTGCACGCGCGCTGGCGTTGCCGATCCCGCACTTGCGCGTTCCGCTGCGGGCGCGGCTTCGCAATGCCTGCATCAATATGGACTCGCCTCATTGATGTCTGTCGGCGACGATCACATGTTCGCGATCAAGTTTCGCCTGTATCTTGCGGGCCGTTGGCCGCTCAGCCTGAATGAGGGCTGCTTCTATATTTTCTGACCGCTCTTCCAGGTCTATTGGAGTTCGCATGTCGTTTGTGTTTTCACCTTCGCCCACCCCTTCGGTGGCTATCGCCGGCACTCAGTCTCGATTTCCGGTGCATCGTATTTATTGTGTCGGCCGCAACTACGCGGCTCATGCTCGCGAGATGGGCAAGGATCCGGAACGCGAACCGCCGTTCTTCTTTACCAAACCTGCCGATGCGCTGGTCGAAAACAATGCCGTCATTCCCTATCCCACGCGCACGGCTAACTTACATCACGAAATCGAATTGGTTGTGGCCCTTGCCAAAGGCGGCAAGAGCATCGCCGCCGCGAATGCGCTCGAGCATGTGTTCGGCTATGCCGTCGGCAACGACCTGACCCGTCGCGATCTGCAATTCGAAGCCAGAGACAAAGGCCGACCTTGGGATACGGGTAAAGCGTTCGATCGATCGGCAGCGATCGCCACGATTCGACCGGCCTCCGAAGGCCATTTGAGCAAAGGGCGCATTTGGCTCAAGGTGAATGGCGAGTCTCGACAGGATGCCGACATCGCAGATCTCATCTGGAACGTGCCGGAAGTCATCGCCGAATTGTCGACGTTGTTCGAACTGGCGCCAGGCGATCTGATTTACACAGGCACACCGGCAGGCGTGAACTCACTCAAGCCCGGCGACAAAATCGAAGGTGGCGTCGACGGCCTTGAAACCTTGGTCACGACGATCGCGCGGTAGCGAAGTGACTGGGACGAAAGACAATGCGAGGTCTTCGCAGACTGGGCTCGCGCGCTTATTTGCGCCGCAATCGGTCGCCGTCATCGGCGCTTCCAATGCGCAGGAAAAAGTCGGCTATCAATTGGTCAACTCGTTGCGCAAGTTCGCAGGCCGCGTGTATCCCATTAACCCGAAGCTGGACGAGGTCGCCGGTCATCGCGCTTATCCATCGCTGCAGGCGTGCCCAGAAGTTCCTGACCTTGCGATTCTTGCGATTCCGGCAGCAGCGTGTCCTGATGCGTTGGCGGCGGCCGCTGCGGTGGGCGTGGGCGGCGCGCTGATTTGCAGTGGCGGATTTGGCGAATCGGGTGAACCTGGCGCAACCCTGCAGCGACAAATCGAACACACGTTAAATCATTCCTCGATTCGCTTACTCGGCCCAAATACTGTGGGCTTCACGAATCCTGTCAGCGGCTGCCACGCGTGCTTTCTGCCGACGGTGCAAGAGTTTGCACCGGGCTCGCTCGCCATCGTTGCACAGAGCGGCGGCGTCAATCTCTCGCTCTGTTTTCTGGCTCGCTATCAAGGCTTGGGACTGCGGCTCGGCATCGGGCTGGGCAATGCCGTCGATGTCGACGCGGGCGATGTGATTGGCTACTTGGCGGATGACGAACAGACGCGCGTCATTGTCGTTCACCTGGAAGGCGTGCGCGACGGTCGAAAATTGTTCGATGCCGTTGCTCGAGCAAGCGAGAAGAAGCCGGTGATCGCCTTACCGGTGGGTCGTGCGCAAGTTGCCGAGTTCGCGCAATCGCACACCGGAAACCTGATGGGTTCGTTTGCCGTCACGTCTGCTGCGCTCCGACAAGCAGGCGCAGTTGTCGTCAACACGACAGATGCCGCAATCGATGCGGCTGCGGCATTTCTGAGCCGCCGCATTCCGCCGAAGAAGAATCCTGGCGTCGCCGTGTTGACCGCACAAGCCGGTCCTGGGCTCATCATCTTGGATACATTACGCAATCACGATGTTTCAGTGCCGCCGCTGGCGGACGAAACCGTGAAGACGATTGCCGGACTGTTGCCGCCGATGACCTATATGCGGAACCCAGTCGATACCGGCCGCCCGTCGCCAACATTCGGAGAGGTCTTGGTAACGGCAGCTCAAGATCCTGCAATCGACGCGGTGCTGACGTTTGTCTTGGACGAACCTGCCGCCTTAGATGCGCCAGTCACGCTGTCGAAAGCGGCCGCCTCCATCGACAAGCCCATCCTGTTCGGCACCTTGGGACTCGAAACCTCTGTCGATCGGACGCTGAACCAACTCACATCGCTTGGCGTTCCTGGCTATCGCTCGCCGGATCGATTGGCGCTCGCCATGACAGCCTTGATTGCGGACAGTAAGGCACGCTATCGACGCGCACTTGCGGTTCCTCACTCCACCATCAAAGCGGCAGCGGTGAAACCGGCTCGCGATGAGCTTGCGGCCAAAGCGCTACTTCGAACCTATGGCATTCATGTTCCGAGCTCCGTGTTGTGCACGTCGCACGAAACAGCCCATCAAGCCTTCGCACAGCTTAAGCGGCCCATCGTCGTCAAGGTGTCGGATCCCGCCATCGCACACAAAACAGAAGTCGGCGGGGTTCGCTTGAATATCCGCACTAACATCGAGCTCGATTCCGCGCTGGCTCAAATGGATTCAATCCCCGGCGCGCGCGAAGAGCGTGGCTATCTGCTGGAGGAAATGGCAGGTCCCGGCGTCGAACTGATCTTAGGCGCCAAGCGCGATGCGAGTTACGGACCCACCGTACTCGTAGGGCTGGGCGGCGTCGAAGCGGAAGCACTTAAAGATGTCAGCATTCGCCTTGCACCCTTAACGGCGGCGGATGCAGCCGAGATGCTGAGCGAACTGCGCGGCTCGGCGCTCCTGGACGGCTGGCGCGGCGCGGCGCCTGTCAATCGAAGTGCAGTGATTGACGCTATCTTGGCGGTGAGCCGACTGATGGTCGAACAACCCGCGTTGCTGGAACTCGATATCAACCCCTTGCGAGCCACGCCGGATGGCATGATGGCGCTCGATGCATTGATGGTGTGGCAGGACTGATATGAACCTCTATACGTTCTTTCGCAGCTCAGCTGCTTTTCGCGTCCGGATTGCGCTCAATGTCAAAGGCTGCCGCTACGAGTCGATCTCGAAGGCGTTCGCCAAGAACGAACATCGAACGACCGAGTACCTGGCGATCAACCCGCAAGGGTTGATTCCGGCCCTGGAAGTTGATGAGCAGGTGCTGACGCAGTCGCTCGCCATTATCGAGTATCTGGAAGAGACACGACCGGATCCGCCGTTGTTACCTTCAACGCCGGCTGCGCGCGCACAGGTGCGGGCCATGACGCTCGCGATTGCCTGCGAGATTCATCCGCTGAATAATTTGCGAGTCCTGAATTATCTGCGCCAGCAATTCGCTCAAAACGATGATGGGGTCAATGCTTGGTACCGGCATTGGGTGGCCGAAGGATTCAAAGGCCTTGAGGTCATGGTGCAGGAGTTTTCCAAAGCGAAGCGATATTGCTATGGCGATGCCCTGAGCATGGCGGACATCGCGCTGGCGCCACAGCTCTACAACGCTCGTCGCTTCAAATGCGATTTGTCCGCGTATCCAACGCTCGTGGCGATCGGCGAACACCTGGAGACCTTGCCGGCTTTCGCCGCTGCGCGTCCCGAAGTACAACCCGACGCCGTCTGATATGCCCCTCAGCGGCATCAAGGTTATCGATTTATCCCGATTTTTGCCGGGACCTTATTGCTCGCTGCTGCTGGCCGACTACGGCGCGGACATCACGCGCGTCGAACAACCGCACGAGCTTGCGAAGAAGGAGGCGGTGTTCGGCGAAACGAACCTGGACGCTCACGAAAAGCAACGCCGCCGCGCGCAAGACTTCCTGAGCCGCAACAAACAATCGGTCTTACTCGATTTCCGTGGCGACACCGGCCGAAACGCGCTGCTGGATCTGATCGCTGGCGCGGATGTGCTACTTCACGACTATCGCCCCGGCGTCATGGAAACTGCGCAGCTTGATTACGCCTCGCTGCAGATGCGTTTTCCTCGTCTCGTCTACTGCGCCATTTCCCTTTGCGGGCAAGACGGCCCATATCGCTCGCTGCCCGGTCACGATCCCATTGCACTTGCGCTGGCGGGCGCACTCGGAAGATTCGGTGAAGGCAGTCAGTCGCCGAAAATTCCCGGGGTGCCGGCCAACGACATTCTTACCGGAACCCACGCCGCATTCGGCATCTTGGCCGCGCTTCGCGAACGGGACCGCAGTGGGTTGGGTCAGTTCGTAGACGTTGCGATGAGCGACAGCGCGCTCTGCATGATGACTTCGGTGTACCAAAGATTTGTTTCGTCCGGACGAGATCGAGAACCGCCGCTGCGGTGGCACGGAGGCAACACCGGCATTTGGCGAACCAAAGACGGCGCTTACATCTGCACAACCGATATGGAGCCCGCGTACTGGCGTCGCTTCTGCTCGCTGGCGCAGCGCGAAGACTTAGTTCCGCTCGGCCACGACGCCGTCAGACGCGACGAACTCGCCACTGCGCTCGGTGAACTCTTCGCCACTCGCACACGAGAGGAGTGGTTCGCGCTGCTCCGCGAAGGCGAAACGCAAGCGGCTCCCGCCTACGCGTTGGGCGAAGCCCTGCAGGATCCCCACTCCAGGGCTCGCGGCACGATCCTGGAAGTGGAGCATCCGGAATTTGGTCCCGTCGTCCAGATCGGATTCCCGATCAAATTCTCCCGCACCCCTGGACGTATTCGGCAACTGGGAACTCGCCCCAGCTAACTCTCTTCAGAGTTGTCGATCGTCAAAGCACGCCCATCTTGCTCAAACGCGGGTTGACGAAACCGCATGTCTCCAAGTGACAAAGGTGTCACCCCGCACTGCATCATTGAATCGCAAGACTTCGTTGTCGCACCCCTATCCGCCGCTATTGCCAACCGAACCCGTAGTGTGTAGAAATGGTTTATAAGTACAACCATTAAGTCGAACAATCAAAGCTACAAATTTGTTTGATCAACCGGGCATTGAATAGCGGCGCATAACAATCAGCCGCATCTTAGGGGGAGATATGACTATCGGATGCACTCGCGTTTCGTTGGCGCTTGCCGTCAGCGCTACTTTAATTTCCGCACAAGATTCCGCCGCCGAATCCGGCGTCAGCGTGGCGACACTCGAAGAAATCGTCGTCACTGCCCGCAAGCGCGAGGAGAATCTACAAGAAGCACCGGTTGCGGTTTCGGCATTCAGCGGCGAAACATTGCGTCAGCAAGGCATCGTGGATCTGCGCGGCATCGCTAATGCAACGCCGAACATGCAGTTCTCGTATGGTGGCAACGGCAGCGGCGGCGGCAACTTCGCGCAAATCTTTATCCGCGGCGTCGGCCAGCCGGACTTCATCATCACCAAGGATCCGGGCGTCGGTGTTTACGTCGACGGCGTATACCTTGCACGTGCGCCCGGCTCGGTGCTTGAAATGCTCGATGTCGAACGCATCGAAGTGTTGCGCGGTCCGCAAGGCACGTTGTTCGGCAAGAATACGGAAGGCGGTGCAGTACTGGTCACCACCAAGAAGCCCACTGCAGAAACCGGCGTCACCGCTGAAATTAAAGCCGGGTCGTTCAAGCGCCGCGATATCAGTGCGTCGTTAAATCTGCCGCTGTCGGGCGACACGTTGGCGCTCCGAGTCTCGGCGCTGTCGCGAACGCAGGATGGGTTTTACAGACACTTGCTCTCGATGGATGACGTGCGCACCCCGGGTCAAATCGCGCCGAGCGAATCGGGGTTCAACACCGGCGACATCAATCGGCAATCGGGTCGCGCCACGTTGCTATGGTCGCCTTCGGACACTTTCTCGCTTTCATTAAGCGGTGACGCTACCAAGGAACGTCAGAGCGCAGTCGACTATCAGCTCATCGCCGTTCCTCGGGCAGCCAACGGTACGCTGGCTGCAAACGTCGTTGCCTACAACACGAACGTTGGCACTCCGGCGGGACTGCCCTATGACGAACGCTGGATCACGCGCGAACCTTGGACGACTTATTCGACTTGGCCCGGTTACAACAACTCGGACATCTGGGGCGTGAGCGCCACGATGGACTGGGCGTTGGGCGCAGTCGACCTGAAGTCGATTACGGCGTATCGCGATCTCTTCGTGCAAACGCGAGTCGATGCCGACGGCACGCCCGCCGACATCGTCTCGTCCGGCGGCACGGATATCGGCCAGCGCCAGTTCAGCGAAGAATTACAAATCTCGGGCGCTGCCTTCGACGAAAACTTCGACTGGATCGCCGGGCTTTGGTACTTCGAGGAAAAGGCGCGCGACCGCCAAGTCTCCCGTCAGTACGTCGGCTTGTATCAAGTCACCGGTGTGGTGGGTCACGACGTCACGCGCGACTCTTACCGCTGGATTGAAGGCACGAGCTACGCGGCGTTCCTGCACGGCAGCTACGCGTTCACGCCCGCGTGGAGCCTTGAAGCCGGGCTCCGTTACAGTAAAGAGAGCAAGGACTTCACGTTCTACCAATTCCGGCCGCTCAGAAACCTCTCGGACTTCCCACTGATCACCCGCACCAATGAGTGGACGGTCTTGACGCCGAAAGTGTCCGTGCAATTCAAGCCTGTGGAGGGTTTGATGATTTATGCCGACTACACCACTGGCTTCAAAGCCGGCGGATTCAATGGCCGGCCAGGCAATCAAGCATTGGGCATCGCCACCTTCAACGAAGAGAACGTGAAGACCACAGAGCTCGGCGTTAAGAGCGAGATGTTGGGCAATCGGCTGCGCATCAACGGCACGGTTTTCTTCAGCGACTACACCGACATCCAAATCACGCGCCTGTTACCCAATGGCGATCGTTCGGATTCCAACGCCGGCGACGGCGAAGTGAAAGGCGCCGAACTCGAAATTGCAGCGATGCCGTTTGAAGGCTTAACGGTTGCGGCGGCGCTGGGCTACAACGACTTCGAATACACCAGCCTGGAAACGGGCGTCGTGCTGGGTTGCATGGTGGGCACCGACTTCTCGAATTGCACGCTGCCGTTCAATCCGGGCTTCACCAGTAACTTCTCGCTGTCGTATCGAATTCCGATGGGCGGGCTCGGCGACCTGACGTTGCGCGGCGATGTCACGCACAGCGATCGGTACTTCGTCGAGATCGACAACGTGTCGGTTGTTGGCCAGGACGCCTACAACACCGTGGACGCACGCATGGCCTGGGGGTCGAGCGACGACAAATGGGAATTGTCCCTCGGCGGCACCAACCTCACCAACGAGGCGGTGGTTGCGAACGGCGTCAATGCAACCGCGAACAACAGCCGCATCGTGACGTACAAGCCACCTCGTCAGTGGTATGCGGGTGTACGCGTTAATTTCTAAGGACGGTGAGCGCGGCGATTGCGATCGCCGCGCTCAACTCTGTAAGGAACCAATACATTGTCCGCGTGGCTGCGCGCGGAATTGCGTTGACGCCCCTTGTGGTCTTGCAGTACGGTAACTCGCCATTGCAGACGAACAACAACACATGACCCGAACTCGCACCTCTCGCGCCGCGCGCGACCCTTCTGCAGCCTCAGCATCGACTGCCGAATCGAATCTCGATTTGGATATTTTGCCGTCATTGCTCGGCTTCAATATTCGCCGTGCACAGATTGCGCTGTGGCGCGATTTCAATCGCAACGTCGCCGAAGGCGAAGTCCGCCCAGGCATCTTCAGCTCACTGTTATTGGCGAGCGCGAATCCCGGCATCGCGCAAATCGAAATCGCTAATCACTTGGGAATAGACAAGGCAAGTGTAGTGGCCCTGGTGGATCGGCTGGAGGATGCCGGCTGGGTCCAGCGCAAGCGCTCAACCGAAGATCGGCGCCGACAGGGCATTTTCCTGACGGCGGCCGGCACGAAGGCCTTCAAGTCGCTCAAAAAGGAAATGATCGAGCATGAACGAAAGTTCGTCGATCGTTTCACCGATCAGGAATTGAAGACCCTGATCTCGTTGCTGCAGCGGCTACACCAGTAGCCGCCACTTCGCCCGCCGCTACTTGATGGGCGGCTTGTAGTCAGCGAACTTCCCATTGGTTTTGGCCAGCTCTGTGAGCAACGCGGCCGGCTTCCAATAATGGCCGTGAGTGGCATGCAGTGCTGCGATTCGCTCATGCACGGCCTTGAGACCTAACGAGTCCGCGTAGAACATCGGCCCGCCGCGGAAGCGGGGAAACCCATACCCTGTGGTCCAGATGGTGTCGATGTCACCGGAGCGGTACGCAATCCCTTCCTCGAGAATTTTCGCGCCTTCGTTGATGAGCGGATAGATGCAGCGAACTTCAATTTCCTCGTCGCTGATCTGGCGGCGCTGAATTCCTAGTTCCTTCGCCAGCGCCTCGATCACCGCATCGGTGGCGGGATCATGATGAGTCGTCCGATCGCCGGGTTCGTAGCGATAGAAGCCGGAGCCCGTCTTCTGGCCTAGGCGATTCATGCGCGCCAGAGTATCGATCACCTCGTGGTACGGTCGCGGCTTGCCGTCGCGGACGCCGGGGACTTCGCGCGACTTCAACGCCACATCGTTGCCCGCCATATCATTCATTGTACAGGGGCCCATTGCCATGCCGAACTTCAGCATGACGCGATCGATTTGTTCGGGCGTTGCGCCTTCGAGCAGCAGTTGATCGGCTTCGCGAACATAGCCTTCCAACATCATGCGATTGCCAATGAAGCCATAGCAGACACCGGCGACAACGCCGACCTTGCGCAGGCGCTTGCCGACGGCCACCGCCGTCGCGAGCGTAGTGGGCGATGTTTTCTCGCCGCGGACAATCTCCAAGAGTCGCATGACGTTCGCGGGACTGAAGAAGTGCAAGCCGACCACCTGCTCGGGACGGGAAGTCATCGCGGCGATAGCATCGACATTCAAAGTCGAAGTATTCGTGGCGAGAATCGCATCGCGGCGGCATAGCTTGTCGAATTTCCCGAAGAGGTCCTTCTTTACTTCCATGCTTTCGAACGCAGCTTCGATCACCAGTGCCACGTTGGCGACGGCTGCAATGTTGGACCCCACCTGAATTCGCGCCATCCGCTGTGCTTTATCTGCCACGTTCAAGCGCCCTTTCGATACCGAGCTATCGTAGGTCTTGCCGATGGCATCCAACGCCTTGACCGCGGCTTCTTGCGACATGTCGATGAGTTGCACGTCGATGCCCGCGTCGGCGCAACAAATGGCTATGCCGCGGCCCATCGTGCCAGCGCCGACAATGGCGACTGAATCGATTTCTTTAGCCTTAACGTCGGGCGACAAACCCGGGATCCGCGCGACTTCCCGCTCGGCGAAAAAGAGGTGTCGCAGCGCTCGCGATTCCAACGATTGTTCCGCTGCCAGCGAAATCTCGCGTTCGCGCTTGATCCCTTCTGCAACGGGCAACTGCAACGACACGCGGATGGCGTCCAGTACCCAGCTGGGCGCCTGCTGTCCGCGCCACTTCTTCGCGGCATCCTGCAAAGCGGATTTTACGAACGCATCGTCGAAGCCGGTTGCATCGACTGTCTTCGAAGCGGTCGGTCTCGGCTTAGCGCCGCTAGCGATCAATCTTTCGGCATAAGCTGTGGCGCCGGCGAGCAAATCGCCGTCGATGATTTCGTCGACGATGCCCATCTCTCGTGCCTTGGGCGCCGCAATTGGGGCTGCGTTCAAAATCATTTCTGCGGCCGCTTTCGCGCCGATCATTCGAGGCAATCGCTGCGTGCCGCCGGCGCCCGGGATGATCCCGAGCGTTACTTCAGGCAAACCGAGCTTTGCCTCAGGGGATGCACAGCGATAGTGACATGCCAACGCAATCTCAACGCCAGCCCCCATTGCGGTCCCATGGAGCGCTGCAATCACGGGTTTGTCGAAGGCTTCTATGACACCGAACACTTGGTGATACCCCGGCTCGCCGACGCCGGTATCAAATTCCCGAAGATCCGCGCCGGAAATAAACGTCCGGCCAGCGCAATGAACGAGGACTGCCTTAATCGACGCATCGGACCGCAAAGTATTGAACGCATCCAGCAGGCCGCGGCGCATTTCCTGCGACATGGCGTTGACCGGCGGGCTGTCGATCACCACGATCGCCAATGCACCCTGGGTGTTAACCCGCACTACCTCAACCATTCGCTTGCTCCCACTCATATATATAGAGGCTATTGCTAGCCCCACTTTGTAAGGGACACATACTAGTTAATTGTGAGACCGATTTCTATATAGTGACGGTCTGATTGGTTCGTACTCTTAACTAAACTCAAAAGTATGTCGTCCGCGAGACTTCCGCACCTATTGCTGGCGCTTGTCTTGGCGCCGCTCTGGCTGGCAGGGTGTGCACGGGACGCGGTCGATCCGAAAACGCTGAGTGTCGCGATGTCGACCTTCAGCGAAGGCACGTTCCTACCTTGGAACGGCAGCACCGGCCGCAAGTTTTACCTCGATACCGTTTACGAATATCTCGCCTATCTCGACCCGAAAACGGGCGAACCCACGCCCGGACTCGCGGAGCGGTGGGAGATGTCGCCGGACGGCAAGACTTGGACGCTGTGGATTCGCAGCGGCATTGCATTTCACGATGGCTGGGGCGATGTCTCATCTGACGACGTCAAGTACACCCTCGATCGGATTCGCGATCCGAAATCGATCGCGGGTCCCGCATCCCCTTTGCGGCAATTGATTGCCGCAGTGGAAGCGCCCGAACCCAATCGTGTAGTGATCCGCTTGGCATCGCCCGACATCGATTTCATTCGCGCCTATCTGTCGAACGGACTCATCGTCCCAATCGTCAGCAAACAATATCTGGAAGCCAAAGGCGATCGCGTTGCCAACGAAATACCCATCGGCACGGGACCCTATCGTATCGAGGAATATCGCAAAGGCGCTTCGATGACCCTGCGCATCGCCGAACCGTCGCGATCGCACTGGCGAGTGAAGCCGCAATTCGATCGCATTCGTTTCTTGGCGGTGCCGGAAGAATTCACGCGAGCGGCGATGCTCAAGACCGGCGAAGTCGATTTGGCGCCGATCAACTACGACTCGATGCGCGCCATCGAGGAAGCAGGATTAAAGCTGCTGTACGTTCAAGGCAATTGGGCACCCGTCGTCCGGCTAGGCGGCTTGAGCGCGCGATTCAATGACAAGAGCGTGCCTTGGAATGACAGGCGTGTCCGCCAAGCGCTGAACTACGCCATCGACAAGCAAGCCATCGTAAAAGCTATCTTCCACGGCAAAGCGAGCATCGTGGGCGCCGACTTTCCCGCACCGGAGTGGATGAGCATCGAACCTTATCCTTATGACCCAGCCAAGGCGCGCGAACTGCTGAAGGCTGCGGGATACCCGAACGGCTTTCCCATCAAACTCAAAACGTTCACGACCAATCCTGGCGCCGAGTTACCGATCGTCGCCGAGGCAGTTTCTCTTTATTGGCAAGCCATCGGCTTGCAGGTCACCATCGAGCCCACCAATTGGACATCGCTGCGCAGCGCCTGGACCAGCGGCAATGCGAATACGATTGCGTGGACACATCGCGGACTCGCCTTTTCCGGAACGCTGGCCGGCTTGCAGGCAAGCGTGATGTCGAGCAGCCTCTTCGCGAGCTACAGCAACGAGACAACGGATCGATTGGTGCTGGGCATCGGTTCGGCGCTGGTGCCTTCCGAGCGCGCCGAAAGAATTCGCGAAACTGGACAATATCTTCGCGATGAAGCGGCAGCCGTCTACATTGCCTTCGCGAATGAGCCTTATGGCGCCAGTCAAAGGATAGGATTTTGGCCCGCCTTGAGCCAGCAAGGCACGAACATCGATCTGATCACTCGGGCCGAACCGCTCGCGAGCCGGGTCCCACGCTGATGCTGTCCTATTTTCTACGACGCTTCGCGGAAATGCTCATCGCGCTTTGGCTGATGAGCATGATTGTGTTTGCATTGGGGCGAGCCACGGGCGATCCCGTGGCCCTGCTGCTGAATGAATATGCGTCTGAGCAGGATCGCATTCAACTCA
>WUUC01146929.1_pt1 | contig 15588 bp, 22 predicted proteins | sample 6278441 | NCBI WGS metagenome assembly WUUC01 (sample SAMN13675441, study PRJNA597444) | soil metagenome | isolation source: soil | place: USA: Washington | collected 2017-10
ACGTCGCGCGGTGGTGGACCAAGACGATGACGATCGGACCTGACGAGGCAGCCGCAATCTGCATCGGAGCTTGGGCCAGATTGTGCGGCGAGATCGGTAAGCGGATGCCGAAGAAGCGAAAGGGTAAGACATGACAGAGAGCAAAGAGGACACGGGAGTGCCGGACGGCTTCGTGCTGATCCGCAAAAAAGACGGCAACCCCTTTCTGATTCCGGTCGACAGCGTCCGCTATCTCGACGGGAGCGAGGAGCGAACGCTTATCGGGTTCACCGACACGGGCGGCGTGGAGACGCTGGAGTCCGTCCGGGACGTGGGCGCCAAGATCTACGCGGCGCAGGAGCGCGTCCGGATCCGCAGGGCGACGGCCATCGCAGCCGCCGGTCAGACCGTGATCGACACGCTCAACACCGCGATCAAGCAGGCTGAGCCGCTCATCGCGGAACTCAAGGCCATCAAGTGACATGACGCGCGAAACGCCCACCAGCATCCTCGACCACGCCGCCGAACTCGCCGCAAGCCGCGGCCGTCTCGACGCCCAGGAATACGCCGCGCGGGAGCTGATGCTGCTCGGCATCGACTGGGCAGACCTACCGGACTGCACGCAACACGATGTCGTCGCGCGCCTTGAGCGCGCGGTGCACACGCCACGGGAGCGGACGGGATGAGCAAGCGTAAGGCGCGGCAGAGGGGCGTGCGGCGGGCGCTTGAGTGGCGGCGAAGGATGCGGCGCACGCCGCTTCGTGCGCGACGCTGGCGCTGGATTGTCGAGGTCGAAACGCCAGCTTTCGCGACGCTCGCAGGTTGCATTGTCGCGACTGACGCCGCGAAGGGGAGTTCGGATGAGCAAGCGTAAGGTCAAGGTTCACTTCGACGCGACCAAGCCGAACGACGTCGGGCACACCGCGCTCTGCGGCTTTCCGCAGGTCGACACCGAGGTCGACGTCACCAAGGTGACGTGTGAGCTGTGCCTGCGCCTGCTGCGGGCCCGCGCCCGTCCCGCGAACGACAACGCCGCGCCGAAGTCGAGCAAGAAGAAGGGCAAGCCGCTCACGAAGTCGGAGTTCGCGGCGGAAGTGGACGCCCCCGGGCTACGTCGCAAGCGGCACAAGGCCGGACCTCCACCGCGTTTTGCCGCGCCCACTTGGGGCAGCAAGTGCCCCTTCGAGTGGAAGGCGGACGGACGGTACGCCCCCGTGACAAGACACTGCGGCAACTGCCCGGTCTGCGCTCACGAGCGGGACATGGCGCAGGCCATCGAGGAGAGTCACCGACGCAAGGTCCACACGCTGCGCCGGCCCGAGCGCGCACCGAAGTGGGACTCGCTCAACGCAGCCCTCGTCGCTCTGGTCGAGCACGAGACGCACGAGCGCACGTCGCCGTCGGCGTTCGGCTTCATGCTCGCGCGCTGCGAGCGCGGCGACCTGATGACCGACAACGGCTCAAGCCGTCCCGACGATCCGCAGATGCTGCGCGCTGACGACCTTGTGCACGTGCGCCAAGCGCTCTCGGTCGCCTACCCCGAGGGCGCACACCCGATGCTGACTGCGCGGCAGTGCATGACGGTGCTCATCGCGCGCACGCCCGGGGCGATGGCGATCGTGAGGGGACGACGCGCGAACGAAACGGACGACAAGGCGCCGGGCCCGATCGTGGAGATCCCCTACGAGGACCTCGCCGAGCGACTGAGCGTCTCGATTGGCGACCTGAAGGCGCTCGTGAAGGAAGGCCGCCGGCGGGCGACGGTGGAACTCGCAGCGCGCGGGTTGATTCCAGCGCCGCCCGCGAGCGCGGGGTTGGCGGAGGCGGTTTGGGAGCGGGGCAAGCGGGTGGCGAATGGGTGAAAACGTTCACACGCGCTTCGAGAACGGAGCGCTGACCGTCTGCATAGGCAGACTTCTTGGCGCAGCGGAGCGCAAGCGGCTCCAGCCGCTGATCGAGATCCTCGCGGCGGCGGTCGCCGGTCGCGACCCCATCCCAAGCCAGTGGGACCGTGATCAGTGGGAGAGTGCGCGACTCGACGTCGGCACGTGGCTCGCCGACCTATTCGACAAGGCGTACCCGAAACCGCCAGGGCGTCGCCGAGTGTCTGCGGCAGAAGCTCTCACCATCTACTGGAACAGCGACGCCGGCCGCGAGCGCGTCTATTGGAACGGCACGCACATGGGACGACGCGCGGAGACCGACAAGGTGTGGCCCCTCGAAGGGGTGTACGAGGTCGAAGACATGGAGGTGTCGAGTGACTAAGCGAAGCAGACGCTGGCAGTGGGCGCTCGTGTTGCTCCTCGGGGCATGCAGCGCGGACACCGAGCAAGCCACCCGCGTCCTCAAGAGCGCGGGCTACACGGAGATCAGACTACAGGGTTATCCCTTCTACGCCTGCAGCGACGACGATCACTTCAACGTCGCGTTCAGCGCGAAGGGACCGACCGGGGAGCCTGCGCAGGGCGCGGTGTGCTGCGGGTGGATGAAGAACTGCACAATCAGGGTGGAGTAAGGGGGGAGAAGACAATGGAATGGAGCAAGCAAACACCGACGGTGGAAGGGTGGTACTGGATCAGGTCGCCGCTTTTCGACCCTCAGGTTGTGAGGGTAGACGACGAGAATGGGCGCTTGTGCGCTTGCCTTTCCGGCGTCGATCGCCCCGGCGTGCAGAGCGAAGGGCTTCGCAAGTGCGAGTGGGGCGGCCCCATCGCCAAACCGGGCGAGCGTCCGCTGAACAGGCGGCAGGTCGAATGCTGGGAAGCCATGAAGGCGTACGACGAAGGGCGTCCCGTCTGGTGCGATGGCGTGCCGATGAAGGAAAAGATTTTGCACTCGAGAAAGGCCGTCGCCTGGCCACTCAGTGGAGTCTTCGAGATTGAGCTAGAGGTCGCGACGTGAACGCCGCACCCGCCCCGTCGATGCTCACCACTACCGAGGCCGGCCGGCGCCTCGGTTTGCGAGAGGCGACCATCCGCAGGATGTGCGACGAGGGGAAGTTTCCGAACGCGCTGCGCAACGGGCACGCGGGGCACTGGCGCATCCCCGAGAGCGACGTGGAAGCGTACCGGGAAGAAAACCGCGTGAGGCTCAGACGCAGGCACGCGTAGCTATCACACCGCGAGCTTGATGCGCTTGCCCTCGACGATGGCCGCCACCTCAATCTCGCCACCGTACGCCGAGACGATCTTGCGCAGCGTCGACAGGCGGTAATCGGCGCCCTGCTCGATGCGAGAGACTTCGGGCTGCGTCGTTTTGAGCGCCGCCGCCAAGTCTTCCTGGCTCATGTGCAGATGCTTGCGGAGCTCACGCAGGCTCATCTCGGATTCGTTGGCCTTGGCCTGCTCAAAGCTCCCCGGAACGGGCAAGGCGTGCGCCAGCGCGTACAGACGCTCGGGAGCGAGGTCGAGGCCGTTCGGCCAGCACACCGTGCCGTCTTGCACGAACGCGTCCGCGAAGACGCGCGGGTCGCGGAGCGACTCGAAGGGTCCCGTGAGCTCGACACGAAGGTCGGCCACGCCGAGCGTGCCGTCGTCGAACGTGAGCGCGAGCTGATGGCCGCCCGCGTACCGAACGTTGGTTACGTGAATCATGGGAAACCTCCTGCGAAACGAACGACTAGGGGTTCAGCTCGGTCCACTTGTTGGCCAACAGCGCTTGGTTCGCCTGGGCCCACTCCTGCACGAGGCGCAGCTGCTTGCGGGGCAGCGAGCCCTCCATGACGAGCAGATCAGAGATGCGCACGAGCGCTTCTTGCGCGGCGTAACGAGCATGAAAGTGCGGTGGATTGTGGTCGCGGAAGTACATCGTGATGACGATTCCCGCGAACTCAGCAACCCTCGGCATGAGATAAATATAAGCCCAAACTGATATCAGCACAAGCCTATATTACGCGTGCCGCGCGAGGCTTTCGCGGTGAGTTCCCGAACAGTTATCCACAGTCAGCCAGGCTGTGTGTTAGGGCGTAGAATGAGGCGAAACTGCTCGCAAAATCAGTGGTGTGAAGCGGTGTATTGCGGCACGCAGCCATCTTGCGAAACCATTCACGCTGACACACTATGAAGCCATGTTCGCCCGTCGTCGCAGAGAGAGCTTACTGCATGCGCTTTTGCGCGGCGCGGCGTCGGTGTTTGACCTCGGCCTGGGGCCCGCTCCTCGCGTGCCAGCGGGTAGTCTCGAAGAAGACTGGAAGACGCTGAGCGAAGACGCGTCCAGGGTCAGACGCGACAGTCGTGCTGTGGTAAAGCGACTGCCTCATGAGTCCGCGCGCACCTGACGACCGCAAAGAGCCCGACGCCGACCCAGACGATCACAGCGAGGACTCGTCCACGTCGATTGTCCCGCCGAGCGTGCGGCCGACCGGCACCCAAAGCACCATCACGCGCACCACACGGCTGGCTGTAGCCTCGTTCCAGCTTCCCATCCCCCCGCCTGACATGATGGCGGAGTACGAGCGGAATTTGCCGGGTAGCGCCGACCGAATCCTGCGCCTGGTAGAAGATGAAGCAGAGCACCGCCGAGGGTTTGCGAGCGGAGATCAGACGCATGTGCACACGATCGAGAAGCGAGGGCAGCTCTTGGCCGCGCTTCTGACCGCGAGCGGCCTCGCCATCGCAGGCCTGTGCGCATGGCGCGATTCCCCAGGGTCGGCTGCGACCATCGTGGTGGCGATCTTGGCCGGCCACGGGATTGTCTACTCCATTCGCCACCGCGGCAGCGCTCAGGATCACGCCCCGCGTCGTGCGAAGGAGCGAGGCGAGTAAGCCGGGGGCTCCGGCAAACCCGGCAAACCCGCCAAAGCTTCCAAATCCGCCAAACACGCCAAATCTCTTCTGAACGCTCGCATTTCGTGCATTGCGTTTCCCCTAGAAAACCCCTCAAAGTCGTCACACTGGGGATGGCACCTACGGCGGGGACTTCCGCGAGGGGAACAGCCTCCCAGACCACGCACCGAGCAGTACGGGCGAGGGAAAGCAGCCGACTACGAAGCTGAGACGAGCCGCGAGAGCGAGCTCGGTGAGCCTGTTTCGAAACAAGCGAAACGGCACGAAAGACAGCACGAAGACGGGGGCGCGGTAGCCGACGGCCTAGGCCGTTACGTAACGGCTCCGATCGATTCGTTCCCCGGAAGTCGCAGGGATGGGTCGACCGAACAAGATTCGCAGCGCGGGCTTCGAAGCCAAGGTCCGCAAGCTCGCCGCCGAGGGACTCACCTACCGCCAGATCTCCGACAAGGTCGCAGAGCTGGGACTCGAGGTCAGTCACGTCGCGGTCGGCAGGTTTCTGACCGAGGAGGCCGACGAGCGTCGCGGCGCAGCCCGCAACGTGGCCGCGAGCGAGGCGCAGCAGTCGGTCCCGCTCGTGACTTCGAAGCTGCGCAAGTGGGTCGAGACGGTCGATGCGCTCGTCGACCAGGCGATGGCCGACTCCGAAGCGGACGACGGTCAGGACGGCGAGAGCGGCCCGCATGCCTCCCCCGCAGAGCAGATAGCCCGCAGAGCGCGGCGCGCCTCGAGCCGCAGTGAAGACGTTGCCCGGCTGGTGAATGCCGGGACGAAGGCCGCCAAGGCGCTGCACGACATCACGGTGGGCGATGGCCCGTCGGACCCGATGAGCGCCCTCAGAGACGAGGCCATCGAGATTCTGGCTCAGAAGCGCAAACGGGAGGCCGTCGAGGAGTAGACCGCGTGAACGCTGAGGACTTGGCCGAGCTGCTCGGCGACTTCCCGTCGTTCTGCGCGCTGCTCGACATCAAGACGAAGAAGCAGGGCCCGGTCCGCTTCAAGCACGAGCGCTGGCACCCCGAGCAGAAGCGCTTCGAGCGCGAGCGCACCGGGCGCGACATCACGATCAAGCCGCGTCAGATCGGCTTCACGACGCTCGAACTCGCGCGCGACTTACACTTCGCGATGACGCGGCCTGGACAGAACGTTCAGGTCATCGTCCACGACGCGACGCTCAAAGAGCAGCTCTTTCTGGTGCTGCGCACGATGGCGCTCGGGCTCAAGGGCAAGGGCGTTCTTCCGCGCACGCTCTACAGCACCAAGACCGAGCTCGTTTTCAAAGACCTCGACAGCGCGGTGCGCATCGTCGAAGCAGGCGCGACCGCCAAGAGCGCGCAGAACAAAGGCCGCTCCGGAACCATCCACCGCCTGCATGCGACGGAAATGGCGTTCTGGGGCGCGCCGCAAGAGACATGGACCGCGGTGCTCGCCGCGGCGGAGCAGGCCGAAGAAATCATCATCGAGTCGACTGCGAACGGCGCAGGCGGACTGTTTTACGAGATGGTGCAGGCCGCGCGCTTTCAGCGCAGCGGCTACAAGCTGCATTTTTTCGCGTGGTATCAGCACTCAACCTACCGCACGCCCGTGCCGGTCGACTTCGTCCCTACGCCCCGCGACAGATGGGAAGAGAAGCTTCGCGCTGCAGGCTGCACCGATCAGCAGATCGCGTGGTGGCGCAGCAAGGTCGACTCCCCCGAGATGGGGCTCGACAAGACGCTGCAGGAATACCCCGTCGACGTCGACTCCTGCTTTCGCGTTGCGGGGCGGCAGTACTTCGAGCCGGAGGTGCTCGACTGGCTCGTCGAGCGCGCCTTTGCGCCGCTTGAAATCGTCCCGGTCAGGTGGACCGACAAGGAGACCGGCGCGACGCGCCTGCTCGGTGAGCTGCGTGTATGGCAGCGCTACGACCCGACGCGAAGCTACATCATCGGTGGCGACGTGTCCGAGGGCACGGGCTCCGACGGGCATTCCGCGACGGTGCTCGACGAGCAGTCGGGCATCAAGGTCGCAACGTTCTGGTCCGATCACATTGAGCCGGGCGACTTCGGTCTCGCGCTCGCCGTCGTCGGCTGGATGTACGGAGAAGCGCGGCTTGCGCCCGAGCGCAACAACCACGGTCACGCAGCCCTGCGCGCGATCATCCACGAAGCGAAATACCCGCGCGGGCGCATCTACAAGACCGCGGACGATAAGTACGGTTGGCTGACGGATCAAGCCACGCGCCCGGTGATGCTCGACGAACTCGGCGCGGCGATCCGCACCAAGCTCACTTCGAGCCCCGACCCCGAAGCGGTGAGCGAGTGCAAGACGCTCGTGCGCAACGACAAGGGTAAGGTCGAGGCGCGCAACAAAGGTAAGAAGGACGGCTCGAAGGACGACCGCGTCATCAGCTGGGCCATCGCGTACGCCGTGCGCAGCAAGCCCGTGCGGGCCTTCACGCCGTTCAATCTCTGAGGGAGCCGATGGCTGACTCTGTCAACCCGCTCATCGCCAAGCTGCGCGAGACGCGCGCGGACTATAAGGAAGAGGCGAGCTGGCACAAGTTTCTGCTCGACGCGGCCTACGGTACGGGCGGCTTCCGTGGCAAGGTCGGGCCCACGGCGATCAGCCAACTTGGCTGGGCTGCAGAAGCGTACGCGCAGATCAGCGCCGTGCATCAAGGCCTCAGCATCGATGGCGGGCGCGAGTCGTACCTCGACCAGTTTCCGCGCGAGTACGAAAAGCAGTTTCAGCGGCGCATCGACGTCGCGCACTACACCAACTACGTCGGGCCGATTCACAATCTGCTGCTCTCCTATCTGAACAAGGCGGAGTTCACGCGGGACGGCGTTCCGCAGCGTGTAGAGGACTGGCAGACGGACGCAGACGGTAAGGGCACACCCTGGGAGCCGCTGCTCAACGACACGATTCGGCCGCGCGCATCCTTGCTCGGTTGGTGTCCGGTCGTCTTCGACACCGTCAACGGCCTGCCCGAAGAAGTCAGCGAGGCACGCTCTCGCGAGCTCGGCCAGGGCGTGCGCGCGATCCCCCTTTTTCCCATCAACGTGCTCGATTGGATCGAGGACGAGGATGGTCACGTCACCGCGATGAAAACGCGCATCGCGCGCGTTGAGCGAGCGGACCTGCTCTCGGCCTCGGTGCGGCTGGAGTACTACTCGCTGTGGTACCGAGATCGCGTCGACAGATACGTTGTCACGGTCCTGAAAGACAAGCCCGAGACGGTCGAGCAGAAAGAGTCTCGTCCGCACACGTTTGGCCGCGTTCCGATCGTGATGTTTCGGGCGAACGCTACCCCCGACGACAAGGTGCGCGGCATCTCCTCGATCGCCAACTCCTCGGTCACCGCTCGCCGCCTGTTCAATCTCGAGAGCGAGCAGGACGACCACATTCGTGGTCAGGTGTTCGCGATCCTCGGCGTGCCCGTCGAAGACCTCAAGCAGAGCATCGACGAAATCGTGTCGGGCAACGGCTCGGGCATCAAAGTCCCGATGACCTCGCACCTGCCACTGCACTACGTCGCGCCGCCGGCTTCGGTCGCGGCCACGATTGAAACGCGCATCGAGGTGCTGGTCCGCGAGGTGTACCGGACCGAGAACGTCGAGCACGCGAAGGCCACGGGCACGCAAGCGACGAGCGGCGTCGCGCGCGCCTACGAGTTCGAGCAGACCAACCGTCGCCTCTCAGGCATGGCGGGATGCTTGGCGCGCGACGAGCAGGACGCACTGCGGCTCGTCGGCACCATGTTCGGCGACAAGGAAGCCGACAAAGCGACCGTCGCAGCGCCCACCGACTTCTCGGTCGAGGATCTCGCCGCCGAGATTCAGGCGATGCTCGATGCGCTCGGGCTCAAGCTCGGGCCGACGGCGGAACTCGAGCTGCGCAAGCGAATGGTGCAACGCATGCTGCCAAACCTCCCCCAGGACACGCGCGACCAAATCGAGCAGGAGCTCGAGGAGATTCGCCAGCAGAGCGAACAGGACGAGGCGCTCGCCCGCGAAGTGCAGCGCACCACCGCACAGCGAACGCTGGACGGCGAGGACGAGGATGATAAGTCGGGCGGCGACAACGAGCCGGCTATCCCGGAGGCTGCCGAGTAGTCATGGCGGACAAGTTCGACAGAGCGCAGACCCTCGGCAAGTACGTGGCCGAGCTCGTGCGTCGCAAGGCGCTCGCGGCCATTGCAGAGCACGATCAGGAGCTGAGTAAGAGCTACCGCGAGATCGCCGAAGGCATTCGCCGCGATCTGCGCGCGACCGGCTTCACCATCGACGAAGTACAAGCCGTCTTGGAAAAGCAGTTCGCCTCGAGCCGCAACGCGCGGCTGCGCATCATGGAGCAGGCGATCATTGACGCGGCGCGCGCTTCGCGCACCGTCGACCGCGACACCTTCGACGCCATCTTCGGCACCGAGCCCGAGGACTTGCCGAAACCGGAGGACGCACCGCGCCCTTTAGACCGAGCTTTCGCACCAGCGTCCGTGCACGTGTTGACGCCGCGGCGCGCATCCGCGGCCAAACCACCGTCGACGGACTGAGCCTCAGCAAGCGCCTGCACCAGACCGACCGCGAGGTGCTGCGCGACATGCGCATAACCCTCGAAGGCAGCCTCAAAGCGGGCGAGCAACTCACCCGCACGGCCGAGCGCCTGCTCGATGCCGATCGCCCGGTGGTGGAGCTACCAAAGTACGTCCAGGAGCTGAGCGAGGCGGCGAAGTTCAAGCGCGGCGCAGGAGACCCGAACCTCTACGAGCAGGCGGTCAAGCGCTGGCACAATCAGGTGTCGCGCCTCGGACAAGGCGCCGAACTTCAAGCCGGCGAGTACACGATCCAGAGCGCGACGCGCGAACTCGTGCGTCGGCTCGGCAAGGCCAAGCCCGACCAGGTCGATACGCTGGTCGAGCGGTGGGTGCTCGAGCGGGCGCGCTACCAAGCGCGCGTCATCGCGCGACACGAGAGCGTGGAAGCGGCGCGTGAGAGCGCCCTGTCAAGCTACCGCGAGCAAGACTGGGTGCACGGCGTACGCTGGACGCTCAGCCCGTCGCACCCGCGACCTGACATCTGCGACATGCACGCGGGCGTCGACCTCTACGGCCTTGGCGCTGGCGGCTACCCGCTCGACAAGGTGCCGGGCCGACATCCCTCGTGCATGTGTAACCTCGTTCCGATATCTGACGAGGCGCACTTCGAACGGAAGATCGCCAAAGCCAAGGGCAACGAGGAGCCGGCCCGCAAGTGGCTCAGTGGACGCAAGGAGTCGGCCGAAGACTGGCTCAAGACCCAGGCGAAGGAGTTGCGGCAGGCCATCATCGGCCCCACGCGCGAGAAGCTGCTTGAGCGCGGCCGTAAGGTGTTCGACGAGGGCGCGTCCGGCTTTCGACCGGTCTACAAGCTGCTTGGCAAGCAGAAGCCTCAGATTCAGCGCGGTCCGCGCATCGATGCGCGCGGCGTGATCGCCAAAGACCGCGCCAGCATGGTGAAGCCGTTTCCAACTCTGTGAAGCGGCGTTAGCTCAACCAAAAAGCGAGCCCTGCGTGCGGTGACGTTGCCGTGCGCAGGGCGTTTTGTTTTGGAGGATGGCAATGGCCTTGAGAGTCCCCGACCTGTACCTGCCGAAAATCGAGGCAGGGCTCACCGTGCTCAACGAAGTGGTGCAGGCTCTCGGCGCAGAAGGGGCGCTCCCCCACTACCGCCCCTCGCGTGACGGCGCAGGTCTGCCGACCGACCTTGTCACCGCTGCTGCCGCTGCCGACCTCGGCACGAGCAAGACGCTTGCCGCGGCCCTGGCCACGGCGCTCACCGCGCACGGCGCAGACACCGAGGCGCACTCGAGCGCGGACGTGATTCCGATCGCCGCGTGGGCCAGCTCGCCCGCGGAGCCCGCAAACCTTACTGAGGTGCAGAACGTGCTCAACGAAGTCAAAGCCGACTTCAACACGCACATTGCGAATGCGACGCCCCATCGCCCACTCGGCGGTCAGGGACGGCTCGCGGTGGCTGCGGCCATCTCGACCGCGGACGCTTCCGACCAGACGACGGCCAACACCTTGGCCAACGTGCTCAAGGCGGCCATCAACGCTCACGCGCGCGCAGGCGCGCAGACCATCATCGTCGTTCCCAGCTGACGTGCACCAGCGCAGCATCTGTCTGTGCCCTGAGTGCATCGCCCTGGCCATTCAAGAACCTCCGCACGGCTGGCATGCGTGCGTCGAGGAGCTTTCCAAGAGTGACGTGGTGCCGATCGGCGCAGGAGTCATCCGGCGCGTTCGCCCGTCCAAGCTCGCCGCGTCTCGGACGCGCGCGGCGTAGCAGGTCCATGCCCAGCGGCTGCCCTTTCGTCTCCTGAGCGATCGTCGAGCGCTCGGGACTCAAGACGCCCCACTCGTCGCGCTCCGGTGACTCATGAAACGCAAACTCAAGAGGGGCATCCTTGCCCGCGCTCTCTCCCGTACGCCCGCTGGTCCCCTCTACTCTCCTGAAGATCCGCCCGGTGGTGGAGGCGGAGGACCCGCCCCCGTAGCGGACCCGCCCAAGACGTTCACGCAGGCGGACCTCGACCGCATCACGGGTCAGCGCATCGCTGACGAGCGCAAGAAGTTTGCCGACTACGAGACCCTGAAGGAACGGGCCAAGAAGGCAGAGGAGCACGAAGCGGAGCTCACGCGCCTTCGCGAGGAAGCCGAGACGAAGGGTAAGAGCGCCGACGAGCAAGCCCGCATCGCTGCCGAGCGCGCGGCCAGAAAGATTGACGCCGAGCGCGCCGAGTCGGCCACCAAGCTTGCCGCAGCAGAGCAAGCCAAAGAGGTCGCGGAGAAAAAGCTCCGCACCAAGGTCATCGAGGGCGCCCTTGGGGAAGCGCTCGACGGCGCGAAGGTGCTTTCGAGCGCACGCGCCAAAGCGATCAAGGCGCTGCACGACGACAGTAAGGTCGAGCTCGACGACGATGGCGGGATCGCGTCGATCACCTACGGCGGCGTTGCGTACAAGACCACCGCAGAAGCTGCGACCGCGTTTCTGAAGGACAACGACTTCTTCAAAGCGGGCGGCGTGCCTCCAGGCGGCAACACGCCGCGCCCAGGCGGCAACGGCGCAGGCCCCAACGCCAACCTCTACGACCTCTCCGAAGACCAACTTTTGGCCCTCGACGCACAACGCGCGCCGAGACGCTGATCATGCGCTGCTCCCAGTGGGGCGGCGCTTTTTCTTTTCTGACGAAGGAAGGACATCGCAATCATGCCGACCCTGCTGGACGCGGCGAAGCTGTCGCAAATCCCGTACACCGTTGCTCAGTTCAAGGCCATCGCCACAAGCGACCGCACCTTCGCGCTGCTCGACTTCGTGCCCAAGGACGGGCACTCGTTTAGCTACTCGCGTGAAAAGTCGCTCCCCTCGTTCGGCTTCATCCCCGACAACTACGCCGGCGACATCCCGGAGAGCACCGGGACCGATGAGAAGGTCACGGTTCCCAAGCGCCAAGCCGTGAGCGACTTCAACGTCGATGCCTTCGATGTCGAAAACCAATCGGGTCTCGTCAGTCAGATGGAGATCCAGACCAAAAAGAAGTTCAAGGCCGCAGGCCGCAAGCTCGCCGACAAGGTCATCAACGGCCGCAACAACACGGGCTTTGTCTGCGAGGCGTTTCAGTCGGGCGCCTACGTCGACGCCGTCCAAACCGGACCCTGGATCGATAGCAACCGCTTCGGCTCGGGCCTCATCAAGTACACGCACGCAGGCACGCTCGTGCAGTGGCGTGCGCCGGGCGACGCGGTGTACGGCCCTGCCGTCGCCGCGGCCACGGACGGCAACTACCTTCTGCTCGGCGACAACCCCAACAAATATATCGTCGTCACGCTCGACGTGTCGGACGCAACCGCCAACGCCGAGCGCGTGATCACGTTCACGAGCTCCACCGACGACTTCGATGGGCTCAAGTACCTGATCTCCAGCGGCCAGACCCGGTCGGCTTCGGGCGCCAACGGCGACAACATCAGCTTCACGATCCTCGATGAGCTCATCGACTCGGTCAAAGAGCGCGACCCCACGAAGATGGCGTTCTCGATGCACTCGACGCTCGTGCAGCGCATCAAGTCGCTGATGCGCGCAGCGGACGGCATCACGCCCATTCAGCTGCCCAACAACATGGGTCAGGTGCCGAGCTACGAAGGCATCCCGATCCTTGCGAACGACTGGATCACCAAGGACGAGTCCAAGGGCAGCGCGACCACGCTGAGCTCGATCTACCTGGTGAACTACGCGGCCGAGCAAGGCTTCTGGATGGGCGCTCTTGGCGGCGGCCGCTTCGAGGTCGAGGCCGACCCACGCAACGTGTCGGTGCTTGGCTTTCGGCTCACCGAGCTTGGCCCGATCCAAAAGGGCAGCGGCAACAAGGTCGGCCGTCGTCTTGCCTGGTACGGCTCTCCCGCGCTGGGCTCAGACCTCGCGGCCGCCCGCGCCAAAGAAATCATCACCGCCGCTACCTGATAGGTAGCGCGCAGCAAGGTAACTCCCATGGACCTGACGCAGCTTCCCCGCGACGACAACGGCATCGTAATCGGCGAATGGAAGCTGCGTCATCGCAACCCGGAGTTCTCCGAATCGTTTGGCCTGTTCAACTTCCGCAATGGCGTGACCATTGCCCCCCTGTCAGGCCGCGCCCTCGAGCGCGCGGTCGCGGCCCTCGGCGATGAGGTCGAGGCGGAGCCCTGGCAGGCCGATACGCAGGCCGATACGCAGGCCGATACGGCGCAAGACGATGCAGACGAACCTGAAGCGTCTGCAGACGACGCTGCGGATGACTCAGATGAGAGCGCTTCGGCAAGCCCTTCATACGCAGAACTCGCCCTGCTCGAGGAGCCTGCTCTGCGCAAGCTCGCCAAGCGGTTTGGGCGCCCGGACAAGCGTTGGGGCGCAGAGCGCCTGCGACGGTACATCGCCGAAGAACTCGGCCTGACGGAGGAACAGAGCGATGCTTCAACTCAGTGAAGTCGTACGCGGCGGCGGTACACCCCTTGGCTCCTACTTCGTCGACGGCGAAGGCCCGTTCGATGCTGCCGTGACCGAAGGCAAGATGCGCGCGGGGGCCATTCAGGTCTGTGCCGCGGATCAAGATACCGTCGACACCATCGCCTCGTGGCACAGGCAAAATGGTCGCGACGAGCGCGCCGCCATGGTCGAATCCGCATGGAACGATCGCCACATCGGTAAGGCTGCACGCGAGCGCACGGAGGCCGTGAAGTTCGCCCAACAGCCGCCCGCGACCGAGCCGCCCATTTTGTTCGCGCCCCTCGCCAAGACGACGGTGGAAGTGCCGGTCGCCGACGAGCACGAACACGAGACGACCAGCGACGAGCCTGAGCACGCAAGCCGTCGGCGCAAGCGTTGAGCATGGACGTAGAAAGCGTCTGCACCGACCAAGACCTCGAAGACAAGGTCCTCGGGCGCGCGCACCTGCAGAACCTGTTGCCCAAAGACTGGCTCGACGTGGGACTCGGCCGCAAGGTCGCAACCATCGCTCGGACGACCGCGCTGCGGGAAGTGCTCGAAGCGCTCGCGCGCCGTCGGCCTCCCGTGCGTGAGGCGGACTTGGTCTACCCGAGCGAGCTCAAAAACGCCGTCTGCTACGCCGCGCTTCGGGACATCTACTACGGCGCCATCACCCACGCCGAGAGCCCCTACGGCAAGCAGGCCAAGCACTACGCCTCGCAGTTCAGCCAGGAGCTCAGCTCGCTGCAGCCGACGGTGAACGCAGGCGTGAGCGCCAGTTCGCTCAGTATCCGCATCAGCCGAGGGTAAGGATGAGCGACGACTTTCAGGGCCTGGCCGACAAGCTCGCCAAGGTCCCCGCCGAGCTCGAGCGTCAGCTCAAGACGGCGCTTGGTCTCGCTCTCACCAAGGCCGTGGCCGACGCGAAGGAAAACCACACCTACAAAGACCGGTCGGGGTTTCTCACCAACTCCATCCAGGGCGAGGGGCCGACCGGCTCCTTCACCAACGACGACCTGACGGCGATTCTGACCGCGGGGGCAAGCTACGCGTCTTACGTCGAGTTGGGCACGCGGCCGCACGTCATTCGCGCACGCCATCGGACAGCGCTGCGCTGGCCCGTCGCGGGCGGGTTCGGGTTCGCCAAATCGGTTCAGCACCCGGGCACGCAGGGCACGTTCTTTCTCAAAGAAGCTACCGAGCGCGCCGAGAAGGACCTCGCCGAGCGGCTCATTCCGCAAGCGGTCGAGCTTGCGTTCTTGCAGTCAGGATTTGAGGCCGACTGATGCCGATCCTTACGATGCGTCAGGCGATCGTCGATCAGCTGCGCCTGCGCCTGAAAAAGAGCGACACGGACGACGGCTCCTGGATTGAGGCGCATCCGCGCGCGAAGTTCACGGAAGCAGATCTGGTCAGCGCGACCATGAACACGCCCGTCGGCCTTCGTGTCGCCTACCTGGGCGGACCCGAAGACGCAGAGCTTTCGAGCGATGAGGTCGATACCCCCTGCGGGTGGGCCATCTACATCGCGGTCAAGGACGAGCCCGCGAGCGACATGAAGCTGCGCGATCAGCTCGTGCTCGAGACCCTGCCGCTCGTGCTGCAGGTCGTCGCGAACTGCCCGTGGGATGCCGCGGACGAGGACGACGACGAGGAGAGCGACGCCGAGGCCTTACGGTTTTACGGCAAGGTCGACAAGCTCAGGCACGGCCCGCTCTACGAGGGCGAGATCGACGGCTTCAGCGCCGCGGTCTGGTCGGTGTCGTGGGTGCAGACCTTGGTCATCCCGCCCGCTGCCGATCCGGACATCCGGCCCTTTCAGAAGCTCATCACCAAGTACGACCTCG